>JACKQG010002442.1_pt1 | contig 24284 bp, 14 predicted proteins | sample 8237621 | NCBI WGS metagenome assembly JACKQG01 (sample SAMN15677084, study PRJNA649215) | marine metagenome | biome: marine; feature: Black Sea; material: saline water; isolation source: suspended particulate matter (SPM) from the Black Sea western gyre | collected 2013-06-09/2013-06-10 | depth... | reverse complement strand
AATAAGAACAATTTATAACACCATTAACTTATTATAATTCAAATGATTACTAACCGCTCGGACAGACTCTAAATAGAAATTATTGTGATAAAATTAAAAATAAACAAATTTACTGAATCAAGTGAATTAAAAAAAAGGATTTTGTGGATAGCGGCTCTGTTGGTTATTCTCCTTGTTTTATTTATTTCAAATCCTGAAAAAATTTCTTTAACAAGGTGTCTTTTTCATAAAACGACAGGATATAGCTGCCCCAGTTGTGGATTAAGTCGCTCGTTATATGCTGCATCCCATTTTAATCTGCAAGAATCAATTCACTTTCATCTAATGGGACCGATAATATATTTTATTATTCTCATTTTGTTGGTAAAATTTTCTTTTGAAATTATTGCCAGGAAAGAAATTCAATTGAAGGTTGAGCCGATAATTATTAAAATTTGTCTTTTTGTTTTTTTAGGTTTGTGGTTTAGTTTTTGTCTTTTTAGGTTTCTTGATGAGTTGTGATAAATGTAAAACCAACGGATAGAAACAACCCAACGGATGAAAGATTTTGATTATTTACACTTTATTTTTTACCTAATCCTGAAATCATGGAGGTAAAAAAGTGAAACAAAAGTACTTTATAATTTCCCATAAGAAATATCCGTTGGGTTGTTTCTATCCGTTGGATTCTATTTTTCATTTTCTACAATTTAATCATCTCCTTTTTTTCTACCAAATAAACGATTACAAATTTAATCTTATGACAGAAATTAAGAAATCAAAAACTCATCAATCTTTTCTAACAACTTATCCACCTCCCCATATTCAAACAACTGCAAAGTTTCCGATGTATTCCCGGTGATCATTTTACTGATAAACAAATCCGATTCATAAGCACACAACACCTTCAATCCTTTTGTCAAAGCATAACATATTTCGTATCCCACGCCTAACGACGGATTCGATATTTCGGCAATTACCACATCACTTTCATCTAACCATTTAATATCCTGTTCAAAAACATTTTTGGGCGCCCATTTTTCTTCATCGTTAAAAATATCATCCCTGACAATATGTTCGGATAAAACTTTGTGCCCGTTATCTTTTAAATGGGCAACTATTTTTTTGTAAACTGATAGATATTTCCTTCCACCAGCGATTGATGCAGAAAAGTAGATTTTCATTTTTTCTCCGAATAGTTTATGTAACTTTGTAAATACCAATGCCGAAAATTTTAGTGATAACTATCTGACATCATTGACAATTCACAATTCGCAATTATCAATTCTCAATTAATTTTTAATAGAATAATTCTACTTTGTCACATTATCATTATTCGCTTGTCATTCCGGTTGAAGCGAAGCGGAATACCGGAATCTCGTTAGAATTTAGCAGGAGATTCCGGCAAAAAAACGTGCCGGAATGACAACTTTTTGGCAATTTTTCTAATCTAACAAAGTAGACATAATAACCTAAAAAAATTGTCAATTGCGAATTGAGAATGATAGCAATCTATTTTTGCATTAGGATATCTCACCTACCGGTAATCCCTCCAACTCCATTATCTTCAAAGCATTCGTAGTCGGACAGGGTCCCCGGTGCAAAATATAATCAAATATCATTTTCCCATCTTTCACTTCTTCGCGGAAATGATAATTTTTAAAATCCGGGACTTGTTTCTCCAGGTTGGTTAATTCAAGATCATGCGTAGAAACAATTCCCAAACCTTGCAATCCGATCAACGAGCGGATAAACGCCCGGCTGCCAATCAAGCGCTCTTTATTATTTGTGCCTTTATAAATTTCATCAACTAAAAAGAACAACGGCGCTGTGCCTGTTATTTTAATTCTATCGTACATTTTTTTCAGTCGTTTTACTTCAGCATAAAACTGTGAAATCCCTGCCGAAAGAGAGTCATTCACCCTGATGACTGTGAACAATCTGAACAGATTTGTTTTGAAGTGATTCGCGTTCACCACCGAGCCGGCATAAGTTAGACAGAGATTTATTCCCACAGTTCTCAAAAATGTACTCTTGCCGGACATATTTGAACCGGTAACCAGAAAAATCTCTCCCGATTTTTTCACAGCAAAATCATTACAAATTTTCTGATGAAATGGGATGAGCGGATGACCCAATTTTTCAGTCTTAAAAATACTTTCATTGGAATCATTTATATTTATTTCCGGGAAAATATATTCGGGATTTAAAAATGCAAAATTGGCAAGAGAAATTAGCGCTTCCAATTCAAATATCTTATTTAACCAGAGGGGAAATTTATCCTTGAACTTAAACTTACAAATGTTCAACCGAAATGCAAATAAAAAATCCCAGGGAAGCGCGAAATTCAAAAACATCCCCGTAATTAAATTCATTCGCAAACCAATGGCTATCACAATTAAATTTAACTTCCTGATTTCAACGGAAGGATTCTCTTTCTTACTTCGGAAAAGTAAAGTTAGTTCTTTGAGACAGTTATTTTGCTGATACGGGTACTTTTTCAAATAAGAAAAAATCGTACGATATTTTTTTAATTCTTCAACCAGGAATTCTGCCTCACCAAAGAATTCCGCATAATATTTATGATTGAAAAAATAAATAATCACATAGACCATCATGGAAATCATTAAAAAATATAACGGCAGTTGGAAAAGAAAATGGCTCATTAAGAAAATCCAGTTTATTCCAGCCATAATTGAGGAAACAATTAACACCAATTTAAGATTCTTATTTGGAGTTGATCGATTCAACCAGTTTAATAATTGGTTATCATCTAACCGTTCTTTTGAAACAAGTTTGAAGGCTAATAATAATTTATCCCGAAAACGAATTAATGGCGTTATCTCCCGTATCAGCTTTTGCCGATTTAGTATTGTTTGCAACTCCGGCGCGACATCAAGCAGCCAGTCTTTCAATCTCCGGCTTCCTGATCCGGAAACAGAAATGTCCATTAATTGATGAAGTGATTTTTCGCCGGTGATATCAAGATCGACTTCAAAGGGATGTTGTTCATCGCTTTGTGAATTTGCAGGCAAGGGGATATTTTTCCAATCCAACTCGATTCTGGCGATGTGAGATTTTTTTATTTCAAGATAGATTTGATGTTTTTTTATACTCGATTCAATCTTCCGATGAAAAAAGGCAACAATATTAAATATCAGAAATACAGTTCCAATGAAAATGTAGCTAACTTGATGATTCACCCAAAATACCGGGATCCCAACAAATAAAATCGCCAGGAAAATCACTAACCTGTACCAAGAGAATCGTTTGCTTAATTTACCCAAATCCTGAATCCGCTTTTGAAGTCTGCGGACTTGATTTTTTATTGTTTTTAGTCTGTGTTGTTTTTTTGTCATTTTTTTATTCTTTTTGACCTAAATTTTTATTTTGCCACCAAGACACGAAGATACAGCATAATAGAAACTAATATAAACTTGAAATTGTTCTGTGTTGTAAAATAATGGATTGTAGTTCTTTTTTTCTTTTTTCTTACTTTGTGTCTTGGTGCCTTTGTGGCTATTCAATTACAGATAAATTTATTTCCACAAAATCCCCACTCACATCATAACCTTCTCTATGAACAAATTCCAACTGCTTCAAAATATTCACATAATTTTCTATCTGCTTCTCGTCGTAAATTTCACCGGTCTTGAAATCAATTATTTTCACTTCTTTAGTACCTTCATTCACCATCATTCTATCAACGCGGAATTCCTGTCCGTCAGGGGAAAAAATTGTGTGTTCAGTAAATACGCTATCCCATTTTTCTGATGAAAATATTTCGGGATTCTGCGCTGTATATTTATCCACTTGTTGAATCAGAGATTTAATTTTTTCAACCGGCAAAAGCCCGCCATAATTACCGATTGTTTTTGAACGGGCAAAGCACCGTTCCTGTTCAGTGTTAAACTTGATAAAAGATAAATAGTTGTGGACAATATTTCCTTTTTCAATATGCCGGTTAATCACGTAATCGTTCTTGAAATTTCTTTTTGATTCTTCCTGGAGCCGTTTTTCATTTATCTTTAAATGTTTGAATCGATTCGTGTCAAAATAATTTTTGATAAATGAAAAATCTGTTTTGCTTTGTTCTTTGGTTTTATCGCTTATGGTAACTAAAGAGCCCATGCCGGCATACGATTGATATTCATTCACTTCCTGCCACGGGTTATTCTTCAAACACACTTGATAAATGGAATAGAAAATCGAACTCAAGATTGGTGGATTTTGTTCCTTTTCAAAATCTTTGATGAATTTTGAAAATCCATCGCTTTTGCGATAAGTGAAATAAATGAACAGGTTGGATTTCGGTCGCGTGGCAGCGACATAAAAAGTATTCAGGATTTCGATCTCTTCCCGTTTTCTCTGTTCTTCAAATAAATATTTACTTTTACAAAGCGGCAAAACATAATCGAAATTGTAGGTCATCAAAAAATTGTCCAGCGATCCGAAATCAAAAGAATAGAGTGGGTAGTATTTCACTTGCCCCGATGGATGCAAACCACTGCCTGGTACATTCATGTACAGAAACACATTATCAAATTCCAAACCTTTGGCTTTGTGAATTGTCATCAAACGCAGCGCATCGGCAGTTTCCAAACCCAGTTGTTGATAGTTTTCATTTTTGTCGATTTCTTCACAAAAATCCAGAAAATCTTTTAACGAACGGGGATTGTCGCCCCGGGAATTTTCAAATTCGGCTATGATCTCTAAAAACAAATTGATATTTTTTAAATCATTTTCAAGTCCAAAAGTAGATGTAACATTGTAAGCTTCGATGAACTTTTTGGTCAGGTTCAACAGGTCAAAATTATGCCGTGTCTCTGTTTTGTTTTCCTGACTCGATGGCTCATACATCGTATTTACAAAACCAAATAATTTTGCTACTTCAGCAATATATTTATTTTTCTCTAAAACATCAGACGGAAAAGAATCCTTTTTATTTGAATTTTTATAGGTGGTCAGAAATTGCTGCAGCTTGTCCGTATCCATCAACACAAAATCCGAACGGAAGAAACGCAGCAGATCGATCAAATCCCGGTAAACCAAAAATCGAAAAAAGTACAAAATTGGTTTGATTGCGCGATGATGAAGAATTGAGGTTGACGATTCCGAGATGTATGGGATGCCATATTCATCCAAAATACTGGCAATGTGAAGAAGATGCCGGTTGTGCCGGGCAAGAATGGCTGTACTGGCAACGGAAATCTTTTTTTCCAACAATAAGGGCTTAACAATTTCTTCAATATACTCCCTGATTGCTTCTTCCTCCTGGCGAATATTATTTTCTTCATCTTTGCCCGGAGAATAATTTCTGAAATGAACTTCAACATAACCCTTGTCTTCTTTTTTATTGGCATAAACTTCCTTATAGATCCAATCGATTCCTTTGTCTGCTAACCTGTTTTGCAAAGATTCCCCAGCAAACACCTGGTTTACAAATTTGATAATATTTTTCTCACTTCGGTATGAAGCATCCAATTCGAATTTTTCAGCATGAACAATTTCCGGCAATCGAAGCAGCAAGTCACGTTCACCATCACGCCAGCCATAAATCGACTGTTTCTCATCTCCCACAGCAATAACGCCGCCGTATTCTTTAACACCAATCCCACTGATGATCTCTTTGATAATCGGCAGCAAAATTTTAAACTGGATAACACTCGTATCCTGAAATTCATCGATCAAAATAAAGCGGATGCTCGTGGAAAGATATTCATAAAACGCATTGGTGACATTATCAGTATCGATCAGCGACAAATCCGGGGAATAAAGATATTTGAAGGTGTAGTATGAAATGTCATTGAAGGTAAATACCTTTTCGCGCAACTTGATTTCATCATATTTTTCTAAAATAGTATTTGCAATTTGTAAAATCTCATTTTGCTCGTGTAAAGCATATTTGTAAAAAATATATTCTGCCAGGTTTTCCAGCGCCTGGTTGAGTTTGTCAATCAAAACGGCAGCCTGCAACTTCTCAACATCTTTCCGATAAACAACCCCGCCGTGCCAAAACGGATTCTTGTCAAAAATGATCTTGCTATTTTGAAAAATAAATTCTTCATCTTCAAATTTTTCCCGTATCTTTTCCGCGATATGACAAACCGGCACATCTTCGGAAAATACAATTTTAAAAATATCTGGTTTGATCACCTTTTTGGCAGTTTTGTTTTTTTTCTCCGTATTCAAATAATTTTGAAATTCTTCCAGTACTTCAAAGAAATTGCTTCTGAATTCGCTCAACATTTTTTCTGCATAATCCACACCGATGTTGGATTTTGTTTGATCGTTTTCTTGTTCTTTGAATAAATGAATCAGCCATCTTTTATTTATGATCGACTCCACCAGGTTTTTATATTTTCCAATGCTCCTGCGCCCGGAACGAAAGAAAAAATCTTTCAACGCAGTTAGATTTTCCTGGTCGAGCAGCACTTCATAAATTTCGGACAACGTCTCTTCGTCGTTGCTGCTTTTTACCTCGTAATTCATGATGCCAAGATAGGGTGAAATAACAGTTTTAAAAATATTATTGGTAAATGAATCAATGGTGCTGATCTGGACTTTGTTTTTGTTGAGCAGCATATTTTCATAATACAGTTTTAATATTTCCTTCTCTTCCCCACCGATGTCAATATTCAAAAGCGCTTTTATATTCTTTTTCAACTCATCATCGTCTTCATAAATGATTGCCCGTAAATGTTCAAATATCCGCTCCCGAATTTCCGCAGTTGCTTTTTTGGTGAAGGTAATCACCAGAATTTCACTAAAGTCAATTTTGAATGGCGCGAATTTTAACAGCAACCCGATATACTCCAGGGAGAGCCGATATGTCTTTCCGGTGCCGGCGCTGGCTTTTATTACTTTTCGAATGAAGTTTTGCATTTTTATTTTCGTATATTTTGTTTAAATTTATGATCTATCGATGAATGAATGATTAAAAATTTATCTCCCACAGAAATGAAAACCAACGGACAGAAACAACCCAACGGATAAAAGATTTTTTTTGTTGCACTTTGGGTGGTAATGGATTATATCTTATATTGATTATTCATTAGCCTATTGTAAATGTTTAAATTATGTTTGTTTGAAGAATAATTATCCTACGGAAACGCCTTTAATCTCCAATTTTGTTTTTCCAAAATTTACAATAATCCCAATTTGTAAGTTTAAGGCTCTTAAATAAGATTGTAATTTGGCTATATCATAAAAGTCAATTTTATCTCCAAGTGCATTTATGGCACAGATAATTCTATTTTCGACAATTATTGGTTTCATCTTGAATTCAGATATAACTTCACCTTCGAATTGTACAGAAATAGGAGATTTGTTCTGATAATTAATTTTTTGATAATTAAACTCGGTGTCAATTATCTTGCGATAGACTATGCCACCATAACCTAAACCATGAACCTCGAAAACATAAAGAATGCATTCACGAAGTGCAGCTAATATTTTTCTATCATTTTCATTGATACGATCTTTGATAAAATCATAATTTTCTTGAATCATTTTTGGTTTTTCTGAAAATGGTATTCTCTCAATTACAACTTTCTGCAAACCAAAGTTTACAAGCAATCCTAACGGTAATTTCCACAACTTCAATTCGGAAAGAATTTGTATATAATTTGCCTGAATGAAATGGGATTGAATACTTTTTAATTCCAAAATAATCCTATCAGAAATCACAAAATCCGCTTTAAAGGACCTCACCTTGTAACCACGATGATAAAGTGTTTTTCTCACCTCTGAAGAATTTTCTATTCCGATTTTTTTAAAATGATGCTCCAAAGCTTTGTGATATAGGTTTTCATCATAACCCACACCCAATGTATTTTGCACATAAAAAAAACATCCGATCAATTCACGTGTTAAATCTTTAAAAATTAATTCCATCAAAAACCTATAAAAATATCCGTTGGGTTGTTTCTATCCGTTGGATTCAAACTTCCCCATCAACGGCAAATACAAATCCTTTCGCGATACATCTGCCATTATGCCCAGCTTACTTTTTAATTGCGGCAGATCAAAACCATTCTTTGCAATTTTATTTACCGCCGCAATGATATCCTGCTTTAATAAATCTATTTCATCCTGCTTTGATTTCTTTTTCAGTAATTTTTTCAGTTCATCCAATTTCTCATCAAAAACAAAATAAAAATAGGAATTCACCTGGTCAATCATTTCCGGGTTTTCAATTAAATAATAGTAAAGCTCATAAATCAACAATTGCCGTTTATTGAAACCACCCGTTTTATAATCAAAGATTGAGAAAAAATTCTCGTCCGGCAACACAATACGCAAATCTGCCCTGCCGCGAATTCGAACATTTACGTCAAGGTCATTATCAACTGCCGGAATTAATTCTTTATAACCGGCTTCTTCGATGTGCCCGTATTCCTTTTCAGGGATCACTTCGATTTTCTTTGACTGGAAAATTGATTTCTTTTCTAAAATCCTGAAAAATTCCTGTGTTCCACTTTCAACAATCGGAATTATAATTTCATTGAAATATGTCTGCGAATAGTTTTTGGGAAATTTATAATAATTTTCGTCTCGCCCTAAAATAGCTGCCACAGCTCTTTTAATTTTAGAGTCATTTACTTTGTTAAAATCAAAGCCAAATATGGGGCTATGTTCATACTCGATGAGCTGCCGCCAGATTTCATTAATGACGTCGTGAACAATGTTTCCAATCAATTTACTGGAAAAATCAGTTTCAACCTTTTTGGTTTTTTCATCTAGCCCACAAAGTTGTCTCAAATAAAATACGAACGGATTTTCCAACAGGGCAGTAATTGCGTACGGCGTTAAGTCCAAACTTTTTTCAGGAAAATCAGTTTCTTTCTTTAGGGCTATCCGAAAAAAATCTGGCTGGCGTGATGCTTCTTTTGAAACCTGGTAACTGGATTTATTTAAAAACAGGTCATAAATATTTCCATAATTTTCATCTGCTACCTGCTTTGTCTTGAGACTGATGTCCCCTGGTTTGAACAAACAGATCTCCTCCAAAAAAGAACTGCGCTCCAGGTTTTGATCCAAATTTTTCAAAGTAAATAAAAAAACTTCTTCCGAATTTAACAGCAATCTGAAAAAATAATATTTTTCGCGTTCGCGAATTTCCTCATACGTTTTTAACCCTAAAATCTCCCGCTGTTTTTCAGTGAAAAGAAACTGCGTTTTTCGCGGTGTCGGTATGGTATTTTCAGAAACATTTAACACAGCCACTTTATCATAAGCAAAATTCCGGGTATCTTCCAGGTTATTGATGCTGATACGATTCTCGTTTGACGCAGGAAAAACATAATTTATTTTCACATTTTTTGCTTTCAAATAATCAACCAATAGCCTAATCAATCCAGCCGATCTTATCATCCTTTCATTTTTGTCCTTTTGGAAGCCAAACAAATTTTTATAATTTATGTCCAGTAGCTCTAATGTGGAAAAATCGCCCAACGCCTGAAAAAAAGTCTCTTTGATTTCCGAATATTTTTTTTCACTTTCTGTAATGATATTTTCAATTGGAATTAAATTGTAACTGTCCCCGATTTTCAAGATCAAATCCCGGATCGAACTGATCTCCAATATATTTTTAATGAAGTCGATAATTAATAAAATGAATTTATTTGCTTTATTGGGCGGAAAAATTGTGACATACTTTTTACTCAAATCAATATATTTGAAATCATTTTCAATCAAATAATACAGGAAATCCAATGTACCTTCCTGCGCTTTTTTTGCAGATTGAGACGGGGTATCTTTTAAAATATAATTAAAAAAGTTTTGATTTACAACGGCATCTAACAGTGTTTGAATGGGCAGCAATTCATTTCTTTCACCTGTTTCATAAATCAAACTATCGATGAGTTTATAAACCGAATAAAAAAAGCTATAAATTGAAGTATTGGTAAAATTGATGGTGGAATTGATCTTAAATTTATTAATTGCCAGAAATTGGGAATATGATCTGTCCTGGAAACACGGATCAACAATTTGAATACTTCCATTATTGTCCGAATTAATTTTATCTTGATGGATTGTTTGAAGCAGCGCAGTTATCATCGAGAAGTCATTTTTGCACTCGAAAATATCTATTTTTTTTGTCCGGTAACTTTTCTCATGAATATCTCGCAAAAAAATCGGCTTGCTGTTAAATATTTTATCACTTCCATTCTGCTCCGGATGCTGATGATAGATTACTACTTCTTTCCCTTCATTTGCCAGTTGTGTAACCATCTCCTTTTCTAACTGTGTGTAATAATACTGGTTCACCACAACAACATTTTCAAATTCTCTGAAAAATTCAAAATTGATATTCTCCTTTTTATGCAGAAAAATTGTGTCATCAAATCCTTTGGTCTTAATAAATTGTTGATATTTCGTTTTAATATCAACAATTTGCTCATAAGCCTCCTTTTGCCAATCCAGCAGCTCGGTTCTGCTGCTGACTTTCTGCAACAGGTTATCTTCATCTACCAATTCTTCATTAAATTCTTCCCAAAACTCAAAAAATCGCTGCGCCAACTCGATGGACTGGAAGTAATTATTAATCCTAAAATGTTTTTTGTGATTTTCATCTAACGTCTGGTAAAAAGCCAGCGTTCTTTTTTCTTCTTTTAAAATGGGAAAGTGGGAGATAAATACTAAATCTTTTAATTCTTCCATTGTTAAAAAAAGCGTCGTTTCAAAACACCATTTGTCCTGGAATATTTTTTGAGCAAAAAACTTGTTCGCTTCGGTGGGAAAAATAAAAACAGTTTTATTTGCCGGCTGCCGGGAAAAAATAACCTGCAATAAATCTTGCTGAAGTGAACAAAATGTAATAGTGATATTTTTCATGGATTAATGGTAAATAATTTTGGGGAGGGATATAAAATTGAGAAAATATTATTCATAAGCAACAGACCGGATGTTCAGATTATCATATTTTCCTTTTAATTTATAAGTGACGTTTCACTGCACTTTAGTGCGCTGGGTTTTTCAGTTTTTATTTGATCGATAAAATCCAAAATCTCCGTTAATAAATAATCTAGAACTTTATCAATTTCAACTTTTATTTTTTCCCGAGCAATCATATTGACTCCAATTAAAATATCTGAAATAAATTTTAATGTCATTAATATACACATTTCATTAGAAGATGTCAACAAAAAATTTTATTCGAATTGCTTTCTGTGGGAAAAAGAAAAACGCTTTTTTCAGCCGGCTGCTCCTGCAAAACTTTGGAAATAACATTTGACTCACAACTACTTCATCCTTTCAATTTGTTACCTAATTTTACAAAAACTTTACATTTACCAAAAAAACACTTGACTTTTTCTTTTTTTTTAACTTACAGCTATATCTTTTTTTTTTAAATTTACTCCAAAACATCAATTAACCTGAGAGAGGAAAAGGAGAAAAATAATGATCAGACTACAACGGTTTTTCATGGTAATTACTACTTTGGTATTCTGCTGTCTTTGCGTTGGAAACATGGCAGCTTTTGCCCAGGGATCCGGCAATGCACTGGATTTTGATGGCGCCGATGATCATGTATTTATCGGCGATATTGTGCAAGATAATTACTCTTTATCCCAGAATTACCCCAATCCGTTCAACCCAACCACGGAAATCAGTTTTGGTCTGCCAAAAGCAGAAGCAGTAAAACTTTCGGTTTACAACAACAGTGGACAGTTGATCCGCACTTTGGTTAATGGTTTCCGTTCTGCTGGTTATCACCAGGCAAAGTGGAATGGGACAGAAACCGGCAGCCGTGTTACCAGTGGTATGTACGTGTATGTGTTGCAGGCTGGTGAGGTTGTTTTGCGGAGTAAGATGTTGTTGATGAAATAAGACTTTGCGACTAAACAAACCAGGTATTTTAAAAATACCTGGTTTGTTTTCAAAACTCCAAATCGGAACTGTCAGTTGTTAAGATGTACTCCACCTTTAAGGTGGAGTACATCTACATCACCATAAAATCAAAATCCTCACCACAAACTGAACCAAAAACTCCGATACCGCCCACAACACCGCCACTCAATTCCGGATGTTCTTTATGCAGAAAATTATGGTAATTCTCATCGATTGCCAAAATTTGCATCGTATTAGAACCGTAAAAAACAATCATCGAGTGATACCAAAACACAACATATTCACCAGGGTAAAAATCTGTTTTTAAATCCTTTAATTGCATGAAAGCCTGAATGTGTCGCGGTTCAGCATTCCTTCCCTGGTCATATCGTTCACTGTCCTCCGATTTATCATGAGGTCCAAAGTTATCAATAAATTCTGCATTTTGCCACGATTCATTGCAGTACATATCCACGTAAATAATTTGCTTTTCATTCTCACCGCGAAGTGTAACCGGTTTATTTATGCCTAAATTATCCCGGTAAACATAATTCATATTATTTGTCATTAAATCAGTTTCAATAGCCAGCGCTGGAGGAACAGTTGTCGAGGCTGTAACGGTTTTGCCATCAGCTTCAACCGTTAATGTGTAATTGGTTTGTGGTTTGATGATCAGTGAATCATTATAAAAAAAACCAGGACTGTCCGGGGAATCGTTCAATTGCACCACTTCTCCGGTTGATTCATCTTTCAAAGTAACATTGGCGTTTTCCGGGATGGCATCATTTAGGCTGTACTTTTCATCCACAGGTCTGGTATAACTGATTAAAATGGCATGATCCGCATTCAAACTTTCTCCTGCCCAGAGATAACCATAAACTGTTATTTCTTTTTGATATTCGGGCCCGGCTGGATTTTTATCACAGCTAATTGAGATAAGAATCATCAAGGCTATCACATAAATAGATAAGTTTTTTATTCGCATAAATACCTCCAAAAAATAAATCCAATCCGCCGCGGCGGAAAACAACCCAACGGATAAAAAAAATGAATGATACAAAATTTATAAATAATTTTTATAGTTGAAGAACATAACTTAATTTTTTTCTATATTATAATAAAAAAACATCCGTTGGGTTGTTTCTATCCGTTGGGGAAATTTTTAAATAAAACGATCTTCCAATCAAAAATGAACCGAAAATCCAAGAGTCGGTAAAAACGGCAGCATTTCATAATCTTTAATTTCAATGGTTTCAGAATCAACTTTATAGTCCCGGAACCAAACATTTTTATGATTGTAAACATTTACTGCCTGAATGAAAAATTCCGTTTGCAATCCAAAAACTTTTGTATTATAAAATATCCCCAAATCCAACCGGTGATAATCGGGAAGTCGGTAAAAGTTTTTTTCGCCATCTAACGTCTCGTAGTGGATTCTCCCAGCCGGATCCATCACAGCATATCTCGCGGTTACTTCTGTGTACGGCTGACCAGAGCCATATTTGAAAGCAAAATTCAAGCGGAATTTTCTGCTCAAGCGATAATCCTGGATCGCGGTTATTGTATGTCGCCGGTCATAAGTGGGGAAATATTCTTCACCAAAATTAAAACCATCGATTTTCTTTTTAGTCCAGGCTAATGCGTAACCGAACCAGCCCTCAAATCCCCAAATATTATTTCGCAGGTAAAAATCAGCGCCATAAGCATAGCCCGTACCGCGGTGAAAGTTTTGAGCCGCTGTCTGGTTATCCAGTGTCTCATCTGCTCCGCGATGGATGCGGTATTCAGCAACGTTGTTGTAATCCTTGTAATATGCTTCAACACTCAAAGAAAAAGTTTTTCTATTGTCATAATTGAAGCCCAAAATATAATGATCTGCTTTCCCGGGTTCAAAAGTCTCATCGACCGGGAACCACATATCAGCAAAACTAAAACCTTCCTGCTGTACCAGGTTTAAAAACTGATGATACTTGCCGTAAGTCAGGGTGAAATATATTTCATCATTTAACAGTTGTTTGATGGAAAATCTCGGGTCAAACCTGGTGTATTTTCCATCTGAATAGTGATCGACCCTGATGCCGGATTGAAAAATAGTGAACGGTGACAGCTTGTAATTATCCTGCAAGAACAGGCTGAAATAATTACCTTTAAAGCCATTCAAGTATTTTGTGTCCACTACATTATAATTCAAATCAAAATCAAGCATCTTTATCTCAAAACCAAAATCCATTGAATGCCGCGTTGAAGTCGTATAAGTTAGCGTGCCCTTAAAAGCCAGGTCAAAAATTCTATTCTGGATCCCAAACTCGACATCATCAAAAACAACCTCTGTGTCGCTGGTAAAACGGCTGCCTGCAAAAACAAAATGGGAGAACAATTTACTGTTAAAAAGATGTGTCCATTGCGTTGAAAAAGTTTTGTTGCCCCAATCAAGCTTGATCGTTGTGCCGCCATCTGACAGATCAAGTTTATCATTTCCGAGATAAACACTGAAGCTCGCCTGGTTATTTTTGTCGATATCATAATTGAATTTAAAATGACCGTCATAAAAATAATACGGCAGGTCAACATCGACTATTTTGCTGGCAATATCCAAGTAGGTTCGCCTTCCTGAAATCATCCATGAGCCTTTTTTCCAGGGGCCCTCCAGAGTAGATGTTGCGCTCAACAAACTCAAACGAGCAACTCCCTGAAATTCTTCCCTGTTCCCCTCTTTATTATAAACATTTAAAACAGATGATAGCCTGCCGCCATAAGAAGCCGGGAATCCACCTTTGAGCAGTTCTACTGATTTAATAGCATCGGTATTAAAGGAACTGAAAAAGCCAAACATGTGATTGGGATTGTAAACATCGATGTGATCGAGCAGAATTAAATTTTGATCAGGGCTGCCACCGCGCACATACAGTCCGGCGGAAAAATCGGAAAGCGTTGCTACGCCCGGCAACATTTGGATGGCACGAAATAAATCGGGTTCAGCTATTTGTGGAATCGATCTCAATTTGGGTACATCAATGGAAATCTGGCTTGGTTTTATTTCAAGCTTTCTTTTATCCCGTTCAGCAGTTACCACCACTTCTTCCATTAGAAGTGTTTCCAGCTCGAGGTAAATGTTCAATTCAATATCATCATTTTCCCCAATAAACTTATTAATGATTTCTGTTTTGAATCCCATGTAGCGAAAGTAAATTTCATAAGTCCCTGGTGGAAGCGCTGGCAAAACATAATATCCTTTGGCATTGGTGGTCGTCCCAATCGTGGTTCCCTCGATCCATACATTTCCCATGATGATTGGCTCACGGGTTTCTTTTTCCCTGACAAATCCATGAATTGTGCCGGCAATTAATGAAGATGATTGAAGTAAAACCAAGAAAAGCAAAATCCAAAATTTATAATTTCTCATGCAATGTCCTTTTAGTACATTATTCATTTTAATCTCTTAAATTAGACTATATAAACGGAAATATGTTTAATTAGTTGCAGGGAAAATTGTAACAATTTGTGAAGATAAAGATATCGGAAACTGATCACAGGATTTAAATTCAAAGTACAAATTTGCCCATCCGCCAACTGGTGGAAACACGCCACAGAAAAAAAGATTTTTATGTTTTTTTCCGTGTGAGTTCTCCTTCGGCGAACCTATCCGCCGTTTTGTTGGGCGGATCAATCAATAGAAATCTGCCGAAGATTGTTTTCTGTGGGAGAATTATTATTTTCTGTAATCGTTTACCAGATAATCTGTGTAACTTATTGAAATTGTATTAGTTAATCAACCCTGAACATAAAATTGATACAACTGGACGGGCTTTTATCCCTGACTTTGTTACAAAAACTATTGCATTTTGGGGTTGACTTTGTTACAAATTAATTGCATTTTTGAGTTGACTTTGTTACAAATAAATTAAATTTTTGGATTGACTTTGTTACAAAAATATGCTATTTTATGGTTGACTTTGTTACAAAACTTCATTAATCAGTAAAAAAGGAAAAAACATGTTTAATAGAAGTATTATTTCTGATTTGGAAAACTGGTCTAATAAAATAAACAGGAAGCCGTTAATTTTAAGAGGCGCCAGGCAAGTTGGCAAAACCACTGCTGTCAATATTTTTGCTAGTCAATTTGATCAATATATTTATTTGAACCTGGAAATTGCTGAAAATCGAAAAATTTTTGAACAAGATTTAAATTTCGATGAATTACAAACAGCTATTTTTTTCTACAAAGACAAAAAAAAAGAAGCGGGAAAAACTTTGGTATTTATTGATGAAATTCAAAATTCTCCTGCTGCAATCGCACAGTTGAGATATTTTTACGAATCGGCAAAAGAACTGTTTGTTATTGCGGCAGGCTCATTGTTTGAATCTATTATCAGCAACCAAATTAGTTTTCCTGTTGGCAGAGTAGAATATCTTTATATGAAGCCCTTAACTTTTCGAGAATTCCTATCTGCTACAGGTGAAAATGAATCCGCTGAACTGATTGATAAAATTCCCTTTCCAAGATATGCTCATAACAAATTATTAAAACAATTCTATTTGTACACTTTGATAGGTGGTATGCCGGAGGTTGTTAAAACTTATGTTGAATCGAAAGATATCATTCTCTTAAACTCTATTTATGAAAGTCTTTTAGTTTCATATCTTGATGACGTTGAAAAATATGCCAGAAATACCACTTTAGCAAGAGTGATACGCCATGCTATTCAAAGCTGTTTTTTTGAAGCAGGAAAAAGAATAAAATTTCAAGGCTTTGGAAACTCAAACTATAAATCACGGGAAATGGGTGAGGCATTAAAAACATTAGAAAAAGCAATGTTGATAAAACTAATTTATCCTACAACTTCTTTGAAATTACCAATTATTCCTGATTATAAAAAATCACCAAAACTATTTGTTTTAGACACTGGGCTTATCAACTACTTTGTTGGTTTACAAAAAGAATTATTTGGCGCTCAAGACCTCAATAATATCTATGAGGGAAAAATTGCCGAGCATATTGTTGGACAGGAATTAATAGCAAGACGTAAATCATTTATTGATAATTTATGTTTTTGGGTGAGAGAAAAGAAACAATCAAACGCTGAAATAGATTTCGTTATTTCTTTTGACAATAAAATTTTTCCCATTGAAGTAAAAACCGGCAGCAGCGGGCAAATGCGCTCTTTTTTCCAATTTTTAGACTCAGCTCCACATAATTTTGGTGTTAGAATATATTCTGGAGAACTAAAAATTGATAAAATTACATCTGTGAAAGGGAAGGAAATTTTCCTGCTAAACCTGCCTTTTTATCTTGTCGGAGAGATTGAAGGGTATTTGGAGTGGTTTATAAAATCAAAGTTGTAAGATTTGATCTAAAATAAAAGAAGAAAGCAACTATTAAATCCCACCTTTAAAAACACTAGGCTGCCTACGCCGCAGTCCCAGTTCTCGTTTTTATTTTGCAATCAAACTTATCGTTGTTTGCCGAATTTTTAAGCGGATTGAAGCAATTCATTTTTCTTATTGACTTTACTCGAATTTTTTATTACGTTATTATTAATGTTATGGAAAATTTCTTTAAAGAACTATCGAAACATTATCTTGGAATAGCTGCAGTGATTTTCATTACAATTATAATTTCGCTCATCATTAAAGAACCTGGAATCACTTTATTAAGGATAATAATTGGCGCTATCGCAACAACAGGCTTTTTCTTCTCGACCTCGATAGTAAAACTACTCGATAAGAACAGAAAACAGCAGTATTAATGGAATTTACTTCATTAAAAAAATCCTATGCTGCTTCCGCCTTTTGCCTGCCTCACGCTCAACAAAAAAGTTTTCTCCGGTGAGCGGATCAATCCCTGTATAATAAATCACTGAAGAAAGCGTCATTGGCAAAGGGAAAAAAGATTGTACTTGGTCAGGAATAAATTTGAAAAGAGACAGAATATTTTTTTTCATCTCTTTCATTTCTTTTATTCCCGATCCCGGGTGATTGGACACCAGGTAAGGAAGGAGATGCTGTTTTTTCTTTAAATCCTTATTTATCTCACGAAACATGTTTACAAATTCTTTCATTGAAAATAGCGGCACTTTCCTCATCGCCCGCAAAACTTTTAAACTGCTATGTTCCGGCGCTATCTTCAACTGTCCACTGATAAAAGACTGAACCAGCCTTTTAAAAAGTAGCTTCGAGTTTGAATCTGCCATAAACAGATCATAGCGAATCCCCGATCCAACGGTTACTTTTTTCACCCCTTTGACCTTTGAAACTCGTTCCAATAATTCAATCCAGTCTTTTGTCCGCATTTGCAGGTTGTGACATAAATCGGGGAAGGTACAGCTTTCACGATTACACAACCAATTTATTTTACAATCGAAATTATAATTATTTGCAGAAGGTCCGCCAATATCTGAAATATGCCCCTTGAAACCAGGTATTGCAGCGACTTTTTCAACTTCTTTTAAAATTGATTTTTGGCTGCGGCTGACGATTCTTTTTCCCTGGTGAAGTGTCAGCGAACAGAATGAACAGCCGGAGACGCAGCCGCGATGCGCAGTGATTGAATTGGCTATCATTTTAAATGCGGGGATTTCGGCTTTGTAATTTGGATGCGGTTTTCGTTTAAAAGGAAGTTCATAAATGTTATCCAATTCCGTAGAACTCATTTGAGCAGGCGGATATTGAACGATGTATCGCTTTCCCGCAGGTTGTGCGATAACCTTATGTTGCTGTTTATAAAAGAAAGAATAAAACTCAGTAAATTTGTCTTTTAAATTTATAACTTCTTCTTCAGAAGGCGCAAGTTTCTTTTTTTCAGGAAGCTCTTTTGTTATAACAACGGTTCCGTTTATTCCTGCCAGGTCTTTATTGTTTGAAATCCGTTCTGCAATTTCGACAATCGGCTTTTCACCCATTCCATAAACGAGAATATTTGTCCGGGTATCTTCAAGTATGGAGCGACGCACTTTATCGCTCCAAAAATCATAATGGGCAAACCTCCGCATGGAAGCTTCAATACCCCCAATGACAATTGGAACATCTTTGTAAACCTGTTTGATCAAATTGCAATAAACAATTAATGCGCGATTCGGTTTATGACCCGCTTTACCGCCGGGCACATAAGGATCGTCGCTGCGCCGCATTTTGAACGCAGTAAAATTTGCAACCATGGAATCCACATTTCCGGAAGTTACACCAAAGAATAACCGTGGTTTTCCAAAAACAGTAACCGACTCCACATTCTTCCAATCGGGCATGGCAATGATTCCAATACGATATCCTCGGTTTTCGAGAACTCTACCAATTACCGCAGTTCCAAAGGATGGATGATCCACATAAGCATCGCCGGTAATAAGAACGATATCAACCTGATGCCAACCTTTTTTTTGTATTTCTTTCTTTGTTAGTGGGAGAAAATCCATTCAACTAATCGCCAGTAAATTTAATTTTTTTATTTTTCAAACTAAAGTTTCGGGTTTCAGCATAAAATGGTAAAATAGCTTTACTAAACCTTAACGAGCTTATAATTGTGGCAAATTCATCCTCTACGAGGATGTTTAAAACCTGCGGAGATGGTTTATTTTACAATAATAAAACATCTACGATGTTTTCTGTCAAGAATATATAGACTACGAATCCTTTATGATGTCATTTCACGATACAATTTATTCAAAATGCCATCAAGTTTGAATTTGTAAATAGTGGTGATCTAAAACCAAAACGTTAATTTACTATTAGAAGCTTTTTGGTCAGTCGAAAGTTATCCGCTTCCAGCACTAAAAAGAAAATACCGCTCGGCACGTTATTTCCATTTTTATCCTTTCCTTCCCACATCGAATTATAAATGCCGGGCAGAAATTTTTTATTTGCAATAGTACGAATTTTCTGCCCTAATAAATTGTAAATTTTTATATTAAGTGTAGTCGCTTCAGGAATGTGAAAACGAAAAGCTGTTGTGTTAATAAATGGATTCGGATAATTTTGTTCAAGAATAAACCTATCCGGAGTATGTTTGTTTGAACGATTATTTCTTTCCTGATCATTTACTGAATCCATCACAAATAGATAACCTAAAATTCTATACATAACTTCAGTTCTATTTGCACTTGAGTTGATGAGTTCAAATGGGAACGCAAAATATATTAATTTACCGCCGTTGCTATTTTCAGTCGTTAAGGCAGCAACATGTGTTGAATCGTACCATAAACATGCTTCAGCTGGGGGGATTGGATTTATTACATCAACTGAATCCAAAGAATAAATTTGAGGATTAAGAGTCATTTCAACATTTTCAAACAGCCATCCGTTCAAATTGAAAATATTTTCCGTCTGTGAGGTTTTGCCACCAAAATTCGATTTGAATACTCGATTGAGAAAATCATTGTCCCATTCAGTAGTGCTGTAACAGTCGCTATCCAGGTCAAGATCCCAGGTTATATTAGCGCCGGAGATGAAAAGTCTGCCACCGTTATTATAATATGAATCTAGCAGGCTTTGCTCATTTCCTGAGAACGTCTCATTTTTTTCCGCTTCATCGCCCAAAAACCAAAAAATGGCAAAATAATCTTCCAAAAAAACTGTGCTGTCCAATAAAGCATCATTGCTGCAAAAATCAAAAGCAAAACCATTCTCTACCAAAGCATTTCCATAAGCATGTCCAAAAGAGTGACTGCTGTTTTGCCAGGCGCCGCCGATGTCTGATGTTCGATCAAATCCATCAACAACCAGGATGGGAGTTACAGCATTATTCTTATCCATTTTTAAACCATAAACATCCGATGGCTCACTTTCGTTGGGCACGGCAGCATTATCTATCGCTGTAAGTTTAAAATAAATATCATATGGTACCACAATTGGAAAAGTTGCCGTTAGACTGTCAACTGAAAGTTTATATTCATTTTCGCGGAGCGTCCAATTGGAGTTATCATAAGAGTAGTACAGGCGATAACCGACTAAATCGTTTTCTTTGTTCCCGTACCAGGCTATTTTAAATCCATCTGTACTGCGGCGAACATATTTTAATATTGGTGGAGAAGGTGGCACAATGTCCTGTTCCTGAATTTCAACAGGGACATACGATGTATCAGTATTCTCTCTCGTGTCCTCCGTAAAAATCATCACCTTATATTGTCCGGCAGGTAAGTGAGTCGTATCCCAAAAGCCATTAACTGTTACGCTATTAGTAACTGTATAAACATGGCTGGATGTTGATGAATATTTTTTAAAAAACACATTGTGAACATAACTATTGTCCGGCTTGTTTGTTAATTTGAAGCGAACGCCATTATTGGGAGGCGAATATTTTATTGTATCGCCTTCTGCGGAGAGAATTTTGTAACCAAGAATAAATGTCCCATTATTTAAACGAGATTGGGATGTGGTAGGAGGACCATTTCGTTCTTCAACCTTAACTACAATATCAACTCTTCCGGAAAGTTTATTTCCCGGGAATTCATTCTCCGTTCTATCCTGATAAAATTTCACATACCTGATCTTTGGCGCCCAGGGATCCTCATAAGGTGTTAAACCGCCGCCATTTCTTATCGCATTAATTTCAGAATTATAATAGCCATCGATGAAATGAATATGCCCCATTCCCGCTAAAATTGTTCCGAGAATTGTTTGTTCAGCGACGACCTGGTCACCAACGTTCAAATTTGTTTTTGGTTTGATGTGCAAGTAACAATATCGTCCAACGCGAACATAGGCGTTAGAGCCGGTTCGAACAATGCTCGTTACGCTGCCATTAGCAACAGCATAGACCGGGCTGCCATCCGGTTTCGGAATATCAACCCCATTGTGGAAATGATCAGACGATAATGTATTGCGGAACTCACAAAACGTACCAGTCAATTCATGGGACTCATGCAAAGGTTGAACAGGCCAGGGATATTGAGCCAATAAGAATCCTGCCATTTGGTTTAAAAAAACAAATATTGTCAGACTCAATCTTGATTTTCTATTTTTCACTTTGTTCCTCATAAATTTTATAGTTGGAGATAAAGCCTATCCCAATTTCTTTATGATTTATTTGAATCGATGGTTCAATAAATTTTTCAGCGGGCAAACTAATTTCCCATTTTTTTTCTAATTTGTGATAGAATTGAAGTAATACAGGTTCCACGAATTCAAATCTCTTGTTTTGAAAAATTGATTTAGCCGTCAACACGATTGGACTATTTGTAATTTCATCCACCATTAAACCTGTTATAATTATCCCTTCTTTGTGATTTGTGATTTTTATCTTTTTATAATTTTTATCAATTAGGTTAATGTAAATCAATTGCTTACGATTTATAAAAAAAATACTTTTTTCATCTTTTGAAAATTCAAGCATTCTGAAAGAGTAAGGAATATCCATCACTCTATCTCCATTCTCATCAAAAATAGCTGTGCGGAATGTTGCAGCGTTTTGGTTAGAAGGCGAATAAAATGAAGCAACGATGTATTTACCGGTTGGTGATATTGCCACACGCGATGTTGATGCAAGTTCAAGTGGTTGACGCCAATGTTCATTACCAATAATTGAGAAACAGAAAAGCCAGGGTTCACCTGAGACATATTCGGATTTATTTTCATCGAATGTCATGGGGCGCTTTTGGGCTGTTATTACAAATCTTCCTGCATCTGTACAAACTGCGCCGTCGATTGGTTTTTCAAGGGCAGCAACATCATTTTCAAACAGATCAAATTCACGCACCACCTCACCATGCAAATTAAAAACTGTTGCTGATCCGGCGCTGCCTTCAAATAAAATCGAGCGACCATCATCCGCAATAATTATTGCTGGGATTGGATCATCGTAATGAAGCGCCAGGGGAATGGAGTATTGTTCATCCCCTTTGTAATTGCAGATAAGATAACTCATTTTTCTTTGTTCAGAGGGCTGGTTTGGCAAATTATAATTTTTGAGGAAAGCAATAAAATTCTGTTTCTTTGAAGAGACAATTCCTGAGTGTGGCATATAATTATATTGTGAAATCACTTTGCCGGAAGATTGTAAAAATTCCACTTCATCAAATTTGATTTTTAAATACAAATGAAGTCGATTTTCTGCTGAAGTTCTCCATCGCCAATCCATAACCTCATAATTTGATCGATCTGTTTCTACAAGTTGAGGTAAGTGTTTTTCATCTCCAAAAGTCATTTGTGAGAATAAAAAAATATGCAGTAACATCAAATGGAAATATTTTTTTCTCATAATAATCCCTTTTAAGTAAAAAAAGCCCGAATTAGTTCTTCGAGCTTTTTGTTAATTATAAATTGTTCATTAAATTTAGCGAGGTAATTGGGTAATTAGTCCATTGGGTAACTGGTAATTAGTAATATTGCTAAATTTTTTATTACCCAATTTCCTTATTACCAAATTACCCTATTAGCGAAAACCAGTGCGCTATGAATTTACCGGCTGCAACTGATCTGCTGACAAATTTGTATCCAATCCCACAAAGAATCGGATTGCTTCTTCGATTTTTTGAAAATCGACAGTCGTATTTTTACAGGGGCCTTCAGGTCTTTGATTAGGAATTGCGATAACCGGTATATGCCGCACATCCTTTATTCCGCTCAGCAAATCACGCTCGCACGCCACCCCAATAATTGCTGTTGGCTTTTGTTCAATAATTATCTTACGCGCCAATTCTCCCCCAGGCACAGTGAATATGAGACATTGATATTGTTTTGCTAACCCAATTATTTGTTTCTGTACCGAGCGTCTCAAACAACGCGGCAGTAAAATAATGACTTTGCTTCGGGTCATTTTCCAGCGCGTGGTTCGAATTAATGAATTGCTTACTTTAATAAAAGAATTCCCCATGCGATCGTATGACACACCAAACTTATTCCCCAGGGATAAAATGAACGGAGTTAAAAATGTAATGGAAAATTTTAATTTACCTGCCCGCACGATAAAATTTCGGTTGGTAACAATTGATAAGATTGTCTGGGAAAAAATTAAAAGCAGCAAACCAATGACTATAAGCAAACCCTTTTGTAAAACATCAGCTGCAACAGGGCTTAATTGAACGACCCTGGGCTTTATCATATACCATATGAAAACCAAACCGAGTGTTAATAAAAAGATACCTAAAACCGTAAATCCTAAAAACAATCTTCTTCCGGCTTCTACATCTAATTCTGTTTGAGCCAGGTTGCCATCCCACTTATCCCATTCGTCGCCTAATTTTCTATCTTTTACTTTAGCCATTTGATAATAACTCGTTTATTTTCTGATAATAATTTTTAAAATAAATACGAAAGCGAATACAAAAGGATACAATATAAATTAGTATCTAAACAGTGAACTTCTTGCACATTCTCCTTCGGCGAACCTGTCCGCCGTTTTGTTGGGTGGATCAATACGCCAGAAAAGACGGCGCATCTTCGATCTATAATAGAAATCTGCCGAAGATTGGGCAAATAAATTCTGAATTAAAAAAAAGAGCGTTTGGAAGGTAATTTGGTAATAAGGAAATTGGGTAATAAAA
>JACKQG010002441.1_pt1 | contig 24287 bp, 8 predicted proteins | sample 8237621 | NCBI WGS metagenome assembly JACKQG01 (sample SAMN15677084, study PRJNA649215) | marine metagenome | biome: marine; feature: Black Sea; material: saline water; isolation source: suspended particulate matter (SPM) from the Black Sea western gyre | collected 2013-06-09/2013-06-10 | depth... | reverse complement strand
CCAATTCAATATAAGAATGACTTTTGGTTTGGTATAGATTGTCCTCTTATTTTTAGTTCATTTAATGTTGATGGTACAGGTAGTTTTACTCAAATGGGTCCAGGTCATTGGATACAAAATTATAACGCAACACCGTCAGCACCTGTAGCACAACAAATACCTGGAGTTACTGAAGTTAGTCTTTGGAATGCATTAGCAAAAGGAGTTGCAGGAAATCAAAATACTACATGGCCTAATTATACAGCAAAAAGTACTTTTGCATGGATAACTGTACCTTCTGCTGTAACATATTATATTGGTTTTGCATGCCAACCAAGCTTTGGTTTTAAAGTTAATGGTGTAACAAGAATAGATTCATCTTCAGGATCAATGGTTAATACAATGCAGACTCTTCTTAATCCTATTTATGGTTATCAAACAAATAATGGTACACCTTATCCATCCTGGGCTGATAATTGTAATCCATCAATGATGAACTCCTTAGCTTTTACTAAAACTATTACTGAACGTATGTTTATATATCCTCTACAATTACTACCAGGATGTAATTATGTTGAAATAACTACACACGCAACTCAATCAGGTAATTTTCAACCATATGATGGAATGCTAGGGTATATGATTTGGAATAATACTTCTAAAGAAATTATTGCTTCAACACAAAGATCAGATTTAACTGAAATTGCTTCAACTATATCTAAAGATTTTACAGGGGATCCAATTGGATCACAAGGTGGAAATGTTTTAACTGAATCTACATCAGTAGTTAATACAGTAAACATGGCTAATACTTGCCCTCCCGGCAGTACTCTTGTAACAGGTACTGGTAATGCTTGTGATATATGTTTATGGGGAACTGGTGATGGCAGCACATTATTAACATGTCCTGATGGATACTCTGAATATTATGCTCCTGGTTCAGATACTTTAGAATGTAGAATAAATTCTGGACCTCAAGCTGCTTGTGATACTGAGACACTCACAATTTCTGTTGTAAATCAAAATGGTGATCCTTGGCCAAATTATGAAATTATATTTGATGGAGCAAATTACACTACAGATGATGATGGAACAATAATTATTGTAGTAGAAGATGCATCAATAAATACATTACATACATTTGATCTTTGTGAATGTATAACTACAAGTGGTGGTTGTGCAGTACAAGAAATTACAATAACTGTTACAGATCCTGATTTATTAATATGTGTACCAAATGAGCCAGTTTGTAATTGTGTTTCACCATCTTTTTTATCTGAAGTATTTAGTTCTCCTAATATGATAGTATCATTTACAGATGCAAACTATGCAGCAGGAAATATAGTAACTTCAATAAGCTATACAATGTGGTGGAGAGTTGTTGGACAAACATCTTGGCAAGTTGTAAGTGGTTTAACAATGGGAGCAAATGGATTAATTTCATATAATTTCTTAGGGTTTGCACCTGGTTTATATGAATATAAAATTAAAAGTATTTGTGATGGAGAGGAATCAGACTGGTCAGCAACAAATACATTCGTAATAAATGTACCACCTGTACCCTTAGAAGCGTGTACAGATCCAAAAGCTGATAACTACAATCCATTAGCTACAATAGCATGTAATGAATGTTGTACTTATACTGTATATGGATGTACAGATTCTACAGCAAATAACTACTATGGATCAGTTCCAGCAAACACTACTTTAATTGATGATGGTTCTTGTACATATCCATGTTACTATTGTAATACAACTGGATCTGATAATACTGTACCAGGATGTTGTGATACAGGAGCAGCAAATTATAACTCATTAGCTACTTGTGATGATGGTTCTTGTATTGCTATACTATATGGCTGTACAGATCCTTCTGCAGCAAATTATAACTCTTATAGTGGTATAGTTGAAGATGGCTCTTGTCTTTGGTTTGGATGTACAGATCCAAATTATCAAGGAGGTATTAATTATATAGGACCTGCAGGACCTGCAGCATCACCAACTGGATTTATAGATTCAATAACAGGGCAGGTATTAATGGGACACAATATTGATGATGGTTCATGTGGTGAAGACCCAACATAAAGAGAATAAACAAAATGAATAACTTGGTTGTATCATAAAAATTCTGTATATTATAATGTATACATGTATTAAATACAACTACAAAGAAATAAATATCTATGATACCTAACAAATCAAACACAACTAATGGTTGTGATAATACTTCTTCTAACTGTGTAGTTTGGCAAGGTCCAAATTTACCTTGTGTTGATGTATGCACAGGTGATACAATAAGTGATATTATTGCAAAACTTTGTGAATCAATAGTTGGAGCAGTAACATCTGCACCAGGAGTTAACATAGATACAATAAATCAATTATGTATTGAGACCAATTATGGTAGGTCTAATACAATTCAAGAACTTATACAAAATATAATTAATGAAGTATGTAAACATAACTCATCCGCTGTTGATCCATGTTCATGTGTAATTCCATTACCATTATGTTTACAATATAAAGATGAGCAAGGAAATCAAGTAGTATCACTACCATTACATGATGGTAAAACTGGGCAAGGATATGCTGTATATTTAGCAAATAAAATTTGTTACAATATTTCTTCTATAAATAGATTACAAAATGATTTAAATGCATTAGATGGAAGGGTTACAGTATTAGAGAGTTTAGGTAGCCAAACAAGATATATTGCTCCTAAAGTAGTACCTAATTTTGTAGGAAGAGTGGGTAGTCCAACAAGTATAGAAAGAATGCTTATACAAACTGAAGAAGCATATGGAGAAACAAGGAGAGCATTAGGAACTGTACAAGATTTAAATAAATCAATAGGATATGCAGCAAATAACTTATCTGCAATAAAAATGTTAAATGGATCTGGTACATATTCTGCACAACCAGGATGGATAACATCACCAAGAAATGTAGCACAATCATTTCAAAACTTATGGTTAACAACAAATGACATAAGAAATGCAGTTGAAAATTTAAATGAAACAGTGGCAAACCCACTGTGTTCAAGTATCACCAACTCTGTATCAGGTAATATTAGAAGAACATCTGCTGGAGCTTTTCAAGTTTTTGAATTAGATTTTACAGAATCAAATATTCCAAGTGGATATGTATCATGTAATGGAAAGGGAACAAGAGTTACTATTACTGATGCATCATTAAATACATTAGTAAAATATATAGATATAGTGGGTCATTATCAAAACTCAGATCCATATAGAATCACTGCAGAAGAATTTGGTAATTTAGATACAGGAAGTAACTATTCTGTAAAAGTAGAATTCTGCTTTGAAAATGAAGATAATCAATGTGCAGATACTCAAACAATAAATATAGAAAATAAAACATCATGTCCAACAACAAGTATAGGAGCTGTTACGGGTGAAACTATTCCTTTTTCCATTACTGATATTGGATTACCAAAAGATCAAGGATATACACTTAGTGTTAGTTTAAATACAAGAGGTGGTTCGTTAATAGATTCACGTTCAACATCAAGTTTTGTAGGAGGATTTTCTGGTACATTTAGTGGTTTAACAGGTAGCACACAATATAGTATATCTACAAGTATTTCACAAAGTGGATCTACATCAATACAGGAGTGTCCTAGTCAGACTGTTTCTACAATAGAACCTGTATGTACTTCAGCTGCAATTTCACCTTCATCAACTACTTGGAAGTTAGGATCAACAACATCAGCTTCCACAGTTACATTCTTACAAACAGGTGCGGCTATACAACTACTTGGTACACGTTATAATGGTTCTTCTAAAATAACATGGACTGCAGGATATGATGCTACAAATCAAGTCATAGTAGAACAACATACATATGTAGATAATACAACTGCAGCAACTATTGTACCTACAGGATCTAATGTAGATAACAATAATGCTGTAACACCTATAGTTTGTGGTGGTAATACAATTCCAGTTACAGGAGCTATAACACAAAGTTCTGCTGAAGGTAGTGGTTGGAGATATATTGGATCTTTAACAAGTCCTGTAGGAAATAAACACTATGTGTTTGCTGAAGTAAATATTGATACTAACATGGTAACACAAGTATACTTCTGTTGTGATTGTTCACAGTTAAGTTTAACAGCACCACAAAGAACATACTTTGCTAGAAAAGATGGAGGAGCTATAACTATTCCAATAACTGCTGTAGGATTCATAGCAGGTACAACTTATACATGGACTATTGCAACATCACCATCAAATGGTACAGCTACTATGGCAACTAGTCCTAGTCAAACAGGAAGTACTGCAACATTTACATATGTTCCAGATACTACTAAAAAGTTCACATATGATTCATTTTCCGTTACATTAACAAATGATTGTGGAACATCATCTATATTAACTATCCCAATAGTAAGTACATTTAGTCTTCCTCTTACTGATACAGATATTACAGTTATGGTTGATTCAGCTAGTGTATCTCTTTCAGATGCACTAATTATAAAGAGTTCATTTGAAGATGTTAAGGCATTAATGAAATCTAATAATAGTAATTGGATTGGTACATTTAATTATGTTGCAATTAATAGTTCTACAAATAGATCTAGTGATTATCTTAAACACATAATGGGAATGGTAGAAAATATTGGTACTGCAACTGCTCTTACTGATCCAGCTCTAGATGTATATACATCTGGAACATGGTATACACAATTTATGGGTAATGGTACAACACTACCAAGTTATTGGTCAGGAGCCACTGCAAGATACCCATCATCAATAGCTTTAATATCATTTGTTAATACAACTAATAGCACAGGTACATACGGAGCTGCTACATTAGGTAGTGCACCTACAGCATGGTCTACTCCAACACAACCTACAACCAATGGAGGTTCAGGAGCAACTAAGTATCAAGAAGATTATGATGCACTTGTAGATATTACATCTGGAGCTGCACCAACAAGTGCTTGGGGTATTGAGGCTAGTGGTACTAAAAACACATATTGGACAGCTGGATCAAAACCATTTACATTCTCACAAATTATTGTTAATAAAATAACAGGTAGTGCAAATGTAAGTGCAGCAGCAGCATTACAAATGGCAAGTGCATTGACAGGTCCCACTGATTTAACTAATCAAGAATTTGCAGGTATGCAAGTTGGAGGATCTATATATCCAGTAGATTTAAGTTCTTATTTAAAGAATGGTGTATCTGCATCTGCAAATCCATATAATACTTCTTTAACAACTCCAGCTAGTAATACATTAACTGGATTACAAGTAAACTTTGATATTTCAGCAAACTTATATTTAGAAAATGGTGTAGTATGGGATACAACATTGAATAGTAATATGAAAAACTATATGTTAGGTATGGTTGGTCAGACATTAAATTCATCAATTGGTACACCTTCTAGAGATCCTGCATTAAAAATTGGTGGGACAACAGCAGTATTTGGTGTAGGAAGTTCTAGAGCTAATGCATGTTCTGCAGCTGCATCTAGTAGTCCAGCAATATGGTCTGCTAATGCAACAGTTGCAAATACAACACCTTCTAATCCATTTCAAGGTACTGTACTTTCAGCTAGAGCATATACTACACAGTCTGCTGCAACAAATGGGCAAGCAGCATATGAATTAATAACAGGTCAATACTATGCAATATATCTTGCAAGTGGAACTAGATATGTGGCTTTGTATAATAAAACTGCAGATTCTAGTGGACACTTTTGGACAGCAATAAGTACATGTTAATAACAAATAAAAATTAAAAAAATGAGTTGCAATACTTGCGGAAATACAAAATCATCACCATGTGCTTGCCAAGATCATGGTTTAACTACACCATGTAGTTATACAAATTGTAGCAATGGCACACCTTGTGAAGAAGTTATATGTTCAGAATGTGTAGTTGATTGTCCAGAACATTCAGGACGTTCTCTTGGATCTATTTCTTGGGATGCTGAAACATCTACTGGTGTTACTTCAACAGAAGGTCTTAAAATGAGGTCTGGAGATTCAGTACAAGAAATGTTACAAAGAACAGCATTATTTGTTGCTGATCCAGTTGCTGGTGCAAGTACTGCATCTGTTGCAATTGCTCCATTTAGAATTAACTCTAGAACAAAAGATTCAATTGGGTTATCATGGTCAAATGTACCCGTTAGTGTTTCCTCTATTTCAATATATCAAGCAGAAGCAAATTCAAGAACATGGACATTAAATTCAACTATTTCATCTGAACTAACAACATCATTAACTAAAACTATAATTGGTTTATCAGCAAACAAAGCATATAAATTTAAATTGATTTCCTCAGATGGGAAAATATCTGCAAATAGTGTTGCAATATATGCAAACACATTAGCAAAATAATATAACAAAAGTAGAGAAAGTTTGTTGGTTTTAACTCTGCAATTGTTGGGAGCCCTTGAGAAATCTTGGGCTTCCTTGTTTTATAACTTTTTTTTTGTATCTTGCCAGCAATTTTAATTAAAAAAACTATATGGACTCATTATTTGAAAAGATCAAGGCTTCCTTTAAGTGGAAGAAAACTTCTGACTACTGTGCAGAAAGGTTAAATATTACAATTGAAGATTATAATAAGCTAAGAAATATTATTAAATCTCAAGAATTAGTGGAAGAATCTGCCATGGAATCCTCCTATAACTTAGAAAAAGGAGAAGCAAAGATGTCAACTATTAGTTCATCTGAACCAAAAACTCCTGAAGAAATTATTGATGTATTAAACATTGATACTACAAAATGGAAATTATCTAGTTATTGGAACAAGCAAATGGGAGATCATTGGAGAGTTTCTGCAATGATTACAAGACTAAAAGATAATGAAGTAGATAATGTTGCTGAATTACTTAAATCATTTACTCCAAAAAAATATAAAGAAGTTACAAGATTAAAAACTCCAGGTAAATTTAAAACAGCTGGAGTTTTGTCATTACAAGATATACACTTTGGGAAAGAAGGAAATGAAACAATTGATAAAGATTTTGAAGATACAATAAAAGATTTAATTAATAGAGCTACAAACTCACACCATATAGAGAAATTATACTATGTTGTAGGAGGTGATGTAATCAACATGGATACATGGAATGGAACTACTACAGCCGGAACTCCATTGGATAACTGTATGACAGCTACAGAGGCTTACATGCAAGCATTTGATTCTCTTCAGTGGAGTATTAATTATCTTAAACAGTTTTGTGATCAATTACAAGTAATTTATATACCAGGTAATCATGATAGATTATCATCATTTCACTTAGCTCATGGTCTTTCTAAATGCTTTAGTGATGAGAATATATTATGGGATGTTGTTTATCAAGAAAGAAAAGTATTTGTTTATAAAGATAACTTTTTTGCATTTGAACATGGTGACGTAAATACTAAAAATTCATTACTAGTTTACTCTATGGAGTATCCTAGACAATGGGGTAAAACTCTTCATAGAACATTATACACTGGACATTATCATCATAAAAAGAAAATTCAATATATAACTGAACATGATAATACAGGATTTATGTTAAAGATATTACCAAGTCTTTCAAAAACGGATTATTATCATTATCATAATAAATTTATTGGGTCTAGAAGATCAGGTGTATTGTCTTTACATAGTCCTACTAAAGGTGAGATATGTGAATTAACTTATTCACCTGAGTAATCTATATCAATTAAACTTGAATATTTCCTCTTTTTTTTGTAAATTATACTGTATAGTGATATTATGATTAATAATTTTAAACAGCCAGATTTAAACGCACCAAGATACCGTGAAAAAGTATTAGGACATTTGAATGCTGAACTAATAAATGAATTTAAAAATAAAAACCCAATATATTCTAAAATAGATAATAATAAATTCAAAAAAATTATTAAGTTATTTAATGAAAGGATATGGAAGGAGGTTATTGAAAATAGAGATGGGGTAGAATTACCTGACTCATTAGGTTATTTATTTATTGGAACATGTCCTGCTGCTAAAAGTGTTAATACTGATTATGCACTATCAAAAAAATATGGTAAAGTATTGCAAAATAAAAATTGGGAAACGGATGGAAAGGTAGCTAAGATATTTTATACAAACTACTCTACAAAGTACCGTTTTAGAAACAGAGAGTTATGGCAGTTTAATGCTGTGAGACAATTCAAAAGAGCAGTTGCTAAATCATATCCAAAAAAGTGGACAAAATATATTACTATGATCAATAAGAAAAAAGTTGCTCATATGTATAAAAAAGATAAATAGTAATAACTATGGCAACAATAGCAGAGGTAGTCTCTAGGGTAAGAGAATCAATAAAAGCTGAGTCACAAGATGCTTTCATAACTGATAGGTATCTTTATAGTCTCATAATAAAGTATGGTCAATTGCTAATGAGAAGACAAGACCATACAAATAAACTAAAAAAATTCAACAGTGTGTGGCAATCATTACCTGTTGTTGAGTTGATTGAAGTTGATAAAGTAGAAGCAGAATGTGCTGGTATACAAAGTGGGTGCACTATAATGAGAACTAAAGAAAAACTTCCAACTTTTATGGAGGGTTATTGGGGACCGTTAATTAGAACAGTTAGTTCAATAGATACATCTATTGAGGTTCAACCTACAAATCCAGGTACATATACTTCAATGACTAAGACTACATCACATAAGTATAATAAGACTAAATATTTTTGGTGGTTAAATGATTATATTTATGTACCAAATGTAATGTGGGATGCAATTAAAATAGAAGGTGTATTTGAAGGTGATATTAGTGCGTGGAATTGTGATACAACAGATGATTGTACACCAAGATATTTACAACAAATATTCATACCTGAATTTTTATATGCTGAAATAGAAACACAAGTTATAAACCAGTTAATGAATACTGCAAAAGTTCCTACAGAAGATTCAGATAACAAACTAAATATTAATAGATAATGAGTGTATCACAGAAATATAGAACCTTTAATCAATTGTTAGAAGATGTATCTGTAGATTTCTCTACTTATGCTTTGGAAGGGATGATAGAACCCCAACAATTAATAAAAGTTGCTACCAGAGTAAACTATGATCTTGGAATAAGAATACATAGGACTAAAGAAATGGTTATAGATATTGAACATAGTAAAGGTGCATTACCTGCAGATTTTGCTTTTTTAAATTATGCATTTATGTGTGGTACATATACTGTTAGTAATACAATGCCTGCAGGAACTACAGTTGATACAACATTTACTGAGTATGTACCAGATCCAGGAGGCCCTAATCAATGTGTTACACCAACAGACTGTAAAGATGTTTGTGTAGTCAAAACATGTCCTACTACTGTCAGTGATGGTAAAAGGGGTACTACTACAACATATGATGAACATATAGTTGTTCAGTTTGTTGGAGCTGAACAATACAGATCATTTTCAAATTATATGCCACTAAGAATAGGACAAACAAATCAAGTACAATGTGATTGCCCTAATGTAAATGTTCAAGCTGTGGATATAGCTGAAATAAGAGATGGTTATCTTTTAACTAATTTTAAAACAGGTCATGTTTATATAAGTTACCAAGGAGCTATGGAAGACAATGATGGTAATTTATTAGTTTTAGATCAACCATATTGTAATGAATATTATGAGTATGCATTAAAAGAAAGAATACTAGAAAATATGATTTTTGCAGGAGAGCAAGTTTCACAACAACTAGGAATGATACAAGGAAAGTTGAGAGCAGCAAGAAACAATGCATTAAGTTTTGTTAATACACCTGACTTTGCAGAGATGAGGAAAGTATGGAATCTCAATAGAACAGCACAATATCATAATTATTATAACATGTTTAAGAGTCATCCTACATTAGGATAAAATAAAATTTAGAATGGCAAAAAAGGAAAATACACCTAACCCACAAAGTACCTCAAATATAGACACAGATATATTTGTAAAGGGTATGACCAAAGATCCTAACATTAGTTTAGTTGGGAAGGATCAATGGACTCATGCACGTAATGCAATTAACAATTCTGTTGACGGAGACGTTGGTACATTGGGTAATGAACAGGCAAATTATTTATGTGAATCAGCTCCATTTACTATCATTGGTGCAATTCACTTATATGGTGACAAATGGGTGTTGTTTTCCACTAATAATGAACAGAGTGAAATAGGAACATGGGATGATAGTAATTGTAAATATAAGACACTAATAAATGATTATAGTGGATATATGTGTCTTGATGGTGACTCATCTGCAGGTTGTTTAAACTTTAGTACACAACATTTAATAACTGGAGCAGCAAAAGAAAACTTTGACTGTACTTGGCAAGTATATTGGGATGACAGTATAAATCCAAGTAGAACATTAAATCTAGATGTAATACCATGGGTTAAAATAATTACATCAGATGAGTCAGAAGAATGTGTTACATATGCAAATATAATGCCTCTTCAAATAAATTGTGAAGAGTTAAGATTAGCACCATTAATTGATACACCATGTATTGAGATTTCTAAATCTCCAGATGGTGGAATGCTTAGAAATGGTACATACCAAGTTTTTATTGCATATGTAATAAATGATCAAACAGTTGGTGACTATTATGGTATATCAAATATACAACCATTATGGGAGCATGAGGATACTATATCAGGATTAGACATTAAACTTTCTAATTTAGACAAAGGCTTTGAAAACTTTAAATTGGTTATATGTAGTAATAATCAAATGGAGATGCAGGCTAAAGAAATTGGAATATATAGTACAGAACAAGAATTTATTTCTATAGATTATATTAATCAAAAACTTAAAACAGTACCAATTGAATTCTTACCATTAAGAAATCCTGCATATGAAAAGTCTGACAATATGTATATTGTTAATGATTATTTAATAAGACAAGGTCCTACAGAACAATTTGATTTTAATTATCAACCCTTAGCAAATAAAGTTCATACGCATTGGACATCATGGCAATTTCCAGCAGACTATTATAGAAAAGGTGGTAATAAACCTACATTTATGAGAGATGAAGTTTATTCTTTCTTTATTAGATTCATATATAATACTGGAGAGAAGTCATCATCATTTCATATACCTGGTCGTGTGCCAGGTAATTACACATTACCTGATGGATCTACAGCATTTGAATTAGATACATTACCTGGTGATCCAAGTGAGATTGGAAGTACTATGGATAATGCACCACAAGCAGATAGAACATTTGAAATATATAATACATGTGATAGTTGGTGGGGAGCTTCAGGTAGTTCAGCTGAAAATAATACAACTGATGGAGGTGTAAAAACTGCAGAAGGTCACATGGCATATTGGGAATCATCAGAACTATATCCAAATGATCCAGTTAGATATGGTGAATTATGTAGTAAACCAATTAGACATCACAAGTTTCCAGATGAAACAATACCTGCTGGTTCTGCTGGAATAAGTTCTGGTGGAAATGGAATATTAGATAGAAGTTCAAATGATAATCAAAGTATTAATATACTAGGTGTAAGATTTTCAAATATACAATGGCCAAGATTTAATGGTAATAGTGATCCTAATAATTTATGTGATCCATTAGATCCAAGTCCAACAGGAGATTTAATCCCAAACATAGTTGGGTATGAAATTCTAGTTGGGTCAAGAGAAGGTAATAAATCTATTATAGCAAAAGGTATCTCAAGAAATATGAGAAAGTATGATATACCAAATGATGCCACTGGACATGAAACATCTGGCACACAACTTGGAGCTATGTCAAATTATCCTTTTAATGACTTAGGATCTGATCCCTATTTATCTTCTAATAATGATTTTACATATACAAATGGTTCAGGTGTTATACAAAATAATAACCAATATCCAGCTGCTAATTCTTATCAAGATCTCTTTACATTTCATTCACCTGAGACATCATTTAATAGACCTTATTTAAACCCATATGAGATTAAAACATACGGTGTAACAACAGGAACAGCTTTAGGTAGATTTAAAGCATCTGAAAAACATCCTAAACAGAAATTATTAAGAAACATATCTATGTGGATTGGTATATTTGTTGGTATGGGATATGCCTTTAATGAAATGAGGGGTAAAAAAACTAGAACGGGTGTAGGACCAAAAGCCCTTTCTATTGGATTAAGTGGTACAGGAGAGGCAAGAGACGGAGGTTCAACAACCAACACGCTTTCAGCCGGCACACTTATTCCAGGTACTTGGGCCATGGGCCTTGGATCAGGTGGTGGAACTACAACTAGTGGTCAATCAGGTACAAATGGTAATATTAATACATCACAAAGTGGAGGTGAGTGGGAATCAGGAGCACCAGCAGATAATGCAACTAATACTAATATTAATGTTACATTAGGATCAGCAGCTGCATTAAGACAAAATGCAATAATGTCAGGCGCAGAACTTGCTACTTCAACATTAGTTTCTACAGCAACTGTACTTGGTGCACCAAAACTTGCAAATCAAATAGGTTATATACCAACAACAACAACATCTTATGGTACTGCTGTTGATGGGCTTGGTTGGAAAAAAGGATATATTGGTGGTGGTGAAACAATTGCATATGAGGGAGCAAGGTTTGAAGCATTACCTTCTCTTATGCAATTAGCATACGGGGCATATGAGTTCATGCAATATACTGCTACTGGTGGTCAAGAAATAATTGATCTTATATTGGAACTTGTTAGTTATCAAGACTATGCATATAAGTACAATGCACATGGTTTGTATTTTAATACAAATCCAATAGCGTCTGGAAATAGACACAGAACAAGAGTTGATGTTGCCAGATATATTGGTAGTACAATGCAACAGCTAACAAGTACAATTAAAATAAATAATATACAAAGACCTAAAACTGTTGTTGTTAAAACAGATAGTGCTAATTCATTATTTATGCCTACACCTTTACTAGATCAGTCAAGATTTATTATAGGAAGTTTAGGTTTATGGTACCGTCCAACTGCATTAATTCAATCTTCAATAGCTGCACACTATACTGCTATAAAAGTTAAATTTGCAAATCAGTATGGACAGCTAGATCAAATAAATCAAGTTCCTATTAGAGGGTGTGTAACACTTTTTAAAGATCAACCTTTAAGAGATGCAGATGGAGTTATTATTCCATTTGATAATTTAAATGTTTTATCAGTATCTGGTAATGGTATTTTTAAAACACCATCTCTTTTTGGGGGTGATTGTTACTTAAATAGATATACTGAAAAAGTTATAATGCCTTTCTTCTGGGATTTCCTAGAGGGTCAACCTGATGGATTTCCTTATGATTATAGATTAAGAGCAAATGTTCCACGTCCAATATATTGGATGAACTCACAAAAATATGATTTATCAGAACTTGTTAGAACTATAATTGATCTTGATTTTACCTTTACTGGAGGTGCACTACCTTCAAATTTATTTGCTTTAGATAGAGATGGTAGTGATGTAACAAGTGATCAAGGTGGAGCAAATGATACAGCTAATACAACATCTGCAACTCAACAAGGTGGTGCTCCTGCAAATCAAAGTGGTCCAAGTGCTGGAGATTCAACAGTTGCAGCTAATGCAGGTAAATCCTTATTCCATATTAAAAATGGATACATGTACACACATAATAGTGGTATAAATGATTTCTTTGTTGAGTCAGAAATAAATACAGCATTAAGAGATTGGGAGGATGTACCAGAAAAAAGACATTATGATTGGATGGAGTATACAGATGTAAATGATTTATTTGATGCAAGTATAATTAAAAAAGGAAATTTCTTTAAGTATGATCCTTCATTAAGCAAGAATAGATTCTTTAGTCAACTTATATCTTTTGGGTTAATACAACCTAGAGACTATGATCCTATAGTATCAGCTAATTGTTATATGCACTATCCTAAAAGATTAATATATTCTTTACAAGCACAGAAGGAGGCTAAGAAAGATTTCTGGAGAGTGTTCTTACCAAACAACTATAAAGATTTTAAAAACAAAGTAAATGTAATTAAACCTGTATCTAAATCAGGTGCAGTTGTTTTGTTTCCAAACTTAGCACCATCACTATTTCAGGGTGTAGATGAATTACAAACTGACCTAGGTACTAAGCTTACAATAGGTGACGGAGGTCTATTTGGAAAACCAATGCAAAACATTGTAAATGCAGATGAGGCACATGAGTATGGATCTTGTGAGAGTCAAAGAAGTGTAGTTAATACACCATCTGGATTATTTTACATATCACAAGCTCAAGGAAAAATATTTCATTATACTGGACAAGGTTTAGATAATATTGCTAATCAAGGTATGAAGCAATGGTTTAATAAATACCTACCTTCTAACTTACTATCTCATTATCCAGAAATGGAAGACTGTCAAGGTTGGGTAGACAATCCTGTAGCAGGAGTTGGATGTCAAACAATATATGATCCTAACTTTGATATAGTATATTTCTGTAAAAAGGACTATGAACCTATTACTCCAGAATGTATTGATTTTCTTCCTTGTGAAGGTTTTGTTTGGAATCAATCAACATGTAATGGAGTAAAACCTAAAGTATGTTGTCCACCAGATAATATACTTCCTGATGGAACAATACAAACATATGTATATAATCCGTCTAATCCTGCAGGTGAAGAGTGTGAATCAATAACAACCTATGCAGCAATAGAAACTATAGATCAAGAATTGGGAGATGTTGATATTGTTATTGCAGTTGATTCATCCAATTCTGTACAAGGTAATGGGAACATTGCAAATATGCAAAACTTTATACTTGATTTTATTTCAGGTATATCTGCTGAACTTGCATCAGGACAAGCACAACTTGGTTTAGTACATTTTGGAGCAGGTAGAAATACAACGGGTGATCTTGCTCTTGGAGGTAACTTAAATCCTACAGCTTCTAGTGATACTATGTTTGAACCAGGTGAGCAAATTATGTTATCATCTTCCACTGCTACATTACAGAATTGGGTAAATGTTACATATAATACTGCATGTACAAACGTTGACACACCTGCAGGTACAAGTATTATAGGTGGTGTTTGGTGTGGATTAAATTTATTATATGGAACAAATTCAAGAAGTGTACCTAAAAAATTAATAACAATAATAGATGGAGCTCAATCTACAGCAAGTGGTGCCACTATACCTACCACATTAAATTCACCAGAAGATGTTTATCAGAATATGGTTGTTTTACCTGTTACTCCTGATGCAGCAATAAGTATTAGTAATGATAAAACAAATAATCCGGGAAATCAAGGTTGGCAGGGAACTCCTTCAGGAATAGATAATTGGTTTCAAAATAATGTAATTAATAATCCAGATTATGCAGATTTAGAATCATTTTCAATTTGTGTTAATCCTTATAATCAGGATCCTAATGGTACTACCCCTTCAGCTGGTGTTACAGCAAGTTGGAGAAACTATACAGATGATTTGGCCCATCCAGGAAATGGATATTATGGTTCATTTAATACTGTAGGATCAACAGAAGTTATTACAGATAATATTGTAAATTCAATAACACCACCTCCTATTATAACTTGGAGTTGTGCTGATCCTGATTGTGACTTAATACTAACAACTGGAAGTCAATATTTATGTGAATGTACATCCTATTACCCAGTATCATATAATGATAGTGTAATACCAATCAGCATAACTGATGAACAATACTTTAAGGATGTATCATGGACAGTAAGTTATGATCCTAAATCAAAAGCATGGATGTCATTTCATGACTGGCACCCGGATTTAGTGATACCAAGTTTGAATCATTTCTTTACAACAAAGAACTTTACAGATGAATCTGAACCACAATGTCCTCCAGGATTTACATGGAATCCATCAACAATGACATGTTGTCAAACATTCCAAGGAGAGTTTCTTGCAGATGTAAATATTGAAGAAGCACCTGTAAAGGTTGAGATAGAATCAATTCCTTGTAAATTAGATATTGTAATTTCATGTGATACTTCTGGATCTATGAGTAATAATCCAGATCCAATAACTGGATTAGGTCTGAACTGGACTGCTGCAACAAGATTTATAAATGATTTTGTTTGTACTATTGCCCCAGATATGATTGCTGGTAATACACAGGTTGGATTAACATACTGGTCAAATCAACAAGCAATTTTTACACCTGAAAGTAGAAGTGGTACAGTAAATGGTATTACATATCTACAATCTGTACTTCCTAATGGTACAGGTAGTGGTACAGCAACTGATCCTAGGATTAGTATGACAAATAATCCTGGGTATATATTTGATGCAGATAATGTTATTACTGGATGTTCTTTTGCGCAAGCTACTCAACCATTTATGATGAATACATTAATGGTTGCAGGATATAATCATGGTCAAGGTGTACTATCTGATGTATGTAATAGTTCTCTTGGAGATAGAACTATGGATTCCGGATATAGAAGAATTATGATATTCTTAGGAGATGGTGCCTCAAATGATGGTGCACCAAATGGTTGTAATGAACAAGGTATGATGGATGGTCCAGTATGTGATAGTGGTGCAGATTCTGCTGCAGCTGCTGCTGGTCAACAAGTTATGTCAAGAAATATAACAATCTTTGCTTCTCCTGGTGGTGGTAATCCTGCAACAATGCCTCCAGTTGGATTTGATGGTATATCTTGTACTGCTGGTGCTTATCCAGATGTTAATCAATGGAATGTAAACACTTCACCAAGCGGTAGTCCAAGTCCGAAAGATGTTGCCTTACAAATAAGTAATGGTCTTTGTGCATTACCTCCAGTGTGCTCATGTCCTTCAGGTTATACAAGGGTAAGTAGTCAATCTACAGGAACTGCACCTCCATACCAAATACTAGGACCATCAGATGATTGTACAGATAAAAATAGGTCAGGTATATGTAGAAAAATAGAATGTGAATGTAATGTACTTAATCTTCCTAACCCAGGAATTCCAATGACACAAACAGGTGAGTGTGATTCTATTACAGAATCATATAACGAATCTCTTTCAGGTGGTAATCCATTGTATATCAATCCATTACCCTTGACTTGTCATTATGATTATGAATGTTGTCTAGATGCTACATTTGAAAAAGGTGGTATATGGAAGCATAATGATAGGTGTGATTTATATTCAAACTACTATGGTAAAGATCATCCATGGGAAGTAGAGTGGGTTGAAGCAGTTGGACAAACAGTTAATACTGTAAGGAGTATTGAGTACCAATTAGAATCTTATATCTATAAAGGTAATCTTGGTCATGATTGTGGAGATAGATTCCATGATTTAGATTGGAATTTTGATGAAGCAATAATTCATAATACAGAACAAGTATCAGGTATATTATCACTGACACTTGATCCAAAAAATGATGTACCTTTGATAACACAGTATCCAATAATTACAGGAAATGATATTGAAATTCTATATAGTAAGGTAGAGCAAAAATATAGGTTCAATCAATTCTGGGATATTACAAAGGATAGAGGTGAATTTGATCCTAATGCAAATGCATCAATATTTATAACTCAGTTAAACGGATACATAAGAGATCTTAACCAAGCAAATCTTAATTACTTTAAGCCTGCCTTCCAAAGAAAGAAGTTTAGACACTACTGGAATTCAGTTATACTAAGAAAAAATATATCAGGAAATAGAAAGATGTTACTTAAGTTAGCAAATACTAAAATTAATATGTCCTTTAGATAATGAAATATAGCAAAAACGGATACAAGAGAAATAGTGAGGATGTTAATAATCCTTACAATGTTATACCTTCAGGTAATATTACTATGAAAGGTGTTGACTTTCCTGTCATGGGAACAGATGATTATGGTAATCAAAAACTTATGATGCCTGGTGGTGAATATATATTTCCAGGAAATAATGTATTTGAAGTTCCATTACAAAATTTACCTAGACATTTTCAACAAGGTGGTTCACTACCAAAGGCTCAGTTTGGATTAGATAGACATCTTAAAGCTATTAATGATCAATTTGGATATAGTAGTTGGGATGAATTTGAAGATTCTAAAGTAGGGAAATTTGTAGGTGCAAGAGATATGAGAGGTGATGCTGAATTTTTAATGGGTACTGTTGGAAAACATTTTGGATATGAACCAGATGAAGGTGTAAAGATGGCTTTAGATGCATCTGCTATAGTATACCCTGGTGCAGATTTTGCTAATGCTGGACACCATTATAATAAAGAAGAGTACTTAGATGCAGGTCTATATGCAGGTTTTGGAATACTACCATTCTCTGCTGGACCTTTAGTAAGAGGAACTAAAAAACATATTATAAATCCTATAAAAAACACTATAAATAAAATAAAACCCAAAACAGTATATAATGTAGCTCCTACAAATCCAGCTGTAAATGCAATGGAAGCTGGTACATATGGAACAAATATTGATCCAAAGACACAGAAGATATTAGATAATAATATTTGGTCAACACAAAACCCAATAGAAACAACAAAGTATGCAATGGGAGATCATAATCCAAAGTCTATTAGAAAAGGATTATTGACAGGTGACGATATGACATTAACAGAATTTAAAGTTAGATTTCCATGGTTAACTGGAAACGTTGCAACCAATAAAAACATTCATGATTTAAAACTATCTCAAGGTGTTATGCCTAATACCAATGAGTTTCTTATACCAAAAGATAGAGGTCCTCTTAATAAATTTTTATATCCAAAAGTAAAAACAACAAACCTAAAAGCTATACCTGAAGATCTTATGAATGATCCTATATTTCATCCTGAAAACTTCTCTGTTAGTTATAGTTCCAATAATAATTTTTCAAAACCTTATACTTATGTTGGTGATCAAGTTAGAGGAGCAACTAATACAGATTTTCCATTTGGCTTTAATGAATATGTAGATTATAATAGTCCTGCAGGTTTTCCTGTAATACAATCTGGTAATGAAAAAGCTTCATATTTTGATGATTTAGTAAATAGTTGGACTGATAAAAAAGGATATAATATATACAAAAGAAAACACGGTGGCTCACTTCCACAGTTTCAAAAGAAAGGTGAGAATTCTTATCAAGTAGAAGTTATACAATATCCTCTTGGATATACTGGCGGTCAGGGGGGAATGCCACCAGGCCATATAGAATCAAGATACTTAGGAGATCTAACAGGGACAGATTATGAAGGTCAAAAATCATATGTAAATAGATGGGTTAATTCTGGTAATAGACCAGTAACATACAATGCTGAAAAGGATTATGAGGATGGTGTTAGAACTAGCATCCTTAATCTTAATCAAGAAGAGTTTGATCACTATATGAAGACAGCACAAACTTTTACAAGTGGAGATAAAACGGATCTTCCTGAATTTATGGGGAAAGATTATAGAGGTAATCCTTTTTATTTACCTACTGCCTGGGGGGGAGATGATACTGACTATGACTTAGTTAATAGTAATTGTGCAGATGGTGTATGTGATGCACTAGGATTAGATGGAAACTATTCAACTTTAGGGGTTACAACTCCACAACAAGTTATGGATGCAATTAAAAAAGATAAAAGAACTCAATCAAGTACTGGGAATAAAAATTATGGAGAAACTGTTTTGCAAGCGCAGTTGAATCCACTTGATATGATTACTGAGTCAGCAGAAGAATCTGCAGAATTTTATATTGATTTAGCAAAAGGTGTACAAAATGATATTGTTAAAAATAGTTCTGATTTTACAGGTGGTTTAATTAACCTTGATCAAACTCCATCAGAAGCATGGAAAAATACTAAAGAATGGTGGGGCTTTAAAGAAGGAGGTGAACGCTGGGAGAATACTAATCAAATAGAAGAGTATCAAGCATATTTTAAAAATCCAAAGTTAATTGATAAATCTTGGGGTAAAGATTCTACAACTGCACTTAAGATTAAGGAAGCAGTAGATAATAATATATTTTATAATGAACTTCCTGATTATTTAAAAGGAGTTGATACATGGAAGTCAACATCTTCTAGTATGGATGTAGATAAAGAATTAAAGATATTAGAAAAAGCTCAGGATGGAACTGAAACAAATGTAAGCTTTGATGATCTTGAAAAAGGTATAAGACATGTTGAAAGTCTTAATGGAACACTAATGAAAAATAAACAATCATCAGCATCAGGGTATTATGGTGATCTCTTTGATAATCTTGATTATGATGGTACAAGAGCTGAATTTATTGCTGATACAACTTATCAAAAAAATCATTTTATAAAGAGATATAATGGTGAAGTAACTGATGTTCCTGGACTAGAAAGCAATGGCCAGGATATATACAATGAATACAAAGATCAAGTTGACTTTACATACACACCCACACAAATAGCAGCATTGTCTAACATGCTTGGTAGACAAGGAACAAGAAAATATTTTGGAGATGTTTTAAGAGATGGAAAAACTTTAGAGGAAGTGTTTCCACATCTTTATGGTGCTGAAAGACAATTAGGTAAAGATGGTAAACCTTTAGAAAATAAAACTCCAGATGAGTATATAAATAAATTTACTGAGGCTATTAGTAAAAAAAGAGGAGGTGAGTTTACTAATAAAATTAAAAGACTTAAAGAGCAATTAGCAAAATATAATAAAGGTGGTGTAATATCTCCGTTAGCAGAACAAGAATTAGTTAAGCTAAAAATGATTAAACCTAAGATGCAGAATGGTGCAGAAGTAAAAAAACCTTATGTAATTAAACGTGGTGATAACCTATCTACAATAGCAAGAGATAATAACATGTCTCTATCAGAAATACTTTCTTTAAATCCAAGATATAAAAATGATCCAAGTAAAATAGGGGTGAATCAAGTATTACAATTATCTGATGCACCTGTAGAAAATAGTGATACACCAAACTTATACTACACTGTAAAGAAAGGAGATAGCTTATCTAAAATAGCTTCAAAGTATGGAGTTAGGTATCAAGACATTCAATCTATAAATGGTATAAATAATCCTAGTTTAATTAAACCAGGAAAAAAATTAAGACTACCTGATAATGTTGACCGTTCTAGAAAACATGTACAAGAGCAAATCAAAAGAGCAGAGTCAGTTTATACACCAAGTATATCTGAAGTTAATGTAGATCAGAATGTTAATATAAATGTACCATGGGCAAAAAGAGTTAAGGTAGATGGTAAGTGGGTAACTCAAGGTAAAAGAAATACAAAGACTGAAATTAATAAGATGGAGCAGGCTGATAGGATAGTAGAGGGTATGAAAGAGATTCATCCAAAGTCATTTGAGACAAATACCTATAAAGTAAAGAGTGGAGATAATTTAAGTACAATTGCTGCAAATAATAACATGACAATTACTGAACTTGAAAAAGCCAATAATATAGATAGAAATAATGCTATTCAAGTTGGTCAAGATATTAAGATAAATAAACCTACTGGTAAACCTTATATTGTTGTAGATGAAAAGTTAGGAAGAATGCATTTATATTATCCTGGTCAAGATAAACCTGCAAAAAGTTATCCAATCTTAACAGGTGCAAATGAAGGTGATGCACAGACAGTTACTAAAATTGGAATATTTAAAGATGGTGTAAAAATAGATCAAGATGAGCTCAATCAAGCTATGAAAGATAATAATATAAGTAGTATAGATGAACTTATGGAAGTTGAAGGTTATACATCTAAAACAGATTGGGATGCAGGTAATAAACAAACAGGTGCTGGTATTTATACAATAGGAATGATAAATGAAGATAGTGGATATTATGATGACTCAGGTAATAATAATCCAACTCCATCATTTGTATTAAATAATTCTAATGGAGATGAAGTTCCAATGGTAATACATACTGCTCCTAGCAAGAATGATGGTAGAGTAGAAAATTTAAATGATAATAATGCAAGTAATAATAGAGTTACTAATGGATGTATTAATGGTAAATGTGAAGATCTAACAGAATTATATAATACTCCTGGTGTAGGAGAAGGAACTATGATATATGTACTACCTGAAGATGCTGGAAATAATTTTGTATTTGAGAATGGAGAAATTAATTATTATACAAGTAGGGAAAATCAAACAGATGCCCTAACATATATTGATGAGCGTGGAGAAGAACAAAAAGGACATGGTATAGCTAACAAAACAACAACTAACTATAAACCTATTAATATAACTTTTGACAAGAATTATTATCAAACTAATTCTAAAAGATATGATGGTACTGCAGCAGGTGAAGAGGAGGAATTTGTAAATAATACACAACCATTCTTAAATTCTATAGTTGATAATAAAAAATTATTAATGGATAAATTAGGAATGGACGGTGATATGTATAATGATTTATCAATGATTGCTTTTGGAATTTATGGTTATGAAAGTGGTATGGGTGATGAAGGTAGTGCTGGAGAAAATCTTCTTAAAGCTGGACTTAAATATACAGGTATTCAAGATACATCACCAGATGTTAAATCAAAATATGATACCTATGGTGTAGATGGTGCTGGGAATAGTGTTGGTTGGACACAAATAAGATGGAATCAACTTGATGATACAGAAAAGGCAGCATTAAAAAAAATAGACATTACATCTAATGATCAATTAATGGATCCTGCTAATGCAGCTATAGCAACAACAGCTATACTGTATAAGAGATACCAAAATCAAATATCTAGAGCAGATAAAAATTCTGAAGGATTTGATATATTTACAGAACTACCAAAAAAATGGAATAAAGGAAAGGGTTACGCAGATGTAGTAAATACGTATATGGACTATATTGATTTAACAGAAACTGATGTAGATGATGTTGATAATAAACTCATAGTAAAAGGTGAATATAAAGATGATAATATTGAATCAAATGAAAGAATGTCTAATAAACCCATTGAAGAAAAAATACTTAACATGGGAGAAACTATTGCACATGAGTATAACCAAAGTGATTATATAAAACCTAGTGTTGATGCTGTAGTAGAAGGAGTAGAAGGTGTAGGTGATTGGATTGGAGAAACAGCAGATGATGTTTCTGAATGGTGGGATGAAGTAGATCTTAATCCTTTCTATAAATCAGGTGGAGAATTTGGTATAGATAATCAAGTTCAATTCTATAATGATTATATTAATGGTTTATATAAGAACACTAAACAGGAAAAGAAATCAAAAAAAATGTATGATAAATTAAACAGGTTATATTATAATGATTCAAAACAAAATAATATGCACCAGTTAGATGTTATGGAAAGCATCAAGAGACAAGGATAGCTATGTTATTATTAGTAATTCTCATGATAATTTAGTATATTATAATAGTAAACTATAACTAATGCAAAATATAAACGACACATATCTTAGCCTCATGGGACAACAGATTGATCCTAGAAATGTTGCATCATTATCTGATGGTATATATTTTAAAATGTCTGGTGGTGAAAAGATGAGAATGTTTTTAAAAGGTGGTCAGTGGATAAATCCTTTAGCACAAGCCCAAGAAGGAAATGAAACAGAAGAAAAAATTTATGAAGATCATGATGAACATTATGATTATAAAATAGTTAATGGTCAGTGGCAAACAAAAAGGAAAAACTCTGAAGGAGATTGGATTGACCTGTCCACTAATGATGCAGCTAATACTAAATTAAATGATGCTTATCCTGATGCAATGAAAGTTTTAGATGAATCAGCTAATAATGATAATAATGATGGTATTAGCTCAGATGATTTAAATAGTATTGTTGATGATAGTGGAGGTAGTAGTGATGGTTTACAATTAAATAAAGATAATCTTAAATTTGCTTCCCCTGCTGAGGGAAATGTTTTTTCTGCATTAGGAGATACAGGTATACTAGATATTGTAAAAGCTGTTGACTCATCTGTAGATAGCTTTAAATCAAAAAACTATCAGGATCCAGGATCCAAATCAGACTATAGTAAATTTAGTCATACAAATACAACAGATGAAGATTTATATGTAGACTATGAAGCCCTATCAAAAGGTAAAAGAACTGGTAAGGTTCTTAAGGATGCAGAACAAATGTCTGAAATAGAAATGCAAAGAATTCTAGATGAGAGACATAAAAATAATCCTGAGATGTATGATAAGGTTAAAAACTTTGATGCTGACTTATATGAACAAACTGGACATCTAGACCGGAGAAGAGGATTATTTAATAGAAAGGTAGATGATTCAGATTTAAAAGATGGTGACTACCTAGATAACAAGTATGGTAAACAGGGGGCTTCACATATTGGGTTTACAAAAGACAAGATGGGTAAACTTGATAAAGGGTTTGATTACTTAAAAAGAAATGAAGATGGTGTAACATTTGATCAACAATCATTT
>JACKQG010002440.1_pt1 | contig 24289 bp, 19 predicted proteins | sample 8237621 | NCBI WGS metagenome assembly JACKQG01 (sample SAMN15677084, study PRJNA649215) | marine metagenome | biome: marine; feature: Black Sea; material: saline water; isolation source: suspended particulate matter (SPM) from the Black Sea western gyre | collected 2013-06-09/2013-06-10 | depth... | reverse complement strand
TATCTTGAATTTCATGCTTATTGTTGTGGTTTTGCTACACCTTTGACATTTACCCAGTTTGATGTAGATGAAGTTAGTTATCTGGATAATGTGACTAATGGAAGTGTTATCTATGACATAATACCACCAGTTGCCTCTTTCACAGCAGATCCTACAGAAGGTTATTCACCATTGACTGTTGAATTTACTAACACATCAGATCCAGGCACCGGTTGTGATATAACATACTTATGGGATTTTGGAGATGGAGAAACATCTACTGAAGAGAATCCGATTCATGAGTATATGTACTCAGGTATATATGATGCAACATTAACTGTAGAAACTACTCATGGAATTGATACCTCAGATCCAACTACTATTAGAGTATGGTATTTTGATCCTGTCTGCCCTGATGGTAACCCATATCTACCTATGAATATCTTCATAAGTGGAGCTACATTTGAAGGTATAAACCTTGATGAGTGTTATGAGATTGGTATCTTTGATGGTGATATATGTGTCGGTGCAGTGGCTCTTGAAGGAGAGATTGAAGAACCTCTTCATGTTATAGCATGTGCGGATGATCCTACAACTGAGGAGATAGATGGATTTATTAATGGACATACAATTTATTATAGACTCTGGAATGAATGTGAAGATGAACTTATAGTATATGTTGATGTAGATTATGACCCTGAATATAATGATGTATTTACAAATCTTGGAACTGCTGTAGTATGGTTATACGGTTCTACAGGTATCCCGCAGGATATTGATTTATATTACGGATGGAACATAATGTCTTTCTACAACCGTCCTTATCCAATGGATATGTTAGATATTGTTAACCCATTGATAGCTCTTGATGTATTAGTCAAAGTTCAGGATGAAGCTGGTGGAACTATTGTATTCTTGCCCGGAGGATGGGTTAATACAATTGGTGATATGGCTGTTACTGAAGGATACTACATAAGACTTAATGATGATGCCCTGTTAAATACAATTGGTTCACCCGTGATGTTGCCATTTGATATTCCACTTCTTAATGGTTGGAATATTATGGGTTATCCTGTAACTGGACCACAAAATGCATTAGATGCAGTTCAGCCATTGATAGATGCTGGTGAATTAGTCAAAGTCCAATCTGAAACAGGTGATGCTATTATAAATATGCCCTGGGGCTGGATTAATACGATTGGTAATTTTGAACCTGGTGAAGGATATAATATTAAAGTTAATACTAATACATACTTAACTCTTAATGAACCTCTAATAGCATTATCTACTAGTGATATCTCTGATGAACATTCTGCAAGACAAGATGGTCATTTTACTCCAATACATATAGGTAATCCATATCTACCGATGAATATCTGCATTACTTCTGCTACAATTAATGATATCAATTTAGGTATAAGCGATGAGATATCTGTCTTTGATGGTGATATTTGTGTTGGCAGTAAAATATTAGCAGGTGAAATTGACCAATTCATATCTATAGCTGTATCCACTGATGACCCTATTACTGAAGAGATTGATGGATTCATAACAGGAAATCAAATTACATACAGAGTATGGGATTCAAGCGAACAGGTAGAATATACTGATGTTGAGGTTGTATATCTTCCAGACTACTTAAACGCATTCAAATCATTAGAAACTGCTGTAGCAGAAATCAAAGTCTATAGCATTGAAGCTACTCAACTTGGCGGTAATTATCCAAATCCATTTATGGCTGGAACTAAAATTAACTTCTCTCTTAGGGAAGCTGGAAATGTTACTATAGAAATATACAATATCTTAGGACAAAAGGTTAGAACATTAGTTGATGGTTACTACACAGTGAATAATCACTCTGAATACTGGAATGGACTTGATGATAATAACCAAAAAGTATCCAATGGTATTTATTTCTATAAGATGACTGCAGGAAATTATTCATCTATCAAGAAGATGATTATGATGAAGTAATCTATTTGAGAATTGCAGAGAAAGCTGGGGTTCTTCCCTGGCTTTCTCTTTTTTTTAATCAAAAACCTATTGGATTCCTTTTTTCTACTAATTACAACATATTTTAATTCTAGCAAATTTGGCTACGATGATTCTCAATTTACATACAAAATTTGACAATATTATCAATCCAATAAATTATTGGGTTATAAAGATAATATATTATGGAGTAATATAAATGAAGAAAGGTATTCATCCAAAATATCAAAAATGTATTGTAAAGTGTGCGTGTGGAAATACATTTGAAACACATTCCACTTCCCCAGAAATTCATGTAGAGATATGTTCAAAATGTCATCCATTTTATACAGGGAAAAAGAAATTAGTGGATAGTGCAGGTCGTATTGAACGTTTTAAGAAAAAATATAGTAAATTCATGAAATCATAAGAACTCTTCATTTATATCAATAAATGTATAGGGGAATATTATCATTGAGTAAAACATTACAATCAATTGAATATACTTCAAATTTCTTCTTAAAGGTTATAAGGTTATAAGGTTGGAAGGTTGGAAGGTTGAAAAGTTGAAAAGTTGAAAAGTTGGAAGGTTTGAAGGTTTGAAGGTTTGAAGGTTTGAAGGGAAAAATGATAATAGATCAAGTTAATATATTTCATTCGTCTTTAAGAAAATCAAGGTTAAATTAATCTCCAATTTCTTTTTATTTGTTCACCCCGTTAGATATTCATCTTGTTTGATTTTTCACTATTGTCCAATGCAAAATTATCTAGCGGGGTAAATTTGTCATTTGAAATTTAATTAGAAATTAGATATTCTTGCCCCGTTGGATAAATTTTTCTATCCAACGGGGTGAATAACTATTTATTCAGGTTCAATAAAAGTGGGACTTACTGAATAAATCATACCTTCCAACCTTCCAACTTTTCAACTTTTCAACTTTTCAACCTTCCAACCTTCCAACCTTCCAACCTTCCAACTTTCCAACCTTCCAACCTAAATAAGGATTATATGAAGAATAAACCAGAATTAGCAATTGGGGGTCAGGCTGTCATTGAAGGAGTAATGATGCGCAGTCAGAAGTTTATTGCCACTGCAATTCGTAAAAAGGATAATCATATTATTATTAAGAAAGAAGAATTTATCTCTATAACCAAGAAAAATAAGATTTTATGCTTGCCTATTATTAGGGGTTTTGTATCTCTTATTGAAATGCTTATTATTGGAGTTAAATCACTGAACTTTTCTGCAGAGGAAGCCATTAAAGATGAGGAAGATGAACCTAAAAAATCAGATAAGAAAAATAAAACAAAAGGGAAATATAGCAAATTATATCAAACTTTTTCATATATTATTGCATTTGGGCTTGCTTTTCTTTTCTTTATCTATCTTCCATATCAGATTGCTTATTGGTTAAATATTGAAAAAAATAGTTTTGGATTTAATCTTTTTGTGGGCATTGTTAGAATTATCTTTTTTGTAACTTATATTTTCGCAATAAGTTTATTAAAAGATATTAGAAGATTATTTGAATATCATGGAGCTGAACATAAAACCGTTTTCGCTTATGAAAGAAATCCAAATTTTGTTTTGAAAGATACAAAAAAATTTAAAACATTTCATCCAAGATGTGGAACAAGTTTTATTTTCATAGTCCTTATTATTGCTATTCTTGTATTTTCCATTTTTGATGGAATAATTTTTTCTATTCTTGGTTATATCATACCTCTACCACTCAGAATGCTTTTGCATATTTTACTGATACCTGTAATTTCTGGTTTATCTTATGAGATTCTGAAATTTTCAGGAAAAAATATAAATCACTGGCTGGTTAAAATTTTCTCTGCACCTGGATTGGCTTTGCAGAGAATTACAACAAAGGAACCAGATGACAATCAGTTAGAGGTGGCAATATGTGCGCTAAAAGCTGCCCTAGAAATGACAGTTGATTGCTCAAATGTTGAGTTTATAAATCAACCAACTCAAGAGTGAAATATGAAAATAGAGGTTAATAAAATATACAATGTGGATTGTGTTGTTGGAATGAAAAATATTCCTGAAAATACAGTTGATCTTGTAGTTACAGATCCACCTTTTGCCATAGATTTTAAAGCAAAAAGAAGTAACTATCATAGAACTGCTTCTAGGGTTCTTGAAGGGTATAATGAAATCCCCAAAGAAGAATATTATGATTTTACTGTTAAATGGATTAAAGAGGTTTATAGAATACTAAAAGAATCTGGGAGTATGTATGTTTTTTCTGGATGGAATAATCTAAAGGATATTTTAATAGCGATTAATGATACAGGTTTTATAACTGTAAATCATATTATTTGGAAATACCAATTTGGGGTTGTGACTAAAAGAAAATATGTAACTTCACATTATCATTGTCTTTATGTATGTAAAAATGATGAAAAAAGGAAATTTTTCCCATATTCCCGGTACAGCAAAGAATCTAAGAGCAAAGCTGGAAAAAGTTTACATTATGAGGATAAAGAAGATGTTTGGTTAATAAAAAGAGAATATTGGACTGGAGATCAAAAAACACCTACAAAATTACCAGCTTAAAGAAAGGAAATATGAATTATACAGATTGGGATTTTAAGTTTGCTAAACTTATTTTACATGAAATGGAAATCCGCAAAGAGATAGAGGATATTTTAAAAACTATAAATGTTAAATTAGGGAGAAAAGTAAGACCCTCTCCTTCAAAAGTTATTCAGCAGACATTTGCTGAAAATGGATGGCAAACAGAATATCAGGTAACAAAAAAATCATCTTATTTGAGATTTGACCTTTATAAAAACAAAGTGGCTATTGAAATACAACTTGCTGATCCGTCAGACTGTTATAATGATTATCTTAAATTTTTACTTGCGTATAATGTTGAAAGAATAGAAGTTGGTATAGAGATAGTTTATGATCGAACGGTAGAAGGTAAAAATCTTCCAAAGTTAGAGAAAGTAAAAAATGATCTTGATATTTATCGTAGAGTAATACCATGTCCAATATGGGTTATAGGACTGAAAGAAAAATAATGTTAGAAGGTGAAACTTATGTGGATAATTACGATAAAATCAAATAAAGGTCTATCTAATAGAGAAAAAGACTTTATAGCAGATTTAATAGATAATGATGCCCATAAAGTGAAAGGGAAATGTAGTTTCATATTACACGATATTTTAGAAGGTAAAAATTTTTGTGAAGCGATAATAGAGGACAGCAAACTTTCAATTATAAATATAGTTATGATGCTTAGAGACAATACTCCATACAATATTTCATATAGAAGTCTAAATATTTGAGAATCATTATTATGATTTTTGAATCCCAGCATGACAAAGCCGAGAATATCCTTGGGATTTCAAGGCTCATGCTATGAATACAAGCAGTCATCAAATTATTGTTAACGATAGTGAGGCAACAGCAAATGGAATTAAAGATTACGGTGCAGTTGGCTTAATTCTTGCTCTTGGGAAGGTCTTATATAACGATGAGGATAGGACATTCCAAAAATGGCATGAAGCATTGAAAGGCGGAAAATCAAAATATGAAATGGAAAGAATAAAGAGAGGTGCTTGGTCAAGAATAAGAAAGGTGTCATTTGATTTGCAACAAATATCATTTATAAAAATAACGGATGAAACATTAGTGAAATGTGGATCTTTTCAAACCAATTTTAGAAATGCGGGAGGACAACCAAGAAAAGAAAAAGTCCTTTTAGATCTTGAAAAAATTGATGAGGAATTAGCTTACTTTATTGAATTCTAATTAAATAATCTTACAATAAATTTCAAATCATGGAAATGAAAATTAAAATACAAAAAATTCAGAAAGAATATAACGAACTGAAAGAAAAACTGGCAGACCAGCAAATTATATCACAGTTGAAACTTTATAAACAACTCTCTGCAAGGTTCAAAGAACTCTGGGAAATTATTGAATGTTATAATGAATTAGAGCATACACAAATAACTTTTGAAGAAAATAAAAAGGTAATGAAAGACGAAACTGAGCCGGAACTCGTTCAACTATTTGAAGAAGAGAATCTTAAGTTGGAAAAGAAGGCAGAAGCGCTTCTCACTCACCTAAAATCTCTTTTAATTCCAAAAGACCCAAATGACAAAAAAAATGCTATTATGGAAATCCGAGCTGGAACTGGTGGAGATGAAGCATCGCTTTTTACAGCTGACCTTTTCAGAATGTATTCTCATTTCATTGAGAAAAAAGGATGGAAAATTGATGTAATGAACTCCAATTCTACTCTTATGGGTGGATTCAAAGAAATTTCATTTGAAGTTATTGGCAAAAATACTTATGGGACTCTAAAATATGAAAGTGGCGTCCATAGAGTGCAAAGAGTTCCAGAAACAGAATCAAGCGGTAGAATTCACACCTCTGCTGCATCAGTCGTTGTCCTGCCAGAAGCAGAGGAAATTGATTTTAAAATAAATGAAAATGATCTGAAAATAGATGTCTTTCACTCTTCTGGTCCTGGTGGACAAAGCGTAAACACAACTGACTCTGCTGTAAGAATTACTCATATTCCAACAAGTATTGTAGTAACCTGTCAGGATGAGAAATCACAGTTAAAAAATAAAGTAAAAGCAATGAAAGTCCTGCGGTCACGGTTGTTAGACATAGAGATTCAAAAACAGCAACAATCAATTGCAAACCAGAGAAAATTGATGGTCGGAACAGGTGATAGAAGCGCAAAAATCCGTACCTATAATTTCCCACAATCTCGTATAACTGACCACCGTATTAATTATACAACCCATAATCTGGAATCTGTAATGAATGGCAATCTTGACGCTCTAATTGAGTCTTTACATATTGAAATACAAAAAGAAATGGTAGCTGAAAATGATTAGTATTATTATCGTAGCGATTTTTTTTATTGGGTCTGCATTCTTTTCCGGTGCAGAAATTGGGCTAATCTCCTTGGATAGGCATAAACTTAAACATCAAGCATCAAAAGATAAAAAGAAAAAGCATATCTACGATTTCGTTACTAATCCTGATAAAGTTTTAGGAACAACATTAGTAGGAACAAATATCTCTACAGTAATTGTTTCTTCTGTATTTATTGCATATATTGTAAAAAAAGAGATTCTTTCTGAAGTTATTGCAACTCTTATTCTTTCGGGTGTACTTCTTGTTTTTGCTGAGATAATCCCCAAAATAATCCTTCGTAACAAAGCTGAATATACAATTCCCAAACTATTTTTTATTATCCGATTTTTTGCTTTTATCTTTTCTCCATTCATCTGGGTATTCAGCAGAATAAACTATAGCATTTTAAAATTATTCAATATTTCCAGAAACAATAACAACCAGCTTTTTACAAAAGCGGATTTATCATACTTATTAGGTGAAGCTAAAAAAAAGGGCGAATTTGGCAAAGATGAGCACGCCTTGATAGAAGAAGTGCTGGACTTCAGAGACCTTACCGTTAAAAACATTATGATTCCTCGTACCAATATAGTTGCAGTTAATATAGATAGCCCAATTAAAAAAGTCATACAACTTTCAAAAGAAGTTGGTTTCACTCGCTTCCCGGTCTATTCAAATGATATTGACCATATAGAAGGTATCTTAGTTATCCACGACCTACTTAATCCTTCAGATTTTACAGAACCAGCCAAAAAATTTATGCATGAAGCGTATTTTGTGCCTGATGTTATGAAGGCAACAACTTTACTAAAAAAAATGCAACAAAGAAAAACTCCGCTGGCAATCGTTGTTGACGAATATGGAGGTACAGCAGGTCTTATATCTGTTGAAGATTTATTAGAAGAACTTGTTGGAGAAATTGAAGATGAATATGATGCAGAAGAGCAAGATATTTATAAAATAAATGAAAATACATATATGATTGATGGAGAGGTAGAAATTCAACGTTTGATTGAAGATTATAATATAGATTTAGAAGAAGGTGACTATGAAACCATTGCTGGATTTCTGATATCTAAGCTTGAGAGAATCCCAAGATATAATGAAAAGTTGACATTAAAAAATTGTGAATTTATTATCAAACAGGTCTCTGCAAAAAAAATTGGGAAAATCTTAATCAAAATTTTACCTAAAGACGAAAACAAATCATAATTAGACACTTAGGCTCTTATCGGCTCAACATCGACAAAATGTTGTCGATATGATTAGGCACTTAAAAAATGAAACTTACCAACAAGTTGTCGTGAAATTTTTCAATTAAATGACAAATATCAAATTTCTAATATCTAATAAAATTTCAAATATCAAATACCAAATATAAAAGGATTAGTCTTCTGATATTTTTTTTTGATATGATTTGACATTGTGGCTTTGTCATTTTATTTGACATTATGAATTTAGATTTAGAAATTTATCCCACCCGAAGGGTGGTCTTTTTTCTATGCTGTCATAGAAAAAAAATAGTATCTTATCAATAAAATTCGTGTCCGTCTAGGCGCCGAGACCGATAATTTTTGGCAAGAAATTTTTATTCCATCTGGAAACCCTTTTATAAAAGCTATTTATCCGAAGGATCTCCGCCTGAGGCGGATCTGTCCTCCAGAGGAGGATCTGCCTTTGGCATGACCTCTGGCATGAAGCGTGCCATTAAAAATGAAAAAAGGCATCTTATATCTTGTTGCTACACCAATTGGCAATCTGGAAGACATAACCTTCCGAGCAGTAAGAATTCTAAAAGAAGTAGATTTAATCGCAGCGGAAGATACACGGAAATCCGGAAAACTTCTTAAACATTATTCAATTAAAACCAAGACAATAAGTTATCATAAATTCAATGAAAAACAAAGAACTGAATATCTAATTGATAAGTTGAAATCAGGCAAAAGCATTGCAGTGATTTCTGATGCTGGAACCCCAAGCATTTCTGACCCATCAGAAGTTATTGTTAAAGAATGTATCAAAAATGAAATTCTAATTATCCCAATTCCAGGACCTTCTGCAGTTATTACCGCACTCTCTGCATCTGGTCTTTCAACTAATTCATTCTCTTTCTGGGGATTTGTTCCAAAAACAAAAAGCAAACAAGTTGAATTTCTACAAAATCTTATTTCAAGAACAGAAACTATGATTTTCTATGAGTCGCCAAAAAGAGTAAAACAAACTTTGCAAACTTTCTTAGATATTTTTGGCAATCGTCAAATTGTAGTTTCAAAAGAGCTTACGAAAATTTATGAGACATTTTTCCGGGGAACTATTAAAGAAGTATTATCCAAATTAGATGAAACAAATCTAAAAGGTGAATTTGTAATTTTACTTGAAGGTGCAAAAGAAAGAGAAATCTCTGATTCTAAAATTGAGAAATTGTTAAGAGAAAAAATTGCTAGTGGGCTTTCTAAAAGTGAAGCAGTGAAGAAAGTTTCTAAAAAATTTAACATTAAAAAGAATCGTGTTTATCAGGTTTCTTTGAGGATATAAAATATGGATGGAAAAACACACCCCGACAACTAAAGTTGCCACCCCTCTCAAGAGGGGATTATTTTCAAAAACATGAATTAGTATGGATTTTATTATAATTGTCTTCTAAAAAGATTGTTCTCCGATTTATCGGAGAGGGTATATAAATAGCCGATAAAGCATGCCGAGTAAATATGGAAGATTCAGATAAATTTGTTGACAAGACTATTTAATCCCAAAAGCTAAAATTATGAAAGAAAATACAAAGAAACTTATCTCTGATTTAATTAACCGCTTCCACAGAAATAAAGAGATATACAAAAATCCAAAATATAATGAAACACAACTGCGGAGAGAATTCCTTGACCCATTCTTTTCTGCACTTGGCTGGGATGTTGCAAACAAGCAGGGATTTGCTGAACAATATAAAGAAGTTGTCCACGAAGATTCTGTTAAAATCAGTGGAACTACAAAAGCACCCGATTATTCGTTTCGAATAGGAGGAGTGCGTAAATTCTTTGTTGAAGCCAAAAAACCAGCAGTTGATATAAAATACGACATTCATCCTTCATACCAACTTCGCAGATATGCCTGGAGTGCAAAACTACCAATTTCTATTCTTACAGATTTTGAAGAATTCTCTGTTTACGATTGCAGGATAAAACCAAACCAAAAGGATAACGCAAGCATAGCTCGTATTTATTATCAAACTTATGATAAATATCTTCAAAATTTGGATTTTATTTATAACACCTTTTCCAAAGAATCAATATTAAAAGGAAGTTTTGACAAATACATCTCCACTGCAACAAAGAAAAAAGGAACTTCAGAGGTTGATAAAGAATTCCTCAAAGAGATTGAAAGATGGCGTGATGCACTTGCTCGTAATATCGCTTTGAGAAATAAAGTCCTTTCCATTTTTGAATTAAATTTTGTCGTGCAGCTCACAATTGATAGAATTATTTTCTTAAGAATTGCAGAGGATAGAGGTGTTGAAGACTATCGAAATTTATACAAACTTGCAGAGAAAAAGGAGATTTATAAAAATCTTTTCAACATCTTCAGGATTGCTGATGATAGATATAATAGTGGAATTTTTAATTTTCAGAAAGACAAAATTTCTCCCAATATCTATATTGATGACAAAGTGCTAAAATCCATTTTATTGCACCTTTATTATCCAGAAAGTCCGTATGAGTTTTCTGTTCTTCCTGCAGATATTCTCGGCAATATTTATGAGCAATTTCTTGGCAAGACCATTCGGTTGACACCTTCACATCAGGCAAAAATTGAGGAAAAGCCAGAAGTTCGCAAAGCAGGTGGTGTGTATTATACACCAAAATACATTGTTGATTATATTGTAAAAAATACGATTGGCGAAAAGATAAAAGGAAAAACACCACGACAAATCTCGAAAATTACAATCTGTGACCCTGCTTGCGGTTCAGGAAGTTTCCTTATTCAAGCATATCAATATTTGTTAGATTATCATCTTGAATATTATCAAAAAGCCTCTGAAAAATACAAAAATAAAATCATCCAGATTGGGGAAAACACTTTTCAACTTACTACAAAAGAGAAAAAACGAATTTTGCTAAATAACATTTACGGCGTTGATATTGACATACAGGCAGTTGAAGTTACAAAACTCTCACTTTTGTTAAAAGTGCTTGAAGGTGAAAATAGAGAGACATTGAATCAGCAATTGAAACTCTTTAATGAAAGAGCATTGCCAAATTTGAGTAATAGTATAAAATGTGGAAATAGTTTGATTGGCACTGATTTTTATGATAATGTTGATATGTCTCTATTTGGAAATGATGAGATGAGAAAGATAAATGCGTTTGATTGGGAAAAAGAATTTCCGCAGGTTTTTTGCCACAGAGACACAGAGAACGCAGAGAAATATAATAAAAATAAAAAACTTTCTGAGTCCGTGGTGGACAGCGGTTTTAATGTATGGAGCGAACCGACTCCGTCGGTTCATGCTTCAACGAAGTTGAAGCACTCCAAAAATGGCTTTGATGTTGTGATTGGAAATCCGCCGTATGTTGAATTTAAGCAACTGGATAAATTTACTAAAAATGCTATTGAAAAATTTTATTTTTCTACAAAAGGAAAATATGATTTATTTATTCCTTTCATTGAGAAATCAATAAAACTATTAAGTACAAATGGGGTTTCATCATTTATTGTTCCGTCAATGTTTACAAAAAGGGATTTTGGGCAAAAGATTAGAGAGTTTATAACAAATAATGTAGATGTAAGTGAAATGGTATATTTTGCAGATTTCCAAGTTTTTACAAAAGTTACAAACTACCCATTAATATTTATATTTGAAAAAATCAAAAGAGATAAGTCTAAAATAAAAGTATTTCAGAATAATCTTAAATTAACACATTCTGAAGTCGAACAATATATCAATAATAATAAATGCGACACTAATTTTAGTTGGTATTATGTTGATTCAAATAGGTTTACAGACAAACCATGGAATTTATATTCTAATGAATCGCGAAATTTGAAATTGAAATTAGATAATCTACCGGATACAAAAAAATTAAAGGTAATAACTAAATATATTTTTGAGGGAATAGCAACAGGAAAGGATGAAGTATTTTTTGTAACAGTGAAAGAAATCGAAGATTTGAAATTAGAAGAAGAGATTGTTTTACCAATTTTCAGAGGAAGGGATATTCACAAATATTATTCAAAATGGTCAGGGACTTATGTCATCTACCCATATAACAAAATTACTAATAAAGTAATTCCTGAAAATAAACTAAAAGAACAGTATCCGAATGTTTATGAATATTTACAGAAGAATAGATATAAATTAAAAGGACGAAGATATTTTGAGAAATCAAATAAAATTTGGTATGAATTATGGTGTGAAAGGATATTTTCAAAATTTCAGAAAGAAAAAATAGTTTGTGCTGAAATATCACCAAAAAACAGATTTTATTTTGATATAAATAGATTTTTAGGAAACACAAAAACATTTAATATTGTCCTAAAAGAAAATTATCAAGATGAGTATTTATACATTTTAGGGATTTTAAATTCGAAATTAATGAATTTCTATCATAAAATGGTTTCTGTTCCAAAGGCTGGTGGTAATTATGAATATAAGACGCAGTTTCTGAATTTGTATCCAATAAGATTAATAGATTTTTCCAATCCATCAGAAAAACAAATCCACGACACACTTGTATCCCTTGTGAACCAGATGCTTTCAGCACAAGAGCAATTCCATTCTGCAAAAATTGAAAGTGATAGAAAAATTTACAAACAAAAGATAGACATTCTTGATAGGAAGATTGATAAATTGGTTTATGAATTGTATGATCTAACGGATGAAGAGAAAAAGATAGTAGAGGGGATGAAATAATATCTATCAAAACAATATTTAGGAATATCTAAATTATACTAACTAATGAGAGGATTTATGAATTTATTGTCATATTATGGGGACTATATTGCTTCATACAAAGGGAAAGGTGTTCTGACATTGAAAGATGGTGGGATATTTAAATGTAAATTTGAAACCGGCCAGTTAAGAAATGGGATAGTTTTGCTACTATGTGACTTTTTGGCACCATTTCCTAATTTATTATGTATTTCATCTGTAGAAAGGTTCGAAGGAATCACAAGTGAAGGATTTCAAGTTCTTGCCGATAATAAAATTACTTCAGTTAACTACTTACCCGATATACCCAATGACCGTTCAGAAGGGACTTGGGCAGCATTCTATGTTCGTGAGCTGTCCGTTCAGATGGCTAAAGACACTAAGGTTAAGAGCATACATTTTGGAATAACGAATTTTATGTTTACGGGCACTGAACCATCTCGGTTAGATAACTTTTCCTGCTTAATTCTACCTCTCAACCTTAAATGCACAAGTGATGCTATGAAACTTTGCATTATACCAGTAAGGGGGTACAATTGCATAATGAAGCGTGTTCAAACTCTGAAAAGCATAGATGTAACCTGTGAAGTAGTTTGCTATAACACTGGAAATGGCATTGCAGAGGATCTGAGAGAAGTCGTTGATAACCTTTGCTATCTTCTGTCAGTTACACGTGGTACAAAAATACAATGGATTTATTGCGATCTTTACAGTTCAACTGGGAAACTAATATCTCGAAGACATTTTTCTAATGTCACCAAACCATATTCCCCTTCGGCTATCATCGATCCACGAGCTGATGGACGATATGATACAAAGGCTTTTCTCGAATCTACATACGACACCTTTGTTGAAAAAATCAAACCCTACAAACTTAAACAAGGAACAATTGACGCATATTTGGATGCTAAGGCAGAGAATGACTTTCTGCAAATGAGGGGAGTAAAGCTTGCAGTGGCAATAGAAATGCTTAAAGCAGTCTTTTTGGAGCTACCTAACCATATTGCAAATGAATACATCTTTACTGAAGAATATTTTAACAAGAACCTTTTTAAACCTCTAAAAAAAGCGTTATCCAATGTATTTAAATCAAAAAATATTGAATCTTCTTCACGAAAAGCAATGTACAAGAAAATCAAAGAGCTTAATCGAATATCCTTTGGTGACTTGTTACGGATAATATTGGATGATATTCATCTTAAGGTAGATGAAAAAGATATTAACCTCTTTAAAAAATGCAGAGACAAACTAGTTCATACAGGTGGATTTTACTACGATAGAGCAAAGCCGGAGGAACGAAAGAACACCAAACCATTACCTTCACGCCTCCATGGGTATTTCTTCCTTGTTAATTTTCTTGATAAAGTTTATCTAAAACTATTAGGATATAATGGTCCATACATTGATTGGCGTACGACCAAACCACGAAGAGCGAATTTGAGTAATCAGTGTCTTGATGAATAAAAGCAATTCCATTCTGCAAAGACAGAAAGGGATAGAAAACTTTACAAACAAAAGATAGATATTCTGGATAGGAAAATTGATAAGTTGGTTTATGAATTGTATAGTTTGACAGATGAAAAGATAAAGATTGTGGAAGGCAGTGAATAACACACCCCGTCCGCCAGCTGGCGGACACCCCTCTCAAGAGGGGAATTAGAAAAAATCCCCTCTAATAAGAGGGGTGGCATTCTGACGAAGTCGGAATGACGGGGTGTGTCAAAATGACAAACAAATAAAATGAAAGTGTATTACAACCCAAAGCTCAAAGAACTTGCCCGTAAACCCCACAAAAATATGACCTTATCAGAAGTTCTACTGTGGAATCAACTCAAACAAAAGAAAATGAAATGCTATGATTTTCATCGGCAGAAACCAATTAGTAATTACATTGTAGATTTTTTCTGTCCAAGATTGAAATTGATTATAGAAATAGATGGAGAAACTCATATTTATAAATGAAAAATGAAAAATGAAAAATGAAAAAGGCAAATAAAAAATGGCTCCACAGGAGGGATTTGAACCCCCGACCAAGTGGTTAACAGCCACCTGCTCTACCGCTGAGCTACTGTGGAACCTAATGTTTTTATTCTTTTTTATTATAAAAAAATCTGTCAAGGAAAACTTATTTTATGCGATTTGTTTGTGGCTCTTTTCAGTCGCATACTTTGGTTTTTCTTTAAAAATAGGTTTGCTGCTTTTAATAATAACATCCTTTGTAATACAGCATTCATCTACTTCGGTCATATCAGGCAGATGATACATTATTTCTGTCATTACTGATTCCGTTATTGCTCGCAGTCCCCTTGCTCCAGATTCTCTTTTCATAGCAATTTCTGCGATAGCTTCTAAAGCATCATTTCTAAATTCCAAATCAACATTTTCCAGAGCAAAGAGTGCTTTATATTGCTTGCACAAGGCATTTTTGGGAGCAGTAAGAATTTGAATTAGTGCCTTTTTATTTAGTTCTGACAATGTTGTTACAACTGGCAATCTACCAATCAGTTCTGGAATAATTCCAAATTTTAAAAGATCTTGTGGTTCTACTTTACCAAGTATTTCACTTTTTTTATCTGAATTTAAGCCGATGAGTTCTACACCAAAACCAACTGTCTTTTTATTTATTCGTCGTTCAATAATCTTCTCAAGACCATTAAATGTGCCACCTACAATAAAGAGAATATTTTTAGTATTAATTTCAATAAATTCCTGATGCGGATGCTTTCTGCCACCTTTTGGTGGGACATTGACTTTGTCTCCCTCCAGAATTTTCAGAAGTGCCTGTTGAACGCCTTCTCCAGACACATCCCTTGTGATAGACGGCGTCTCAGATTTTCTGGCGATTTTATCAATTTCATCAATGTAAATGATTCCTCTTTCAGTCCTTTCAAGATTATAATCTGCAGTTTGAAGTAATCTTACCATAATATTTTCAACATCCTCTCCAACATATCCCGCTTCTGTAAGAGTGGTTGCATCTGCAATTGCAAAAGGAACTTTTAAGAATTTTGCCAATGTCTGAGCTATAAGTGTTTTTCCTGTTCCAGTTGGACCAATCATAATAATATTGCTTTTTTCAAGTTCCACATCCTTGACTAATTTCTGCTTGAAAATCCTTTTGTAATGATTGTAAACCGCCACAGAGATGGTTCTTTTCGCATCTTCCTGTCCAATCACATATTGGTCTAAATAATATTTTATTTCTCGTGGAGTTTGAAGAACAAAATTTTCATCAGATTTCTTATCTTCCTCTTTTTCTAAAATAGTAGAACAGATTTTTATACAATTATCACATATATTACCTTCTACTCCGCGGATAAGCTTAATTACCTCACTTTGAGATTTACCACAAAAAGAACATCTTTGTTCAATCATAATTATTTCCTTTTTGTAATTACATTATCAATGATACCATATTTTTTCGCTTCTTCAGCATTCATAAAGAAATTTCTATCAGAATCTTTTTCTATCTTTTCCATTGATTGTCCAGTATGAATATGTAAAATTCTATTTATTCTATCTCTTATTTTTACTATCTCCTTTGCGTGAATTTCAATATCAACAGCATGTCCATGAATTCCACCAGCAGGTTGATGTATCATAATTCTGGAATTAGGTAGTGCTGACCTCTTCCCTTTTGCACCAGCAGCCAATAATAAAGCTCCCATACTCGCTGCTTGACCAACACAAATTGTGCATATATCTGGTTTAATATACTGAATAGTATCATAAATAGCTAAACCAGATGTAATAACTCCTCCGGGTGTATTTATATACATATGAATATCACTTTTTGGATTATCAGCTTCTAAATGTAAAAGTTGTGCAATTATTGTGTTTGCAACATTATCGTCTAATATTGAGCCCAAAAAAATTATTCTATCTTTAAGTAATCTGGAATAAATATCATAAGCTCTCTCACCTCTTCCACTTTGTTCAATCACCATTGGTACTAATGGCATATTATCTCCTATATATCTTAACTTTATTTATTTTTAGTCAATTTTACTGTGCTGCTAATATTTTTCAATATTTTATCATTCATAATACTAATTTTTATCTCTTCTTTATTTATTTGTTTTTCATAAAGTTTTTTATATTTGTCAACATCCATAGATAATCTTTCTGCTGACTTTTTTATTTCATTTTCAATTTCTTTATCACTTACTTCTACATTTTCTATTTCTCTTAATTTTTGAAGAATATAAAATATTTTAAGTTCTTTCACAGCATTTTTTCTATAAATCATTTTCATTTTCTCAAGATTTTCCTGAGATATATTTTTTTCTTTATACTTATCTTTCTTTATCATTTCAGAAATATAATTCTCAATAAATGATTTTGGAACTTCAAAAGGATTTAGTTTAATTATTTCCTGCAAAATTAGAGAAGTTTTTTCTCTATCATTTCTTATTCTAATTTGCACTTCTAAACCCTTTTTGATTTCATTTTTTAACTCCTCCAGGGTTTTGTAATCGCCAACATCTTTTGCAAATTCGTCATTTAATTTTGGCATTTCAATTTTCTTAACAGAACTAATTTTTAACACCACATTCTTGATTTTCGGTTTTTCATTCTGCTTTGATGAAGGAATCTCAAAAACTGTATTTATAATATCGTCTATCTTTGTACCCAGAACTGCTTTATCAAATTTTTCACCGAAAATCTTGTTTCCAATTATATATGAACTTTCCTTTTTCTCTTTAAGTTGCTCTCCTCCATATTTTTCCATTTTATAATAAATCAGGTCTTGATTTTCAGCTGGTGAATCTTTATCAATGACTTTTGCATAATTATTCTGTAATGCTTTTAGCTCATTATCAATCATCTGTGGAGTAGCTTTTTCAGGTTCAAAATTGATTTCAAAATTTTTATATTTTTTCAATTCTATAGATGGACTAACTTCTAAAATGAAGCTCGCATTTAGTTCTTTTCCAGGACTCCAAACAGAATCTTCCATAGTTCCTTGACTTACAGGAAAAATATTATCTTTTTCTAACTTCAGGATTGCATTCTTATAATACTTGGGTAAATATTCGTCAAGATAGTCCGTTTTAATTTGTTCTTTATATTTGTTTTCTACCATAGAAAGAGGAGCTTTTCCTTTACGGAAACCTGGTATAGAGAGATAATTTCTATATTTCCTCACAGTAGTTTGATAATCTTGATCTACTATTTCATTCGGTATAGTGATTGTCAATTTTCTTTTACAATCAGCTAACTTTTTTAGGTCTATTTTCATTATCAGGACTCCATTATTTATATCATTACAAAGCCAATCTGATGCGAAAGAGGGGATTTGAACCCCTACCCCGAGAAATCAGGACTGGATTCTAAGTCCAGCGCGTCTACCAATTCCGCCACTTTCGCATTATAAAATAAGTTAACATATTTTTTCTCATTTGTAGAATATAAAAGTTACATATAAAATCTTACTCCAAAAATGCGATGTTTGCTTTTAGTTTTTCAGAAGTAATTTCTAAAATCTCTTTTCTCTCATTCTCTCTTTTAACAATTTCTTCTGGTGCATTGTTAATAAATTCCTTATTATCCAATTTTTTTATACAATGATTCAAACTTCTTTCTACTTTTGAAAGCTTTTTCAAAAGCCGTTCTCTTTCCTTTTCTAAATCTATAATACCTGTCAAGGGCATATAGATTTCAATATTATCAACGACTGTAGTAGCTGATTTTGGTGGTTTTACAACATCATCACTTATATAAATATCAGATACTTTAGCCATAACTTTAATATAATGTCTATTTTCCTGTAGAACCAATCTATCTATACCTTTTATAGCTTTGATAGCAATCTTAACTTTTTCACCAGGTGGAATATTCATATCCTTTCTGATAGCCCTTATTGATGTAATTATTTTGATTATTAACTCCATTTTTTCTGCATCTTCGGGAAATAATTTGTCCTGGTCAGCAACTGGAAAGTATACTTGCATAATTGAATTATGTTCAGTTTCATTATAAAATTTTTGAATTCTCTGCCAGATTTCTTCAGTGATGAATGGCATAATCGGATGAAGCATTCTAACAGAATAGTCCAATACGCGAAGCATCAGATACTTGGCAGTCCTTTTTGATGCAATATCATCAGAATGATAAAACCTATCCTTAATTATTTCAAGATACCAAGCACAATACTCGTTCCAGAAAAAGTTATAAAGCAGATGAGCAGCATCATTAAAGCGATATTCATCATACGCATTTGAAACCTCATAAATAACCGTGTGTAATTGATGCAAAATCCATCTGTCAGCCATCTCAACTTTTATATCCTCGGGTGCAGGCATTCCAGGGATATTTTCAGCATTCGTAATAGCGAATCTTGTGGCATTCCATATTTTATTTGCGAAATTTCTGCCTGTTTCAACAAGGGAATCATTGTAAACCACATCACTTCCTTTTGGTGTGTTGAATATCATACTGAATCGGAGCGCATCAGCACCAAAATTATCAATCACATCAATTGGGTCAGGAGAATTGCCAAGAGATTTACTCATCCTTCTGGATTGCTTATCCAAAACTATTCCATGCAGGAAAACATCTCGGAAAGGTATTTTCCCCATAAATTCCATTGATGCAATAATCATTCTTGCAACCCAGAAAAAGATAATTCCTGGGTCAGTAACAAGGAGGTCTGTTGGATAGAAATATTCCAGTTCTTTTGTTATTTTGGGCCAACCCATTGTAGAAAAGGGCCAGAGCCAGGAAGAAAACCAGGTATCTAATACATCTGAATCCTGAGTAAACTTTGTTTTATTGCATTTTGGACATTTTTCAGGCGGTTCTTTAGCGACAATCATTTCTCCGCAATAATCACAATAATAAGCAGGAATGCGATGTCCCCACCATATCTGGCGAGAGATACACCAATCACGAATATTTTCCATCCAATTGTAATAAACTTTTTCCCATCTCGGTGGCTGGAATTTTATCTTTCCTTTTTTTACAACTTCAATTGCTTTTTTTGCCAATGGCTTCATTTTCACAAACCATTGTGTTGAAAGATACGGCTCAATAACTGTATGGCATCTATAACAATGACCAATGCTATGGGAATACTTCTCAATCTTTTCAAGCAGTTTTCTCTCTTTCAGGTCTTCTATAACCTTTTCTCTGCATTCAAAGCGATTCATCCCGTCATAATCAATTCCAGCATTTTTGTTCATAACTGCATGTCCATTCATAATCAAAATCTGCGGCAAATTATGTCGCAATCCCATTTCAAAGTCATTTGGGTCATGTGCAGGAGTTACTTTTACGCAACCAGTTCCAAATTCTTTATCCACAAAATCATCAGCAATTATAGGAACCTCTCGCTCAACAAGCGGGATGATAACCTTCTCACCTATAAGATGTTTATATCTTTTATCTTTGGGATTAACTGCAACTGCGGTGTCGCCAAGCATTGTCTCGGGTCTTGTTGTTGCAACAACTACGAATTCATTTGACTTGCCTTTAATCGGATATTTAATATACCAGAGATGTGAGTCTAAATCCTCATACTCCACTTCATCGTCTGATAAGGCAGTTTCGCAGCGAGGACACCAGTTTATAATATATTTTCCTTTATAAATTAAGCCCTTCTGAAAGAGGCGGATGAAAACTTCTTGAACAGCATTCGTAAGCCCTTCATCCATTGTGAATCTTTCTCTTCTCCAATCGCAACTTGCACCCAATTTCTTCAATTGCTCAATAATTCTGCCACCTTTTTCATTTTTCCATTTCCAGATAAGTTCAACAAGGTTTTCTCGCCCAATATCGTCTCTGGTTTTCCCTTGTTTTGACAATTCTCGTTCAACCATATTCTGCGTGGCAATACCTGCGTGGTCCGTGCCTGGCAACCACAATGTTTCGTATCCCCGCAATTTTTTGTAACGAATCATAATATCCTGCAAGGTGTTGTTAAGAACATGTCCCATATGCAGGATGCCAGTTACATTTGGAGGTGGAATTACAATAGTATATGGTTTTTTATCTGGGTTTATTTCAGCATTAAAAAGCCCATTTTTTTCCCAAAATTTATACCATTTTGATTCAATTTCTTTTGGATTATAGACCTTTTCCATTTCTTTCATTAAATCTCCTGATATTATTATCTTATTTTATAGTATATGTGTGTCAAGTTTTTCAGAAATTGAGATGAACTTCAATGGAAAATATAGTTCAGTTATTATAAATAATTTGATAAATTAAGAAATAAAAATCTATTTTGAAACATAAATTTGAGGATTGCAAAGAAAGTACAAAAAATAATGGTCAGAAAAAAACAATTGTTTTATTAGGTTTGATTTTATTGTGTGGGCAAGTGGTATTTGATACGATATTTTTTTCACTTTCATTAAAGATTTGTATGGGTTCAAAATTTTGAACCCATACAGCATTCATATTCGGAGCAGATAATCTATATCAACTTCATTTACTACTTCTTTTCTCAATTTCTCAATAATTTCTTTAACAATTTGCCGAATTCTTTCTCTGGATAGGCCTAATTCTCTTGCGATTTGAGCAAAATTTTTTCCTTTATCGTCCCCATTTTTGCGGACGCTTAATCCAAAATATTCTTTAATAATATGAGCATCTCGTGGACTAAGTTCGCCAATTCTGCGATTTATTTTATCTTTTAACTTTTTTCTATAATATATTTTTTGAGGGTCTTCTTGCACATCGCTAAGATTTAAACCTGCTATTTTTTTAGTTTTTAACCTTGATAAAGCATCATTATCTCCGTACATTGCATCTAAAGCAATTACATCAGCTTTACGGGAGAGAATGTCTTTGGCTCTTTTCTCCTTAATTTCAACTTCTTTAGCGATAGTTTTAAGTTGAGGCTCTTCGCCTTTAGAAGCACGATACCTCTGTCGTGCATCTTCAATTTTGCTAAGAGTGGATATAGTTTTTGCTGGAATTCTTATTAATCGGTTTCTTTCATAAATAGCATATTGAATTGATTGCTGAATCCACCAGACCGCATAAGTTATCAATTTTGTATTTCTTCTAATATCAAATCTATTAATTGCTTTTATAAGGCCAATATTACCTTCGCTAATCAATTCAGAAAGCGATAACCCTTTACCTTGAAATTTACTTGCAACTTTTACTACAAACTTGAGATTGCTTTCTGTCAGTTTGTCCATTGCTTTCTTATTGCCTTTTTTTGCTTTTTTAAGCAAGATTTTTTCTTCTTCTCTGGAAAGAGTTGGAATATTAGCTATATTAGAAAGATATTTTTGTAAACCTTTATCTTTTGCTGGATTCTCAAGCATTATATGCTCTCCAGAATATTTCTCTGTTTATAGTTTTTAACGAATGTTTAAATAGTTAAAATTTTATATATTATCAGTTGGGAAAACAAAATACTTCAAATATTATTTCTTAATCCAAATTCTCATTTCAGGGATGTAATAAGGGAAATTTTGGTTATTTTAATAAATTTGAATATCTTGTAACGATTGCAATTGTTTAGGATATTATTACTTTTTAATTTTGACTGCTACATAGTGGTAATAATTTTTTCCTGTCAAAACATAAAATAAAACTGATTCTTTATCTTCTTTTTTCAATTTTTCTATTACTGAATAATAATCGTCAATATCATCAATTTTTTCGTCTTCAATTTCAAGAATGACATTACCCACAGACAGTTCAGAATCTTCAGCTGGAGAATTTTGTATTATTTTTGATATAACTACACCTTCTTTAGCTGTAATTTTTATCCTTTTTGCAAATTCAGAATCTACATCTTGAACCTTGATTCCTATCCATTGGCTTGAATCCTTTTGTTCAGAAGTTTTTTTCGCTATTTCAGTCTCAGGATATGCCTCTAATTTTACTTTTTTTATTAGTTCTTTTCCGTTACGAATAATTTTAATATTTACTTTCTCACCGACATTTGAATTTGCAACAATTAATCTGAATTTGCTTACATTTTTAACTGGTTGGTCATCAAATTCAATTATTACATCCTTTTTTTTCAAGCCAACTTTTTCAGCAGGTGTATCTTTTTCTACTTTTCCAATCAACACACCTTCTAAAGAGGCAAGTTTAAGATTCTTTTGTATATCTGGTGTTATCTCTTGTGGTAAAATACCAAGATAAGCTCTTTCAACAAACCCCTTATCAATCAAGTCATCTACTACAGTTTTTACAATATTAATTGGAACAGCAAATCCAATACCAATATTTCCTCCGCTAACAGTTGAAATAGCAGAATTTATACCAACAACTTTTCCGTCAATACCAACAAGTGGTCCACCACTGTTACCCATATTAATAGCAGCATCGGTCTGGATATAATCTTGATATAATGGGGATTCTTCTCCAAAATAGAGGTCAGCTCTACCCTTAGCACTTACAACACCAACGGTTACAGTTCCACTTAAATTTTCAGAAAATGGACTTCCAATGGCTAATACCCAATCTCCAACTTTAATATCATCAGAATTACCTAAAGGGGCGGTTTTAACATCCTTTCCTTCCTCAACTTCAATTTTTATTACAGCAACATCAGTTTTATCATCTAAACCAATTATTGCTGCTTTATATTTAGATTTATCAGAGAGTGTGACTGTTACCTTTATTTCTTTACTTCTACCTACAACATGATTATTAGTAAGGATATATACTTCCCTTCCAGTTTGTCTAAACATAAAACCCGAACCGAAACCATAAGATTTCTTTTTACCTTCTGGTGGTTGTGGGAAAAAGAATTTGAAAAAGTCATCGTCAAATGGGATATCTCGTTTAAAATTTGGAAATTGTGACTCAACTTCCCATTCAACCTTTATATTTACAACTGTAGGCGTAATATTTTCTGCTATTGTAACAAATGGACTATGACCTGATTCATCAATAATTGATTGTAATGCATTTAAAGAATATACATATAAAAACAAAATTACAGTAATTAGAATAATAATTCTTTTTTTATCCACAACATTCCTCATTTATTTAAAAAATATTATTTTATGGTTTTTTTACCCTTCCACTTTTAATACATTGGGTGCAAACCCACATCTTTTTAACTACACCGTCAACATCAACTCTTATTCTCTGTAAATTTGGATTCCATCTACGGTTTGTTCTTCTATTTGATTTACTTCTATTGTTTCCAAACATAGGACCTTTTCCGCAAATTTCACATTTTTTTGCCATAAAAACCTCTTTAATTAACTGTCTATAAATTTATCAAATAATCTTTATACAAATTTTTATATCAAGTTTTTTGTAAAAATAAATTTAATAAAAGATAATTCATTATGAAAATTACTATAGATAATCTGAAATTTTACTATATTGAAACACTTGGCTGTCCCAAAAATCTTGTTTATAGTAAAAGGATTGTTGAATTTTTTTTTAATCAATATCATAGGATTGATAAGTCCTCACTTGCAGAGATAATTATTTTTAATACTTATAGTTTTATTCAACCTTATTATGAAAACACAACAAACAATTTCTCAAAATCATCTTAAATATTTTATTGGTAAAAAATTGCAAGTTAT
>JACKQG010002439.1_pt1 | contig 24295 bp, 5 predicted proteins | sample 8237621 | NCBI WGS metagenome assembly JACKQG01 (sample SAMN15677084, study PRJNA649215) | marine metagenome | biome: marine; feature: Black Sea; material: saline water; isolation source: suspended particulate matter (SPM) from the Black Sea western gyre | collected 2013-06-09/2013-06-10 | depth... | reverse complement strand
GTGGCTGTGGAAAATATCATCAACAATATAAAAACGAAAGATAACATTTGGAATGTTGAGACAGTTGGAGAGTTTGCATGATCCACACCGGTTCTGATAAGAGTGATAACAAAAAAATTATAAATGCCATGACAATCGATGTGGAAGACTGGTATCACTCTGTCACCTCAATCCCGTTTAATGAGTGGCACAAATATGAAGATCGGGTGGAGCAGTGTACGAATAAAATTTTGAATATTTTAAAAACATTCCAAACGAAAGCCACATTTTTTTGTTTAGGTTACATTGCTGAAAAATACCCCAAACTTATTGAAGCCATTAAACAAGACGGACATGAAATTGGCACGCATGGATTTGCTCACCAATTAGTATATGATTTAACGCCAAACGAATTTAGAAAGGATTTAAAAAAATCCGTTAAAGTTTTGGAACAGGTAACAGGAGAAAATATCCTTGGATATAGAGCGCCATATTGGACAATAACCAAAGATTCATATTGGGCGCTCGATATTATTGCAGATGAAGGATTAAAATATGATGCCAGTATTTATCCGATAAAAACTTACATGTATGGCATTCCCGGTTCACCAATTTATCCTTATGAAATCGATTTAGAACACAATAAAAAACTGCTGGAAATCCCTCCGACAGTAGTGAAATATTTTGGGAGAAGAGTCCCTGTTGCCGGCGGATTTTATTTAAGAGCGCTGCCATATAAATTTGTGAAATTTGCCTTGCGGAAAGTAAATTCTTTTGATAAGCCGGCAGTCGTATATCTGCACCCTCCTGAAATTGACCCGGACAAACCTAAATTAAAACTTCCCCCCAGGGAAAAAATTTTGCACTATTATAATCTTGCCACCATTGAATCCAAATTAATTCATTTGTTAAAAGATTTTAAGTTCTCATCAATTAAAAACATTTTTCTGTCAAAATAAGATTAGCGGTATACGTTCATCAAGATCAGTGAAGATAAAACGGAATAATTCCAACGGATGAGCAGCCAACGGATACGAATTAGTGTCTGTCCGAGCAGGGTGCAAACCCATAATTTCGGAAGTCAATAGCTTTACAAATGACAGCTTAACTTAATATATTATAATGAATTGCCACGAGATTTATCTCGTGGATTAGGAATAAATTTCCCGGTTTTTAGGGCTTTTAAGCCCGAGTATTAAAAAAAATGATATTCAAATAATTTTCGGGCTTAAAAGCCCTAAAGAATTCCAGGATTAATTAAATCCCCTAAAGGGGTTTATAAATTCTCTTAAAATTTTCTGCTATAAACATTTCACCCCTCCGGGGTAATAAGATGACGACAATGACCGCCTGACGAACTCAATTTAAGTCCTTTAAAAATATTAAATTATACATTTTTTGTACAAACTTGAATTAGAGTTTTAATATGCTTAAAAGATTTTCTTCATTTCGTGTTAGATAATGTTTTTGTTCAATCACTATTTATTGGGAGTCATTCTTAAAAAAAATCTACATTACCTGCTAACTAAAATTTGTTGGCTGCTCATCTGCTGGCTGATATAATTTTTTATTTAATCGACTGCCCAATTTTAAGAAAGTGTTTTGAATTCATACAAAAACAAGATTAAATAAAAATATATAAAATTTAATTTTAGTCTGCATAATATAATAATAAACAGTTAGTTGGCAATAACAAACAAAAAAAACATCTAATTTGGCATATATATTGCTAATTCATGTACGTGTCAAATACAATATTTGAGCAACATATTAAAAAATAAATAATTGTGGACGATAGAGTTAGTCTTAAGAAAAACGACTCATTCGACAAAATATCGTATATCCTTTCCACCATCATTCATCAATTCAAGATTAATTAATTGACATTAATTAATATCTTAGGAGGATTAACAAATGGGTAGACGTGTCAACTTAAAGGCATGGGGGCTAATCATTTTTTTGGTATTATTACAGGCAAACATTCTACAGGGGCAATACAGAATTATGCCGCTTGGAGATGGCATAACCGAGGGCGGTACCAGTGGTGACCCTGTCGGCGGCTATCGGGACGATTTAGCAGCGTTGATGGATGGCGCCGCGATACCATACAATTTAGTCGGTACCTTATCAACCGGAACAGGATTTGATGCAAATCATGAAGGACACAATGGCTTTCGGGCTGACCAGGTCGATGCAAATATTAACAGTTGGATATCTCAATTAGGCGGCAGTTACCCGCGAATATACATGCTGCACATAGGAACTGTTGATGTCAGTGAGAATCAAAGTAATGCCGAAACCATACAGGAAATTGAAAGCATTGTTGATAAAATACATGGTCACGATAATACTCACAGAATTTTGTTGAGCAGCATAATTCCCCGTAATGATGAAAAAAATGAACAAACGCACCAGTTAAACAACCTAATACTCAATTTGTATAATGAAAAAAGAAATGCCGGGTATAGTATATATTATGTTGGAAATTATGAGGTATTTATTTCTAATCCGGACTGGGCAACAGAATATATGGAAACAGATATTCTTCCCAATAACGCAGGATTCGCAATAATGGGACAGGTGTTTTTTAACTATATTGCGAACATTGTGGGGCAGGAGATTCCACGGGTAACAGACAATTTTATCAGGACTGATTTAGGACCCACCTGGGTGGCTGACCCTGCATTTCAAATTGTTGGCAATGAATTGTCCAATACCTCCACAGCTTCTGATTGGGGTTTCCTGGCTACTTTTGCCGCGCAGCCAAATCCGTCTAAGGTTGGATTAGAATGGGGCGCTGGCGCTGATGCAGCCGGAATAGGGGAAGGCGCTATCGCATTAAAGTTAGATGCGCCATCCACTACAGCAAATGGATATGGGATTTGGTATTCGGCTGGCGGTATCAGGTTTTGGGAATTTAGAAATGGCTCACCTTTCGATGAAATTGACAAGAAAAATAGCCAAATTGTATCTCCAACACCAGTAGCAGGTGATAAGTTTGAGGTAGAAATGTCCAGCGATGATTTTGGCAATCATTTTGAAGTATATTTGAATGACGTGTTAGATGTTACATTCACCGATGCGCAAAAACGACAGGGCAACCAGCCAACCAATTATGCAGGTGTTGTGCTTAAAGGTAATTTGAATAATAATATTAGTTATTTTGAATTAACCGGGGTTGCATTAGGTCCAATAGATAATACTCCACCCAACGCAGTGACAGACCTGGCAACAGGGGCTGTGACGGAACACAGCGTTTTCTTATCCTGGACTGCGCCTGGCGATGATGGTGACCAGGGTACGGCAACTCAATATGATATTAGGTACTCAACCGGTGCAATTGGAAATGACGACGATTTTGCTGCTGCTACTGAAGTAACGGGTGAACCAATTCCTAAAGCAGCAGGTTCTCAGGAAACTTTTGAAGTAACCGGTTTGCTCTCCGGGACAGCATATAATTTTGCAATAAAAACATTGGATGATGGTTTTAACTCTTCCGGGCGATCAAATACTGTTGGCGCCACAACCGTGGAAGGTGAAACAGATCCTCCCGCTGCGGTTACTGATTTGACAGCAATTGCATCAACCGGTAATACAATAACCATTACCTGGACCGCAGTTGGAGATGATGGTTTGGTTGGCACAGCCTCGAGCTATGAAATAAGATATTCAACAAATGCGATTGTTACGAATGATGATTTTATTGCAGCAACACCGGCAATTGGCGAACCAACGCCCGCGCCTTCCGGCACCCAGGAAACCTTTATCATTACCGGGCTGCAAATGGAAACATTGTATTATATTGCCATGCGGGTTTTGGATGATGAGTTAAATGCTTCACCATTGTCTAATGTTACAAGTGGAACCACCTTAAAAACCAAAATTAATCATATTACGGATAATTTCAATCGAGGCGCGCTTGGTGATAATTGGATCGCCAGCCCGGAATATCAAATCGTCAATAATGAATTAGCCAATACTGCTACTATAAACCAATGGAAATATTTAGCCATTCATAAACAGGCAATCAATGTTGTTGATGTTTCAGTCAAGTGGGGAGCTCTAGCTGAGGCATCCGGTATAGATCAGGGTGGCGTGGCAGTACGAATGGATAGTCTATCCCTTACCGCTAGTGGTTATTTAGTATGGATTAGACCTGTCCAGCGATCAATAAATCTGTATACTATAGTTGATGGCGACCCTGGTCAAAGAATCGGTGGTGTGGTACCAATGGAAGCCGGCGCACCGGCGCCAACAGCAGGTTCGATTTTTAAAATAGTTTTAAGAACCGATGCCAACGGACATCATTTTGATTTTTATGTAGATGATGTGTTCGCCGGGACAATGACAGATGATGAAAAAAAACAAGGAAATCTTGAAACAACCTATTCAGGAGTCTATCTAAGAGGCAGCCTGAATAACAGCGTTGACGATTTTACCTACGGTTTAGTGGGCGATGCGGAAGGCACACCACCCGCTGCAGTAACCGATTTAGTGGCAGCCTCATCAACCGGCAGCAGCATTACTTTGAACTGGGCAGCAGTAGGTGACGATGGTAATACGGGAACAGCCTCAATTTACGATATCAGGTATTCTACGAATCCAATTAATAATGATAATGATTTTAATAATGCTACACAAGCAACCGGGGAGCCGGTGCCCTCTATTGCCGGCACACCGGAAACATTCACAATTTATGGATTGGAAGGCAATGTATTATACTACATCGTAATGAAAGTGATAGATGATGAAGCAAATGTTTCAGGGCCTTCCAATGTTGTGAGTATTAATACGGTGGCAACAACAACGATCTATTTCGAGGATAACTTCAATCGCGCCCAATTGGGCGATAATTGGGTTGCTGCTCCCGAATATCAAATTCAAAATAATGAGCTGGCAAACACATCCGCTATGTACCAGTTTGGTTATTTAGCAGTTTATAAACCGGCAACAAATCCGTTTGAAGTTTCATTCCAATGGGGTGGTCAGGCTTCTGAAGCAGGGATCAATGAAGGCGGTATTGCGACTCATTTAGATAGTATGAGTGCAACGGCAAGCGGTTATTATATCTGGCTTCGCGCCGACAATAGTACAATTAATCTCTACGCACTGGAAAATGGCGCTCCTGACCATAGAATTGGCAACGTAGTAAACTTTGATGCCGGCGCCCCGACACCACAAGCGGATTCTGTTTTCAAAGTCCAATTAACTACTGATGGTAACGGTCACCATTTTGACTGTTTTGTAAATGATAAGTTTGTCGGCAGAATATCAGATCCGGATGAAGAATATGGCAACGGCGAAACAACCTATGCCGGTGTATATTTAAAAGGTGGTCTCGATAATAATGTTGATAATTTTAAAACAGCCGAAATAGGTATCGCTGATGTAACACCTCCATCTGACATTAGTAATTTAACCGTTTTATCAACATCCGGCACTGGCGCAACCCTGCAATGGACAGCAGTGGGAGATGATGGCAACGAAGGAACAGCCAGCAATTATGAAATCAAGTATTCAACCAGTCCGATTAATGATATTAACGCGTTTAACCAGGCAACCGGTGTAAATAATGAACCGCTTCCATCTTCCCCGGGAACCCAGGAGATGTTTGTCGTAAGTGGCTTGCAGTCAAACACACCCTATAACTTTGCCATTAAAGTGAGTGATGAAGCTGGAAATTCTTCAATGTCCAATAACGCATCAGGAACAACGCAGGCAGCATTTATTTATGTGGATAATTTTAACAGGACTGATTTGGGCGATGATTGGAATGCAGATACCGAATACCAGATCGTGAATAACGAGCTTGCCAACACATCAACCTCCGACATTTTTGGTTACCTGGCAGTTTTAACGGAGCGTCAAAATCCTTTGGAGGTTTCATTCCAGTGGGGCGCAAATGCAACAGCCGATGGAATAGAACAGGGTGGAATGGCATTATTGCTTAACCAGGGCAATCCTAATGCCAGTGGATATTCGATATGGATATGGGACCAGTCAATCAACCTATTTGAAATTCAAGGTGGTAATACAGGTAACCGGATTGGCGATAAGGTAGATATGGAACCGGGGTGCCCAATACCGCAAGCAGGTGATATTTTTAAAGTCATACCGAGCACGGTTGAGAATGCACATCATTTTGATTGTTATGTGAATGATATTTTTGCGGGCAGAATATCGGATTTGAACAGGTACTTTGGAAATGGTGACGAACTTTATTGCGGAATAAATTTACGAGGCAACAGAGCCAACAATATAGATAATTTTACATGCGTAAACCTGGGTGGCACACCAAGCTTTTTGGAAGAGGTGTCCGGAAATATGCAGGTAGGTGAAATTGGAACAGCCCTGCCAGGTTCGCTAATAGTAAGGGTGTCTGATCAGAATAGAATTCCTGTCGCAGGTATTAATGTGGACTTTCAGATTGTTCAGGGTGATGCTTCATTGGATTTAGAACCACCGGAGGAAGATGATAATTTAAGAGTTGAAGCAGAATCGGGAACAATAACGCCAAACATGCAAATTGGAGAAAGTGCAAATGCCTCGGGTGGCAAATATGTGTTTGGCTCATCCGGCGGCCCAAGAGAAGGCAGGGTTGACTACACAGTTCGTTTGATTCCCGGTGGATTCTTTTACATTTGGGGACGAATTTATGCTCAGTCTCCTTCAGAAGATAGTTTTTTCTATCAAGTTAATAATGGCGCTGAGCAACAGTGGAATTTGGAGCAGCCATATAATACCTGGCGCTGGGCGAGAATTACCAAAATAGATGGACAAGAAATCTATGAATATTTGGCAGGCACAAACTCATTTTCAATAATTAAAAGAGAAAATAATTGCCGAATAGATAAATTTATTTTTACGAGGGATCCAAATTTTGTACCGTCCGGTAAGGAAGAAGCAGAACTTTATGTGACTGATGCTTCAGGTCTGGCAAAAGCAGAGCTGACTTTTGGTAATACAACAGGAGCTGTTATAGTAAATGCCGCAGTGAACGGTCTTGAAGGCTCTCCTGTTGTGTTTAATCTTACTGCCAATGCCGGAAATGCAACAAAAATTGAGCTTGTTTCAAGCAGCTCACAAAATGGAACAGGTGGCCAGCCGCTGGCACAACCTTTTGTAGTCAGGTGTCTCGATGATGGTGGAAATATAGTAGCTAATTGGCCGGTAACTTTTGAAGAAATTCAGGGGGGCGGTTTTCCATCAGAGACTCAACCGGTTCATACGGATGCTTCCGGTCTTGCTTCAACAACCTGGACATTGGGAACGCAGGAGGTAACAAATGTGGTGCATGCAAAGGCTAATCGCAAGGACGGATCACCGTTAGACGATTCGCCAATTGTATTTACCGCTACTGCCCAGGGCGGCATTGCCCAGACTTTGACTTACGTAAGCGGAAACAACCAGAGCGCTAAAATCAATCAACCGGTGGGAAATCCTTTGAAAATGAAAGTAGTGGATGGACAGGGCGCTCCCATCCGGAATCATCCTGTAATATTTAAAGTACTCAGGGGCGGAGGCACACTGTCGGATTTTCCGCAAAATAAGTTGAAATCAAAGAGAAATAGTGATGACGCAGTTGCAATCATGCTAAACCAGGTGGAAGTAGACACGGATGTAAACGGTTTTGCCCAGGTTTCTTTTACCTTAGGCGATACTGCCGGTGTGGAAAGCCAGGTGGTGGAAGTGAGCGCAATGGGAGCAACGCAGCAGTTAGGTGGATCGCCGTACCTTTTCAAAGCTACTGCAAACCCGGATAACCCGGCAAGATTAAAATATGTGAGTGGTGACGATCAAACAGGAGCCATCGGTCGGGCTTTAGGCAATCCTTTTGTCATTCAGGTAACGGATCAATACGGAAATGGGATTGCTGCTCATGCTGTAACTTTCGAGGTGAAACAGGGTGGTGGTTCCATATCTCCCGGCGGTCCCTGGTTCACAGAGGCGGGTGGTTTTGCCAGTGTTACTTTAACAATGGGAACAACCCCCGGTGTTATAAATGAAGTGTGGGCAACCTCGCTTTATAGTGGAACGCCACTTACAGATTCCCCGGTAAAATTTCTGGCGACGCCGGGAACGGTATCAAGGTTAGATCCTGTAAGCGGAGATGGACAAACCGGGTCTGCCGGTTATCCTTTGAATGATTCTTTAAAAGTAAAAGTATTGGATAATTACGGTAACCCGGTCAGCGGCTACCCGGTAACTTTTACTTCAATAGGCAGCGCAAATCCGGGCACGTTTAATGGCACTTCCAACCAGGAGGTAAGTGTAAATACGGACAATAAAGGTATTGCAAGAGTATCTTTTACTTGCGGACCTTTAATGGGGATAAATTCCATCGCGCAAGCGGTTGTCCAGGGCGTGCAAGGTTCTCCTGTTTTGTTTAATACCACGGTGGTTGGTTTGGATCATTTAATATATGATTCCGGAAACGGATATACTGGGCCAGTTGGTTCGCCATTATCCCATCCGTTCGTAGTAAAAGCGATTGATGCGTTGAGTAATTCCCAACCAAATTACCCGGTAACTTTTACTGTAATGAGCGGCGGTGGGAGTTTTTCAGGGAATTCAACTATTGAAACGTTGACAGATGCGCAAACTCACGAGGCATCAGCAATTCTAACGCTTGGACCTAATGAAGGTATCAACAATAATGTGGCGCATGCTACCGCTATTTATAATGGCAGCCAGGTGGGTACGCCAATTACTTTTACGGCTTCTGCTTCAAGGGGCGCTGCTAATGAATTGGTTGAAGTCAGTGGTAATTATAAGTATGCTGTTGTGGGTAATCCTTTGAGCGAACCCTTTGTTGTAAAAGTTACTGATGCGTTTGGTAATGAAATAGCAGGTCATACCGTAACTTTTACCGTTAAAACCGGCGGCGGTACCCTCGATGGGAATTTTCAAACAACAATAACTAAAATAACCAATACCAGTGGTATTGCCCAGGTAGTTCTTACTGTCGGAAATTTAGAAGGAACTAATAATAATTCTGTTGATGCGGTTGCATATTATGTTGGCACGCAATCGCATCTGGTCAGTTCCCCGGTAACATTCTATGCCACGGGAAAAAACAGCGCTGCTGCCAATTTAATATATAGCGATGGCAACGGGCAGGACCCAAGCCCTGTGCGATCTCCATTAGCGAAATCGTTTAAGGTAAAAATCACAGATCAGCAAACCAATGCTGTTCCCGATCACCCGCTAACCTGGAGGGCAACCCAGGGTAACGGCACATTTGGAAATTTGCACGACACAACTAAAACAACTTTCTCCAATAATAACGGCTATGCAGAAGTGATCTATTACCCGGGACCTGTGGCAGGTGTAACAAATATTGTTAAAGCAAGGTCGTCGAACGGACCTGATTTAAATGGATCACCGATCACCTTTATAGTTGAAACGGTCGCAGCCGGTGTAAGCGCTGTGCTTTCCCAGGTAGATGCGACAAGCCCGGTTTCTGCTGATAATACGGCCCAGTCAGTGATCACAGTAACGTTATTTGATGATTATAATAATAGAATTGAGGGAAGGGCGCTGACCATGACTGTGTCGGGAACTGCGAATACGATTTATCCCTTTACGCAACCGACCAATGCGGATGGTCAGGCGATAGCCTATCTTTCATCAACAAAGGCTGAATTAAAAGAAGTTACTATCATCGATATTTTGGCTGGAATAACGTTACAGGAAAAAGCTTTTGTTCAGTTTGAACCATTGGCTGCCCAGGCTATCAGTTATGTACATGGGTCTAACCAATCAAGCAATTTTGGAACCGGGTGTAGTGATCCTTTAAAGGCGCGGGTCACCGATATGTATGGCAATGTCATTCAAGGCTACGATGTGACATTTGAAGCTTATGTTGGCGGTGGCTACATTTATGAAAACCCGCCGGTTATTAAAACGGATGAAAATGGTATCGCTTCAGCTCGTTGGGTATTAGGACCTTCTGAAGAAGTAAACCGCGCACGAGCGGTTGCCGAAGGATTACTTAATTCACCTGTTGACTATATTGCGACCGGAGACGATGGCACGCCAACAAGATTGGAGTACATCAGTGGAAAAGACCAAACAGGTATTGCCGGGAAACAATTGCCAAATCCATTGATCGTTCAGGTTGTTGATGCTGAAGGCGATCCCATTGCCAAGCATAATGTTAAATTCAAAGTCGATTTTGGAGGCGGGCAATTTAACAGAAAATCATCAGATGATATTTATACCGATGTTTTTGGCTATGCAACAGGCTATTTTGTTCTCGGCAAAGTTGCCGGCTCCAATATCGCTTCTGTAGAGACGCCAGGACTTACCGGATCACCAAGAAGATTTACCGCGACCGGAATTTCCGGTCCCGCGGAAAAAATGGTGAAATATGCCGGGGATGGAAGCACTTTCCAGGTTAACGGAAGCCGGTGGCTCTCGGTTTTGATCACTGATATATTTGATAATCCTGTTTCCGGGTTCAGCGTTACATTTGCTGTGCAGAAAGGTGATGCGACCATCCAGGCAGGTTATGAAACCGGCACCAGCAACGCTGAGGGAATTGCCTCAACATTGATAAGGGGCGGCACAACACTAGGCAATGTTGAAGTGATTGTAGAAGCGCCCGAATTAATCGGAGATGGACTGACGTTTAATGTCAGCGTGGGCGCTCGTCCGGCAGTTGTCATGGAAAAAATACAAAAAACGGATTGGCAGGAAGGTACTATAAGCAGGGAGTTAGTCTATCCCCTGTCGATAATTGCCAGGGATGATTTAGGCAATCCTGCCGGCGGGCAAAATATTGCCATCACATTTGCCTTAACCGGAGACCATGGAATATTGTTGGATCAACTTGCTTACACCGATGAAAATGGTATTGCCTCGGCGAGATTACAACTACAGGAAGCAACAGGAAGTGTGTACAAGGTGTGGGCTATTAGCAATGGATTAGCCGGCTCTCCTTTGGAGTTCAAGGCGACCGGAGTAACCAATAATTTTCCACAATACAACAATATTTCCGACTATACAATCGAGGAAAATCAACCGCTTAGTTTTTCAGTGAATGCTACCGACGATGATGGTGATGCAGTAATTTATGGCATTCGAAATCTACCTGCCGGTGCAAAATTTGATTCAACCGATTCAAAACAATTCTCCTGGACTCCCACAACTTCCCAGGCTGGCACTTACACAGTTCATTTTATGGCGTGGGATAATATGGGCGGATTTGACGATGAGCCGGTGACAATAACCGTAGAAAACAAGAATCGGCTGCCACAAATAATAAATTATGAACCAATTGCTTACGAGTTTGTTTACCATTTGGTTGATGGAGACATTACTTATAGATTTATGGTTCAAGTAACAGATGAGGATGGTGATAAGCTGGTTTATCATTGGTATATGGATAACCTGCTTGTTTCTACGAAAACTTATTATGACTGTGTGGCTAAAGAGCAATCTCTGGGAGGGCATAGAATAAAAGTTCAAGTCTCGGATGGTTATGATACCGTTGAACGTGAGTGGAAATTCACTGTAAAAGTACCGGTTGAACTGGCGAGTTTCTCCGGCAAAGTCGTGGAAAGAAAAGGCATCGAGCTGAACTGGGAAACAACTGTTGAAGCGAATAATGCCGGCTTTAATATTTTCCGAAAGTCTTCCAAAGATACGGAATATGAAAAAATAAATTTCCGGCTCATTCAACCGAATGAAACAAAAGAGTATAGTTATTTTGATAAGGATGTGAAGGTTGGAGAATATTATAAATATAAGCTGGAAGATGTTTCTCTCACCGGTGAAAGAGTTATGCACGATCCGATTGAGGTTTTTGTAGTTAAACCGGAAAAATATGTATTGTCACAGAATTATCCAAATCCTTTTAATTCAAGTACGTATATACGCTATCAAATGCCGGAACAGAATCATGTATCCATCCGAATTTATAATTTGCTGGGGCAGGAAGTGATCACCCTTGCTGATGAAATAAAAGAGGCTGGTTATCATGCCCTGATATGGGATGGAATGGATAAACGCGGCAACTTTGTTGGCTCCGGAATATATTATTATCGTATAAAAAGCGGCTCTTTTAGTCAGACAAAAAAAATGGTATTGTTGAAATAAAATTCACCTCAACATACTTGGTCTTAAAAATAAATCAGGGACTTTCTCTTACGAGTCCCTGATTTTATTATATATAAGCAGTTTGTTACGGCAATGAAACTTATTTGGAGATATTCTATAGTATTGCCAGTAAAGTCTTTGTTTTTTGTGCAAAAGTTTTTTAACCTGATTATTTAGTTGGTATAGCGAAAAGGCAGAGGCGAAGGCGAAGCAAGATATAAGATTAAAGGTTTAAGGTTTTTCTTTCTTCTTTTGCCTTCGCCTCAGCCTTTGTACTAAAGTATTAAAACCTATACAGTTACATTTAAATAATAAGGAAATACAGACTGTGCCTGCACTTTAGTGCGCTGGGATTTAGTGCCACTTTTTTGTGCCCGTTTACCTGGTAAACAAAGAATAGATGAGATCGCGCGGTTGAAAAAGAAAAATAGAATCCGTTGGCTTTTTCGTCTTATCTTCACTGATACCTGGTGAAAGTTTACTAAAAATGAAATTATTGGGAAAGTAACATTGATACAAACATCATCCGGCTTATCATTAAAACTTATTTGATTTTGCTGTTAATTAGTTAAAAAGCATGGAAATATTTTTATGCAATTTATAATGAATGTATGTATTTATACATGATATATTATTTTGGAAAGTATAGTTTTTAAAATATGAACAAGCAATCACTTCAAAGTGTGGGATAAACAAGGAAACAAAAAATAAGGGATGGACTTTGTTGACAAACATTAAAATTTTCATTCTTGTTGTTATTCTTTTTGTTATTAATATAAACATAACATACGGACAAGATAAACCACGTCTCATTGTTTTGACTGATATTGGCGGCGATCCTGATGATGAGCAATCTTTGGTAAGATTGTTAGTTTATGCAAATGAATTCGATATTGAAGGAATAATAACCCAGCATTGGGATCAATACGCACCGCTTGGATTTACCCCGGAAGAGCAAATGGATTTAGTCAGGACTTATATTTATGCTTATGGACAGGTAGTGGGGAATTTATCTCAACATGCAACAGGCTATCCCACTCAAGCACTCCTGTTGAACAATTTAAAACGGGGTGGTATAAATATTCCAAACAGGCTCTCTATTGATGAAATCATGGAAGTGGAAAACGTGGTTATTGGCCCTGGTATGGATACAGAAGGTTCGGAATGGATTAAACAAATAGTAGATAGTTCGGATGCCAGGCCGGTAAATATAACTGTTTGGGGCGGACCTTCAGACCTGGCACAGGCGCTTTGGAGTGTGAGAAATACCCGAACTGAGAGCGAGGTTGCCGAATTTGTTTCAAAAATGCGGGTACATGCTATCGAAGATCAGGATGATACTGGTTATTGGATAAGAGCAAACTTTCCCAGTCTGTTTTACATTTTAAGCAAATCAAGAGATGGCATCTCTGCAAATTCTGTTTTCCGCGGCATGTATTTAGGAGGTGATGAAACCCTGACTTCATCTTTGTGGGTGAATACGCATGTTCGATTCAATCATGGTGCCCTTGGATCGCAATATCCTGATGTAACCTTCACCAGTCCAAATCCATATAATTGTTTAAAGGAAGGAGACACCCCGGCATTTTTATATTTTTTGAATAATGGTTTATACTACCCAACTGAACCGTCATACGGCTGTTGGGGAGGACGGTTTGAACCACAAAGTACATATTATCAAGATGCTTTTGATGAAGAGAATAGTGTAGTTAGCCATCGGGCAACTGTATGGCGTTGGAGAGAAGATTTTCAAAATGATTTTCAAGCGAGAATGGATTGGTGTGTTTATCCAAATTCAGGAGCAAATCATAATCCGATGCCGGAGGTTGAAGGAGAATTGGAACGAACTGTTTTATCAAACGCTGTTGTTAATTTAAACGCTTCAAATTCAACTGATCCGGATGGAAATGCGCTTTCGTATAATTGGTTTGTGTACCAGGAGCCAGGTTCATACACAGGTGAAGTGGTGATCCAAAATAACACCAGCCCAACCGCATATTTTGTGGCGCCAAATGTGAACAACAGTAAGACACTGCATATAATCCTTTCAGTTAAAGATGATGGACAACCATCGTTAGTTAGTTACAAGCGTTTGATATTTACTATTATACCTTCATCCACGCTATTAAATATTTCAGGTAATGCTTTATATTATTCAAATAATGCTCCCATAAAAAATGTGGTGGTATCGATTGCAACAACTCCGGACACAACAGATACTACCAATACTGTGGGCTATTATGAATTTGTGAACCTGGCAGCGGGTGGCAGTTACACAACAGCATCATCAAAACTACATGATACTGATATTGGTTTTAATTCAATCACAACGTATGATGCTGCCCTCACAGCGCAAGCAGCCATTGAAATTTTACAACTATCAGACAATCAAAAAATTGCTGCAGATGTAACGCGAGATGGGAACGTGCATTTTATTGATGCTGCATACATTGCCCAATATGCGGTTGGATTACCCAAAAATGCTTCCTCTCACGCAGGAGAGTGGGATTTTTTGCCGCAAAGTTTAGTTTATCCATCATTAGTAGAGGACCAGGTAAACCAAAATTACACAACCATTTTGATAGGCGATGTTGATGGCGGGTGGACTCAACCTGGTAGTCTGCTCTGGAAAGAAATTACAATTATGCATTATGAAAAATTAAAGGATATTTCAGTAAATCATGGAGACGAGTTGATTATTCCCCTGGAAATGGAAAATAACAGCCGGGCAATTGCCGCTGAAATAGAATTTGAATATGATGCGAACGTGCTACAATTTGTGAGCGCTCAAAAAACCCCGCTAAGCAAAGATATGGTATTAATTTTTAACGATGAGGCAGGAAGACTACGAGCTGCAATATACGGAACGACGCCAATTAATGAACCGGGAAAAATTGTTAACCTGGTGTTTTATGTACAAACAAAAAGCCAGTCCACAAGCGAGTTAGCTTTAAACAGGTTTTTGCTCAATAATGATGTGTTGATGAAGGCAACTTCAAAACTCTTTGTTAATGGTAAAATCGAAAATCCGCAAAGTTATAAATTGAACCAAAATTACCCGAATCCATTTATCCGGAATGGGAGATTTAATGCTTTCCCTCATCAAGTAATAAATATAAATTATCAATTACCCCAAAAAGAAAAAGTGATTTTAAAAATATATAATTACCTGGGGCAGGAGATAAAAACATTGGTTGATTCGGAACACGAGCCAGGATCATACAAAGTATTTTGGAATGGACTGGATAATAATGGGATTTCTGTTTTACCCGGTTTGTATTTTTATCGAATCAATGCAGGTGAGTTCAAAAAAACAAAACGAATGATAATTTTAAATTAACATGATGAAGAAGATACACAAAACAAGATTTTTCAACAAACTACTTTTAATAGTTATCCTTGTGCTGATTTCAGCGCCAACGTATATGCAAGCCCAGAAAAAAGAAAATTTTCGTCAACTACCCGACAGAAAAAAGACAGTCCAGGATAAGAAAAAAAAATCAAAGCCACCCTTTGGCTCATTGAAAACGAACTCTTTAAGTCTGAATTTTACAAATATTACAGCAGAAGCGGGAATTGGTGGTCCTTCCGAGCCAGGTAAAACAGGTGGGCATTCAGTTGTTTTTGCGGATGTTGATAATGATGAATTACCAGACCTCTATGTAACGATGAGATTCACAGAGCCCATGGCAGATCTTTTCTTTCATAATAATAATGGGCTTTTTTTTTCTGAACAAGCAGTTGCCCGGGGAATTGATGATTTTGATGGCGGATCTCATGGCGCATGCTTTGCAGATTTAGACAATGACGGTGATTATGATTTAATCAACGGCTCAACAGATTCAACCGTCAGTATTAGTGCAATTAATAATATATTTTTGAATGATGGGACAGGATTTTTTACTGATGTTACACTTCAGGCAGGGATTCCCGAAAGGAGTTTCCCGACCCGGACAGTGTTGGCATTTGATATGGAAAATGATGGTGATCTTGATTTGTTCTGCATAACAAACTATAAGGGTTCTGACGATCCGGTAGATGAGACAAATGAATTTTACCGAAATGAAGGCGGTATGTTTTTTTCTGCAATAGATTCAGGCGCCCTGTTCCTTGCCCCGGCATGCCAGGGAGGAATTGATTCGGATTATGATAACGACGGAGATATTGATATAATCGCTGCAAATCGAACCGGTCCGGTAAATATCCTTCAAAACGATGGTAAAGGTGTTTTTACTCAAATTGAGCCTGATTCAATTGGTATAACGCACCGGGGAAGAGAAGGCATTTCCATGGCTGATATCAATAACGATGGGCTTTTGGATCTGCTTATGGTTGGTGATTCTGCCGGGTATTATGGTCATCTTTATCAAAATATTGGCGATGGTAAATTTTCCTTTAAGTTTAGTTTTGTTGAGTTAGATGGCTACATGGGAGGGTTCGCTGATTTGGATAATGATGGCGACATGGATTTGGTTTTTGCAGGGGATGAAAAGTGTTATCTTAATGACGGTTTTGGTAATTTTAATGAGGGACCAGCAATTCCTGTAACTGTAGCTGATGATCCCCGGGCTGTTGGTTTTGCTGATATCGATAACGATGGTGATATGGATTTTGCTGTCGCTTGTAAACGGTCCCAAAATATAATGATCAGGAATGACCTGAACCGGGGAAACTGGTTAAAGATCAAATTGATTTCTCCAACCGGACAAGCCGGGGCTTTCGGAGCGAAAGTAAAAATTTATCCACCGGGACAGTCTGGTGGGCAGTTGATAAGTTTCCGGGAGGCGCGAAGCAGTTTCGGATATTTGTCACAGAATGACCCGGTGCTGCATTTTGGTCTTGGTGATTACGAATCAGTCGATGTTGTTGTTACATTTCTTGATGGCTCAACTTTGACAAGGAACGATGTACAGGCAGGGCAGACAGTTGTCTTGTCAGGTTTTAATTTTATCCCGGCTCCCCAACAACCCGCGGGTCCTGACAGTGGTAAGTCCGGTCAACAAATTCAGTTTGTTACCGGGGGCGTTTATACCAATTTTGACAATGATGTTCAATACCAATTTGATTGGGGCGATTTGACGATTTCATCCTGGGGCAGCGAAACACAAAATCATATTTTTTCTTCCATCGGTTTGATGGAAGTAAAAGCGCGTGTGAGAAGTCGCATCGATACGACGGTCATTTCCGGCTGGTCAACAGCAAAAACGATTTCAATTAACGGCTATTTTCTCTTGGTCACTATTGTACCGGAAGGAGCAGGCGAAATAAAAAAAATTCCTGATAAAAATGAATATTTGCTCAATGAAACGGTTCAATTATTTCCTGTACCCGGGGCAGGTTATCGTTTTGATTTTTGGGAATACGGGGTAACCGGTAATGATTCGGCAGTCTCCATTTTAATGAATGAGGATATTTATATTACGGCTAATTTTTTGGCAATAGAAGAAGTCGTAACCGTTCCACAAAAACCAATTGCTCCGGATAGCGCTAAATTGGGAGTACAAATACCGTTTGTTACCGGCGGCGCCAAAAGCAACTATGACAATGAAGTAGAATATCAATTCAACTGGAATGATGGTGCTTTTTCAAAATGGGGACTTGAAACACAAAATTATGTATATACAAAACCGGGTGCAAAGGAAGTTGCTGCACGGGCGCGAAGCAAGGCAGACACAAATGTTGTATCTTTGTGGTCGGAAATAAAACAAATTAAGATCAGCGGCTATCTTTTGTCAGTTTTGGTGGAACCGGCAAATTCCGGTTTTGTTGCGAAAAATCCGCATAAACCGGAATATGCTTTTAATGACAGCGTAAAGTTATTTCCCTCAGCTAATACAAATTTTTATTTTTCGCATTGGGAAAATGATGCAACAGGAAATGATTCTCCGGCTATCGTAATAATGGACAACGATAAAAACATTACAGCACGATTTAATGAAATTAATGAAACAGTCTCTGCCCCGGTAAAACCAATTGGACCGGATAGCGGGCATGTCAGGGAAAATATGGTTTTTGTCACAGACAGCGCTGTTAGTAATTTGGGGCACGAAGTGGAATATCAATTTGATTGGGGCGATGGAATTTTGTCAGCATGGGGATCAAATACAGGACAGCATATATACAGCTACAAAGATACCATGTTAATTAAAGCGAGAGCGCGCTGTAAAATTCATCTCAATATAATTTCTGACTGGAGCGCTAATCATGTTTTAAATATTGTTGATTATTCGTTTAAATTACAGACATCGGTTTTGCCGGCTGAATGTGGAATTATTACTGCTGATCCTGATAAAGAATCTTATACGTTGGGGGAGGTGATAATCCTGAATCCTGTTCCTTACGAACATTATAAATTTTTACGCTGGGAAGGAGATATCCAGGGAACTGCTGCGCCGGCTTCGTTAATAATGGACAGCAACAAAAATATTATTGCTTATTTTGAAAAGATCAAAGAAGTGATTACACAACCGTTTATTTCCTCGGGATTGGAACTGGCATTCAGAAAACAGGAACTTCAATTTGTTGCCGGGGGCGCAAAAAGCAATTACGGGCATGAGCTTGAATTCCAATTTCAATGGGATGATAGCAGCTACTCCAGCTGGGGGGATAGCAGCCGGTTTTTTTGTTATTCACAAAACGGTGAATTTTTGATCCGGACCAAAGCACGGTGTAAGGTACATCCGGATATCGTTTCAGACTGGTCAAATGATTATAAAATTCAGATCACGGGATGTGTATTGGATGTGACGCCTGACCCGGACAGTTCCGGCACAATTTATAAAGAACCAAACAAAACAGATTACGATTACCGGGAAATAGTTACCCTTACTGCTATCCCAAATAACGGCTATTATTTCAAAAATTGGAACGGAGACATTCAGGACACGACAGTCACAAAAGTAATAATTTTGAAAGGTGATACAACATTAAGCGCCCTATTTGATGAAAGATCGAGCGTATTTGGAAATAAGTATGGCGGAAAATTACAGTATGAATTATTTCAAAATTATCCCAATCCGTTCAATCAACAGACAACAATCGATTTTATGTTGCAGGAAAAAACTGATGTTGTTTTAACGATTTATAATACAACCGGGCAAATAATTTCAAAAATTTTCAATCAAAATCTGCAGGCAGGTTTGCATACATTCAAATGGAATGGTAAAGATGATTTAGGGAATGAGGTGACTTCCGGGGTGTTTTTGTATCAAATAAAAACAGATCAATTTTCTCAAATTCGGAAAATGGTGATGATAAAATAAGGAGAAACAATTATGAAAAAACCAACGAGATTATTACTTATGATCTTCTGTTTGTTTTTTATCTCTGCCGGATGGAAAAATCAGCTCAATGGCGGCGTTAATTTTACAAGATATACAATTGATTCAAATTACAGGGCATTTTTCATAACTGCGTACGATCTTGATAAAGATGGTGATCCTGATGTTATTTCCGGCAGACATCAATTAGCCTGGTACCGCAATGATGGAAATGCAAATTTTACAAAAAAAGTGTTAGGTAATTTTTCAAGATTGTTTTCTGTTTTTCCGGTGGATTTAGATAAAGATGGTGATATCGATTTATTAACAGCAGATATTACAGAAACAACAATTCGATGGTATAGGAACAAAGGCAACACTACTTTTGAGGAAATTCATCTTATCGACGATGTACACCGGGCAGAGTCGGTGGCTGCAGCAGATTTTGACCATGATGGTGATTTGGACATAGCAGTGGTAACTTGTGAAACCGAGCTTGTATTTTGGTGCGAAAACACTGGTAATTTTAATTATGAAACAAGACATATTTTGGAAACAGACTTTTATCGCGGTCACAAAGTTGCAGTCGTAGATTTTAACGGGGACGGCTGGATGGATATTACCGGTGTTTGCGCCGCCCGTCCTTTCTGTTGGTGGAAGAACCTTGGTAATAAACAGTTTCAAAAAAGGAACATAATTGGGAGTGGTGGATTAGGATTTGGTATCGATGATATTACAAAAGATGGCGCAACAGACATTATTCATTGCGACCATGGAGGCGGTATTGTAACACTGCTGACAAATAATGGCAGTGGTAGTTTTTCACAGAAAACATTATCAACGGGCGAAAAGTGGCCAAGCTGGGCAACTGTGGGAGATGTGAATGGAGATGGAATGGATGATTTTGTGCTGGTGAATGGAGGAAGAAGAGACGGACCAATGGGGGATTTGGTATATTTTGAAAACAAAGGCGGAAGTAACTTTGACCGCTACCTTATACCTGATTCGGAAATGAATGTGCCATTTATGGCAGATTTAGCAGATTTGGATGGGGATGGAGACCTTGATGTTGTTTCAGGATACGAATACGACTACAAGTTGTACTGGTGGAAAAACGGCGGAGGCGGTGGCGTCACAGAGACTGTTTCCACTCCAAATACACCAACTGGTTCTTCTTCAGGAACAGAAGGTTCTAATTTGCAATATTCCACCGGTGGTTCAGTAAGCAATTTAGGGCATAATGTCGAGTATCGATTTAATTGGGATGATGGAAATTACTCAAGCTGGGGATCAGCAACAAATGATCATACTTTCCAAAATGCAGGCACTTATCAGGTTCGTGCCCAGGCGCGTTGCACATCTCACACATCTATTACCTCGGGTTGGTCCGGAAGTAAATCCGTAACAATTACCGGTGTTACCGAAACAGTCTCAACACCGCAAAGACCTTCGGGACCATCGTCAGGAATGGAAGATCAAACTTTGAGCTATTCAACTACAGGGTCAACAAGCAATTTGGGGCACTCGGTTGAATATCAATTTTATTGGGGTGATGGAAACCAGTCCGGTTGGGGATCATCATCACAAAGCCACATATTTACGAACGAGGGAACTTACCAGGTAAGGGCGCGCGCGCGATGTAAAACACACACAAATATTGTTTCGGATTATTCAAATAGCAGAACGGTTACGATAATTGCTGAGACCGTGTCGAGTCCCAGCGCGCCAACCGGTCCGTCTTCGGGCGTTGTTGGTCAGACTTTATCTTATACGGCAGAAGGCGCAGAAAGCAATGTTGGTCACGAACTTCATCATCAATTTGCCTGGGGAAATGGGCAGCAATCCTCCTGGGATTCAAAAACCCAGCAATACAGCTATTCCAGCGTCGGCGCATACGACATACGCGCCAGGGCAAGATGTGCTGCACACCCGAATGTGGTGTCAGGTTATTCAAGCGTAAAGACCGTTATAATCTCACCAAACCAGTATGAGATCTCCGGGGATGTCACCTATTATTCCAATCAAGCGCCAATTCAAAATGTGAATATAAATGTGTTGAATGGAGCTTCGACAGATGTATCAACCGATGAAAATGGCAGCTATGAATTTACAGTAACAGCAGGCGATAACATAAATGTCACCCCATCCAAAATAAAAGGTGAAGATATTGGCGGGCAGGACATCACTGTTTATGATGCCGTATTGGTCGCTCGTTATTATTACCAGGTTGTAGAGTTGGATTCCGGGCAGCAAATAGCAGCAGATGCTGACCAAAATGGCACGATTAGTCTTTATGATGCTGTCTTGATCGCCAGGTTTGCCATTGGGTTGGAAGACATGGATTTAAGCCTTGTGAGCGAATGGTTATTTTCACCCGATGAAAGAATATATCAAAACATAAATTCGAACCAGACAGATCAGGATTTTGTGGGCTGCATAATTGGCAATGTGCATGGCGGCTGGTTTGCTCCCGAGCCGATGGATAAAAAAGCTATCGTTTCACACGAATACACAAATTTTTACCCGGTGAGAGTTGGTGAGAAGGAAATCTTAATACGATTACAAACTGAGACAAATCAAAATGTATTATCCGCGGAAATAGAGATCATTTATGAAAGCGATGATTTAAAATTTTCCAAATTTGAAAAAACAGAATTAACAAAGGATTTTGAAGCTGTGATTAATGACCAGCCCGGCAGGTTACGTATGGGATTGTATTCTGCAATGCCAATTAATAATGATGGGAATTTTATTGACATAGTTTTTGATATAAGAGATATAGAGAAGCAGAGTACTAAAATTGAATTGAAAAAGTTTTTGATTAATGACGTCATTAATAACCAGGCAACGGCAGAGGTCAATCTAACAAACGAGAACATTCAAATAACACAATTTGCTTTGTCCCAGAACTACCCTAATCCGTTTAACGCCGGTACTAAAATTCGATTTGAAATGCCGGAAAAAGAGCACGTTGTTTTAAACATTTATAACGAATTGGGACAACTGGTTAAAAAATTGGTGAATGAAATAAAAGATCCGGGAAGACATGAAGTGTTATGGAATGGATTAAATGATAATGGAGAGAAGGAATCCTCGGGAATTAAGTTATATAAAATTATCTATAAAGATAAGATAGAAGTTAGAAAGATGATTTTGTTGAATTAAAAAGTTTGCTCTAAAAACCACGAATTACACTAATTACACGAATTAAATTTTCACAAATCGCCATAAAATCAATTAGTGAAAATTAGTGAAATTGGTGGTTAAAATTTTTTTAGAATTGACTCATTTAAAATATTATATCTATCACACCGGAGTTGTTTTGTGAGATATAAAATCTATGTTATCATAATAATTTTAGAAATGATAATATTTACATCAACGGGATCTTCTCAAATTTTGTTTGAAAGAGAAACCATTGATCCTGATTATTCAGCATTTTTTATTACAAATTTTGATTTGGACAAAGATGGTGATCAGGATGTAATTTCAGGACGATTACAATTGGCATGGTGGGAAAATAATGGGCACGCAAATTTTACAAAACATTATTTGGGAAATTTTACGAGATTGTTTTCCGTGTTTCCGATTGACATTGATAAAGATGGTGATATTGACCTGTTAACGGCTGACATCGCAGAAACAACAATACGCTGGTACAAAAATGATGGTAATAATAATTTTCAAATGATACACCTGATCAGCGATGTCAATCGGGCGGAATCGGTCGCGGCTTCCGATTTTGACAAAGATGGTGACCTGGATATTTGCGTGGTAACGACCGAGACACAACTGGTATTCTGGTGCGAACACACCGGCAACATGAACTTTGAAACCCGGCATACATTAGCGACAGATTTTGATCGCGGACATAAAATCGCTGTTGCAGATATTGATGGCAACGGGTGGACTGACATTATCGCTGTTGGATCAATTGGCTTCAGGTGGTGGCAAAACTCGGGGAATAAAAATTTTTCGCAAAGAACAATTGGCACCGGTGGGTTGGGATTCAAGGTGGTTGATATTGATAAAAACGGCACCCTGGATATTCTTTTCTGTCGCCATGGTGATGATGGATATGTTTTGCTCTATTTAAATAATGGCTCTGGTGCCTTTACTTCGAGAACAATATCAACAGGAGAAAAATGGCCTTCATGGGTCACTGTTGGAGATATTAATAACAATGGCATGTTAGATTTTGTGTTAGTTAATGGCGGAAGAAGAGCCGGTCCGCTTGGTGAACTGGTATATTTTGAAAATAAGGGGGGGTACAATTTTGATCGTTACCTGGTGCCTGATTCGGAAATGAATGTGCCTTTTATGGCTGAATTAGCTGACTTTGACAGAAACGGCAGCCTGGATATTGTTTCCGGAAACGAATCGTACGTCATTGATAATGTATATTATAAGGGAAAATTGTATTTGTGGGATAATACCTCTCAAGTGGCAGTGGAAACAGTTTCAACTCCTGATACGCCGACAGGAGCAACAAGCGGAAAAACCGGTGACGTATTGCAATACGAAACATCAGGTTCTATCAGTAATTTTGGGCATCCTGTTGAATACCGGTTTGATTGGGGAAATGGAAATCAATCAAGTTGGGGGAGTAGCTCTGCAATACATTCTTATGGAAGCCAGGGTGTTTTTAATGTAAAAGCGTGTGCCCGGTGCCAGGAACATACAACCATTGTTTCGGATTGGTCAAACAGCCTTCAGGTTACTATTTCTCCCAATGCGTACAATGTTTCCGGTCGTGCTTTACATTATTCAAATAATAATCCCATTCAAAATGTTTCACTTACTGTCTCCGGTGATATTACAGAAACTAAAATAACAGGTGTTGAAGGTTTGTATGGGATAATGGTTGGAAATGGAAACAGCATAATTATCACGCCGGCAAAAACAAAAGGGGAAAGTGTAGGATATTTTGATATTACGACTTATGATGCTGCTTT
>JACKQG010002437.1_pt1 | contig 24312 bp, 22 predicted proteins | sample 8237621 | NCBI WGS metagenome assembly JACKQG01 (sample SAMN15677084, study PRJNA649215) | marine metagenome | biome: marine; feature: Black Sea; material: saline water; isolation source: suspended particulate matter (SPM) from the Black Sea western gyre | collected 2013-06-09/2013-06-10 | depth... | reverse complement strand
ACTCCCCCAGCCCCTCTCTTCAACCCTTCAATTCCACTGAAAACGTCGAAGAACCTTAATTTTTGACACTGCCCGTTTTTCGTTGCCTCAAGCGCTTTGCGGGGATTGAATCCTCCGCGACCTGACCGATCCGCATGAACCAAGCTAAGCCCAGAGGAACGATGCGTTGGCCGCTTTTGCTGGCGGCGCTTGGCTTTGCGCTTGGCCAAGCCGGCTGCGGCCCGCGCGAACCGGAGCCGGCCCCGGCCCCGCCGCCCGAGCCGCAACCGGCGCCGAAGGTCGAGACGCGCACGCTGCACGAGCTGGCCGCGAGCGACGACACCGACGCGCTGCGGCAAGCGTTACGGCTTGGCCAGGCTGCCGACGCGCTCGACCCGCTTGGTCAAACGCCGCTGCACGTTGCTGCAATCGAAAACAAGCCGGCCAACATCGAGGCGCTGCTCGCCTTCCGCGCGAACGTCCACGCCAAGACGCAAAAGGAAAAAGTGGACGCGCTCTACCTCGCCTGCGCTCACGACAGCCGCGACGCCATCAAGCAGCTCGTGGCCAAGGGCGGCAAGCCGGACTCGGCCGCGCCCAACGGCTGGACCGCCGTCCACGTGGCGGCGATCAATGGCCGCGACGCCGTGCTCCAGTTGCTGCACGACCTCGGCAAGGATCTGAGCCCGCTCTGCCCCGACGGCACGCCGCTCGATTTCGCCCGCATCCACAAGCGAGACGCCACTGTGCAATTGCTCACCCGTCTCGGCGCGAAAAAGGGAGCCACCTTCTCGGTGCATTTGGCCGCGCGCCACGGCGACCTCGAGGCGCTCGACGGCTGGGTGAAACGCAACCGGGCCAACGTCCATTTTCGGGTCAAAAAACACCGGGCGACTCCGCTGCATTGGGCTGCCGAGGCCGACCAGGCCGGGGCCGCTGAGCTGCTGCTCAATCACGGCGCGGACAAGTCGGCGCGCACCGACGGCGGCTGGACGCCGCTCCACTCCGCCGCCGCCAAAGGCAGCACCAACGTCATCGCGCTGTTGCTCCAGCGCCGCGCGCCGGTGAATGCCATCAGCCAAAGCGGCACCCCGCTCGACCTGGCCAACGGCTACCAGCAGCCGGCCGCCGCCGCGCTGCTCGAGGCCAAGCGCGGCCGGGCCGGGCGCGAGGTGTCGATCCACATGGCCGCCGCCAAGGGGGATGCCATCGCCGTGCAGGCGTTCCTGCGCCGGGGCGTCAAGGTGGACGTCCCTGGGCCGCTCCACCAGAGCACACCGCTGCACTGGGCCGCCGGCGCGGGCAAGGTGAACACGATGGAGATGCTGATCTCGCTCGGGGCCGACGTGGACTCACTGAGCGACAGCGACGCCACGCCACTCCACCAAGCCGTGCTGCACAACCGGCCGGAGGCGGTGGAACTGCTCATCCGCAGCAACGCCGACTTGAACGCCCGGAACAAGTCCGGCCACACCCCGCTGGATTACGCCACCGCCAACGGCTGGGACGCACTCGCCCGGCTGCTGCAGTCCGCCGGGGCGGTCAGCGGCAAGACGCTGTAGCGTTCAGAGCGGCGCGTTGGCAAGCGTGTCGGCGACATGACCGAGTTGTGCCTCCGACAGTTCCGGATAGACCGGGAGGCTCAACACTTCCTCCGCCATTTTTTCGCAGACCGGCAGCGACTCGCCGAAGCTGGGCAGGGGCGCGAAGCATTCCTGCCGGTGCAGCGGCACCGGATAATAGATCGCCGAGCCGATGTGGTTCGCGGTGAGGTGCGACTGCAGCGCGTCGCGTTTGCCGTTGGCCACGCGAAGGGTGAACTGGTTCCACGTGTGGCCGCGTCCGTCGATTTCGCTGGGCAAGACCAGCCGCCCCCCGGCGACGTGATCGCACTGGGCCAAGCGCTCGAGATAGTGCGCGGCGTTGGCCCGGCGCTTGGCCACGTAACCGGGGAATTGCCCCAGCTTGGCACCGAGCAGCGCGGCGTGCAGCGGATCCATCCGGAAGTTGCCGCCGATCGTTTTGTGATAATACTTCGGCGCGCCGCCGTGCACACGGAGGATGCGCGCCCGCTTGGCCAGGTCGTCGTCGTCGGTGGTGATCATGCCGCCGTCGCCGAAGCCGCCGAGGTTTTTCGACGGAAAAAAACTGAACGCGCACAGGTCGCCCATCGTGCCGACCTGCCGTTCGCCGAACGTCGCGCCCATCGACTGCGCAGCGTCCTCGAGCACGGCCAAGTCGTGCGCCTTGGCCAAGCGCTGCACACCCTCCATGTCGGCCGCTTGGCCGAACAGATGCACCGGAATGATCGCCTTGGTTTTGTCTGAGACACGCCGCTCGGCAGCGGCGAGGTCGATGTTGAAATCGGCATCGAGCGAATCGACGAACACCGGCGTCGCGCCGGTTCGGGCGATCGCGCCCGCCGTCGCGAAAAACGTGAACGACGGGCAAAGCACCTCGTCGCCGGGGCCGATGCCGAGCGTCATCAGCGAGAGCAGCAGCGCGTCGGTGCCGGAGCTGACGCCGATGGCGTGTTTGGCCCCGACCGACTCGGCGGCGGCCGACTCGAATCCGGCCACCTCCGGCCCGAGGATGAACTGCGACGAGTCGAGCACGCGCGCGAAAGCATCTTTCAACTCGGCGGCGAGCGGCTGGTTTTGTGCGCTGAGATCGAGCAGCGGGACGTGGATCGGTTCTCCCATGGGCGCGGCAGTATTCACCGGCGAGTTGACCAAGCGCAAGTGCATTGCCGTTGACACTGCCCCGCCGCGAGCCGACGCTGCGGCCGTCCGATCCATGAAATTGATTTTTTCCATCCTCCCGATCGTGTGCGCGACGGCGCTTGGCCAGGCGGCCGAGCCGGCCAAGCTGAAGCTGCACTGGGCCAAAAACATGCTGACGATCAGCGGCGACCACCTGCCCGGCAAAGAGATGAACATTCATTATCTCGAGGCGTATTGCCGGGACAACTCGCAGACGACCGACTGGGGGCGGCACACCGTCGTTGGCCACAAAACGCGCCTCGTCTCCCGCAGCGCCGACGGCTCGCAGCTTCGTTTGCAGTGCGACGTGAACGACGGCGTGACGGTCGGGCACGTCATCACCGCCACGCACGACGAGGTCGATTTTCGGCTCACCGCGCACAACCCGACGTCCAAGCGCTCCGAGGCGCACTGGGCGCAGCCGTGCATCCGCGTCGGGAAATTCAGCGGCACCGGCGCCGACGCCACCGCCGACAAATATGCCTACATCAAAAAGAGCTTCGTCTATCTCGACGGCAAGCGGGCGATGATGCCGACGCAGGGCTGGGCGACGGAGGCGCGTTACATTCCCGGGCAGGTTTGGGCCGGGCCGGGCGTGCCGCGCGCCGATGTCAACCCGCGCCCGCTGCATCCGGACGTGCCGGGCAACGGACTGATCGGCTGCTTCAGCGGCGACGGTTCGATGATCTTTGCCACCGCGTTCGAGCCGTATCAGGAACTGTTTCAGGGCGTGATCCGCTGCCTGCACAGCGACTTCCGGCTGGGCGGGCTCGCGCCGGGGGAGACGCTGCAAATCAACGGGAAAATCTATCTCGTCAAAAACAACGAGGCCGCGCTGCTGAAGCGGTACCACAAAGATTTCCCCACGCACAAATCCCTGCATCGGCCACAGAAAAAGTGACGCGCTTGGCCAAGCGCAACGGGAAGGGTTCGTTGGCTGACTGGATTTGTTCTGTTTTTGCCGCGCGCAGCTTGACTTGGCCGCACGCATCGGCGACAAAAGTCGCGGTTCATGCCGGATCATTCATCTGCAAGACAGCCGCTTTCGAACAAGGAGAAACGGGACTTGGACGTGGAGATTTCTTTTCTGGAGGGTCTCACCCAGCGTGACCCCCAGTACGTCGAGGCGCTCCAGTTGCTCGGGGACAACTACACACGGCGCGACCGGTTCCGCGACGGGCTGACGGTCGACGAGCACCTTGCCAAGCTGCTCCCCGACGACTCGATGGTGTTTTACAACCTCGCCTGCAGCTACTCGCTCACCGACCGGATCGACGAATCGATCACCGCGCTCAACAAGGCTGTCCACCTCGGCTACAAGGATTCGCGATGGATGGACGAGGATCCCGACCTCAACAACGTCCGCACCGACCCGCGCTACAAGCGCATCCGCCGTCAGCTCGAGGTCAAGTTCAGCAGCCACTGACCCGCGCCCGGCGCCATGAAGGTCACCCACCAGGGCACGTCGCGGCATTACCGGACGGTCTGGTTTGACAAGGCGCGCAACCGCGTCCGGCTGATCGAGCAGCGGCTGCTCCCGCACCAATTCAAGATCGTCTCCACTGCGGATCACGTCGAAACCGCCCGGGCCATCACCGACATGATCGTGCGCGGCGCCGGTGCGATCGGTGCCACGGCGGCGTACGGACTGGCGCAGGGCGCGCGGGCCTTTCGCGGGCGCGGACTCAAGGCGTTCGAGCGGCACGTTGCCAAGGTGCACCGCACGCTCTCTGAGGCTCGCCCCACCGCCGTCGATCCGCTCAACGCCATGCGCGGCATGCTGTCGCAAATGACCGGCGACACCGTTGCCGGGCGGCAGGCACAGGCTCTGGCCGCCGCCGAGCAGTTCGCCGAAGAGGACGTCGCCCATTGCGAGGCGATTGGCCAACACGGCGAGCCGCTCATCCACGACGGCGCGCGCGTGCTGACCCACTGCAACGCCGGCTGGCTGGCGTTCGTCGACATCGGCTCTGCCACCGCGCCGATGTATGCCGCGCAGGCCAACGGCAAGTCGTTTCACGTTTTTTGCGACGAGACGCGGCCCCGCTCGCAGGGTGCCACCCTCACCGCGTGGGAGCTGGCGCAGCAGGGCATCACGCACGACATCATCGCCGACAACGCCGCCGGCCACCTCATGCAGCGCGGCGAGGTCGACCTCGTCATCACCGGCAGCGACCGCACGCTGGGCCGCACCGGCGAGGTAGCCAACAAGATCGGCACCTACACCAAGGCCGTGTTGGCCAAGCGGCACGGCATTCCGTTTTACGTTGCCATCCCGCTCTCGACCATTGACTGGGAACTCGAGTCCGGCCAAGCGATTCCCATCGAGGAACGCAACGAGGAGGAAGTACTCAGCGCCTGGGGCACGACACCCGGCGGACGGCGCCAACAGGTGCGCTTGGCCAACCCCGGCAGCACCGCGCGCAACCCGGCCTTCGACGTCACGCCGCCGGAACTGATCACCGGCATCATCACACCGCTCGGCATCTTCAAGCCGCGCCAACTCTGGAAACACCGCGCCAAGCTTGGCCAAGCGGCGGCTGATTCCTGAGAAATCCGCGCTTGGCCAAGCGCAAAATAACCCGTTGCGCGGCCGGTGGGGCGGGTGTAGATTCTCCCCTCGCTGCCAATTTTACCCAGTAAAACCATGAAAAAACAGACATCCCCCACCACCATCGCAGGGCTGACCTTGGCCGCCCTGCTCTCCGCCGGAACCGGCTTGGCCAAGGCCGAGCCACACCACGACTTGGCCCACCAGATCGAAGCCGAACTGGTTCAGATCGAGGTCGAGGCGCTGCTCGACAAATACCGCGAACTGACCAAGCGCATTCACCAACTCGGTCTCAAGATAGCCGAGTTCGAAATCGAACTCGAGATCGCCGAAGGCGAAGAAGCACGCGCCGAGTTGGAATCACACTACGTCCGAGCGCACAAGACGCGTAAATTCATGCACCAAGTGCGGGAACAAACCCGGGAGAAACTTCAGCACCTGGCTGCTGAGCTGGCCCACCGTCCCCGCGAGCACGGGGAGGAACGCCATCGCGACGAGGAACACCAGCATTCCGCCGAAGGCTTCCGGGGACGACTGCACCACCTCGAACGCGAAATCGAGGAATTGCGCGCACATGGCAAACACGACCGCGCCGAACAACTGGAACGCCAAGCCAACGAAATCCGCGAACACTTCGCCCAGCGCGAACGGCGCGAACACGGCGAAGGGCGCGAGCGGCACCGCGAAGACGCCGGGCTGGAGGAGCGCCTGCACCACATGAAGCGGCAGATCGCGGAACTGCGCGAAGCCGGCAAGCACGACCGCGCCGAACTGCTCCAGCGCGAAGCCGACGAACTGCTTCAAGCCCACCGGAAACGCAACGAGCCGCGCCGCCGGGAGGGACGCGGCGAACGAGAGCACGCCCAGGCGGAGTTGCGTCAACACCTCGAGCAAACGCGGGCCAAGCGGCGGGAGGCCATCGCGCATCTCGAGGAATTGGCGGTTGCCGCCAAGCAGGTCGAGGGCGACAGCGAGGAGGCGCAGGCCAAGCGCCACCGGCTGGAGGATCGCGCCGCCGAGGTGAAGGCGCACCTCGGCGAACTCGACGGACGACTCGAGGAACTCGAACACGCCCTCCAGGAGCGCCGCCGCGGCGCGGAACGGGAGGGCCGCGACCGGGAAGAGGAACGGGGCGAGGATGAGGTGAGGGAGCGCGAGGAGTAGGCCCGCAGGTTACTTGCTTTTTCCAATCGAGTCGGCCAGGCGCGCGATCTCGCCGCCAAGCCGTATGCGCGTCATCTTGGCATTGAGCTTCTCGCTCAGCGAGGCGCACAGCTTGAGGAAGCAGTCGGTGCCAGGCTCCTCCTGCAGTTGATGCCCCGAAAAATCCTTGAAGCACTCCTGCCGCAGATTCGTCAGGTCATCCTGCAGCCGCTGGAGTTTTTTCATGTCGTTCCCCTTTTGTTCCGTGTCGAGCATCATCTGCTGCTGCTCAATCTTGATGACCTCTCGGATATAATAGTCCAGCCGCCCCTCCTTGGTTCGATCTTTCTTCTTCCTGTACCACTGATAACCAAAGAATCCCGCGACGATGATCGAAACAAAGAAGGAACGCATGCTCTCCCACATGTCGACGATTTCCGGCTTGAGCAGCGTGCGGCTCTCCGGGTCGTACACCCAGTTCGCCCCCTCGTGAACGGGGAAAAACGGGCGGGCGCTGGCAAACGGCTTGCCCTGCTCAAACAACTCGCCCAACTGGTTCTCCTTTTGAAATGTCGTGTTCAGAATCTCCTGCGTGATTTTTTCCACGAGACTGCCCGGCACATCATCCCGCGTGATGAGGTGCGCGCCGGTCGCCACGGTCCGGATGTCGGACTGCGGCACCGCCTCGCCCTCGAACTGGTAGATGCCGCGCGGCACCTTGAACGGCGACAGGTGCAGCTCCATTGCCGCCAGCGCCTCGTTGTTCGGGATGCCGAGGAAACGCGCCTTTCCGTTGCGTGCCAGCGTCCGGAACACGTCCGCCTGCATGCCGACCGTGATAAACGCCGCATCCACCTCGCCCCGGTCGAACGCCCCGATCAATTCCGTGTACGCCAGGTTGCGATGATTCTCCCCCGGCTCCAGGTTGAGACTGCGCAACAGCAAACGCGACATCGGGTAGTCGGCGGAAAGCTCCGGCCCGAGGTTGACAACTTTGCCCTCCAAGTCCCGCAGTGACTTGATGCCGCTGCCCTCTCGCACGGCGATGTGCAGCGGCTGCGAATAAAGATTCGCCACAAACGCGACATGCCCGAGCCGCGCCGGGGCGATCCGTTGCGCCTCCTGCTTCAACAGCGCCGGGGCGAACTCTTTCAGGTTCTCGCGGGAGCCCGGCTGGAACAGCGCCAAGTCGGCTTCCCCCTCCGCCACCAGCTTCAGGTTTTCCAGCGACCCGGCGGTGGTCCGCACCGTGGCCTTGCGGCCCAGCCGTGTGACCACGTTCGAGAGACTGAGTGCAATCGGGTGGTACAGCCCCTTCTCCGGCCCGCCGGCGATGACGATGGGGCGGTTCAGGCTGACCAGCGCCTTCACGAGCTGGTACAGCGGCACACAAATCAACACGCTCAACAGGCCAAGGGTGATCCATTTGCGCTTCATGCCGTGAAAAAATTCGCTCTAAACAGTATCGCTTGGCCAAGCGTCATGCAAGGTTGTAATCCTTGGCCGGACGGATGCATTTTTTGGTGGCGGCGAGGCCGAGCCTCCCCGACATTGGGCGCGTGACAGATTCCGCCCTTCAGGGTGCCGGCGTGCTGCTGGTCGAGGACGAGCCGCTCCTGCGCAAACAGGTGGCGGCCGCGCTCGAGCAGCACGACGCCGACGTGACCGCCGTCGGCACGCTCGACGAGGCGCGCCGCATGATCCAGTCGCTACCGTTCGACTTCGCGCTGCTCGACGTTAATTTGCCCGACGGCCTCGGCACCGACCTGTTGAGCGAAGGCGTTTTTTCCCCCAACACCGCCGTCGTCGTCTGCACCGCCGAGGGCGGCGTGCAGGGCGCAGTCGAGGCGATTAAAAACGGCGCGCAGGATTATTTGCTCAAGCCGGTCGATCCGGCCGTGCTGCCGCTCGTGCTGCACCGTGCCAAGGCCAGCCGCCAATCCGCCCGCTTGGCCGAGCACGAACGCCACGATCCCAATGCCACCGGCGAGCGGCTCTTTTTCGGCGACGCGCTTGGCCTGTTCCGCCAGCAACTCGACAAGATCATCGCCGCGGACGAGCGGCTTGGCAGCAATCTTCCGCCGGTGTTGCTCGAGGGCGAAACCGGCACCGGCAAAACCAGCATCGCCCGCTGGCTGCACCACCACGGCCCGCGTGCCGCCGGCCCGCTCGTCGAGGTCAACTGCCCCGCCCTGCCGGAGACCCTCGCCGAGTCGGAGTTGTTCGGCCACGAGCGCGGCGCGTTCACCGACGCCAAGGCGGCGCGCATGGGACTTTTCGAGGCAGCCAAGGGCGGCACGCTGTTTCTCGACGAACTGGCCAGCCTCCCGCTTGGCCTGCAAGCCAAAGTGCTCAAGGCAATCGAGGACAAACGCATCCGGCGGCTCGGCGGCAACCGGGAAATCGACGTCGACGTCCGCATCATCGCCGCAAGCAACCGCGACCTTGGCCAAGCGGTCGCCGACGGGCAGTTCCGCGACGATCTGCATCACCGGTTGAGCCTGTTCCGTCTCGTCATCCCGCCGCTTCGCGAGCGCGGGCGGGATATTTTGAAACTCGCCAACCAACTGCTCGCGCAGCTTTGCCGCCGGCACCGCATCGCCGCCAAGCCAATCAGCGCCGAGGGCCAAGCGCGGCTGCTCAGCCACGCCTGGCCCGGCAACGTCCGCGAACTCAGCCACGAACTGGAGCGAACAATCGTATTCGAGGAAGGCGACGAATGGGCGTTCGCCGCCCTCCCCGCCCCGGTGGGAACGGCGGCTAACGAGGGGGATTCGAGCGGCGCACTCAATCCCGGTTTTGATTTCCCCAAGGAAGGATTCTCGCTCGACGCCACGATCGACGAACTTATCCGGCGCGCCATCGACCAGGCCGGGGGCAACGTCTCCGCCGCCGCCCGCCTCCTTGGCGTCCCCCGCGACTACATCCGCTACCGCCAAAAGGACGGCAGAAAATAGCCTCCAAACCAATTAAACGCAGAGGACTCCGAGCCGCAGAGGGCCGCAGTGGAGAACCCCAACGGGGTTCGACTTTCCAGCCCAAGGTTGCATCAGATGATGCTACCTTGGGCTGCAGAATTGAATCCCTTCGGGATAGAAGCCCCACCCTCTCTGCGGCCCTCTGCGACTCTGTGATCTCTGCGTTTCAAAAACTACCGCTCCAACTGCCTCAGCGCGTATTTGCCGAGGAGGTCGGTCTCGAGGTTGACCGGGTCGCCGATTTTGCGATTGCGCAGGTTCGTCACTTCGCGCGTGTGCGGGATGATCCACACGGCGAAACCGCGCTTGCGCAGCTTGGCCACCGTGAGGCTGATGCCGTCGATCGCCACCGAGCCTTTCGGCACGAAACCGGTCATCAACGACGCCGGCGCATCGACGTCGAGCAGCCAGTCGTTGCCCTGTTTCTCCCACTTGCGAATCGTGCCGACGGCATCAACGTGGCCGGTAACGAAATGGCCGCCCATCCGCTGGCCAAGCGCCAACGCCCGCTCGAGATTCACCGCCGAGCCGCGTCGCAGCGAGCTGAGGTTGGTCACGTCCCATGTCTCGCGTAGCAGGTCGAATTGAAAGCCGCGCGACTTGCCGCGTTTCGTCACCTTGATGGCGGTGAGGCAGCAGCCGTTCACGGCGATGCTGTCGCCGGTGTTCGTGCCGCCGAGGCAAACGTCCGCCAAGACCGTCAGCGTCACGGCGTTGGTGCCGTGTTCGATGGCTTCAATCCTGCCTGTTTCCTCGACGAGTCCGGTGAACATTTTCAGGGCTGCGCGTCGGCGACGCGGGCGGTGAGCATCAGGTCGGGGCCAAGATTTCTCCAGCGGATTTTTTCGAGCTGCAGCCCCTTGGCCAGTGGCAGCCCCTCGCCGGCGACGGCCGTCCGGGCGTCGCGACCGCCGAGAATTTTCGGCGCGTAAAAAAATGCCACGCGACGGGCCAAGCCGGCCTCGATGAACGCGGCATTCGTTTCGCCGCCGCCCTCGACGAGCAGATGCGTGCAGTTTTGTTGGCCCAGTTTGCGGAGCAGCGACTTGAGGTTGAACCCCAGCTTGGCCATGGGACAAATGATGACGCGGCAACACTGCCTGAGCTTGGCCAGGCGCTTGGCCGGGGCATCGCGCGAAACGACAATGGTCGTCTGTTCGCCCAGCACTTGCGAGCCAAGCGGCGTGCGTGCCTGCGGATCGAGAACGATTTGGCGCAGAGCCGGCCCGCGCCACTCGGCCTTGGGACGGCGGATGTCGCGCAGCGTAAGCGCCGGATCGTCGGCGAGGATCGTGTTGACGCCGACAAGAACGGCGTCGGCCTCGTGGCGAAGTTTCATCCCTTCTCGGCGCGCCTCCGGGCCGGTGATCCATTTCGATTCGCCGCTGGCGGTGGCGATTTTGCCGTCGAGCGTCATCGCCGCTTTCACCGTCACGAACGGCAGCCCGGTGGTGATCCAGTGGTTGAACGCACAATTTATTTCGGCAGCCTGTTCCGCCAACAACCCATGCTCAACGGCGATGCCCTGCCGCTTGAGCCATCGAAAGGCACGGCCTGCGTGGGCCGAGTTCGGATCGGTCGCGGCGACGACCACTCGCGCGATGCCGGCCTCGGCAATGGCGCGCGTGCACGGCGGCGTGCGGCCGCTCGTAGAGCACGGCTCGAGTGTGACGTAAAGCGTGGTGCCTTTTGTCGTGTTGCCGTTGCGCTTGGCATCGGTAATCGCCTCAATCTCGGCGTGCGGCAAACCGGCCCGGCGATGCCAGCCGCGCCCGATGATCTGCCCGCGCTTGGCCAGCGCCGCGCCGACGAGCGGGTTGGGCGAAGTCTCACCCTTGGCCCACTTGGCCAAGCGCAACGCCTCCCGCATCCGTTGTTCGTCGCTCGGCATTCGGGGGTATCGCGGGTCGGTCAGGGGTAGAGGATCGATCGTTCCCAGCCGTCGCCGGTTTTTTGGTAAAGCAGCCGCTCGTGGAGGCGGTCGCCGCCGTGGAGCCAGAACTCGACCTCGCTCGGCCGCAGCCGCCAGCCGGACCAATGCGGCGGACGCGGCACCTCATCTCCCTCTGGATGCTTCGCCTGCAACTCCGCCAAGCGCTGCTCCAGCTCGGCGCGGGATGCCATCGGCGACGACTGCAGCGAGACCCACGCGCCTACGCGGCTGCCGTGATCGCGACTGGCGAAGTAGGCGTCCGCCTCCCCGTCGCTGACCGGCGTGACCGGGCCGCCGATGCGGATTTGCCGGCGCAGGTTCTTCCAGTGAAAGCAGATCGCCGCGTGAGGATTCCCCCTCAACTCGGCGGCTTTGCGGCTGTTTAGGTTGGTATAAAACGCGAAACCGTTTTCGTCGGCGCCCTTGAGCAGCAGCATGCGCACGCTAGGGCGGCCGTTGGCATCCGCCGTGGCCAGGGCAAACGCGGTGTGGTCGTACGGCTCAGCGTGCGCTGCCTCCGCGTACCATGCGTTGAACAGCGGCAACGGCTCCGTCTCGTCGCCAAAAACGGCGTTCAAGCCGTGCGGATTGGTTTCGGCGGGGTGAGACACGGCGGCTTATTTCTCGATTGCCTTGCCGGCGGCTTTCCAACCCTTGAACCCGGGCGCGAGATCGACGAGGTACTTGAAACCCATCCCGCTCATTTTTTTGCAGGCACGCGCGCTGCGGACGCCCCCGGCGCAATAGACGAGGTAGAACTTGTCCTTGTCGAGTTTGGCCGCCTCGGCGGCGAAGTCGGGCGAGAACCAGTCGATCCACTCGGTGCCGGGCAGATGGCCGGCCCGGTACTCCGGCGTGGTGCGGACGTCGAGCAGCGTGAGCTTGTCGTCGCGCCACATTTTCTCGAACAACGCGACGCCGATGCGGAACGGCTCGCCGGCCTCGACGCCGTACTTGGCCGCTATGTCGGCGGCGCTTGGCTTGGCTTCGCCGCCGAGGCACCAGTCGATGGCGTTGGTGACGAGCCTGGTGAAGTTCGGGTTGGCGAAATCGTCGGCATGGCCAAGCGAGGTGTAAAACGTGCGGTTGCCTTTGTAGCTGTGCGTCCATGCGACCGGTTCGGCGGGATGGCCGTCAACAGCGCCGGCAAGCAGCGGCGTGGCCGACTTGGCCAAGGGGGTGTTTTTGTAAAGCGAGCCGCCCATCTTGAATTCTTCCGCAACGCCACTGAGGATCGGATGGCCCTTGGCCGCCGACACGATTGTGGCGTTGCCGGACAAACTGTTTTTGTGGTGGCCGTGGTAATTGCCGCCGAGGACGCGCTGGTCGAACTCGAGCCAGTTTTGAAACGCGTGGCTGGCGGTGCGCAGGGCGATGACCGGTTTGCCGGAGTCGATGTATCGCTTCACTTGGCCAAGCTGTTCGGCGGGCAGCTCCATGCGGCGCGCGAAAACGATCACGAGATCCGCCTGGCCAAGCGCGTCTAGGCTCGGGAAGCGATGCGTCTCCTCGCGAACGATCGTCGTGCAGCGATAGCCGTGCCGCTGCTCCAGCCGCTTGGCGAACTTGGGCAGCGTGGCCGACGAGTCGTACAGCGACTCGCCGCTGAGCAGGACGACGTGTGGCTTGGCTTCCGCAGCAGGGAGATTGGCCAGGGCAAGCCAAGCGGTCGCGATGACAAAACGGATTCGTGCGTTCATAAAGCAGGTTGTGACTCCCGAAAAACGGGGTGGTCAAGATTCCCGATGACGGCCAAGCTGTCCAGTCAGCAATTGCCAAGCGGTGTTCGGAACCTGCAAAAAAAACTCATTCAACGGTATTGACACACAATATATTGTGTACTCTTCTTCGTCGGCTACACTTGGTAGTGTTGGCCGGGGATTATGCGTTGCCCGAAGTGCGGTTGTGTCGAAGACAAGGTGGTGGATTCCCGCTCCTCGAAGGATGGGTTGGCGATTCGTCGGCGGCGTGAATGTCTCAAGTGCGACCAACGCTACACCACCTACGAGGAGGTTGAGCGCGGCAACCTGATGGTGATCAAGGACGGCGGCTCCCGCGAACGGTTTTCGAGGGACAAGCTGGAGTCCGGCATCAACACCGCCTGCCAAAAACGCCCCATCAACGCCGAGGCCATCGACCAGACAATCCGCGAAGTGATCAACGAATTGTACGACGAGTTTGATGGCGAAGTGCCGTCAAAGGCGATCGGCGGCAAGGTGATGGCGAAGCTCAAGAAACTGGATGGTGTCGCCTACGTCCGGTTCGCCAGCGTCTATTGGCGGTTCGACGACGCGGCCGAGTTTCTGGAGGCCGTCCAGAAATTCGGAACCCGGGATGATACAGCTACGATCAAACTACCTGGTTTTTAGGATGTCCACCGGGGAGCTGCTCCCCTGCTCGGCAGAAGCCATCACCGAGGAGTTGCTCGGAGACGCCATCGACCTCATCGAGCCGCAGACCATCCGGGAGGTGCTCAAGGCGGTCGTCCACTATTTCCGCGAGAATCAGGCTTACTCCAGCGTGTCGGTTGACCAGTTCTCCAGCGCGCTGGGCAAAGTACTGCAAGGGTTCGGATTTGACGTGGTGTTCGACGAGGACCCGGGCTTGAACCTCCGCATCGAGCAAACCGACCTGCGCAAGCTGGCCAACGAAACCCCCGGGCACGCCCTTGAGCTGTTTTTCTTTCAGCAACTTCGATGCCGGGTGCGGGCCAACCTCCGCCACTCCCCCAACATCATCCAGTTCGACGGACTCAGGGATTGCGTGAAACTGCTCGTCGGCGCGGAGCGCTGGTGCGGTCGCTGCCGCCGGATGCACGGGCAAATCGTCGACTATCTCCGCACCTGCCTCGATCACGATTCGCGGCGGGACTGCTCGCTGCTCATCCGGTAGGGCGATCCGAGAAAGGCCGGGATGACCCTCGAGCAACTCCAGACGGACGAGGCGCTGCGGTTGCGCGAGTTTCCGGTTGCGCGAGACACGGTTTATCTCGCCCATGCCGCCGTCTGCCCGCTGCCGGCCTGCGTCCGCGACGCCGTCAGCGACTACGCCGCGGCGTGCACCGGCGGCGACCAGGAGGAGTTCATGCCGCCCAATCTGCTGCGGGACACGCGGCAGCTCGCCGCCGGGCTGCTCGGCGCGGAGCTTCGCGAGATCGCGCTGGTCGGGCCGACATCGCTTGGCTTGAGCTTCATCGCGCACGGCCTCGACTGGCGGCCGGGCGACAACATCATCGTGCACGGGGAGGACTATCCGTCGAATGTCTATCCGTGGATGGCGCTCGCCGAGCGGGGCGTCGAGTTGAAGCAGCTCGAGCCAAGCGAGCCGGGACGGATCGAGCCGGAGGATGTGTTCTCGCTGGTCGACCCGCGCACCCGCATGGCGGCGCTGGCGTCGTGCCATTACGTGTCCGGCTACCGGATCGACATCGACACGATCGGCCGTGAGCTGCGCTCGCGCGGCGTGCTGTTTTGTGTCGACGGCATCCAGACGATGGGCGCGTTCCCGACGCCGGTGGAGCATGTCGACTTCCTCGCCGCCGATGCGCACAAATGGATGCTCGGCCCGTGCTCGTCCGGCATCCTGTACGTGAAGCACGAGATGCAGGCCCGCCTCAAGCCGGTGGTGCAGGGGTGGCATAACCTGGATTGCCCGGACTTCATCGCGCGGGAGAGGCTCGACTACAAACCGGACAGCCGGCGTTACGAAGCCGGCACGGCCAACCTGCTCGGCATCGCCGGCCACCGCGCTTCGCTGGCGATGCTCAGCGAAGTGGGCGTCGACAACATCGCGGCCGATCTCCTGGCCAAGCGCAACCGTCTCGTCCCGGAGCTGATGGCCAAGGGCTGCGAGGTCATGCACCCGGAGGCGCGCTTGGCCAACGCCAGCGGTATCGTCACCTTTCACAAGCCGGGCGGGGACATGGCGGCGCTCGCGCAGCGGCTTGGCCAAGCGGGAATCAAGGTTTCGCTCCGTGTCATGCGGGACGGCTCCAAGCTCATCCGTCTCTCGCCCCATTTTTACAACACCGACGCCGAGCTGGACCGCCTGCTTGAGGCGTTGTGATCAGCCGGCCGGTCTCGGGCCGACCTTGGGAACGAGGAGGGGGGCGACGAGCAGCAGCAGCAACGCGCCGATGCCGCCGTAAAGCTGCGGCGCAGCGGGGCCGACGTGGTCGATCAGCCAGCCGGCGGCGAAGTTCGAGCAGATGCCGCCGCCAAGGCTGGAACTGACCATGGTGGCCAAGCCCTGGCCGGTTGAGCGCAGCTCCGTGGGGACGAGGTAATTGACGCACAACGGCATCGCCACGAGCGCCCCGACGACGTAGACGCTATGCAGCAGCATCGAGGCATGCAGTACAAACGGCACGTCCCCGAGCAAGCCGCACGCCAGCCACTTCAGCCCGCCGGCGGCCAGGCCGTAGAACATCAGCGCCCGCACGCCAATCCGCCGCCGGATGTGCCCGGCCAGCGCGATCGCCACGATCTCCGGGAGCAGCATGATGAGCCACAACCACTTGAGCGTGCCGAGGAAGTTGTCGGGCGCGACCGACTTGACGAAGATCGGGAACAGGAACATCGGCCCGTCGAGCATGAAGTTGGCGAGGAACACGTAGAGCAGAAAACGACGAAAGCGCCGGTCGGCGGCGAGCAGGCGCCACGCACCCGGCTTGGCCTTCTCGCGGATGGCCGTTTGGTTCGGGATGAGGAATACGACACCGGTCGTCAGCAGGATCAGCGCGGCGCAGCAGGGGAACATCAGGCCCAACCCCCCTGCGGCCGGCCGTGGGTCAACACCGTCGAGGAACAGCGGAAACCCGAAACAGGTGATGAGGAAACCGACCGACCCAAACGAACGCACCCACTCGAAGTGCGAGTTGTGGGATCGGTACAACACGCCGAGGCTCAGCGCCATCCCCTGCGGGATCAAGCTGGTGTAAAACGCGGCGAAGCACATCGAGGCCACCAGCAGCGCGGCGTAGCCGGCAACGCGCCACAGCGCCACAAAGCCAAGCGCCATGCCGATCGTGATGACCACCAGCAACGTCTTGCGGGCGCCGGTGCGGTCGGCCAAGTAGCCCCACGACGGCTGGCCAACAAGACCGACCAGGTGAAACACCGCCATGGCCAGCCCGATCTGCTGGCCGCTCAGGCCAAGGTCATCCTCGAGGTACAGCGAGTAGTACGGGAAAAAGATTCCGAGCGAGCCAAACAGCGTCGCCCAAAACAGCGACAGCACGCCCATCAGTTTCCATTGCTCACGGGTGATGCGGTCTGCCATGCCGGGGGGATGCGCTTGGCCAAGCGCAAAAAACGCCGGAAGGTTTCCGGCGTTTGTAACGGGATTGCAAGGGGATTCGCCCGGTTCAGGGCGCGGGGACGATGGTCGGCAGGGCGGCGGGCGGCGGCGGCCCGGCCTTGCGTTCGCGGCTCTCCTGCTTTTGCATCTCGCTGAAAACCCGCGAGGCAGCCTGCGATATTTTCCGCTCGTCCAGCTTGTTGCCGGTGATCTGGGCCTCCATCTGGAGCGAGAGCAGCTCCATGCCCCGGCCCATCGGGTCGGACTCGCTAAACTGCAGAGTGTTGATCAGGTTGAGGCGCGCCTGCATCACGTTCGGTGCCACGCCGGGCGTGCTTATGTCGCCGTCGCTCTGAAGAAAGCTCCGGATGGCGTCGCGCTTGGTCTCCATGTTGTACTGGCTGCCGGTCATGATGTCGCGGAACATTTGGTCCGCCTGCGGGTTGATGCCGACGTATCTCGAGGCGGCCTCCGCGAGGTTGTCCATGTCGTCCTCGTGAACGCGGCCGCTGCGCAACGCCTGCACGATGGCGTCGAGCGCGTGTTGCTTGCCGACGTCATCAAAGTAATTGAGGATGGTGCGGTCGATCCGGCCGTCGTCGTTGATGAACATGCCCTGCGCGGACTGGATGAACGTCTGGTCTTTGTACATGTCCAGCACCATGAACAGATAGTTGCGCGACACGCGGTCGAACTGGTTGCCGCCGACGGCCTCGACCGGGTCGAGCAGCAACTCGTGCGCTGCGGCCAATGCCTCGTCACGGTAGGCGTCCCGGCCAAGCCAGCCCTGAAGCGTCTTTGCGGCATAGGCGATCTCGAATCCCCGGGCCGTCGTGGCCAGCAGTTCCGCCACGGCGGCTTCCGCGTGGGCGCCGCCGATCTCCGCGAGAATGTCGATGAGGCCGATTCGCAGTGTCGGCGGCTGCGAGAAGCTGAGCGTGGCCCGGAACCGGCGATACCGTTCCTGGCGTTCCTTCTCGCTTTCCTCCTCCCGCTGCACGGTGAAATCGACGTCCTCCATCCGGTTGAGAAACTCGCGGACCAGCGGCACGGCGGCGTCGCCCTGCAGCGCCAGGCTCTCGAACAGGTAGCTCAGGCGGCGCTGCGCCCGCCTCCGGTTCTTGGAGGTCATGCTCAACTGCGTCAGTTCATCGAGGATTTCCGGCACGGACAGGCCGCCCGTGGCGGGCAATGCATCGCCGCGGCCGGCCTGCTCGCGGAGGCGGTCGAGTCGCGACTGGGCATTGTCCAGCTTGACCTTGAGCGAGGCGACCTCCTTCCGGAGCGCCTCCGCCCGGGCTGAGTCCGCACCGGAATCAACGGCCGGCGGCGCCTGGCCGCAGCCGGACGCCCACACAAGCGCCACCCAAGCCAAGCCGGTGGTCATGGCAGAAATTGGGCTGGTTTGTTTCATGAGTCAGTTGCGCTTGGCCAAGCGCTAGCCATCCCGCTGACCTGGACTCACGGCGCGGGCACCACCGTTGGCTGGCTGCTGCGGTTGCCACCTTGATTGCGGCCACCGCGATCGCGCCCCCCCCGGCCGCCTTCACGGCCGCCGCCACGGCTGAATAGTTCACGGGCGACATTGCGCATATCCTCCCGCATGTCGTACTCCTCGCCGTTGACCTTGGCCTCGAGTTGGCGGGTGTACATTTGCACGACCCGGTCGGTGGTGTCGTCGCCCGATGCCTGAACCCCCTGCATCAGGGTCAGCCGGGCCTGCAGTGTGGCGTCGTCCTCGGCGTCATCCATCTCGCGCAGCGCGGACCACTTGACCTGGATGTCGTACTCGTCACTGGACATGATGTCCTTGAACATCTGGTTCGCCTGCGGATTGCTGCCGGCGTACTTGAGGCCGGCGCGGGCCAGGTTGCCCAAGTCGCCGCGGTCGGTCACCTGACCACCGTTGAACGCCTGGAAGATGGCGTCCATCGCCTGCTCCTTGCCGACGTCGTCGAGGTAATCGAGCACGGTGTCATCGATCTTGCCGTCTTCGCGAACCAGCAGCCCCTGCGCCGACTGGATGAAGGTCTGGTCGTTGTACATCTCCAGCACGCTGAACAGGTAGCGCTTGGCGTTGCGGTCAAACGTGTTCGGGTTGGGCACCTCGACCGGGTTGCTCAACAGGTCGTGGGCGGCGGAGAGCGCCTCGTCGCGAAAGGCGTCCGGGCCGATCAGGCCGCGGACGGTCTTGGCCACGTAGGCCACCTCGAAGCCGCGCGCGGTTTTCGAGAGCACCTCGCCCAGCGCCGCCCCGGCATGGCTGCCGCCGATCTCCTTCAAGACATCCATCAGCCCGATGCGCAGCGAGGGCGGCTGCTCGAAGTCAAGCGACGATCCGCGCGTGCGGCTGCGCAACCGCTCCATCCAGTCGTTGCCCCGGCCGCCCCGGCCCCGGTCGCGGCCTTGCGCCTCCTCCTCCGAGCGCTGCACGGTAAACTCCACATCCTCCATCTTGTTCAGGTAAGCGCGGATGTGCGGCACGGCACCATCACCCTGTTGAATGAGGCTCTCAAAGAGAAACTGCACGCGGCGCTCGACTGCCCGGCGGTTCGTTGACGTCAGCTTGACGTTCGTCAACTCGTCGATGATCTCCTCCGCCGACAACCCCCCGTCCGCAACCGGCGCACCGGCGTTGTTGAGCTGGGCTCTGAGGCTGTCGATGCGCGACCGTGCATCTGCCAGTTGCTTCTTCAATGAGGCGTTCTCCTTCCGGAGCGCCTCGGCGCTGGCATCGTTGGTGGATCCCCCCGTATCGGGAGCCTGGCCACAGCCAGCGGCCAAGATCGCTACAACCGCGACGGCTCCACTGGCTGCCTTGGTAAGAAACTGTAATGTTTTCATTGTTTTCGTTGGTTCAAAATCGGTCAACCGAACACGGTTATTACGGCCCGGCATTTGGCCAAGTTACACAAAACGGGCTGGATGTTGACACTTTGTCCCCCGAAAGCAACCCGTTCTTCCGGGCAAAACCGGCCTCGACTCGGGCCAAAAGCTTTCGTGCCGCCGGCCAAGCGCCTACACTGCCGGGCCGTTGGATGAGGAGAATACCAACCTGAAACGTACCGCGCTGTTTGACGCCCACACCGCGCTCGGCGCGCGGATGGTCGGCTTTGGCGGCTGGGAGATGCCGGTGCTTTACTCCGGCATCGCGCCGGAACACCAGGCTGTCCGCCAAGCCGCCGGCCTGTTCGACATCTCGCACATGGGCGAGTTCCAGTTCGACGGCCCCGGCGCGCTCCCGTTCCTCAACCAACTCCTGACCAACGACCTGTCGCGGCTCGATCCGGGCCAAGGCCAATACTCGCTGCTCTGCCAAGACAACGGCGGCGTGATTGACGACCTGTACGCCTACCGACTTTCTCAGGACGGCTACCTGCTCATCGTCAACGCCTCGCGCATCGAGGTCGACTGGATGTGGATCAAGGCCCAGCGCAACACCCGGCACAAGGCGCTGCAACTTGAGATGACCAACCGCTCCGGCGCGCTCTCCGCCATGGCGCTGCAGGGGCCAAGCGCGGCCGGGATCATTGCCGGCGAGTTTCCGGCGGCTGTCGAGTTGAAGAAAAACCGGATCGCCGCACTCGACTTCGGCGGCGCAACCGCCTGGGTGTCGCGTACCGGCTACACCGGCGAGGACGGCTTTGAGCTGGTCGTGCCCAACGAACACGCAGCGGCATTGTGGGACCGGCTCCTCTCGCTTGGCCAAGCGCTTGGCCTTGTGCCGGCCGGCCTGGGCGCGCGCGACACCCTCCGCACCGAAGCCGGCTACTCGCTTTACGGCCACGAACTCACCTCCGAGACTACGCCGATCGAGGCCGGGCTGGGCTGGGCTGTCGCCCTCGACAAGCCGGACTTCATCGGGCGCGAAATGCTCGCGGCGCAGAAACAGGACGGTGTCTCCCGCCGCTGCATTGGCTTCAGGATGACCGGCAAAAGCGCGCCCCCGCGCGAGCGTTACACGATTTTTGCCGCGGATGGAACCGGCCGCGAAATCGGCGAGGTGACCAGCGGCACGCAAAGCCCGTCGCTTGGCTGCGGCATCGGGCTGGGCTACATCGAGACCGCCCACGCGAAGCCCGACACCGGCATCGAGATCGAGATCCGCAACCGCCGCTTTCCCGCCCAAGTGGTCAGACGGCCGATTTATCGAAAACCGGATTGACCACCGGCCGGTCGTTTCGCTAGAAGTCCCTCCACGATGTCAGACGTCCCAACCGACCTGAGATACGCCGATTCCCACGAGTGGGTGAACGTGGAGGGCGACACCGCGACCATCGGCATTTCCGACCACGCCCAGGAGGAGCTGACCGAGCTGGTGTTCATTGAGCTGCCCGAGGTGGGAAGCCAGTTGACTGCGGGCGACCCGTGCGCCGTGGTCGAGTCGGTCAAGACCGCCAGCGACATCTACGCGCCGGTGAGCGGCCAGGTCCTCGAGATCAACGACGCGCTCGACACCGAGCCCGGCACCGTCAACGAAGATCCGTACGGCGACGGTTGGTTCTTCAAGGTTCGCCTCAGCAACCCCGACGAAATCAACGACCTGCTCTCCGACGAAGAATACGCCGAACAGGTCAACACCTGACCCGCCCGCTTGGCCAAGCGAGCCTGAAAAACGACCGTAATCCACGCGATTTTCGACAATAGTACGTGTACGTGGTATTTTGGGTTGCCTTGCCCTGTTCCCTCCGGCACGGTTTGGCCAAGCGGGCTTATGACGATTTTTCCAACTCTAAAAAAACACCGGTTTTTCAGCGCGCTCCGTCTCACGGGCCGTTGTTGGGGCGCGCGATGGAGTGCCTTGGCCCTGATTCTGACGCTGGGCCTGGCGCGTGGCCAAGCGGGCGGGGTGGACGCCGCTCCGGCCGATGCCTGGCCGATGTATCGCGGCACGGCCTCGCTGACCGGTGTTTCAAACAGCAAGTTGAGCGCCTCGCTCAAGCCGCTTTGGACATTCAAGGCGGAAGAGGGCATCCACAGCACGGCGGCGATCGGCGGCGGCAAGGTTTACGTCGGCTGCGACGACGGCAACCTGTACGCGCTCGATTTCAAGACCGGCAAAAAACAGTGGGCGTTTGCGACGGAAGACATGGTTGAGTCGTCGCCGCTGGTGCACGACGGCCGCGTGTACTTCGGCTCGTCGGACGGATTCGTGTACGCGCTCACGGCCAAGGATGGGAAGCTGCTCTGGAAATTCGAGACCGAGGACCGCGTCCTCAGCGCGCCGAACCTGTTTCAGCCAAGCGGCGGCGGAACCAAGCCGGCTCTGATCGTCGGCAGCTACGACTTCCGGCTCTACTCCCTCGACCTCGAGACCGGCAAGAGCAACTGGCATTACGAGACCGCCAACTACATCAACGGCTCGCCGGCGGTGTCATCCGGCCGGACGGCCTTTGGCGGCTGCGACGCCGTGCTGCACGTCATCCAGTTGGCCGAGGGCAAAAAGGAAAAGCAGATCGACGCCGAGGCGTACATCATCGGCTCGGCGGCGGTGGTCGATGACATGGCGTACATCGGCCATTACGAGAACGAGTTTCTCTGCATCGACATCAACGCCGGCAAAATCGCCTGGAAATACAAAGACCGCGCCTTCGCCTACATTTCGTCGCCGGCGGTGACGGCAGATCGCGTGGTGGTCGGCTGCCGCGACAAACGGCTGCACTGCCTCGACCGCAAGAGCGGCAAGCGGCTGTGGGCGTTCCGGACGCGCGGCAAGGTGGACAGCTCGCCGGTGGTCGCTGACGGCAAGGTGGTGGTCGGCTCGGACGACGGCAGCCTGTACCTCGTCTCGCTGGCGGACGGCAAAAAACTTTGGTCGTACGAGGTTGGGGAGCCAATCATCGCCGCGCCGGCCGTGGCCAACGGCGTCGTCATCGTCGGGGCCGAGGACGGCCGGGTTCACGCCTTTGGGCCGGCCAAGTGATGACCGGGAGCAGGCCATGAGCGACACCGCCGCCGATTCGCCGAAAACCGCGCCGCCGCTGGAGAAGCAAACCACGGTCGGCAACTACTTCGTCTCGAACTACCCGCCGTTTTCCTTCTGGACTCCGGAGGCCGTGCCGGACTACCGCGCCGCGCTTGGCCAAGCGCCCAAGCCAGACACCCCGCTGGGCATCTACGTGCACATCCCGTTCTGCCGCAAGCGGTGCCACTTCTGCTATTTCCGCGTGTACACGGACAAGAACTCGCAGGAAATCCGCAACTACATCGACGCCGTGCTGGACGAGTTGCGGCTCTACGCGAAGGAGGCGTTCGTCGGCGGGCGCAAGCCGAACTTCATCTACTTCGGCGGCGGCACACCGTCGTACCTTTCCGAGGACCAGCTGCGTCAACTGACCGACGGCATGAAGGCACTCCTGCCATGGGACGAGGCGGAGGAAGTCACCTTTGAGTGCGAGCCGGGGACGCTGCGCGAGAAGAAGCTCGAGGTGCTGCGCGAGATCGGCGTCACGCGGCTGAGCCTCGGCGTGGAGAACTTTGACGACCACATCCTTGAGGTGAACGGCCGCGCCCACCGCGGCGCGGAAATCGGTCGCTCGTATGAATTCGCGCAGGGCCTGGGCTTCCCGCAGATCAACATCGACCTCATCGCCGGCATGGTCGAGGAGACGGAGGAAAACTGGAAGGCCTGCATCGAGCGCACCCGCGAAATGGCGCCGGATAGCGTGACGATTTACCAGATGGAGGTGCCGTACAACACCGGTATCTACAAGCAAATGAAGGCGGAGGGCAAACTCACCGCCCCGGTCGCTGACTGGGAAACCAAGCGCCGCTGGGTCAGCGAGGCGTACGAGGCGCTGGAGCAGGACGGCTACGTCGTTGGCAGCGCCTACACCGCGGTGAAGGACAAGTCGAAGACGCATTTCGTCTACCGTGACAAGCTTTGGGCCGGGGCCGACCTGCTATCGCTGGGCGTGGCCTCCTTCGGCCACATCGGCGGCACGCATTACCAAAACCAGCACGACTTCGCGCCGTACGTCGAGCGCCTACAAAACGGCGAACTGCCGGTGCACCGGGCGCTGACGCCGACCGATGACGAGCGGCTGATTCGCGAGTTCGTTTTGCAAATGAAGCTTGGCCATCTTAAGCTGTCTTACTTCGCCGACAAGTTCGGCGTTAACCCGGCTGAGCGTTTTGCCGGGCCGCTGCAAACACTTCAGGACTGGGGCTTCGCGACGCTCGACGGCGACGACTGGCGGCTGAACCGCGAAGGGTTGCTGCAGGTCGACCGCCTGCTCCATGAATTTTTTTTGGATGAACACCGCAACGCCCGCTACGCATAACACCCCAAGCCGGACCGAGGCCGGGTTGGCCCACCCGCTCGACGAGTTTTGCCGCTTGGCCAAGCGTGCGCTGCCGCTCATCGAGCCGGTCGATGGCCCCGCAGTGCCGGAGCCGTACCGCTCGCTGCTGGTGCACGAACGCGACATGACCTCCACGCTGGGCCAGTTTCACGGCGACGCCATCGCCCTCAAGGTGCTGCACCGGCACAACGGCGGTGGCGCCTACTACCGCGAGGTGCTGCTCCTGGCCAAGCGCAGCCAGCGGCCGGTTGAGTACGGCGCCATCAAGATTCACCTTGGCCAATTTCCCGGCCCGGCGCGGGATGCCATCACCGCCGCCACCGCGCCGCTTGGCCAACTGCTGCACGACCACGGGATCGGCCAC
>JACKQG010002436.1_pt1 | contig 24319 bp, 22 predicted proteins | sample 8237621 | NCBI WGS metagenome assembly JACKQG01 (sample SAMN15677084, study PRJNA649215) | marine metagenome | biome: marine; feature: Black Sea; material: saline water; isolation source: suspended particulate matter (SPM) from the Black Sea western gyre | collected 2013-06-09/2013-06-10 | depth... | reverse complement strand
GGTGCCTTGGGCGTCATAGACTTCAATAAAGGTAGTTACATCTATGTCGGTTCTGCCCTCAATGGACTGGATTCCAGGGTTCTGCGCCATATGAACACAAGTGAGGGCGTCTACAACGCCATTCACTGGCACATTGACTATCTGCTGAGAGAAGAGAGTGTGAGAGTGGAGGCTGTATACGTCAGGCTCAGCGATGAGAAGATAGAGTGCGAGATAGCTGGCAAAGTCTCCCGTTACGGCTCGGGTGTCGAGGGGTTCGGATGCAGCGACTGCAGGTGCAACAGTCATCTTTTCAGAGTGAAAAGTTGGAATTTTCTGCCCGATCTTAAGATGGAGAAATGGGAAGCAGCAGAGACTCATCTAACATGATGTCATTTTGTTTATGGAGTCTATTCGTCGGGGTCCCAGCGATATAGATAGATGGTGTGGCTCCTGTAGCCTTCCCGGAACTTGAGGTTCCTCTCCGAACTCCACCCGGGGATTGAGAAGTCGTGGGTCACAATCCGTGCCCCCGCTTCAAGCTCCTGTTCGAGTTTGGGTCTGACTTTCTCGTTCGCCCCTGTCGTCAGGTACATTGTGACGACGTCCGCTTGACTCAAATCCAAGTCGAAGATGTTTCCGTGGACGATCTTGACTCGTTCGTCTAGTCCGAGAGCCTTCGCCTTCTTCCTGGCTTCCGAGACGAGCCGTTTGTTGAGGTCAACGCCGACGCTGCTTGCCCCGAACTCCTCGGCGGCCATTATCACTACCCTGCCGTCTCCGCACCCCAGGTCGTACAGGTTCTCTCCGGGTTTGAGGTCGCTGTATTCGAGCATCTTCCTCACCACCTCGATGGGCGAGGCGACGAAGGGTGCTATGGAATCTCTGCCAGTGTACAATTAATCCTCTTCTTGTGCGTACTTTGTAATTGCTCGAGAGCCTGAAATAAAAATGGTGTGGAGCGGTTTCTCATACTTCGAGGATAATGTTTCTGTAGTCCGATTGGCTAATCATTTTAACCTCCAAAATTGCATATTCAGACATGGCGCCGGAGAAGGTCAGGTGCTGGGATACAACGGATCCCCTCCATATCGCGTACCACGACGACGAGTGGGGGGTCCCCGTGCATGACGATCGGAAGCTGTTCGAGTTCCTGCTCCTGGAGGGCTTCCAGGCGGGGGTGAGCTGGGCCCTCATCCTACGGAAGCGGGAGAATTTCAGGGAAGCCTTCGACGGATTCGATCCCTTGAAGATATCGGAGTACACCGAACAAGACTTTGAGCGTCTGATGAACGACGAAGGGATATTGCGGAACAGGTTGAAGATCAGATCCTCTGTCACGAACGCCAAGATATTCCTGGATATCCAAAAAGAGTTCGGGACATTCGATAGATACATCTGGGGCTTCGTGGGTGGAACGCCGATCAAGAACGAGTTTAAATCCTTCTCCGAGATGCCCGCAAGGACCGAGACCTCGGAGGCGATGAGCAAGGACCTCAAGAAAAGAGGTTTCAAGTTCGTGGGCCCCATCATCTGCTACTCCTTCATGCAGGCGGTGGGCATGGTGAACGACCATTTGGTCCATTGCTTCAGATACGACGAGGAATCCTAACAGCTCACGCACAGAAAACAAGTAACCAGCATAATACGCGCAACCGCTTTTCTAAACCCTAAAGTGCCGGCAACGACCTCCGAGCCGTCACAAACCACCCGATCTTCAACGCCCAGGGCATAATGGCCTCCCCTCAGACCTCCACTTGCTCTACGGCTACCTGAACCCCCACTACACAAGGCACGTGAAGCAAAACAGTAGCTATTCAGTAGCTATTCAGTACCAAACACCACACAAACACAAACAAAAAAACAGCCAAAACAACAAAAGAACCCCAAAAAACACCCCCCAAAAAAACAAATAAAAAAAATTCGAGGAGGGACAACACCTCCTCAGCCTTCTCATCAGACTTTCGACATACACTACACCTTCATACAGGCGATGGGAACGATGAATGACCCCCCCTATCCACTGCTACAGGCATGAGGCAATCATAGCAGATATGCAGAAAACAGATTCTTATACAACACAAGAGTGACCGATATACGCCATGAACGCGTTTTCAATAGGAGACATAAGAGCGGAGCCCGGGTCTAAGGTCAAAGGATTCCTGCCTTCAGAAGGGCTCAGCATGCCAGACGGGACGGTCAACTACTGGCACATCCCCGTGATAATCGTGAACGGAGCCGAGAGCGGACCCGTATTCGAGGTGGACGGCTGTATGCACGGGGACGAACAGGAGGGAGCCTACACCGTGCTCGAGCTCGCGAAAAGACTCGATCCCAAAAAGCTGAAGGGGACCTTCGTGGGAGTCCCCGTCCTGAACGTGCCGGGCTTCCTCACCCACGGCGGCGTCAGGGGGAGCACCACGGACCTCATGTACGTCGACATGAACAGGCAGTTCCCGGGAGACCCCGACTCGATGTCCCACACCCGCAGGGCCATCCACACTTTCTGGAACGAGATCATCCTCAAATGCGACTACACGGTCAACCTCCACGGCTGCGTGAACGGGCAGATCCCCCGGGTGGTCTGCAACGAGGAGATGCCCGGATCCCTGGAGATGGCTGAGGCCATCGCCTGCACCCCGGAGTGGATCATGGCCAGCAGGTCCGAGCACACGAGGCTCATTGAGGACACTATCAACAGGGCTTGCACGGAGAAGGGCATCCCCAACGTCTTCATCGAGTCTGGCTCAGCGGACAGGAGCCACAGCGCTATAATGGCGGATGTCGAGGTCGTCGTCGAAGGCATCATGAACTGCATGAGAAGATACGGGATGCTGGATGGCGAGGTGCGCGTGCCCAAGATACGTAGGTCTACGCCGTACTACACTCATGTCCGGGGGAAGGGCGCCGGCATCATCTACCCGGAGTCATGCCTTAGGATCAACAACATGGTTGAGGAGGGCGAGCTGCTGTGCAGGATAGTGGATTTCCTCGGGAACGAGATCGACCAAGTGAAAGCCCCCCATGACGGCATCGTTATCATGGAGGCCAACCAAGTCTCGGTGGGGCCAGAGTCGAGCATCTGCATCATCGGATATCCTCCGGAGATCAAGGGAACGGGGTAGACGCGAGCGCTCACGAGACTCTGTTTTCCACTATTGGACAACAATACTCCGTTGTCCATAATTTCCAGAACAGTATTGCATAGAAACAGCGTGCGAGCCCCCTCTTTCTTCCTTGCAACGTTCTGTAAAACATCTTATAGTCAATGGAAAAGGTAATGACAGAGGTTTTAGTTTTGGTCTCAATATCAAAGGAGAAAAAATCAGCACTCGAGTTCGTGGACGAGAACGAGCAGTGGCTCTCAGATTTCCACAAGGAGATCTGGGGATACGCTGAGCCCGCGTTCAGAGAGTACAAGTCCGTCAAAGCCTACATGAAGCTCCTGAGGGAGGAGGGCTTCGAGGTCGAAGAGGGGAGCGGCGAGATGCCCACGGCATTCTGCGCTGTCTGGGGAGAAGGCAAACCCGTCATCGGGAGTTTCGCTGAGTACGATGCGGTTCCCGGAACCTCCCAGGCGGCCGTCCCCTACCAGAAGCCCCGGGACGAGAAGCTCCACCCCTGGGCCGCCGGGCACACCGACCCCCACTCCAGCCTCGGCACGGCTGCGCTCTTCGGGTTCCTAGCCGCCAAAAGGGCCATGGAGGAGCACGGTCTCAAGGGCACACTGAAGCTCTTCGGGGAACCAGCCGAGAAGGTCTGCGGCTCGAAGCCCGTCCACGCCGCGAAGGGCTACTTCGACGACTTCGACGCATCCATTCCCTACCATCCCAGCGGGACCAACGGGGTCAAATACGAGATAACCGGCGGCTCCTACTGGAACACCCTCTACACCTTCGAGACCCTTCACCCCGAGAACTGGTTCAGGCCCAAGGACGTCCCCTTCAAGATCCTGGGCCACGCAGGGGGGAGGATACCCGCCGCCCTCGACGCCGTCTGCCTCATGTACACCGCCACGAAGTACGTTGAGGACTCGATGCTCCCCTACACCGCCTACTGGACCCTCAACGAGTACATCATGGTGGGGGGCCAGGCCACATCAGACAATCTCCCGCCGAGGATAGCCCAGATCCAGTACGCCCACCGTGCCCCTCTCCTGGAGATGCAGCAACAGATCTCCAACGTCCTGGACAACACTGCGAAAGGCGTGGCCCAGATCACGGGGACGAGGGTGACCAAGAGGATCATCGCGAGGACTCGCTGCGGCCTCGTCAACAAGACGCTCTCGGAGATACTTCACAAGAATCTCGAGATCGTTGGGCCCCCAGTGTTCTCCGAGGAGGCCAGGGAGTTTGCACGAAAGATCCAGGAGAATCTCGGGTTCGAGTCGATGGACGACCCTCTCACAAGGGATTGCCAGGAGATCGCCCCCATCGAATCCTCCGATGATGACATCCGCTTCAACTTCCCGAACTGGGTCACAACTCAGGGCTCCGATGACTATGTCGACTACCAATGGACGGCTCCCTCGACGAGGCTGTACACCGCCAACGCTACGCTGAGGAACCCTGACCCCAACAAGCCACTCCCGCCCTGGGTTAGATGGGCGATGAACGGATTCTCTCATTGCATTGAACCCGGCATCGTGACGGCCGCGAAGACTATGGGTATCACTATCATCGACCTGTTGACCGACCCCTCGGGACTCGCTAAAGCGAAAGAGGAGTTCAACGAGCGCACCGGTGGAGGCATCGGCGGGTCGAAATGGGTCCCTCCGATACTCCCGAAAGACTTCTATCCGCCCATAGACCTCCCTTGGCCGGAATATGTCACAACCCAGAGGGGATACGAGTGGTCCTTGACAAAACCTGGCCCTGATAAGGAGTACAAGGTCCTCCACGAGGGCCTTTAAATCCCTTTTCTCTGAATCGGTTTTTATGCCGAGAGGACGCCCCTGTTCATGGGAGTTTATCACATTGGACATTGATTCGATTAGAGCGGATTTCCCGGGTCTCCGAGAATGGACATACCTGGACAACGCCTTCATCTGCCTGTACCCGAGGCAGGTACGGGAGGGCTACGACGAGTTCCTGGATCAATGGATGACCTTTAGCCCGAAGGGGGCAAAAACGATTCTCGGGGAGTGGCTCGATAAAGCAAACCATGTCAGGGGAATGTTAGCAGATTTCGTCGGAGCAGCAGCGAACGAGATCGCCCTCACCACCTGCACTGGCTCCGGGCTAAACATCGTGATCAACGGGACAAAATGGGAGAAGGGGGACAACGTGGTCTTCCCCGTGAACGAGCACAACCCCATGGATACCACGACGCTGCGGAGAAATGGAGTGGAGTCTAGACCCGTGAAGGTAGAGAAGGGACGAGTAGAGCTCTCTGACCTGGAGAAAGCTGTAGACGACAGCACGAAGTTAGTTCAAGTCAGCCAGGTCTCATATGTGAACGGATTCAGGTTCAACTTAAAAGAGGTCTCGGAAATCGCCCACGATCACGGAGCGAAGGTCCTGGTGGACTCTACCCAGGCTCTGGGCGCTCTCGCGACCGACGTTAAGGAGGAAAAAGTGGATTACGTCTCCGCGGCCCCGTACAAGTACCTGATGGGCCCCGCAGGCCTTGCGTTCCTCTATGTCAGCTCGGAGCATCTGGAGGATCTGGAGCCTGACCGCATTGGCTGGAAGAACCAGCTCTGGGATGGGGAGCACGCCGAGGAGCCGCTGGATGGATTCAAAACCGCCGAGAAGTTTGAGTATGGCACCATCCACTTTCAGGGGGCCTATGGCCTCGAAAAGTCGCTGGAGTACATCAACAACATCGGGATCGACAAGATCGAGAAGAGGGTCCTGAGCCTCACGGATCACCTCTGGTCCAGGCTTTCAGAACTGGGGAGAGAGATGTACACTCCTCCTGGGAACAGAGCTCCCATCGTGAGCTTCTACCAGAACGACTCCGTCGAAGTCGCCTCTAAGCTGATGCTCGAGAAGGTGAAGGTAACGGGAAGGGAGGCCCACGGGGGCCACATCAGGGTTTCATCCCACTTCTATAACACCCGCGAGGATATCGATCTGTTCATCGATAAGCTGTCCGAGTACCCCGCTTAGGCCTCCAGTCACCTATACTGGAGGTCTCGCTCCCTCTCCTTTTTCCCGTATCCTTCGATCTCTGTCCCATCGGCTTTCTTCATCCCCATCATCTTCGCCATCTCCCCGTAGCTCTCCGAGAGTTTGTACTCGGGCTCCATCGAGAAACCCGTGGGATATGATCCGGTCCCCGCTTGCTCTAGCCCGTAAGCCAGTCGCCCAAGATGTCCCTTGGGCACAGAGAAGATCATCTCATAGTCCTGAGCGCCAGCCCGTTCCCTATCCCCGCGACAGGGGATCGCCACTTGGCACTCGTTTTTCAGTATGGAGGGCACGATGGCGTACACACACGCCGAATGGCCGCCGAGGACCGTGGAGATATGTCTCTCCCATCCTCGTAAGCTATGCCGAGCAGCAGACGAAGCAGCTGGGCCGAGTTGCAGTAGATAACCGCCACATCGGGCTCGAAACTCGCAGTCCGGAGGGGGGCGGAAATCAATCCTAGATATCGCCCCGGTTCTAAGCGAGGGAGCTCTCGAGCCCAGTTAGCTCCAGCATCGAGGGATGCCACGCCTCCGGGATACCTGTTGCGGCCCTCGAAGAAGAATTCAGGGGGTTCAGCAAGGCCGAAGCCTATAACCGGCTCAGGGCACCACATATCCTCGAATAGCTGGACTATGGTCTCCCCGTATTTTCTCGTGAGGGCGAGTGCTTGGCAGGTAGCCATGCATTTACCGTAATCCTCGATGGGCCGTTTCGCCCCAGATGGAATATCGTCAAGGGATTCGAGCATCTTGACGGCGATGATGCGGCTGGCCGGCTGGATCTGCTCCTCTATCCTCTCTCCATACTTGTTGTAGATGGACATTGACTTCAGATGATTATCTACGATCTGAGTTATGTAATATTCGCTGGATCCGTTTGTGGCCTACCTAGCTACGTTTACGGGTGTGGGATTCAACACCTTGATAAGATCCTGCGTGGCGAGCTCGAGAAGGAACCCTCGTCTCCCCCCGTTGATTAAGATCCGTGGGATATCCAGAATCGTCTCCTCGATGTAAACGGGCAGTTTCATCTTCGTTCCGAAGGGGGATATTCCTCCAACTCGGTACCCCGTCAACCTCTCGGCGTCTTTGGGGCTGGACGGTTTCACCGTCTTCACCCCCATCTGCCTCGCGAGGGACTTGGTTGAGACCCAGCTATCCCCGTGCATCAGGACAATGAGGGCGTCCCCCTCTCCCGTCTCCATGACAAGGGTCTTGACGACGCTATGTTCGTCGACCCCGACTTCCAGGGCTGCAGCCCTTGTCACGGCATCCTTGCGGTATCCGTAGAAATGAAAGGTGAATTCGATCCCTTGTTTCCTGAGGGCGGCAACGGCCTGGGTTGGTGGAGCCTTATCGTCAGTCATTTTCGGCCTTGATCACCATTAAATCCGTCTTTTCGTCTCAACATTATAGGACATAATCCACGTACCAGAAGCACTCTCCATGCATCACGTTGTTTTCGCTGAATCCTTCCACGTGTCTCCCGAAGATATCGACCAGATCCTCCACTGAGAAGTAGTTCTTCACGATGGTGAAGACTCCCCCATCCATGAGGGCCCGGATCTTGTACGTGTTGGGATCCCCTTCCTTCCCTACCAGCTCGCCGCCGATCCCCTGGATATATGTGTTATCCGCGATGAAGATCCTCGAGCCCCCCGCTAACACTCTATGGAACTCATCGAGGAATATGTCGATAAGATCACGGGGTATGTGGGAGAACCAGGAGAAGGCGAGACCCCCGTTGAAGGAGTCGTCCTCGAATGAGAGGTTGTACGCGTCCTCCCTCCTGAAGGTCACGGGGCACCCGTATTTCTTCCCCTTAGCGATATCCAGTACCTCATCGCCGAGATCCGTAGCCATAATACTACTTGCCGATTCAGATAGGATCCGCGTCCACCACCCTGTGCCGCAGGCCACCTCCAGCACGTCTCTCCCTCGTAGGGAGCCCCGGATGGCGGTGGATAGCAAGTCCTGTTCTCTCTGTCGGTCAGGGTCTTTCCAATCATAGATCTCCTCATACTCTCCGGCCCGCTTCCTGTAGTATTCGACGAGTTTGTCGTCAGCAGTCATTCATCTACACCTGAATTGATGAAACGAAACACACTAGGATACACGATTACCCCTAGAATACGCTTTCCAGTCAACGATGTGCGGCCGCGAGTTTTTTCGAGTAGGAGTGCATGAATAACCCGAATGAGGTCATCGCATACTTGAGTATTTGAGTCACATCGAGCTTGCTGTCCCCGTTCTCCCTGTCCCTGAAGACGATGGGGACCTCCCCGATCCGGAATCCCCGTCGGGCGGCCTCGGAGAGCACCTCGATCTGGATGTCATAACCTGAGGCATTGAGATCCGGGGCAATGGCCCTTTTCAGGTCCACACCGTAGCATCGGAACCCCGATGTGCAGTCCCTCGCCGGGATTCTCCCGAACACTCGAGCAACTATGTTGGCCCCCCGTGAAATTATGTGCCTCGAGGCGTTCCAGCCTCGGATCTCTCCGCCCTCTACGTATCTGCTCCCGATGATGACTGACTCGCCATCGCACATATCCACGAGCAGGGGGATAGCCTGAGGGTCATGGGAGAGGTCTCCGTCCATCGTCACGATGTAATCAGGAGGTGGATCAAACTCCAAGGCTCTCATGATGCCCGCCCTGATTGCAGTTCCCAGCCCGAGCTTTCTCTTCCTATTAATCAGGTGGACATCGTCGTCCCACCAGCTAGTGGCTTCTACGATCTCTAGGGTGCCATCGGTGCTCCCGTCGTCGACGATGATAGTTTTTACGTGGATGTTCTCCAGTTTACTGAGCTCAGCAATCAGCTCTCCAATCGTATCCGTTTCATTTAGGGTCGGTATGACGACACAGACGTTCGGCCCAGCCCCATCCACGGAGTTCCCAACTTTCAGGCTTTGAATCCTTGAAGGTTAACCACTGCGAGAACCCCCATGATTTTAGATTACTTTCAAAGATTTTTAAATGGTAATTGCACCGCTTCATCATCAACTGGTGACATAAAGTTAATACCGATCTTGGCTATCAAGTAGAAACCTTGTCTCCCGTGGGTTGATGGATTCCTAAATTTGAAGTACTCCCGTTGATACACTTGAGACGTGGGGTAACAGTATGAGCGAGAAGACAATTGGCATCCTCGGTGGTATGGGCCCCGAGGCCACGGCAGATCTTTTCTACCGGATAGTGAAGGCCACTCCAGTAGAGAGAGACCAGGATCACCCCCGGACCATCGTCTACAGCAACTCCAAGGTCCCAGATAGGACCCCGGCGATCACGGGGGGAGGGGAGAGCCCCCTTCCCGAGATGCTAATGGCGGCGAAAAGCCTGGAGGGAGCGGGGGCCGACTTTCTCATCATCCCCTGCAACACTGCCCACTACTTCATTGAGGAGCTGAGAAACGAGCTCGGGATCCCCGTGCTCCACATGATCGAGATGACCGCAGGGCTCGCAGCCAGAGAGTATCCAGATGCGAGGAGGGTGGGGCTCATCGCGACGGATGGCACCTTGAGGAGCGGGATCTACGCGAGGTTCTTCGGGGAGGCCGGGATGGAGGTTCTGGTCCCGACCGCAGATCTTCAGAGCCGCGCGATGGACGCCATCTACGAGCATATCAAGAAGGGGGATTTAGACACCGGGAGGAAGATATCTCTGGATGTGGCCCGGGACCTAGTGGGGCGTGGAGCAGACCTGGTCATCTGTGGCTGCACGGAGATCTCCCTGGTCCTCAAGGATGGTGACATAGCGGTACCCGTGGTGGATCCCCTGCAGGTCGTCGCCGAGGTAGCCGTCAGGGTCGGCCGAGGGGAGCTGGAGCCAGGGGACGTTTAAGGTGCCTCGCTTCCGTGATCCGGCAACGGTTCTAGGAGGATGTGCCCCAGCTGGACCTCATAGTCCTGGGAGGGGTTGATCCCCCTTAGCTCGACGACTGCTTCCTCCCATTCGACTCTGAACTCGAGCTCGACCCTGGACCATTCTCCTGCGAGTCCCTCGTGATAGAGGTCATTGAGCCCTACATCGATATGGGCAAGCCCATACCTTCCGTGCTCCTGAGTGGCGTCCAGGGTCAGGATGGGACCGGAGGCGCCCCGTGTAAGGGGAACCGCTTTCACGTAGAATGTGGCGAGATATCTTCCCCTGGGCAGGGCGTGGTATGGGCCATACCAGGACGGCTCATTGGCGGTGGAGTTGCAGATCATGATGCCCCCCTGGATCACCGTTGCTTCACCGGCTTGGAGGTCTCTGTAGTTGAATGTGGTGGAGGATGCGTGGTATCCCTCGGGGTTTACGGCTCGGATCAGCTCGACCCTGTCAAGGATGATGTCGCATGCGCCGACGGTGTAGACCCTGAATTCCACCATCTCCCGGGGCCTGTCTAGGGCGATCCTGATCCCCACGGATCTCCATCCCTCGCTGGGGAACTCGTATCCGTAGAGGTCCCTCTTCGCGATGACGCTCTCTCCCCTGTCGCTGGTGACCTCGAAGGTCCCCAGGTACCCCTCCCCGTGGCCCTCGACCTTGAGATGGAGCACTGCGTCGTAGGCCGGGTCGAGGAGGTAGGTATAGGGGCCGTATAGGCAGTATCCCCGTTCTGAGCCTTTCCTAGAGCGTATCGCGAGGCCACTGTCAGCCCCGGGCTCGTGCACGGTATCCCCGGAGCCGATGTGAAGGTCCTCGTGAGCGTGAAAGACTTTCCGGACGGGGTGCGCCACCGTCTCCATGTTGGTCTCCCCCCGTTTGAAGAGAATCATCATGTCGTTGAAGGCCTTGACGCCGAAGTCTGGGCTCCGGGAGAGGGCCCTGTGGGCTTGGAGGGTCCAGGTGTCCCCCGACTTGAGGTCGAGGAGGGCGTAGTCGACACCATCGATCAGGGTCGTGACATAGGCCTCGAGGAGCCTGTTCTGTCTCTCGGAGTAAGTCGTGATGGGTAAAACGTACGCGTTTATCCTGTCTGAGACGTGGGGGAAGACGTGGTTCTGGGTCAGTATGGGGGCGTCCCCCGGGATGGAGTCGATGAGGCTCAAGGTCCAGCGGGTCCTCTCCGTCATTTTCGTGGGTGCCGGGTACCAGAGCACGGCGCCCTGGCGGTTCACGATGGCCGATACGGGGCTGACGGGGCTGAGCCTGGAGATTACCAGGATAGAGGCAGCGAGGATGTACGTCGCTGTGGATCTGCTCCCTTATGGGTCCCTTGATTTGAGGGTGTACGCAGTTGCGATGAAGAGGCCGGGGAGGATGTAGAGGGCGTAGTGGGAGCCTATCATATAGTACGCCCGGTAGTTGGAGAGGAGGAATGGGAGGAGGAGGAGTAGGTTGACGGCTATGAAGCGGTTCATGAGGGGGAGGAATAGGAGGGGGGCGAAGAGGAAAAGTATGTAGAGGAACTTGAGGAAGACGTCGTGGGAGAGCCCTTCAAGGACCTTGCCCAGGTTAGCCAATGCGTAGAAAGGTAGATTCACGGTCTCTCCGCTATAACCTATCGCCGTGAAGACGTTGGTGGCCTTGTAGATCGGGAGAAACTCAGTGGTGATCGGGAACTGGCTCATGTATCCTTTCACGAGACTGTAATACAGCAGGCAGACGGGGACGGAGAGAAACGGTATGGTGTGCCTGTTTAGTTTAGGGTACCTCAGAGTTGTCATTACATCCTCTAATTTCTCGCGGCTGAGGTAGCCCAGGATCATTGCTATCAAGATGGTGAAGACATGCTCCTGGATGGACAAGGTCAGGAAGAGGGAGGCTGTGTAGGCTATCCATCGCCTCTCCAGGATAAATAGGAACGTTGTGAACACGAGGAAGGGGATAAATATCTGGGGCTGGAAATCGAACCAGTTTGCCCCCTGGAGTCCGGGGTTAAGGAGGTAGGCGACGCTGATTATGAGACTCGTGAGGTCGTTCCCTGTCAGCTTTCTCGCGATATAATAGAGGGGTATGGCGGCTGCGCTAAGGATCGCTGACTTCAGGAACAACAGCGTCAGGATGGAGGGAAACAGGGCGTAGATGGGAAATATGGTTAGCAGTATCGGGCTGAAATGGATCGCTAGGTAAGTGCCCTGAGGGTTTAGGTAGAGCTCTGGGGTATAGTAGAAGAGCTTGCCCTCGAAGACTGAGGAGTATATGAGCTGGTTAAATATACCCAGATCCCAAGCGAAGCTGGAGAACGAAAGATGCTTCAGGTACGTGTAATATGTAAAAATTGAGGTGTAGATAATTACGCATAAATAAAGTGTAGTTTCATACTTCTTTTTCAAAATGTACTGAATGATATTCATCTTGTCTATTTATTTTTAATGCCCAAGCTGAAATAAGGCGCATGTTCTATAGTGCGACGTTGACATGTGACATCCCTAATTTAACCCGAATTTATCGATACTGCCGTGATTTTACGCAGTTCATGAAAGCAATGCCTATCCAATTATACATGAAGTTGATATTTTCCGTTCTGTAAAAACCGGTCTTTAGTAGATTTTTGAAAACGGGGTTGAAACTGTCCCTGTATTTAAAGTATTTAAATAGAGGTTTTTTGGCTTATATATCGAAGGCTATGAAGTTTGTTCATCTTAAGACGTTGAGGGATCTCGTGATGCTCGTCGCGTCGTCCCCGACGATGAACGTTATACAGCATCTCCAGAATGACAAGTTCCACCTATACTTCATCATCGGTGGCACGCTGAGTGAGATATTCCTTTACTTCGTGAAGCTGGATGAAGCCATCGAGGGCACATTCATCACATACAACTCCTACACGGGGGAGATCGGCTCCAGCGACAAGCTGGCCCACGAGCCGAACCAGAACTCGTTTCCTCTAGTGGAGATTGAGAATCAGGATCTGCTCCCCGATGATTTGCTGTCCAAGGTGAACAGCCTCTGAGCAGTGATTGAAACTCAAGCGTGGTGTGAGAGATATGGGTGAAGAGAAACAAATTGACATAAGCATCGAGAACGTCGTAGCGTCTGCTTCGCTGGACCAGAAGATCGACCTCTTGGCCATCATGAAAGTCTTCCGGAACGTCGAGTATAGGCCCAAGCAGTTCCCGGGGCTCGTTTTCAGGCTTAAGAGGCCGAAGACGGCGACCCTGATCTTCGGTTCGGGGAAGATGGTGTGCACCGGGGCCAAGTCTGAGAAGATGGCCCGGAGCGCTGTGAATAAGGTCGTGCGGGAGCTCAAGGGCAACGGGATCATCATCCTGGGGAAGCCTAGCATCGTGATCCAGAACATCGTTGCGTCAGCTAACCTCCATGGGAAGATCGACTTGGAGATGGCGGCGGATATCATGGACAACGTGATGTACGAGCCTGAGCAGTTCCCTGGCCTCATCTACAGGATGGCGGTGCCCAAGGTGGTGATGCTCCTTTTCGCGAGCGGGAAGCTGGTTTGCACTGGAGCGAAACACGAGGACATGGTGAAAGAGGCGGTCTACAAGCTCCACGGCATCCTCGAGGAAGACGAGCTTATCTACTATGATTAGATCTTGGACAGGGTGGAGAATTGCCGAAGAAAAACGATCTGGAGCGTAAAGCCCTCCAGCTGGTCTTCGATGCAGGTTCTGAGGGGCTACTCCAGAGTGACATGTGGAAAGGATTAGGTGTAACTAGCCGCGAGGGATCGAGGCTCGCTCTAAAGTTCGAGGAGAAAGACGCCATCGAACGGAGGAAGGTCCTCCATAATGGGAGATGGACATACAAGTTGTTCTCCCAGACGAAGCTCGTGACCCTCGAATCCATCAAGGATTGCCCCTGCATCGTCTGCGAGGGTCTGGACAAGTGCTTCGAGGGCGGTCAGATTTCTCCTCTCAACTGCCAGCCGCTGACCCTCTGGATGGAATCGAACACAGCCGAACCAGACGCCTAAACAATCAAGACGGGAAAGACTTGGAAGGCTGGAAAGAGTACTTAAAATATTTCATTTTTTTCATAATCTTAGCCGGCATCGCCCTCGGTGGCATGCAGGTCCTCAAGGCGAGCTTCAAAACCACGTACCCCATCATGGTTGTGGTATCGCAGAGCATGGTCCCCACCCTCGGTGTGGGGGATTTCATCCTTGTGGGGCAGATAGTGGACTTCGAGGATGTAGTCGCTGAATCGATGCCCGAGGGTGAGATAATCGTCTTCCTGAGGCCTGGGTCGACGAACGAGTATATCGTCCACAGGGCTGTAGACAAATATTTCATGAACGGGGAGTGGCAGTTCGTCACTAAAGGCGACCACAACAGCGTCCAGGACAGCCGCCCCGTGAGCGAGACCAGGGTCATGGGCAAGGTTGTAGGCAAGATCCCTGTTCTGGGGTATTTCCCGTTGTTCATCAAGACCTCCCGGGGATTCCTATTCGTCGCGGGGCTCATGGCACTGGTATTTTTCGCAGATTACCTGATGCCTGAGAAAAGACTCGAGAAGGCTGGTGGGCGTTTCCCCTTTCTATCGTTGATCCCCTTCGCCGTTGCGCCAATCGTGCTCCTGTTGTTCGTGACGATGCCCGACACACACTTGGAGTACGAGATGTTCGCACTGGGAGCATGGTATGTGGGCTGTCTGATTGCACCCTTCGCGTTCGATGACGATGACATGGGGATGATGTTCTGGCTGTATCATTTCGTTCTAGTGATGATCCCCTTGGCCAACGATATGATCTGGTGGATAACCCGTATCACCCCGAGCAACTGGTGGCTGGTCTCAGGGAGCACGGTCCCCATCACGTGGCTGCTCCAGAAGGAGTCGCCTTTCTTCTTCGAGGCGTTCAACAAGCTCGCCCTTCTCCTAGTCCCAGGCTGCCTACTCTTTCTGGCGCTCACGGCTCTGAAGCGGAGGGGCGTGGGGGCTCTGACGATGCTCAGCGCGAGGCTGCGGCGCTATCTCTGGTAAATCGTAAATAATACTACGCTCACTTGTTCTAGATATCTTTGGTCATACGTGTGAATTATGATGCTGACGACAACCTCTCTGTCGTTGAGGCCTCGGAGATCTGCTTAAAGTGCGGCGTCTGTTGCGTGGTTAAGGAGCATTCCTGCCACGCACAGCTTGACAGCCAATTTAGTCCGAAGTGCACATACGTCTATGATTGTCTTGGCATGGATTTGCCGTCCGAGAATCCCAACATATGGCTGTGTGTCTCGTGTCACAAATGTGAGGAGATGTGCCCCTATGAGGTCTCACCCATTCGTTTCATAGAGTCCATGAAGGCTAAGGCCTTCGAGGATGGGCTGGCACATCCAGTCATCTTTGGCGAGGTAGCCAATATAGTCTCCACCGGATTTGCGTTCCCTCTCACAGTCTCATCCAGCCGTCAGCGCCAACAGCTGGGTCTGGAGCCCCTCAACGAATCAGCAGCAGAAGACTTGATGAAGATTGCTGAGAAAACCGGGCTCTCTGGGAAGATTGACAAGTATCGGGGGGAGGAGCTTTGAAGTACAGTTTTTTCAAGGGGTGCTTCCTATCGGTCAGACTGCCCCACCTCGAGAGGGTCTCCGTGAACGTGCTGGGGGAGTTGGGTGTGGAACTCAAGGAGACTCGGGGGTTTAGCTGCTGCCCTGAGCCGGTGGGATTCCTGTCTACTGATAAGTTGACGGGGATGGCTATCGCTGCCCGGAATATTTCGCTGGCCGAGGAGGAGGGGCTTGACATACTCACCCTCTGTAACGGGTGTACATACTCCCTCAGGCATGTCAATCATGCGCTGAAGGCGGATGAGGAGGCGAGGGAGAAGGTCAACGAGGTTCTCAGCGAGACCGACCACCAGTTCAGGGGAACCGTGGATGTCAAGCACTTCGCCTCGGTTCTCATGAATGACGTAGGATTGGATCGGGTCGCGCGTAAGATCGAGAAACCGTTGAAAGGGCTCACGGTTGCGGGTCACACAGGTTGCCACATCGTCAGCCCCCCCGAGATCATGGCGTTCGACGATCCTTTCGATCCCCAAGTGCTGGACAAGATGGTTAATGTATTGGGCTCGGAGCCTGCCGACTTTGATCTCAAGACCCTATGCTGTGGCTGGACCCTCACCAACTACGGGGATAAAGACGGGGCAGACAAGCTTCTCGGTGCCAAGCTAGAGTCAATGCACCGAGCCGGGTCGGACTGCGTCTCCGTGATCTGCCCCCAGTGCTTCTACCAGTTCGACATGGGGCAGCTTCTCGCCTCCAGGAGGCTGGGGCTCGATTTCAGTGTGCCCGTTCTGTTCTATCTTCAGCTCCTGGGCTTGGCCATGGGGTATAGCTTGGAGGATATCGGGCTCAAGCGCCATCGGACGAAGTCATCCGGGTTCGAGGAGAAGATTCTGGAGGCCTTAGGATGAAGGTCCCGACTGTCTGTATCTATTGCGGGACTGGGTGCAGGCTTTTCCTCGTGGTCCGCGACGGGAGAGTGACCAGGGTCCTTCCCCATCAGGATGGCCCGGGCGAGGGGAAGCTCTGCATCAAGGGTTGGAGCGCCCACGAGTTCATTCACCATCCAGACAGGTTGACCACCCCCCTGATAAGGGAAGGACAGGGCTTCAGGGAGGCGACCTGGGATGAAGCCCTCGATAAGGTCGTCGAGGAACTAGGTAAGGCCCGGGATCGTCACGGGAGCGACGCCTTGGGGTTCCTTTCGTCGGCCAAGGCCACCAACGAGGAGAACTACCTGATGCAGAAGCTGGCCAGGGCTGTCGTTGGGACCAATAACATCGACCACTGCGCTAGACTGTGCCATGCGAGCACCGTCACGGGTCTGGTATCGTCCTTCGGGAGCGGTGCGATGACCAACTCCCAGGAGGACATCGAGGAGGCCGACGTGATCTTCGTGATCGGATCCAACACCTCGGAGCAGCACCCCCTCATCGCGAGACGGATGATAAAGGCCGCAAAGAAAGGGGCCAGAATCATCGTGGCGGATCCCAGGGAGATCGGCCTCACAGCCCATGCCGTGCTCCATCTCAATCATAGGCCTGGGTCCGATGTCGCACTCTTGAATGGGATGATGAACGTGATCCTTGAGGAGGGTATCCAGGACGATAGTTTCATCGAGTCCCGCACAGAGGAGTATGAAGAATTCAGGAAAAAGATCGGGAGATACTCCCCCGAACTGGTGGAACCGATAACGGGGGTACCAGCGGGAAATATCAGGGAGGCGGCGAGACTATTCGGGGAGGCAGGAAAAGCCTCCATCTTTTTCTCCATGGGTATAACCCAGCACACCACCGGCGTCGACAACGTCGTCTCGACAGCCAATCTAGCGATGCTCACGGGAAACGTGGGGCAGCCTGGGACGGGGGTCAACCCCCTCAGAGGACAGAACAACGTCCAGGGGGCATGCGATATGGGGGGTCTTCCGAGCTATCTACCGGGTTATGTCAGCGTCGAGGACGATGTGAGGAGGGGGCGTATCGAGAAAGTATGGGGATGCACCCTTCCGGTGATGAATGGGCTCACCCTCATGGAGATGATCAACGAGTGCGGCGACGGTATCCGCGCCATGTTCATCATGGGGGAGAACCCGATGCTATCCGACCCAGATACCAACCACGTGAGGGAGCAGCTCGGTAAACTCGACTTCCTTGTGGTCTCCGAGCTCTTCATGAGCGAGACCGCGAAGATGGCGGATGTGGTTCTTCCAGCTGCGAGCTTTGCGGAGAAAGACGGGACCTTCACGGCCACAGATAGGCGCATCCAGATGATCAGGAAGGCTGTCGATCCTGTTGGTGGCAGCCGCCCCGATTGGGTGATTATCTCCGATATATCTAGGCGATTGGGGTTCCAGATGAATTACGAATCCCCATCGGATATCATGGACGAAATAGCCAGCCTTGGGGGAATATACGGCGGCGTCAGCCATGAGAGGCTGGAGAACGAGGATTTGCGATGGCCGTGCCCCCACAAGGAGCACCTCGGAACCCGGATCCTCCATCAGGGCGAGTTCAGCCGGGGACTAGGAAGGTTTCAGACGGTAGAGTACAAGCCTCCGGCGGAGGAGCCCGACGATAAGTATCCTTACATCCTGACGACGGGGAGGCTCCTCTTCCACTGGCACACCGGGACCATGACGAGGAGGTCCAAGACCTTGACGGATCAGGTGAACGAGGCGGTGATGGAGATTAACCCCGCAGACGCCCGCACTCTTGGCGTGGGAGACGGGGACGCCGTCAAGGTGACGAGCAGGAGAGGCGAGATCTCCCTTAAAGCCTGGGTCACAGACGGCATCAAGGAAGGTGTGGTCTTTATACCCTTCCACTTCGCGGAGGCCGCCGCCAACATATTGACCAACCCCGCTTATGATCCCTTGGCGAAGATACCCGAGTTGAAGGTCTGCGCGGTGAGAGTGGACCGGATCAAAGATGGACGAACAGAGTAGTGCCGGTCACATATTCTCAAGTAGGAAGCTGAAGCCTCCGATGGAGTGGAGGTACCACCAGTGCACCACCTTCTTCATGAACTTGGCGAAAGCCCCCGAGAACAAGAATCCGAAAAGATCTCCCATGGCGTTGGTCTTCCCCAGGGTCACGATCTCCCCCGCCCTCTTGTAGACGTATTTTTTCATCGGTGAACCCCTCAGGCTTGCGACGATGTTATCGCCGACCAGGTCTCCCTGGACCATCGCGACGTGAGCCGTAGGCGGCATTGGCCTCCTGCTTCCGGCGTCAACGGCACACGCCGAGTCCCCTGCGACATAAATGTCCTCATATCCCTCGGCCCTGCAGTACTCGTCTATCGAGATCCTACGACCTTTCAACTGGAAATCAAGCCCGCAGGCGGGGTCTCCCCTGACGCCTCCGGTCCATACGAACAGATCGGGCTCATATATTTTCCCGCTCTTCATCTCGACCCTGTTCTTCGACACACGGGAGACGGGATCATCGAGAAGGAGCTCTACACCTCTATTCCTGAGGACTTTTTGAGACATCAGGACCTGTTTCTCGTTCCAACCAGTGAGGATCGTGGGCAGGGCCTCGACGATAGAGACACATATGCTGGAGGATTCGAGGTTATGCCTTTCATACAGGATGGGTAAATAGTCGCTGAGCTCGCCGGCGAGCTCCACCCCCGTGAATCCTCCTCCGCCAATCAGGATTTTGGGGGGTCTCCCCGTCTCCGATGTCTCCTCGAATAGTTCCTGTATCCTTGCTCTGATGCTCTTTGCCGCCTCGAAGCTGGTAAGAGTCATCGAGTTCTCCTCGAGGCCTTCTATCCCGAAATATGTGACATGGCTGCCGAGGGCTATGACGCATATGTCGTAGGGGATATCACCCTTGTCCGTGGTGACGATCTTTCCTTCAGCGTCTATGTTTTGGACCGAGGCTTGACGGAGGTCCACTCTCTTGCTCAGTATTCTCGAGAGGGGGACGATGATTTCCTTGTTCTCGTATTCGAGGTTGCAGACCTCATGAATTCGGTATAAGAATTGATGATAGTCGTTCTCATCGATCAGTATGATCTGGGCTTCGGAAGGTTTGAGACGGCGCCCGAGTCTCTGTGCCACTCGCAGCCCAGCGACGCCAGCCCCAAGAATAACGATCCTCTCCGAGTCCGTGACGCTCTGTGTCATTTCTCTCCAAACTCCCTTCGGATAGGTGATATCTGATATTTAACTGGATAGCCACATACACATCATAATCTGCTAATGAAAACCGCCGCGCACGCAGAGCGAAACGCAGGTTTTAATCAAAAAAGCATTAAATCACTGGCGATGAAATAGAAGGATTGCAAACAATGGGTGAAAAGAAGAACGTAGAGTCACATAAAATCGTGATAATTGGCTTAGGGACTGGAGGTCTCTACTCCTCGAGGGCCGCTACACGGTTTGATCGGAACGTCGAGATCACCGTCGTGGAGAGGCGTGAGTACGACATGTTTTCCCCATGCGGATTACCTTACGCGATCGAGGGAATCGTCGACAGCTTTGAGGATCTCAAGCACACTGTCCCCTCGACTCGGCAGCTCAAGAAATTGCTTAGCCATGATGCTCTCTCGATCGACACGGAGGGCAAGAGAGTCCAAGTGGAAAATCTGGAGACAGGAGAGGTCTCATGGATTGGCTATGATTCCCTGATATTATCCACGGGGAGTCAACCCATCATCCTGCCAATTCCTGGGGCTGAGGAGTTCTTAGGACGCGGGGTACACGTAGTCACCAATCCAGAGAACGCAAAAGAGCTCAAAGACGTAGCGCTGAAGTCCAAGAACGCCGTTGTCGTCGGCGGAGGAGCAATTGGTCTAGAGATAGCCTTCGCGTTGAAAGAGCTGGGGCTGGAAATCTGGGTCACCAAGAGAAGCCCTCCCCCCTTCCCCCGGAACCTGGACCCCGATATGGGGAAGATTATCCTTGAATATCTCGACTCGAAAGGGCTTCACATCCTCTTCGGAAAGGGGATCGACTCCGTCAATGGTGAGGATCGCGTCGAATCCGTCGTGATTGCAGGTGAGACTATACCCACAGACATCGTCGTTATGGCGGTGGGCGTCAAGCCGGCGTCAGAGCTCGGGGAGAAGGCCGGATTGGTAACTGAGAGGGGTGCTTTGCTGGTCGACGAGAGGATGGAGACCAGCGTCAAGGACGTCTACGCGATAGGCGACTGCACCCAGTCATTCAGCGGCGTCGACGGAAAACCCTCATACGTCGCCCTAGCCACAACCGCCTTCAAACAGGCAATGGTTGCCGGCGTGAACGCTGCCGGTGGCGACATGGTCTTCGGGGGCAACCTTGGTACTTTCGTTTCCTTCATCGGGGACCTCGAGATCTCCTGCACCGGGTACAACTCGGCTGCCGCAGAGATGAACGGTTTCAAGGTGGTGACCGGCAGGGCAAATATGGCGATCAAACCCACCTGGATGCCGGGGGCTAAGGACATCTCCGTGAAGTTGGTGGTCGACGCTGGGACGGGGCGTATTCTTGGCGGTCAGGCGATCGGGGAGGAGGGAGCGGCTTGGAGGATGAACGTGGTGGCTCTGGCGATCAAGCAAAAGATGACGATTCGGGAGTTCAGCACCATCGAGCTCGCCTACTGCCCTGCGGTGTCAGAAGTGTATGATCCCTTGTTGGTCGCAGCTGATATAGCTATAAGGCGGCTCTCCAAGGCTCGATAGCCCGAGTGCCCCGACCCCTCTTTTCTCTCAATAATTTGAGACATTCATTATGTTTGATGTAACATCCCACCTCATCGGGTCGACTACTTTATTATCTACTAAGATACAAAAATTACTGAAACTTATGGAATTGTTTCACCATGTAAATACGAGGTTAAAGGCTTCATATCCTTACATCACCTTCGCGCTGCTCTTTTCGCTATTACTATTCGAAGCCTACCCCATACCAGTCCCTTTCGAGAGAGGAATAGAGATCGTGAAGAGCAGAGGATATGAGCTGAATGGGGAGGTCAGCTTGACCCAGACTGAAACGAATATCAAGGTCTCCGAGAGGCCTATGAAGGAGTTCCTCCAGTTCTGCGAGGCGATGCGTTCTGAAGATGGAGTGGTCCGGGTCTTCTCTGATATGGACGCGAAAGTTCTCTTCCTCGTCTCCCCTGATTCAGAGGAGGGACAGTTGATCGTGTGCAGGTTTAGATGAGGAGAGAGGGCGGTTATCTGCTAGCGCTCAAGATAGATATATAATCCATCTGCACCCATTATTGGAGAGGTCCGAAAATGGAATCGGTCAAAGTCGTTTCTTACGGGATCGGGGTAATCGGGAGGCGCCTAGCGAGGCACCTGCTCACCAAGAAAGGCGTGGAGATCGTCGGAGCCATCGACATCAATCCAGCGATCGTCGGCAAGGATCTGGGGGAGGTTCTGGGCGTCGACAAGCTGGGGGTCGTCATCTCGAATGACACCGACGAGGTCCTGTCAACGACCAAGCCTGACATCGTCTGCCATACCACCATGTCCTACTTGAGGCAGACATATGATCAGTTCACCCAGATCCTCAAGCACGGTGTGAACATCGTCTCCACCTGCGAGGAGCTGGCCTACCCCACAGCTACCGAGGAAGGGGGAGAGTACGCCAAGAAGCTCGACAAGCTGGCCAAGGAGAGCGGAGGCACCCTTCTGGGAACGGGGATCAACCCTGGATTCTTGATGGACACTCTCCCTATCTTCCTGACCGGGGTCTGCACCAGGGTCGACGACATCTACATAACCCGGCAGATGGACGCCGCCACGCGCAGGGTCCCATTCCAGAAAAAGATCGGTGCGGGGCTCAGCGTAAAGGAGTTCAAGGATAAGATCGCCACCCATGAGATCACAGGCCACGTCGGCCTCGAGCAGTCGATCCAGATGATCGCCGACGCCGTGGGCTGGGAGCTCGACGAGATCAAGGTGGACCAGGTCCAACCGGTGGTGCTCGAAAAGGATGTTGCTAGCGACGCCATCGAAGTCCCAAAGGGGCACAACGCAGGCTCGATGCAGATGGCCTACGGGATGAAGGGGGGAGAGGCCCTCATCACCATGGACTTCAAAGCCTACATCGGGGCCCCGGAGGAGTTCGACAGCGTCACCATCAGGGGGGAGCCCCCCATAAACGAGAAGACGTCGCCCTGCGTCCACGGGGACTTTGGCACCATAGCGATCACCGCTAACATGATACCTCAGGTGATCAACTCGGGTCCGGGCTTCAAGACCATGGTGGACCTGCCGCCGCCCCACGCGACCTCGGCCCACATGAGAAAGTACATCAAGTGACATCCCTCCCTCATGGAGGGACCATCATTTTTTCCCAATGTTTTAGTCCTAGAAATTAACATATAGACCGGGTTGACTGAGCGGGTCCTGGTCGTCTGCGAGAAGCCCACGGCAGCGAGCAGAGTAGCCCAGGCCCTCGACGACGACGGGGCGCCCGAGAGCTTCTCGGAGCGTGGGGTGCCTTATCACGTCGCTCGGCGCGGGAAGCTTGACCTCATCGTCGTCTCGGCCCTAGGGCATCTGTTCTTCGTTGCCCAGAAAGGGGGGAAATGGACGTACCCAATCTTCGATTACGAGTGGGTGCCCTCTCACGTGGCGGATAAGAAGATGGCGAGGACGAGGCGCTTCGTGGAGGTGATCGGGAAGCTCTCGCTGGGTGTGGGGGGCTACGTGAGCGCCTGCGACTACGACATGGAGGGGAGCCTCATCGGCTACATGATCCTGCGTCACGTCTGCGGAGAGGAGAGCGTCGCGAAGGCCAGGAGAATGAGGTTCTCCACCCTCACTGATCGGGATCTCAACCATGCCTGGGATGAGATGTCCGATTCTCTCGACTTCCCTCTCATCGAGGCCGGTCGAATCCGTCACGAGGTGGACTGGCTCTTCGGGATCAATCTAACACGAGCCCTCACGTTGGCAGTGAAGAACGCCACGGGCTTCTACAAGGTCCTAAGCGTAGGGAGGGTACAGGGGCCAACTCTGAACTTCATCAAGGAGAGGGAGGTGGAGATCCAGACATTCGTCCCGACTCCTTTCTGGCTCATTAAGGCGGAGGTCCGACTAGGAAGAAAAAAGTTCGCTTTAGAGCACGAGGCGTCCCGGATCCACAGTGATTCCAAGGCGGAAAAGATCGTCGCAGAGTGCGAGGGGAAGGAGGGGGATTTGAAGGAACTCGAAACTGCGAGAACCGAGCTTCCCCCCCTCCCCCCCTTCAGCCTCGGGGACCTCCAGAGGGAGGCGTACTATAAGCTCCGCTACTCCCCCCGGACCACCCTCCGGGCCGCTGAGAGGCTCTACCTCGGGGCGCTGATAAGCTATCCCCGTACGTCAAGCCAGAGGCTCCCCCCCTCCATCGACCTGAGACGGATACTTGAGGGGCTCAGAGAGCAGAAGGGATACGCCGATTTCGCATCGAGGCTCCTGGGGAAATCCTCGCTGAGGCCTTGGCAGGGGAAGAAAGATGATCCCGCCCACCCCGCTATACACCCGACGGGGAAGAAACCAGGCAGGCTGGAGAAGGTGGATGCCAGGGTCTATGATTTGATCTGCCGGAGGTTTATGGCCTCCCTGGAACGTTCAGCTGTCAGGGAGAGCACGCGGGCAACCGTTGATGTAAACGGGCACGTCTTTCATCTCAAAGGCTCTAGGCTCGTGGAAGAGGGCTGGACCGAGGTCTATGGACCATATTTCAGGGATAATGGGGTAGTCTTACCTGCCCTCAAGATCGGTCGAAAAATACCGATCAGGAAGGTTGAAGCGCCTCGGAGGCTGACGAGACCCCCCCCAAGGCTCAACCCGGGCAGCCTACTCGCTCTCATGGAGCGCGAGGG
>JACKQG010002435.1_pt1 | contig 24319 bp, 12 predicted proteins | sample 8237621 | NCBI WGS metagenome assembly JACKQG01 (sample SAMN15677084, study PRJNA649215) | marine metagenome | biome: marine; feature: Black Sea; material: saline water; isolation source: suspended particulate matter (SPM) from the Black Sea western gyre | collected 2013-06-09/2013-06-10 | depth... | reverse complement strand
AAGTTGCACCGTTGCTCGCCAAAGACTTGGTCATCTGTGGCATCGATCAAGATGTCATGAGCAACGGCAAGTTAGTTGCTTCAGCCATTCGCGACGGCAAAGAAGGCGGCATTCCCTGGTTCGTGATTTTTGAACCTAGTAAGTCCGTGCTCAAGCAAACCGCCGCTGGCAATTGGCAGCGCCGCGAGGCCGCAATACTTGCTACCGCCGACAGCCCTGAGGGCAATATTGGCGCTCCGATGTCGGCCCCAGAGCGCGAACATTTTTTGAAGTGCTTGGTTTCGGCCAGCAAGAGCTTGAGTGACGATGAGCTGATGTACTTGGCCGAACAACAACGGTTGTTTGCTGCGGCAAGGAATGAAAAGTACGCTGCCGTCGTCGACGTGCTGCCGACCGCGCCCAGTTTTACCGCGCTGGTTGATGACTTCGATCAGCGCATGAACGAATTGGGCGCCAGGTTTGAAGCCGCGCAAAAGGGCGAAGGTCCGATGCCGGAATTTCCTGACATGAAAGTGGAGTTCAATAATTTCCGCAATCTGTCCAAAAACCTGCTCGCCTCTCCCAATGACAGAGGACAAGCCAAGCTCTGGTGCTTCCAGAATTTTTTCATGGCAGGCATCAAATGGAAGAAGCCGGGCGAAGTGCTCACTGGTTTAGCCGACGGTCTGATCGAAAATTGGGCGGATGCGCCATGGGCAACAGGATTCGCAGCTTCGATTGCAAATTTTGCTGGTCAACCCGGCTTCGCGGCGGCTGATGTATTGCGGCGTTTGGAGAAAAAAGTCAGCGCTAAAGAAGCCAAAATCGAAGTCGCTTACCGTCGCGCGATGATGTGGAAAGAGCTTGATCCAGATCAATGGATTGAAGACATCGAGGTATTCCAAAAAGCCTACCCGGATTCTAAACAAGCCCAAAAAGCGCAACGCGCCGCCGCCACCAAAATGCGTCTGAAGGTCGGTGAGTTGGCGCCCCAACTTGAAGGCCAAGACGTCAACGGTAAAACCATTACCTTGGCCGATTACAAGGGCAAAGTCACCTACCTAGTGTTCTGGGGATTTTGGTGAGGCCCTTGCAAGGGAGAAATCCCGCACGAAAAAGCGCTGGTTCAGCGTTTTGACAACAACAAGTTCGCAATCCTGGGCGTCAACACTGATGACGATGCCGCCGACTTCAACTCCAAGTGCGACGAGTACGGAGTGAATTGGGACAACATCTTTAACAATGGCTTTGAAGGCTGTGTTGAAGAGTGGGGAGTGCGATCTTTCCCAACCACTTATCTGCTGGATGCCGGAGGTCGAATCCGCTATAAAAACCTGCGCGGCAAATCGGTCGAAACCAAAGTGGAAGAACTCTTAGCGGAAATGAAATAATCATGATTAGCAGCCTCCTCCTCTCTGCTTCCCTGTTGGCCTTTCCCCAAGGCGCAACGGTCTACGTGCCTGACGATTACAACTCCATCCAAATTGCCATCAACGCAGTTGTGGCTGGTGATACGGTTGTGGTCCGACCTGGCACTTACTCTGAGTATGAAATCAGCTTTGGTGGCAAGTCCATTACGCTGCTTGCTGAAATGGGGCCGACTCAAACCACCATTGACGGCACCGGCGCTGGCAGCGTGTTCACGTTCAATGGCGCGGAATCGGCCGACGCTATTTTGGATGGCTTCTCCATCACCAATGGTTCAGCGTGGGATGGAGGTGGAATTTCCATCACCGCCGACTCCAGCGGTGCGCCATCTTCACCGACGATCAACAATTGTGTGATTGAATTCAACGAAGGCGTCGGTGGTGGCGGTGGTTTGGCCCTGGGTGGCGGTTCGCTCTCAGTGATTTCCAATTGTTTGATTCAAGATAACTTCACTTCCAACTACCACGGTGCTGGGGTGGTGATTTTTTCCTCCGAACCACTGTTCAAAAATTGCACCATTCGCAATAACACCTCTGCTGGTTCAGGCGGTGGATTTGCAGTATGGGATACGGCCACGATTGTGACCATTCGCAATTGCATTCTGACTGGCAACTTCCCGACCAACATTGACAAAATTGGCGCCCCGACTGTACGCGCACGTTACAGCTGCTTGGAAGGTGATTTGGCACAAGAATGGTTTGGCACTGGTTGCATTGATGCAGACCCGATGTTCGTATCCGGTCCACTAGGCGACGCCTACCTCAGTCACATCGCCGCCGGTCAAACGGCCGACAGCCCTTGCATCGATGCAGGCAAGCCGACCATTGACCCCTACCTAAGCACGCGCACGGACCATGGCTGGGACGTCGGCATTGTGGATATGGGATATCACTACCGAGACCCCAATAACGTGACCTTGTCGACCACTGGCGTGCCGGGTGGGCCAATGACTTTCGACGTCGCGGGCGGTACGGCTACGGGCCCGTTGGTTTACTTGTACGCGTTTGGAACGGGCTCTTACCAAGCTACCAATCCTTACACAGGTAACGTTGTGGTCACTGGATTGTCGGCCTTCCATCTTACCGTGGCCGACGTCGTCGCCGCGAATGCAAGCGGGGGTTATAGCTACTCGGCCACCGTGCCTGCCGCTGCCGCTGGAGTGGTTTTCGTGCAGGTTTTGGATGGATTCACAGATCGCTTCTCGAATGTCGTTGGACTGTAAAACATTTTTCGGGCGCTGGCTGTTGCTGGCACTTTGCTTCGCATCGTGTGCAACGCCAGCGCGCATTTGATTTGTGGCAAGGATTATTTGGCACCCACCACATCAATCTCAGCTGCCGACGCCCATGGCTGGCCGGTAACTTCAGTTAGCGCGGTCAGGCGCATATACCTCGCGTCGTATGACCGAGAAAAATTGACACGCCGCTGCGTCGGGTTGTTCACCATGTTTTGGAAGTCGGCTTCTTGTGCGACTTCCCAAGCCTCCCCGTCCCTACTCAACTCAACTTTATAACCCAGTATGGTGCCGTTGCGGTTGGCGTCGGAACGCGGCGTGTAAACAAAACCGTTGACGGTGATTTGTTCGCCAAAATCGATGGTGAGCCAATGCGGATGCGTTGGCGCGGTGGGCTGCCATTGACTATGCCACAAGGTTTTGGGGTCGCCATCAATCGCCGCCGCCGCGCCTTCCCCAGAATCCGCCTGTTCACTGCTGACGCCATGAATGCGCCATTTTGCCTTACGCAAATCGAAGTGGGCGTTAGCGACCGTCCCAAGGTTTTCCGGTTTAAGCGGTTCAATGCAACGCGCGCGGACGGTCAGGTTAGTAATAAGTTGATCCGGTGAATCCAATTGCGCAGCTGCTGCTAACGCCGAAAGATCAAGTGGGCCGGTGTACAGCGCCGATTTAGCACTGGGATTGGCGCCGTTTACGGTGTAGCGAATTTCGGTCCCTGGTTGAGCATCGATGGCAATCAAGCCGCCAGGCTGTTTCGAAATCGTCGGTGCCTTCAGCACGGTCGGCGCTAAATACAAACCGATCTCATTTATGGTCGGGCACAACCGTGATGAGGTGATGTGTAATCGCAGCTTGCTGATTTCGATTGGCGCAATCCGTCGCAGCGCGCGATTGCCGACGGCGTTCCCCTCGCACAGCCAAACCCATGCGGTGCCGTTCCATCCCTCGACAAAGAATTTTTCAATGCGCTGACCTTGCGAAATAGCTTCACGCAATTCGATCAAGTTGACCAATTCCAGCTTGCTTAGATTTATCTCTAAGCTTGCGCGGTTTATACCTTCGGCTGGCTGCCACCAAGTCTCCGGATCGCCGTCAATCGCCGGCAAGAATTCAGGATCCTGAGTATGCATTTTGCTGGTAGCTTTATTGGTAGCAAAACTCTGTTGTACTAAGCGACCAAACTGCGCCAATCGTTCGGCGTCGGCTTCGTGAATGAGGCCGCGGCGGTCGGGCGAAACATTCAATAGCAACACCGCATTACCGCCATAACCGGTATCAAACAAATGCATCAATCGCTCGACCGACGCCTTGGGGTGGCCGTCTTCGTGGGCGTGGTAAAACCAGCCGCCGCGAATGGATGTATTCATCTCCGCCGGGAACCAGCGCAGCACCGCCCCATGATCCAAAGCTTCTTTCAGTGCAGCGCGACTACCTAAGTCGGCGTGGGTTTCGCCCTTGACCAGCTTGACGCGAATTTGCTCATCGTTTTCAGGTGCATTCATAGGCACTACCGACCACTCACCTCCCGCGCGCGCATGACCGCCTTCGTTTCCAATCCAGCGTACGTCGGGCCCGTCGATGGCTATGGTTGCTTGCGGTTGCAGGTCACGAATCATTTGATACCAAGTTTCGCGATCATAAGTTTGACCAGTGCCCGGTTTTGGATTTGCGCCGTCAAACCAAACTTCATCTATCGGACCGTACTCCGTCAGCAATTCATAAAGTTGATTCATGAAGTAACGGTTGTAGCTATCTAACGCATAGGAGTACTTCGGCGCATGGGTCGGAATTCCACCCTCCACCGGCTTGGATCCATCGCCATAAACTTTGCGTTCAATCGCATTCAAATCGGCGGGGGATAAGTACACACCCATCTTCAAACCATGCTTTTTGCAAGCCGCCGCCAATTCGCCGACGACGTCGCCTTTGCCATCTTTCCATGGACTGTTGGCAACCGAATGCGGCGTGTAGCGACTCGGCCACAGGCAAAAACCATCGTGATGTTTTGCAGTCAGCAACATCATTTTCATACCCGCCGCTTTGGCAGTTAATACCCACTGCTCCACATCTAATGCCGACGGCGCGAAGATGCTTGGTGATTCAGCTCCAGTTCCCCATTCCCGATCAGTGAAAGTATTGATGCCGAAGTGTATAAAACAAGTCAGCTCCAAATCTTGCCACGCCAATTGACGCGGACTAGGTTTAACCCGCGCGGCATCCTTCAGCCATTGCGGTTGAACTTCCTGTTCGACTTCTTCGCCCAACAACTCACGAATGGTTGGTTCAATCGCCTCCGCCCAAGCTTCATAACCCGCGCCCGTGATATGAACCCCGTCACCGCGCATGGTGTTGCTATTCAAACTACCGTCGGCGTTTTCAAACGCGCGACGTAGGTCGTAGTAATAGACCATTTTCTCTAAGCCGCCTAAGATCGGCCGATAAATGGGCGACGAAATATTAACCAGTTCACCGGCCAGATACTCTGCGATTTCGGAGTGCAACAAATCGCCTTGCTGACGTTGCCAGCTACCTTCTTTATTGGTTGGGAAGCTGCCCAGTAGCAAGATTTTTGCTTGCGGTTCATGCTGGCGTAATTCCAGAATCAATTCACGCGTTCCGGCTGCGACTTGCAAACCATCATTTCCAGCATTGATGTTATTCACCCCAATCATCAATACAATCAACTGCGGATCAATCTCATCAAAATTTCCGTTTTCAATCCGCCACAGCAAATGCTCAGTCCTATCCCCCGACATGCCAAAACTCGCCGCTTTGCGTTTGCCGTAATAGCGATCAAAAGTCCGAGTTCCATCAACGTGGGCGAGGCGATCGGCTGAACCAGTCCAGCTTTGAGTAATTGAATCACCGAAGAACACCACTTGCAAATCAGGATTTTCAGCCGCCAGCGCGTTGATTTTTTCATGTTGATCGCGCCAAGTGCCGCCGCCCCAACCCGCCGGTCCGCCGCGCCATTCGACGCTGGGCTGCGGCAACACGCACGGATTGACCGCCATATGCGCGGCCTGCAATGCGAAGTCCACAATCGGCTGCGGATTCTTCAAACTATGCGGATGATGGTCCACTCCCGGCTTTCGAATCACCTTCATCTTTCCGCCGCGTATTAAATAAAGCCGTTCCAACGCATTCGTATTCGGCTCGACCGGGACCACGGTGTCCGCTTCGCCGACTACATGGAGCAGCGGGATTCGGAACCTCGCTAATTCATCCATATTCTGCAGACCCCAGCCGTCGCCCTGGGTGTGCGGGCTATTCGCACTGCCCGACCAAGTCTTCGGATCAATCACGGGGTTGTCGGCATAAATCCCCATCACCTTGCGCGGATTTGCCTTCGCCCATTGATAAATCGGCAAGCCGCCGCGACTCATGCCTTCCAAAAACGGCTTTGCATTCATTCCACTTTTCGTCACCAAATCATAAAAACTATTCCAACGTTTCATCGCTTCCGCGCCACCAAGCAAACCGGCGACGTCGCAATAAACGACGTGCCAGCCGCGCTCCAACATTGCGCGATCAAACTGCGGCTCATGGCCCCAAAAACGCGCGCGCCAAATCCACGGCCGACCTGCGGCAGTCACGCGTGGAAATACCATCCGACATTTGGCGCCTGCCCACTCAAAGTTCATTTCTTCGAAACCATGAAACATCCCGGCGTTGATGACCATGCTGTGAAACCTCATCATGCTCTGCAACCGAAACTCCCAGTCCATTTTCGCGCCGACGGTTTCCGCCACGCGCCGCGCCACCGCTAACGCACCATGCGGATTGGGATGCACTCCATCAGCAAACCAACCTTTATTGCCGGTGAACGGAGTGTATAAATCGATGATTTCCAAACCCTCTTCGCTCGCGACGCTGCGCACCAACGGAATCACCTCTTCTGCGATGCGCTTACCATTAATCGAATCGCCCTCTTTCCAAGCCGGCAGCGGCGTGCAAAGAATAATCCGCGCCAACGGATTCACGATCCGAAAACTTTGAATTAGCTTTTTGGCGTCGGCAGAAAAATCATCCTTATGCGCGCCCCAATTCGCCCACTTGGAGTCATTGGTTCCCAGCTTGATCACGACGATATCCGGCACCCACTCCAAGGCCAGCGCGGCGTCGGGTGTTTCCATCCACGGTTTGTTGCCATTGGCCAACATCGTCGCTCCGCTGACGCCAAAATTTCGTACTTCAAAATTACCACCCAATGCATGACCAAGCATGTCGGGGTAAGTGGTGCCTTCGCGCCGCATCAGGTCGGAGCCGTGGGTGATGGAGTCTCCTACACAAGCAACTTTGATTGCGCCTATGGTGAAACTTTGGGTCACCTTGGGCTTGCCAGTCTGGGCTAATGAAACTTGGCCCAGCGGCAAAGCCAGCGCTGCGATCGGCGCGAGGCTGCTCAGGCAAAACACAGCAGCCGCACACAGCAGCCGCCAACATTTGGATTGTGAAGCGAAGCGGAACATTGGAAACAGTAGCCTATCAAGCTGCGATGAAAAAACTCCTCTCAGTTTGGATCTCGTTATTGTCCGCGGCCGCCATTTTGCCGTCCTGCCAAATCCCGCCGCCAGATATCTACGCGCCGACGGACTATGAATCGATCCATAGCGTCCCCGCGGGTGCTAGCGGCTTCTTTGACGGTATTGTCACCGGTGAATCTGGGCAGGAGCGGATTCTTGATGGCACGCTTTCCTTCGGCGTAGGCACCAGCAGTTTTGAGTTGCGGGATGACGTCGCGATTTTGAATGGGGATTTGGGTTCGGTGAACGATGAGGTGAACGTCGAAACCGGGCGGCGTCGATCTGTTCCTGGCCGGGAAAAAGCGCATCTACACCTTCGGCGGCCAACTCGGAGTTCGCTCGTGGGCCAACCTCGGCGCGGGCATTTTCGCTGATGAACTACCGCGCGATCACCCAGCGCATCAATCCCAAATGGATTACTTCAATCAGATGATGCCCAACGGCGCCGACTTCTACTTTTTCACGCTACAAGCCGCCCTTGTGCCTACATTTATTTCATGACCAGCGCCGAACTTGAGCGATGGGGGATATCGACGGAATAATTGACCCAGCCAGGTTCAAAATGCTTAATCTGTTTCACACGCTTGAATTGAACGGAGCTTCCTAGCAATGGACCAAAGTCGTCGTCAGTTTCTTAGTACTAGCCTAGCTGGTGCTGGCCTCCTCCTTCCTTCGACTACGCATGACTGGCAGTTGATCGTGCCAGCCGATACGTCGGTCGCGCTGCCGCCGGGGCAGGAGCCGCAACAAAATCCGGGCAAGGTGCCGACGCCGTCCGCGCGCGTCGCGGCGTTTGAAAAATTTGCTTTCGGCATGTTTGTGCATTGGGGTTTGTATTCGCAAATCGGCAAAGGCGAATGGGCGATGAACATGCACGGCATCAAGAAGGAAGAGTATGCCAAGTTGATGAAGACCTTCACCGCCGCCGATTTCAGCGGCCGCGAATTAGCGCGACTGGCAAAGCGCGCGGGCATGAAATACATCACTCATACCAGTCGCCATCACGACGGCTTTAGTTTGTATGACACGCGCGGGTTGTCGGATTGGGACATCACCCACACTCCTGCTGGTCGCGATTTGATCGCCGATTTCAGCGACGGCTGCCGCGCTGAAGGCATCGTGCCGATGCTGTATTGCACGACCTTGGATTGGACCGATGAACGCTTTAACAATGACTGGGATGCTTATCAGGAATACTTGCGCGCATCGGTCAAGTTGCTGTGCACCGAATACGGGCCTATCGGCGGTTTTTGGTTCGACGGCAACTGGAGCCGCAAGGACGCCGACTGGCAAGAAGATCAACTTTATGGTCTGATTCGCAAGCACCAGCCCGACGCGTTGATTATCAACAACACCGGTTTGGGCGCCGGCGGAAAGGTCGGACATCCGGAAATCGACAGCACGACTTTTGAACGCGGCCGACCGGAACCCGTCGACCGTAGCGGTCATCCCAAATACGTGGCTGGTGAAATGTGCCACACCTTGAATTTCCACTGGGGCATCGCCAATAACGATTTTAATTTTTTATCGCCGGCCCACGTGATTGAAGAACTGTGCGGTTGCCGACGCGCGGGCGCGAACTTGTTGATGAACATCGGCCCAAATGCAACCGGTGCGGTGCCGCCCTATGAAACTGCGCTGCTGGAACGCGTCGGCGATTGGATTCGATTACATGGCGGCACCGATGGACCGATTTACAACGGCATCGCCACCAACATTCAAGGCGACGAACGTGACTTCGGTTTGCGTCATGGCGAGCATGTCGATTTGTACCTGCACGATCTCACGCCCACCGCCGATACCCGCGCTCACGGTCATTCGCGCGGCGCTGGTAAACGACCTTTTGCCGGTTTACCTGAAAAATGGAAGTCGGCCAAATGGCTGGATAACGGCGAAGAACTGAAGCTGGAACGCGGCGATGACGGCCGCTTGATCCTGAATGCTACCGGTTACCCATACGGCACCAACACCGTAGTTCGCGTCGCGCGCTTAGAAAAATGATTTCTCCTTTGATGCTTTTGGCGCTGCTGTTCCCGCAAGCGGGCGGCGGCGAATACACCGCAACTCCCGAGCGAATGGAGTGGTTTAGCGACGCGCGTTTTGGCATGTTCATTCACTGGGGCCCAGTCGCGTTGACTGGTCACGAAATTGGTTGGTCGCGCGAAACCATTACGCCGCACGCCAAATACGACGCCCTTTACAAACAATGGAACCCCGCCAATTTCGACGCCGACGCATGGGCGCAAATTGCCGCCGATGCCGGCATGAAGTATTTGGTTTTGACCACCAAACATCATGATGGATTCAGTCTTTGGGATTCCAAAGTCACCAACTACGACGTCATGGCAGGGCCGTTTAAGCGCGACATCGTTGCAGAACTTTCCGCCGCCTGCAAAAAGCGCGGCATTCGTTTTGGTGCTTACTATTCCATATTGGATTGGTATCACCCGCATTACACACCACAAAATATGAGGTTCGGCGGACCGGGCCAGCAGCTATCTGGCATGAAACCGAGCATGGATGTGTATGTGCCCTTTTTGAAGCAACAGCTCACCGAGCTAGTTGAAAATTACCAACCCAGCTTGATTTGGTTTGACGGCGAATGGGAAGAGCCGTGGAGCCCAGAACGCGGTGAAGATCTATCGGCCTTTTTGCATAAACTTGATCCAGCGCTGATTTTCAACAATCGCGTTGGCAAGGGTCGCACTGCCTATCAAGACGGCAACAACCCCGGTGATTACGATACGCCAGAACAGAAAATCGGCCACTTCCAAGTGGACCGACCCTGGGAAACGTGCATGACCGTTGCGACGCAATGGGCGTGGAAACCAAACGATCCGGTCAAGTCGTTGCGTCAATGTGTGCAAGCCTTAGTGCGTTGTGCGGCTGGCGACGGCAACTTTTTGTTTAACGTCGGGCCGCTGGCGGATGGCACCATTGATCCGTTTCAGGTGCAACGGTTGCGTCAAATGGGCGAGTGGTTGCAGGAAAACGGCGACACCATTTACGGCACCCGCGGTGGCCCGTGGCAAACGGCGCAGTGGGGCGGCGCGACCACAAAAGGCAATAAGGTTTGGTTGCATGTATTGGAGTGGAATGATCAATCCTTAAGCTTGCCGCCATTTGCGCAAAAAGTCGTCGGCGCTAAGTTGCGCGACGGCGGCGGCGCATTGGAATGGCAGCAACATGAAAATGGTGCGTTGATGCTGAAGCTTGCCAGTCGCTTTCATGATCCCATCGACACCATTATTGAGCTGACTTTGACTGCGCCAGTGCAGAAACTGGCGGCGCCTGGAGGCGCATTGCCGTCTTTTTTAACCGGTGCGGACGCGGGCGAATGGATTTCCAAAGCGGCGAGCTTTACTGCAAGTTCGACTTCGCAATGGGATCGGGCAAAAGACCACCCTTTATTGCTGAACCCCGCTGCAAATAACCCGGAATACACTTTTCATACTAATTTGGAAAAGAACCCATGGGTGGTGGTGGATTTAGGTGCAGTGCAAAAAATCGCTGGTTTGGAAATTGGCAATCGAGCGGGCTACGAATCACGTTCGATTGGGTTGCAATTGTCCTTGTCGCACGATGGCAAAAATTGGCGCAAGGTTTGGACGGCCAGTCAGTCGCGCGAACATTGGCAGGTGCAAGTACCAGCGAACTCCAGCGCACGTTACTTGAAATTGGAAACGCAAAACGACGAACCGCAACCACTGCATTTGCGTTGGTTGAAGGTCTACGGCGGCGCCACCAACTGGTCGTCGGAAACGGAGGCTGCGCTTAGCGAAGCTGGCGAAGCGCGAGTGGAGTTGGAGAAAGCTCTACACCATTACAATCAACTCGGCGACGCACAAAAATTGGCGGCGGTGGAATTTTTGATCCAAAACATGCCGGGGCGTGGTTACGCGCGGCTGGGTTTCAATAATGCCGCAGGCGTCGAAATTGCATTTGAGGCTTTGGATTACAAAAACCTCAAAGAAGCGGAAACCGCGTTCGCTTTACTGGAAAAAGAACACGGCTCATTGGACTACGGCAAGGTCGACGGTGTGCTCGATTTTGAAACCATCAGCGCCGACTTTTTGATTGAAAACACCGACCTTGCATTTGACGCCTGGCGAAACAAGCCGTGGGCCAAAGGCTTAGATTTCGACGCCTTCTGCGAACACATCCTTCCCTACCGCTGCAGCGACGAACCACTCGATGCATGGCGGCGGCCGTTGATGGAAAAGTTTGCGGATTTGGAATCGCAAATGAAAGATCCGCAAAGCGCGAGCGAGGCGTCGTGAAAAATCGGTGGCGAAGTGAGCAAAATGGTGCGCTTTTGGGATTTGTATTACCTGCACCCAACCGATCAAGGCTACAGCGAAATGCTGCAAAGCGGAACCGGTCGTTGCGAAGACATTTCTAACATGATTAGTTTTGCAAATCGCGCAAACGCGATTGCGGTGGCGTCGGACTATACGCCGGCATGGGCAAACCGCGACAACAATCACGCCTGGAACGCGGTGCTTGGACCCGACGGTAAAGGTAGTGCGCCCATTCACAACGTCGCCGCGAAAATATACCGCAAGACTTACGCTCGCCAAAAGGATTGCTGGGCGGACCAGGCTGGAGAAAATGAAAAGGTTCCGCGCTGGTTGGCGCGTCGCCATTACACCGACGTAACCGATCAATACATGCCCACCACCGACGTCACGGTGGAGTTAACCACGCCCGCTCCAAGCAATAGCAGCTTGGCATATCTATGTGTCTTCAACGGCGGCGATTGGATTGCCATTCAAGGCGGCGTAGCCCACAACGGCAGCGTGACCTTTGAAAAAATGGGACGCGGGGTGCTGCTGCTAGCCGCCTGGTACGACGGCGAACAACTCATCCCTGCTGCGCCGCCGCTTACCATTGAAACGGACGGCGCAGTGCAATTCCACCGCGGAACGAACGGGTTCAACGTGCTGGATATCACCACTACCAAACCGGAAACCGGCGACGACGACACCTTGCGTCCTATTCCCGCAATCCAGGTAAAAGCCGGGCAGCAATACGAGTTACTAGTTTGGGACAACGGCTGGCAAAGCCACGGCAGCAAAATCGGAACCGATCAACCTGTCCGCTTCGAACTGTTGCCCAGCGGTCGGCTTTATTGGGTAATTGCCAAAGACGGACGTCGGCTTGAGCGGCCGTTTGTCATCGAAGGCGGTAAACAGCGGATGTGGTAAGCCAAGCTATTGGACAGCTTTGGTTTTAGCCATCCTTGCCCAATAGTCGATGAAACAGTCCATACCAAAGGTAGTTTCTACCTGCGGATTGACCGAGTTAACGCCGTTATGTTCGCACTAAGCCTTTTTAAAGTCTTTTCTGCACACATCTTAGTGTGCAGTGCCCTGATCCAACAACCGCTTACTGTTCAACCAGAGGCCACGGGAGAGCCGCTGGTTTTTGGCATGTCGACTGCTCTCACTGGCCCGGCGGCTGACTTGGGTTTTGAAATGAGGGCAGGAGTTTTGGCCGCCTTTGATGAAGCCAATCGAAATGGCGGTATCAACGGCCGTCCTCTACACCTCATTTCGTATGACGACGGCTACGAGCCATCTGCAACCGTTCCCAACATGCGCCGCTTGATCCAACAGGATCAAGTGCTTGGAGTCATCGGAAATGTAGGAACGCCTACGGCGGTCGCGGCACTGCCTATAGTTTGCAAGGAAATGACCCCGTTCATTTTTGCCTATTCCGGTGCGGGGGTTCTGAGGCGTGAAAAACCTGATCCGTGCGTAATTAATTACCGCGCCAGTTATGCCGAAGAAACCGAGATGATGGTGGATGCCCTGATTGAGCACGCAGGGATCTCACCTCAGGAAATTGGATTTTTCACTCAGCGTGATGCCTACGGCGATGCCGGTTTTGCTGGTGGGATACGCGCTTTAAAAAGGCATGGAATCGAGGATAATTCCTTCATTGCACACGGGCGTTACGAGCGCAATAGTTCTGCGGTCGAGAATGCTATTGCCGACCTATTGCTAGCTCCGATCCCGCCACGTGCAGTCGTTATGGTTGGGACGTACGCGCCCTGCGCCAAGGCGATATTGTTGGCCAAAGAGGCTGGCTTGGAGGCAATTTTTTTGAATGTCAGTTTTGTTGGCGCAACCTCTTTGGCAAAAGCATTGGGGGACCAAGGAGATGGGGTAATCGTTACTCAAGTTGTTCCTCATATCCTGTCAGATTTGCCATTAGTGAAGGAATACCGCCAGGCCATGCGCTTTGATGATAAAAAAAGAGCACTTTCTTTCCCGTCCTTGGAAGGCTATATCGCCGGTCGAATTTTATGTCTTGGTTTGCAGCAAACCAACGCTGAAATTAGTCGTCCGGCCGTGATTCATTCCCTGATTGGCTTAGGCAAGTTTGACATCGGCTTGGGCATACCATTGTTATTAGCCAAAGGCAAACAACAAGCTTCCCATAACATTTGGCCGACTGTAAACAAAAACGGAAAAGTACTTCCTTTTGAATGGAATGACTTCAACAAGTAATACTAACCATAACGCTGTTTCTTCTGGCTCCAAAAAAGCCAGAGGATTGTTGTGGGCATTGACCTTCACTGGCATCGGTGCCGGGATGGTTCTTCTGGCCTCTTTTGCATATATGGAAATCAGTGTCAATGCGGAGCGCGGCAAAATGGAACGCATCGATACGGAGCAGCGGGAATTTAAAGAATTTATTTATCAACGTTTATCAACTGCGCGAGATCAGTGGTCGCGCATCACACGCCATGGAGAAAGTATTTCTACAGCGTGGTTTAATGAATTTGAAGAACCGTCCGAGCAATTCCCGGTTTTAAGTCTAGACCCAGAGCTGCGAGAGTCTTTGCTGGCCATCCGCAGGAGTGCGCAGAATCTGGATGATCTGCGCGTCGAGTTTTTGCAGCAACAAGTTACAGAAACTTCAGCGGCAGCCGAATTGGGGAAACAAAAGCAATCCGTAGAAGATGGTCTGACCCAACTTCGAGCAATGGTTGATACCTCTGAAGGTGGACAACGTTTAAAACAAGCAGTTCTTTTCAGAAAATACAACCAAGCAAAGGATGATCCGTCTAGTGATTTACCCAAGGAGCTACTCGAAGTTGTGCTTCATCAAGCCGACTATTCGAAAGTAAGGATGGAACTTGCTGAGTTGGGTTTGTTGGCAGAAAGAATCGTGGGAACCACAGACCCCGCGATGGTAACGGCTATTTTGGATAATCGCTTGAGCCAAACCTTGACCCGCGCCAAACTCCAATTGGGATCAGTTAGCGAAGCGGCTAACGAACGCACAAAAAGTGAAGTACTGCAAGCGATCGCCAATAATTTGCTGGGCCTTGGCTTTCAGCGCAACGTAGATCACCAATTTATCAAGTTAGGGGACGGCGGTTTAATAAACGCCCAATTAACCAAACTGGAATTGATCGATCGACGCCAGGAATTTTCTATTTCCTGGAGTCAAAGTTTGCAGGACTTGCAGAACCAAATCATGCTAGTCGATCGACGTATTGAGCGATTGCAGGACACTGCAGCAGGGAACTTTACTCATTTAATGGCGAATACTCGTTCAAATGCCTTGACGATATCTGGCCTGGCAATCGCGGTCTTTCTATTCATCGCTTTCCGTATTAACCGTCACCTCGGGCAATTAATCTGTCGTCAGGAAAAAGTGAATGAAGAGCTGGATGCGGCTCGGATTGAGGCGCAGGCGTCCAATCAAGCGAAAAGTGAGTTCCTGGCAAATATGAGCCATGAAATTCGCACGCCTATGAATGGGGTTATTGGAATGACCAACCTCCTGTTGGATTCTGGGCTCAATTTTGAGCAGCGCGAGTTAGCCGAGACGGTGCGATTTTCTGGGGAATCTTTACTTACGATTATCAATGACATATTGGACTTCTCAAAAATTGAAGCCGGCAAGTTGGAGTTAGAAGAGGTCGACTTTGACCTGCTTGGAGTGGCACAGCGCTCGCTGGATATGGTTGTGGAATCTGCACATAGTAAGGGCTTGGAGTTGGCGTTAGAAAGTGACCCCAATTTGCCGGCACGATTGCGTGGTGACCCAGGCCGACTGCAGCAAATCCTGATTAACCTACTTGGCAATGCGGTTAAGTTCACGCAACAAGGTGAGGTGGTTTTGAAAGTAATCTACCTAGGAGAGGCCTGTGGTAAACCAGCAGTGCAGCTTTCGGTAAGCGATACTGGCATAGGCATTGCTCCCGAGGCTCAGTTGAAATTGTTCGAATCCTTCACCCAAGCCGACGGCAGCACGACGCGACGATTTGGCGGTACGGGTTTGGGTCTGACAATCGCCAAGATGCTGTCTGGCTTAATGGATGGTGATATCAACGTCACCAGTGAGCCAGGCAAAGGCTCTACCTTTAGTGTGACTGTAAAGTTGCATCAACCTGAGCGGAGCCAAACCGATCAAGGTCAGGAATCTAAAGCTCTGCAAGGATTGAAGGTTTTATGTGTTGATGATAATCGAACCAATCGGCGCATCCTCCTTCATCAGTGTGAAGGCTGGGGAATGTCGCCGGTTACAGCTGATAGCGGGGATCAGGCCTTAGAAATGTTCCATCAGGCGAATGCAAGCAATAATCCATTCGCATTGGTCATTTTGGATATGGATATGCCTGGAATGGATGGATTGGAATTGGCGCAAAAGATTCGTGCGCTGCAAATCAATGCCGATGTTCCTATGGTTTTGCTTACCTCTGTTGATCGAGTAGCCGAAGCCAAATCGGCGACCGCCGCGAACTTGAATGGAACGCTGCGAAAACCTGTGCGTCCGGATTATTTGCGCGACATGATATTAGAAGTGTTGGGGGTTGGTTGCAGAGTGCAGGTTTTGGAAACGCATGATTCGAATCGATTTGCACTGGCAAGTGCCTGCAAAGCTGCTGGTGCAATCATGGTTGCGGACAATCCAGACGTTGTGATTTGTTCTATTGATCTGGGGGAGATCGCGGTGCAAAGGGCGTTGCTGCAAGGTGCCGCCGCTGGCGTGGGGGTGGTGTTAAGCCACTCGCTGAGTTCGGAGGACGTCCAGCAAGTGCGAAGTTTGGGCCACGCATACCGATTGGCCCGACCGGTTAAGCCGAGCAGAATCCGCGAGGTAGTGCGCGCGGCTTGGAGCCAAAGCGAAGTCAAATTGGCGGTGCAGCTATCGGCTTCGCCCAAACGCAATTTGGTGCGCGGGCGATCGGTGCTGCTAGTCGAAGACAACGCGGTCAACGCGCGGGTGGCCAAGGGATATTTGAAGCCGTTCGAATTAGAGGTCACTTGGGCCAAAAATGGAGTGGAGGCGCTGCAAATCTTGGAAAAACAATACTTCGACCTAGTTCTAATGGATTGCCAGATGCCAGAAATGGACGGATTTGAAGCCACGCGACGTCAGCGGGCGCGGGAAAAACCTGGTCACCATCAGGCCATTGTGGCAATGACTGCCAACGCGATGAGCGGTGATCGGGAGCGTTGTTTGGACGTCGGAATGGATGATTATTTGGCCAAACCAATTCAGCGGGCGGAGCTGGCACGGGTAATCAATCGATATTTGCTGCAAAGAGATAGCGCATAACATACTGGCTGGTATCCTAAGCGGGTGCCGCGCGTCTCCCCTCTGATGCCCTCAAAGTTGGCCAAGTGTGCCTTCGAATTATTTTCATTGCGCGGCATCGGTGAGGTCACCATCGACGACATCGCCGCGCGCGCCGAGGTCACCAAGGGTAGTTTTTATAGTCATTACAGCTCCAAGCAGGAGGTGATTTACGCCGCGTGCGATCACTATTACTGCACCTATTTGGAGGCGGTGCAGAGCGAGTTGAGCAAATTGAAAGACCCGGGACAGCGCTTGGCTCACGTGCTTGAATATTCGGTGCGCTCGTGTGTGGTGGATCGTGGCAATCGAGTATTCACGACTGAGATTTTTACCTTGCTGCAAAAAGACCAGCGCATGCGCGAAGATTGGGCTGAGTTTTATGACACCGTGCGCGAGATGTATTTGGATTTGTTGGTTGCGGCGCAAAAGGAAGTGAATTCCGAAGCGGCTGACCCACGACAAGCAGTGGATTTGATGTTGACGGCAATGGAGGGCATCAAAATGCGTGCTTCTTTTGAGCCCGAGATTGAGGAGCCGCAGCAACAGCGGGGCATGGTGGAAGGTCTTTGGAAAATCTTGTTTGGATCATCAGTTGAGTTGTGTGGAACCAGAATTAACCATGAAGGAGTTTGACATGAGTAATGAAAATTCTTCTCCGCTTAACGCCGCAGGGCGTCGCAAATTTTTGCAGCAAACAGCGGCTGGAGCAATGGCTCTAGGTAGTTTGCCGTTGGCGGCCGGTGCGCATGTAGCTGGCTCGGAAACGATTCGAATTGGGATGATAGGTTGTGGTGGCCGTTGTTCGGGTGCCGCCGCGCAAAGTTTGGAGTCCGGTCCGTTTGTGAAACTGGTGGCGATGTATGACGTTTTCGCCGACCGTGTGCAAAGTGCGCGTGAAGTTTTGCAGCGCCAGTATCCGGAGCAAGTTGCGGTGGACGATGATCATTGCTTCAGTGAATTCGATGGTTACAAATACGTGATCGATAGCGCCGACGTTGTACTGATCGCGTGCGCATCTAAGTTCCATCCGTTTTACGCTGAGGCGGCGATTCAAGCTGGCAAACATGTGTTCGTTGAAAAGCCGCATGGAATAGACCCCGTCGGTGTGCGGCGCATGCAAGCGGTTTGTGATTTGGCGAAGGCAAAAGGCTTGAGTTTGTTATCCGGCTTGCAAAGTCGATTTCAAACCAGTTATCAAGAAACTATCAAACGCATTCATGACGGCGCGATTGGCGACGTCGTCGCTATGCAATCAATGTTTTTACGCGGGCCGTATCGTCTGGAGCCGCGCCTGAAGGATCTGACCGAAACCGAATATCAATTCCGCAATTGGTATCACTTCCGCTGGCTTTCCGGTGATGACGTGACCCAGTCTTTGGTTCATAACGCGGACCGCATGGCCTGGATACTCGGCGAAGAAATGCCGGAATGGTGTTTTGGTTTGGGTGGTAGGTCGTCGTCGTTTGGCGGCGAGTTTGGCGACATGTTTGATCACCACACGGCGGTTTATGAATATGCAAGCGGGGTGCAGCTTTACGCGCTGTGCCGTACTCAAGTGGGTTGTTATAACAATTCAGGTGACATCATTATGGGAACGAAGGGAAAGTGTCATTTACACCGCGGCGTGATCGAAGGTCCCAACGCATGGAAATTCCGCGGCGAAAACAATAATCCCTATCAGGCCGAGCAAAGCGCGTTGATTGAGGCGGTGCGCAATAACGAACCGATCAACAGCGGATATCACATGGCGAACAGCACCATGATGACGATACTTGGACAACTGACTTGTTACACCGGCAAGCCGTTGAAATGGGATGAAGTGGCGCAATCCAATTTGCAGTTTGGCCCCGCGCCCGACGTCGCCAGTTTTGATACGCCGCCGCCTACCTTGCCCGATGCGACTGGCAACTACCCGTTGCCATTACCAGGTCAAAGCCAATTGCTAAAGGTCGACTGAACTAGCTAAATCCATGATTGCTGCCGCACTAATAATAATTACTCGTTTGCTGATCCTTACTGGGGAAGACGCACATCATGATTGGCAGCGCACGACGCCGGTTTTGAAGTCCATGCTGGAGCAGGATGGGCGCTTTGAAGTTGACGTGCTCAGCGACTTGTCGCAAATGGCGACGGTAGATTTCGACGCTTATGCGGCGGTGATTGTTCATTTCAAAAACGACCATCCCGACGTGCCCGGTCGCGTCGCATTTGAGCGATTAAATGAATACGTACGCGGCGGCGGCGGATTAGTTTCGGTGCATTTTGGCTGCGGCGCGTTTGAAGAATTTGAAGAGGAGTATCGCGATTTGCTCGGCCGCAGTTGGTTTGGATTGCCGGCGCCGACGGGGAAACGTCAGCACGATCCTTATGGGTTTTTTGGTGTTGCGCCGACGATGGAGCGGCATGCCATTACCGAAGGCTTGGCACCGTTCACGACTTCGGATGAGCTATACACCTGCTTGACGGGTGATGGCAAGGTGAAGGTTTTAGCCGAAGCATTGTCGCCGCTGGATTCCAAAAACTACCCGATGGCGATGGTGCACCGACCGGGTCAGGGTCGAGTGTTTTTGTGCACGCTCGGGCATAACGTGGATGCTTATCAAGCTGCTGGCGTCGGCGATTTGTATCGACGCGGAGCTGCTTGGGCGGCTGGAATTGAGCCAGTTGTGGATCAAAGTTACGTTGGTACTGGGCCGGATCAATATGACGTGGTTTGGGCTACACCTAGTGCAGATTCCAGTGGCTCAATGCCGTTAGGGAATGGTGAAATCGGGATCAACGCGTGGATGGATGAGGCGGGTGTCCTGTCGTTTTACATCAGCAAAACCGATAGTTGGAGTGAAAACGGCCGGCTGCTCAAAGTGGGGCGGGTGCGGGTGACGACTGATCCGCCTTTGCTTGGTAGCATGACTGGGGTCAGTGCGGAGTCTTCAGGCGATCAACAATATGAGCAACGTTCGCGGCGGCAATATGAACAGCGCTTGCATCTGCAAGATGGTGAAATGATTTTGCAGCATGGCGACGTGACGTTGCGTTTATGGGTGGATGCGAATCACCCCGCGATACACGTCAGCATTGATGGCGAAGAATCACGCACTGCTACCGCCACCATCGATTTGTGGCGCACGGTACGCACAGAATATCCCGAGGCCGAGGTGAGCGATTTGTTCGAGGACCGGTCCAAGCCCAATCGTTTGCATCAAACGGTTTGGGTGGAGCCAGACACCTTGATGAGCGGGTTGAAAAATCAAATCGGTTGGTACCACTACAACCAAAGTTCGAACGGACCGAGCATGATGGCCGAGCGTCAAGGCTTGGCCGAGTTTTTGCAAAATCAACCCGATCCACTTTTGCATCGAATTTTTGGCGCGGTAGTTTCGGCAAAAAATGGACGTCGGCTTTCCGCTAGCCAGCTTGAGTCCGGTAAATCTAAGTCACACCAGTTCAGCGTGTTTGTGCGCACCGATCATCCTGCAACGGTTGAAGAATGGCAAAACGGTATTGCTGCGGACCGAGCTGAATTTGAGCAACAAAGTTTTGAGCTACGGCACCTGCAGCATCAACAATGGTGGCGGATGTTTTGGCAGCGCAGTTGGATTCACTTAGGCCAGGAGCAAAGTTCCGACCCGATTCCGCGCAACCAATACGACCTGCGGGTCGGTATGGACCAACACGGCAGCAATGTCTTCGTTGGCGAGATCCGCGACCTGCGCATTTCATCTGACAATCATCTGCATCACACCGACGTCGACGAAACCGGTGCCATCACAAACTCCTCCGGCTGGACATTCGCCGATGGCTTAAGCATCGACGCCACAATCATTGCCGGCGATTTACCTGGTGGCGGCGGTCGTATCGTCGACAAAGTCACCCCCGGCGGTTCCGACGGCTTCCTATTCGACACTTACCCTAACAACAGCCTGCGCCTCATCGTTGGCTCGCAAATCATCCAAGCGAAAAACGTACTCCAAAAAAGCGTGCCGGCAAAGGTTGGCGCGCGCGTCAACGCTGCCAGCGGAGCACTCAGTATTTTGCTTAACGGCGCAATCGTGGCATCAAGTTCTGGCGGTGAATCCATCAACGACGCCCAAGTCGTCGGCCGTGCTTATGCGTTGCAGCGCTGGGTTGACGCCTGCGCTGGTCGTGGCAATTTCCCAATCAAATTCAACGGTTCAATCTTCACCGTGCCGCACCCTGGCAAGTTCGGCGACGCCGACTACCGACGGTGGGGGCCGGGCTATTGGTGGCAGAATACGCGTCTTCCGTATCTATCTATGTGTGCCAGCGGCGACGCGGAAATGATGAAACCGCTGTTCACCATGTACGCCGAGCAGCTGATGCCGCTCAACGTTTACCGCACTAAAAAGTACACCGGTCACGGCGGCGCATTCCTGCCGGAATGCATCAATTTTTGGGGCCCGATTTTCACCGCAACATACGGCTGGAATCCATTCAGCGAACGCAATGACAAACTGCAAGACAGTCGCTATCACAAATGGGAATGGGTCAGCGGTTTGGAACTTGTTTGGATGATGCTGGATTATGTCGAGCATACCGAGGATTGGGATTATCTAAAACAAACGGTGCTGCCCAGCGCGTTTGAATTCCTGACCTTTTTCGATCAGCACTCGGAGTTGGATGAAAACGGTAAGCTAATCATGACGCCGTCGCAGGCGCTCGAGACTTGGTGGGACACGACCAACCCTATGCCCGAGGTTGCTGGTTTGCATGCGGTGACGCAACGCTTATTGGATCTAGATGCAAAACTAACCAGTCCAGCGCAACGTGAATTTTGGCAGCAGCTCAAAAACAAAACGCCGAACGTTCCGACTTGGGTGAAAGATGGCGTGGAACTATTAGCGCCAGCCGAGCGCTTCGAACAAAAGGCCAACGTCGAAAATCCGGAGTTGTATGCGGTATTCCCATTCCGCTTGGTGAGCTTTGAAAAAGACAACGCCGCCCTTGGAGAACGCGCGCTGGAACATCGTTGGGATCGCGGCGCATCGGGTTGGCGGCAGGACGATTTGTTTATGACCTACTTGGGCTTGGCGGATCAAGCGCGCGCAAATTTGGTCAGTCGCGCGCGCAACAAACATGCTGGATCGCGCTTTCCGGTTTTCTGGGGACCCAACTATGACTGGATTCCCGACCAAGATCACGGCGGCGTTTTGATGCGCACCTTGCAAACCACGTTGATGCAAACTGACGGTCGCAAGATCTACTTACTACCAGCCTGGCCTAAAGAATGGAGCACAGAATTCAAATTGCATGCTCCCTTCCAAACCACAATCTCTGGCAGCGTGCGCGACGGGAAAATTTTCGACCTCGTCGTCATTCCAAAATCACGCCGCGCCGACATCGTGCTTCCGCAAAACTAAGCCGCCGACGACTCCAAACACCAACCCCAAAATCCCGTGAAAATTGGCTTCCACACCGACGCATTTAATTCGGCTGCATTTAGCTTCGAAAAAGCACTCGCTTGGGCGCAGGCGAACAACGTGCACTTCATCGAACCAGGTGTCATCGACGGGGTGTCATGGATTCATGGCTTGGGCTACTTCCCGCACGTCGCCTTGTACGAAGATCCGGTTCTGTTGCGCCGTAAAATGGCCGAGTTCGGTGTTCAGTTCAGTCAGGTGGACGCCGCCTATCCGATGAGCGGTAAATGTGGTCCGTCGCGCGGGCTGCCTTATGTTTTGAAGACCATTCCGTGGGCTAATTTGGCCGGTTGCGAGCGCGTCGCCACTACCGACGGCTTAACGAAGCCCGAAGGCTTGAGCGACGCCGAGGCGATGGATCACATGAAACGCTCTTATGAGCAAATCATTGAGGTCGCCGAAGCGAATGACATCACCATTACTTTTGAGGTGCATGGTTATTTCACCACCAATCCGGAGCGCTTGGAGCAGATGTTGCATTTTGTGGATTCGCCCAAACTGCGGCTGAATTTTGACACGGGTAATACTTTCATCGCCGGCCAGGATCCGGTCGAATTCTGCGATCGTTTCATCGACAAAATCGTGCATGTACACGTAAAAGACGTCAGCGCGAGCATGGCCGAAGCGATGCGCGGCAAAGACACTGGAATTGCGATTAGCCACTGCGCGATAGGCGACGGCGTCAACGCGGACAACATCAAAACTTGCTTGAGCAAGCTGCACGCGCGCGGTTTCGACGGCGTGCTGAGTATGGAATGCGAAGGCCAGGGCGGACCGTTGATTGAAAAGTCTTTGGCATGGCTGCGCGGCACTTTGCAAGAGCTGGGCATCCCCGAAGAGATAGAATGAAAGGTGATGCGGGTTGCCTTCCTCCTAATTTGTCTGATCTCTCCCATGGCTGTTTCATGCAGCCAAAATCCGGTCGCCAGCGGCAGGCCGGCGGCTGAAAGTGAGGCTCAATTCGATGAGCGCATGGAGTGGTTCCGCGATGCGCGTTTTGGTTTGTTTATACACTGGGGGCTATACGCGGTTCCGGCCGGGCAGTGGGGAAAGGGCAGCAATTACGCCGAGTGGATTCAGCACAGCGCGCAAATTCCGGTGCCGACTTATGAGAAGTTTTTGGAGCAGTTCAACCCGGTTAAATTCAATGCCGACGACTGGGTGCTAGCGGCCAAAGCGGCGGGCATGAAATACATCGTGATTACGTCCAAGCATCATGATGGTTTTGCACTGTACGATTCCGCAGTCAGCGATTACGACGTAATGGCGACGCCGTTTCAGCGTGACATCATGAAGGAATTGGCCGACGCTTGCGCGCGCCATGGTTTGCGCATGTGCTGGTATCACTCGATCATGGATTGGAATCATCCTGATTATTTACCGCGCCGTGGTTGGGAAAAAGCCGACCGTCCCGAGGGCGACGCCAACATGGATCGCTACGTCGCCTATTTGCGTGCGCAGGTGACTGAGCTGTTGCAGAACTACGGACCGATTGGAATCATGTGGTTCGACGGCGAGTGGGAAGGCACTTGGAATCATGAATACGGTCAAGCGCTCTACGATTTGTGCCGCAAGTTGCAACCGGATGTGATCGTCAACAATCGCGTCGATAAAGGGCGCGGCGGCATGGCGGGTATGACGTCCGGGCCGCAGTTCGCCGGTGACTATGGTACGCCGGAGCAGGAAATTCCGGCCACCGGTTTGCCGGGTGTGGATTGGGAAACCTGCATGACTATGAATCGGCACTGGGGCTACAACTCCAAGGATCTTGATTACAAATCAACCACGGATTTGATTCGCAAGTTGTGTGATATTTCATCGAAGGGCGGCAACTTCTTGCTCAACATTGGACCGACTGCTGAAGGCACTTTCCCCGACTTAAGTTTGGATCGTCTAAGCGGAATGGGGGAGTGGATGGACGTTCATAGCGAGGCCATTTATGGCACCACGGCCAGTCCGTTCCCGATGTTGGATTGGGGCCGCTGCACGGTCAAAGCGGACGGCGATCAAACGCGGATGTACTTGCACATTTTTAATTGGCCGTTGGACGGACGCATTGTGCTGCCGGGGGTCGGTAATGAGGTAGTCAGCGCCAAGTTAATGTCGGC
>JACKQG010002434.1_pt1 | contig 24325 bp, 23 predicted proteins | sample 8237621 | NCBI WGS metagenome assembly JACKQG01 (sample SAMN15677084, study PRJNA649215) | marine metagenome | biome: marine; feature: Black Sea; material: saline water; isolation source: suspended particulate matter (SPM) from the Black Sea western gyre | collected 2013-06-09/2013-06-10 | depth... | reverse complement strand
CCCATATGATGATGCGTTAATAGAGGCTGATCTGGACGGTGTTTCACCCTTTGATGTCGATTCGGCCGCCAAGACATATGTCAGTGAAATGATCTCTATCCTGAATTTCTCATGAAGAATTTATTTTGGTTGTGCAAATGTGCAAATGAACGCATCAGGCCTGCGGGGAATCCGGGATAGGCTCTAATGAAACAGCGCAAAAGATATCCCATAAGATCAAAATATCACTTCAGAAAAAAGACCAAAAACCTCAAGCTGAAGCCTGGAGCAGACGGCGGTCTGAAAAAGGTTTTTGCATCCATCGGGGTCCCGAAAAAAACGCCGTTTATACCGGATCCTTTTCAGCTTGAAGCGCTCGCGGCAATTGAAAGGGCCGACTGTCTGGTTACCGCTCCCACCGGCGCCGGTAAGACCTGGATCGCACAGCAGGCCATCGCCCGGATAAGTGCAAAAGGTGGAAAGTCGTGGTATGCTTCTCCACTAAAGGCGCTCACCAATTCAAAATATGCGGAATTTTCTTCAATATTCGGGGCCAGAAATGTCGGCATCTTAACCGGTGACAGAAAAGAAAACCCGGATGCGCCCGTTCTTGTCGGGACCACCGAAATTTTGCGCAATCAGCTTTATGACGCCATGCATCAGGGTATTTCCCTGGACACCGATTTGGTCATCCTTGATGAAGCCCATTACTTGGGCGATGAGGACCGGGGGGTTGTCTGGGAAGAGACGATGATCTATCTTCCTTCCAGGATACCTCTGCTTTTGCTTTCGGCCACTATCGGCAATGCGGATCACATCTCCCGATGGCTGGCTTCAATCCGTAAAAAAAAATGTGTTGTCGTTGAAGCAACCAAGCGACCGGTACCGCTTTTTTCTCTGTTTCTGCACCCTTCCGGGACGCTCTTGCCACTGACAACCCAAGGCGCTCCCGGAAAAAGCAGACTCTCCAAAAAAGTCGTTGCATACGTCGGCAGCAATCGCCCTCTCTTTTTGGCCCCGCCCGGCAAACTGCTTCCATTTGGCGAAATCATGCGGGTTTTAAAAAAATATCGCCTTCTTCCGGCCATATTCTTCCTTAAATCTCGGGCCGACTGCGACCATGCCCTTGAACGCTGTCTTGACAACCTGATACCCGCTCAGAAACGAAAAAAACAACTTGACCAGAGAATCCGGATGCTAACAGCCCAAAGCCCTCATGTCGCCAGACACCGCCAATTGTGGCATCTGGAGAACTTGGGGGTGGGGGCTCATCACAGCGGGCAGCTGCCGGCATGGAAGCTGGTTTTGGAGACCCTGATGACGGAAGGACTCTTAGATGCGGTCTTTGCAACTTCCACAGTTGCTGCCGGCGTAAATTTTCCTGCCAGAACAATTGTTTTGCTCAATTCAGACCGGTTCAACGGCACCGAGTTTGTCCCTTTAACCCCCACCGAATTCCATCAGATGACCGGACGCGCCGGCCGACGGGGAATGGATCATATCGGGTTTGCCGTGGTGGTTCCAGGAAAATTCATGGACATTCGACGAATGGCCAAGATGATCGCTTCGCCGCCCTCTGACGTTATCAGTCAGATCAAAATCAACTTTTCCATGATCCTTAATCTGCTGCTTTCCCACAACCCCGAACAAATTGAAGATCTTTTGAAAAAATCTTTTGCGACCTACACGATGATGAATGTTCAAAAAAACGGTAACGCCCGGGGACGGTTGGGAATTGATCACAAATACCTGTGGCGAGATTTTTTGAAACATCTCGACTTTCTGAAAGAAACAGGATACGTAACCCCCGGCGGGGCCTTAACCCAAGACGGCGCCTGGGCATCCCAGCTGCGAGTCGATCAGCCCCTCATGCTCGCCGAAGGATTCAGGCTCGGAATCTTTCCTGAATCAGATCCGGCACTTCTTGCCGCCATCATCTCATCATTTGTATATGAACGGGAATCGGACGATAGAATTGAAAAGGCTTCCGTGCCCCAAAGGCTGGTAACAACCTTTCAATCGACAAACGTAGGTCTGAAACCATTTGCAGAACGCATGTCCAAGCGCGGTTTCAGTATCAAACCACTGTATTTGCGACCGGCGGTCACAATTTTCCAATGGGCGACCGGCCTGCCCTGGGAAAAAGTGCTCTCCACCGCTGAAATGGAAGAAGGAGACCTTGCCATGCTCATCCTCCGGACCGCAGACAACTTGCGACACATCAGAGCGCTGAAACGAGTTTTCCCTGAAGCTGCCCAAACAGCCGCGACCGCCATTGAACTTATCATGCGGGATCCGGTGACCATGGATTATGATATGTAGGCAGAAAGGCACTTTAAACCATCGCCATAAGACATTCGGTCAGCTGTTGCTGCTCCGGTTGGCTCATCTTGAATCTCACACCAATACCATTTTCGGTGGTTCTGACGATCTCGCCTGAAATTTTGACATGTTTCCGGTCTTCGCGGAACGGGAAGGTAAGGACAATATCCTGTCCGATGGAGAACGGCCTGCGGGTTTCGATGAACAGGCCTCCGGCACTAATGTCTTTGATGAAGTCGTTGTAACTGCGCTCACAGGTCGCATAATTTACATTCATGAAAAAGGGCTTTCTGAAAAAAAGATCGTCATGCATTTTTGCGCGGATATTTGAAGATCTCGGTAACCTGCTTAAAACGGAATCTTTGTTCTGCTCCGGCAAGCTGCGGATTTCTGGAGTAATGGAAACAATCAGGTGCCCATTATTTTCGCCGGTGGCGGGATAGCCGCGGTTTGTTTTTCTACCTCTGATATGGTATGTTCTGTTAAAAGGGCAAAATCAGCCGTTAACCTGAATAATAAACTTAAATGGGAATCGATTTCCTCGAGCAAAAAAACCGGTGAGCATGAAAAAAACCGTAGCTTTTTCAAAAGATGCCACAAATGTTTTCTTTCATATTCTAACTCAGTGCAACCTAAAGTGTAAACATTGCTATATCAATACCAAGCAGCACGGGAAACAGGTACTGCCCCTTGAGACCATCGCAGCATGGCTCAACGTGTTTGCCCGCAAGGGCAGAGCGGCCAATGTCATCTTCATCGGCGGTGAACCTACCATGCATCCTGATCTGCCGGCTGCCGTAAAAAAAGCAAAAACGATCGGCTACAGTTCCATCACCGTGGATACCAATGGATATCTCTTTCACGATATCCTCTCGAAAGTCGCTCCCGATGAAGTCGATTATTTCAGTTTCAGTTTAGATGGTGCTACCCGGAAAACCAACGATATGATCCGGGGCAACGGCTCATATGATAACTGTATCGCCGGCATCCGCAAAACAATCCGGAAAGGTTTTGCCGCCAGCCTTATATACACGGTAAGCAGGATGAACGTTCATGAACTTGACAAAATGCCCCCCCTGCTTGCCGATTTGAAGATAGAACGTTTTTTCATCCAGGTTATTGGGATAAGGGGAAAAGCTGCCAAAATCGACCGGGAGAAGCTGCAGGTTTCCCGAACGGAATGGTTGAGCATCATTCCGGATCTGGCCGAAAAGATTGCCGGGGCAGGCATAACGGTTACCTATCCGAAAGTTTTTTTAAGCCTAGATGAGCTCTTTGAATGTGCCGGTATTGTTGCCGAAAACTATTTCATTTTTCCAAACGGACGGGTCTATCGGTGCCCTCTGTGCGAAGACTATCCCTTGCACAGCATGGTGTTGAAGAACCACAAGCTGCTTGCAACCGGCAGGATAAACGAGGCCGATCTTTTCGCTTTAAATACCCCTGAAGGCTGTGTAATGAACAAGCTTATCCAGCCGGATAATTTAAGTTACAGCAGCAATGGTGTTCCGGAATATAAAATTGCCTGCTGTATGCTCAAGGAGGAAATCCGCAAGATATAATGTGAAAGGAATTTTTTATGGAAAGCCCGGCACGGAGCGACAAAAGGGAGCTTAAAGACTACGCTGTCGTTTATATCGAAAACTTTAAAGGACTTATCCAATGAAACCAAAAAACTTGTGGCACAAGCGGACAAACTTGACAGGACGCAGCCACCTGCCGGATTAAAGCGCAAGGCGGCCGGCCAGACGGCATGCAAAAAGAAATTACCCCTGAAAGAACTTGCGGCGGGCAAATTAGCTGCTTTAACAGCATCGGATACGGTTCTCAAAATTATTCGGCGGCACCAAAAGGGCGTCGGAATTCCCACCTTGAAGGCCAAAACCGGATTTGACGACAAAAAAATCAGGAATATCGTTCACAGGGCCGTTAAGCAAGGCAAAATCAGACGCTCCGGCCGGGGTGTCTATATCCACTCGTAGAAAAGCAAGGAGCATATGCAAACGATACGAAAAGAGATGATCGGCCTTTTGGAAAAAGAAAAGATGAACGCCCGGGAAATATCCCGGGCGGTGAGGATCCGGGAAAAAGAGGTTTATGAGCATCTTGGTCATATTGCACGCTCGGTAAACGTAAAAGGACAGAAGCTGGTTACCATACCTTCCCAATGTTTGGAGTGCGGCTATGTCTTTAAAAACCGGAAACGCTTTTCATCTCCAAGTCGTTGCCCGTATTGCAAAAATGAGCAAATCCGACATCCGACCTATCGTATTTGTAAATTTTATTGAAATTCGACATGTTGTTTACGCTCACTCGAAGTCATAGATCCGGCTTGTCAAATTTATATTCATTAAAGCCCCCATATAAGCCGGGTTCTTTGGGCCCGGATTCTTTACTTACCGTAGCAGTTAACGCCGGCATATTTTTGCCGGTAGGTGTTCAGCAACGGCGTCAGCTTTCTTTCCGGGATGGCAACTTCTTTTAGCCTCGCTCGAATCTCCGAATCGCTGAGTCGAACGTGCAGCTTTCTTTCCGGAATGTTTATTTCAATAATATCTCCGTCTTTTATGGCACCGATGGCTCCGCCGTTATACGCTTCCATTTCAACATGACCGATACAGGGTCCTGTGGTGGCGCCGGAGAATCTGCCATCGGTAATTAAGGCCACCCGCTTATAGCCGGCGCCCTTGAGGGCATCGGTAGGGGTTAACATTTCCGGCATTCCCGGCGCTCCGGCCGGACCCTGGAACGGCAACACCACCACATCCCCCTCATTGATTTTTTGGGCTTCAATGGCATCGAGCAATTCCTTTTCCGTACAAAATACTTTGGCAGGTCCTGAATGAACCAGCATTTCCTTGCCAACGGCGGTCTGTTTTATGATGGCGCTGTTGGCGATATTGCCGGTTAATACGGCAATCCCGCCTTCGGGATGAAAGGCCTTGTCCGGGGATCTGATCGCATCCTCATTCAGCACCTTGGCTTCTTCTGCGATCTTTTTGATGGAAATCCCGCTGACGGTGACAGATTCCTTTAGCATCGCTTTCAAACGGTTCAAGACGGCCGGGATGCCGCCGGCGCCGTCAATATCCGCCATCTCGTGCGTCCCGGCCGGAATGATCGAGCATATGTTCGCGGTTTCTCGAGAAATTCTATCAAACATGGCTATGTCAAGATCCAAACCTGCTTCCGCAGCAATGGCCGGGATATGCAACACCGCATTGGTGGAACCTCCCATGGCCATGTCCACCCTGACGGCGTTGACAAACGAATTTTCGGTCATGATGTCTCGCGGACAAAGATTTTTTTTGACCAGTTCTACAATCGATTTTCCGGATTCATAGGCCTGCTCTATTTTGCGCGGATCCACCGCCGGAGTGGTGGCACATTTGGGCAGCGACATGCCCAGTACCTCGGCAACCACAGCCATGGTATTGGCTGTGTAGAGGCCGACGCAGGATCCTGCGCCGCAGACCATTTGCGGAAGCAGTTTCTCAGCATCTTCGGGAGACAGCGTTCCGGCCTTAACCTGGCCGACGAGGCCGAACCCCTGGATGGGGTGGCATTTCTGCCCATTGATGATGTTGGCCTTCATGGGGCCGCCGGTCACAATAATTGCGGGTAAATTCAGGCGTCCCGCCGCCATTAACATCCCCGGAGTAATTTTATCGCAGCCGGTGATGCCGACCCATCCGTCCATGGAATGTGACAGGGTCATAATTTCAATATTATCGGCAATATGCTCTCTGCTCGGAAGACTCAACCGCATCTCCACAAACATGGCGATGCCGTCACAAACACCGGGAACACCCCATTCCAAAGGAACACCCCCTGCATCTCTGATGCCTCGCTTGACTTCCTGGGCAAGCTGGTTCAGATGGATATGGCCGGGGATGATATTGTTATAGCTGTTGGCAACACCGATGAACGGTTTGCCCGGATCGAAATCCTCTTTCTTCAAGCCGGCAGACATCATTAAGGCCCGATGGGGCAAAGTTTCAATGTTTTTCTTCAAGATATCCGAACGCATGATTGAAATGACCTCCTGTAATGTTTTCCCCGTTATCCTTTCAAATAGTCTTTACACGCTGGCAATGCCAGCTTTTTGTTATTCCTTTAAGGCATTTTATGCACTTTGTAAATTTCTAATCCGGATTTTTTAAACCCGCCAATTGATATGCTTTCAAATTTCCGGCGGGATTACTACCGGCACGCTGCATTGACAATCCAATGTTTAATGCTCATTATTTTAAAGTTTACTGCAGTTCGTCTGCAGTTAGCGGAAGCCCTTTTCAAGACGTCGTTTAAGGTATTCCGTCACCGGGATTGAAATCATGCCGCTGTGGATCGTACACCATGTGATCCACAGCATAACCATCACAAAATACTCCATTTTGATTTATTCCCGGATCTTGCCTTTTGATGTCCGTTTTTCTGATCCCGTGATTATTGTGTCCTTGCGCTCTCTTCGGACACAACTTTTAGCGCATAGACATTGCCTGACTTATAATAACTCTGGCTCACCTTGTATTTTTCGGAAGCAGCCAAGCTGACAATAATTCTTACAGTTTTATTGTCATGGCCCGGCTGGATCTGTATCTGTTTAATCCAATCACCGTTCACCGGAATGTTCGATTGAACGTTTTTAATCGTTGCAGGCGCTTTTAACTCAACGGTAATTTCAGGTTGTTCTCCCTCAAGTTTAAAACTTACTAAAGGTGAAAAATAGCGGTTCGCATGAAAAAATACGATTTCTCTTATCCCTTTTTTAACCTTAAATGTGATGTTACGAATTTCCAGTGGGGGTTCTGTTTTTGCTTGAAGCTGTTCGGGAGTTTGAATCGATTTGGATTCGTCCGCTGCAGATGGGCTTGCTTCTTCAGGCCGGACAATTGAGATCGATTTCGGAACCGACATGGAAGCAACATCCCGGGGAGGCGGAATAATATTATCGACGGCAATGGGTTTAAAGTAAGAACACAATCCTTTTGCCACTAACCCCGCCCCGAATTTGCGAGCGTCCTTTTCATTATCGAAATCGCCGATGTAAATACGGAACCAGCTTTCACCGTTTACATTTTCTGATATCGTAAAAACATTATACCCATATGCTCTCAACCGCTGGACTTCCTCTTCGGCATATGTTTTTTGTTTATGAGAGCTTACATGTAAAAAGTAGATAATTGCATCCGGTTGGCAGTCACCGCTTTCCGCAGCGGCGGTCTCGTCGATTGATTTTATCATGTAATCTGATACCAGGCCGGTATCCTTTAATAGTAACGCGTTTTTCTCGGCTTCTTCTTTTGAGTCATACAGTTCCGTGTAGACCCTGTACAAGTTCCCTTTACCTGCTATGGTTTCGCACCTGTAAAAAGAATTATGGCCGAGACTCTTTAACTGTATTGACCGCTGCACTGCCGTGTGAAAGTCCTTAAAGGCATCAATCTGAATGGAATACCTTTTGCCTGCATGACTTTCATCCGGCGGGGTGAGTGCCGGGCTTGGCTTTGCCGCTGTTTCTGCAGGAGGGTTGCCGGATTCCGGGGCTGGAGTCGAAGATCTATTATTTTCTGCATGGATTTTATCCGGCGTGTTCAATTCCGGGCTTTGTTTTGCCGCTGTTTCTTTAGAGCTTTGGCCGGATTCCGGGGCTGGAATTTTTTTTGTTATTTTTACCGGTCCTACTGGAGCTTTTTTGGCGGGAATTAAACTTAGAAAAAAAATTGATATGACCACCGACAGCAATAGTAGGACAATCCCCGTCTTTTTCATAACGTCCCCTTTTTATGCTTATTAAAAATAAGATTAACTTGTAAATGCAAAATCGCCCGCGGGGAGCATGCCGGGCATACGCTCTGCAAACACATCAACTAACTATTTGAACAATGACGATAGCCAGCATGGCCAGAGGATAGTAACTGGCCATATTGAAAAGCGCCATGGCATACCGGGGCTCACTTGTTCTATAAAGCAGGAAAGCGGGCAGTACAAAAAGACATAGTCCCGTTGCAAAAGACGCGACGACAAAGGGAAATCCAAACGTTATCGGAGAAAAATAAAAAACGGCCACGGAAAGAACTACTGCCAGAATAAGGCTTGCCAGAATAATAGCGTTGGCCGACTCAGCACCCAGTCGAACGGGAATTGTCCGGGCGCAAAGACGTCGGTCTTCATCGATGTCGGTCCAGTCATTGGGAACGTTCTGGCCGCCGATTTCCCAGCAAAACAGCCAGAAAAACAGCACCATGACATATAACGGTGAGGGCTTCGGATCGACGGCAAAGACCCCGGCGATGGCGCCTGCGGTTTTAACCCCGCCGCTGACCAGGGTTCGCAGATGAGTTACTTTGAGCAGTAAACAGTAAATCGTCTCCAGGATGCAGGCGGCAAGGAAAATAACGATACAGACAGGGTTTAAGCGGTAGGCGCCCATAAGCGCCACCACCGACCACGCCACGGTCCACAGCAGTCCCTCTTTGAAACTTAAATACCCCTGGGCCATGGGATGACGGAGCATGACGGCATCCAGGTCACATCCGGTGCCAGGAGCTCCACAGAGTCTTATCTTCTCTTTGTCGACGCGATAGTCGATGACATCATTAAGGGCATACACCGCCGTGTAACCGGCAAAGGTAGTGATCAGCCCCAGAACAATCACTTCAAAAGACGGGAACCGGCCGAGCCAGAGCAAGGCCCCCAGCGCCGGGGTGGACATGTCCAGCAAGCCGTGGGGCGTTCTGGAAAGAGCCCAGAATAACGTTAAGCGGGAAAGACCGGTATATGGGCTTGAGAGCGGTGTCATTTGAGGTATAATTCCGTGCTTAAATACCGTTCACCCGTACTCGGCAGGATGGCCACAATTCGTTTGCCGCCGGATTCCGCGCGTTTGGCAATCTCAAGGGCCGCCCATACAGCCGCTCCGGATGAAATGCCGCAGAGAATACCTTCTTTTTCCGCCAATTGACGAGCGGTTTCAAAGGCAGCTTCATTGGTAACGGTGACAACTTCATCAATCAGCGACAATTCTAAGATATCAGGAACAAAACCGGCGCCGATGCCCTGGATCTTGTGCGGACCGGCTGTGCCGCCGGAAAGAACCGGAGAATCGGCGGGTTCAACGGCAACCGATTTAAAGGAAAAATTTCGCTGTTTGATTACCTGGGATATGCCGGTGATGGTTCCGCCGGTGCCTACTCCCGCCACCAAAATGTCCACCTGGCCCCCGGTATCTTTCCAGATCTCTTCAGCAGTTGAACCGATGGTCGAACCGATGTCGGGAAATATTTTCATGGGTTGCTCCTCTCTACTCAATTATCTTAGCATTCGGGCAGTTTCTTTATAAACCCGCTTCTTTAGCGGAACAGAAACAGGCTGCCCACCCCTCATTTAAATATCAACCGCGGCGTTTCCATAATTACCTTGGTGTCCGGAGGAACCGATTCCGTCAGCCAGACATTGCCGCCGATGACGGAGCGCGCACCGATCACGGTATCGCCGCCTAAAATCGTAGCGCCCGAATAAATGATGACATCGTCTTCGATCGTGGGGTGGCGTTTTTTGCCTCTCAGCTTTTCACCGGCATCCTTGGGCAGTGACAGCGCTCCCAGGGTTACCCCCTGGTAGATCCTCACATTCTTGCCGATCTTGGTAGTTTCGCCGATCACCACCCCGGTCCCGTGATCGATACAAAACCGTTCGCCGATTTCGGCCCCCGGATGAATATCGATACCGGTTACACTGTGGGCATGTTCGGACATAATACGCGGCAGCAGCGGCACCTTAAATTCAAACAGCTTATGGGCGATCCGGTGTACGGTAACGGCAAAAATGCCCGGATAGCTGAAAATAATCTCGTCATACCCTTTGGCGGCCGGATCCCCTTCGTATACCGCCCGGACGTCGGTTGCCAGGATTTTGCGCAACGATGGGATCGATGCCAGAAAGTCGAGGGCGATTTTCTGGCCCTGTTCGCCGCACTGGGTACACGGCAGGTCATATCTGAAGCATTCATGCCGGATGCTGTGAGCTATCTGTTCGGATATCATGTCAAACAGCGCTGAAACCGTTTGGCCGATAGCGTATTTCAGATTGACGGGGTCGATTTTTTCCCGGCTAAAGTAGCCCGGGAAAAGAATTTCCCTTAACTTGTCGATAATATCGATGACATATCCTTCGGAAGGAATCGGTTCATAATCGATATGCGTAAAACACTCCGAATCATCGCAGTTTACGATGATGCTTTCGGCGATTTCCGGAAGTTGTTTTCTATAATTCGACATTACTTCCGCATCTGTCCTGCAGGCAGGATCCGTGTTTTTATCATGCTTCATTTTCAATCTCCATGGATCGTGTTTAAACGGCTTGGCCTATTATTTCTGACCAAACTCGGAGGATGTGGTGTTCTTTGCCGAAATAAATGAGACTCGCTACCCAGGTTAAAATAATACATCCAATTGTCAAAAAAGGCATCAAAAAAATACACTTTTAACATGTGTGTTGATAACCAGGCCGGTTGCCTTTAAAATTTCCCCCCGGCATTTTTTTTAAAGTTCATCTGCTTTAAGCACAATTTTTGATGGGATAGAAAGAAGCTTGGGTTGAAAAAACACCGTTTTTTCAGGAACGCTGAAAAAAAAGTTGATAAAATATTTATTTAATTTCAAGCAAATGTGGATTTCCCCCAAAACCGTCTATTTTTATGCTTGCTTTTTTGTGCTACTTTGAGGGTAAACTTTTGTCACCGGGAACACGGAAAAAATCAGCCTGATTTTAACCGATCGAGTTGCTTAAGCCTAAAAATCTGCCGGCATGCTGTGACGATACCCCGGTACTATTCGCAATTTTGGATAGCCCTCAACATACCCGAAAGCAATATCATGAAAAAATACTTCATAAGGATATTATCATCCATTTTACCCAGGATGAATACGACCGTGAAAATGGCTGATACCGAATTGATCTATCAACAAATAGTGGAATATTCTCAGGATGCCGTTTTGTTTGCCGACGAAATCGGTGCGGCCACACCCATCGGCCACGCCGTCTTCCAGCTTTTCCGCCAGGGTATGGGGCAAAACCTGGCCGACATGGACTTTGCCGCCGTAAAAAAGGTGTTGGAAGCGATCAGTGACCGCTGATTCGTTTCCATCCATAAAAGGAGAAAGTACCCGTGGAGAATAAGACCTTCAAAGCCCTGGTGGTCCAAGAAACCAAAGAAAAAAAATACGTCCGCCGGATCATGGAAAAATCCATCGATGATCTGCCTCCGGGAGATGTCTTGGTCAATGTCAAGTATTCGTCGTTGAATTACAAGGACGCTCTTTCGGCCATCGGCAACAAAGGGGTCACCAAAAACTATCCCCATACACCGGGCATCGATGCCGCCGGCGTGGTGGTTGAAAGCCACAGTCCTGATTTTAAGCCCGAAGACAACGTGATCGTCACCAGCTACGATCTTGGCATGAATACCCCGGGCGGTTTTGCCGAATACATCCGGGTTCCGGCGGACTGGGTGGTAAAACTTCCGGAAAATCTGTCTTTAAAAGAAAGCATGATTTACGGTACGGCCGGGTTTACCGCCGCCTTGTCCGTCTACCGGCTGGTCGGGCACGGGGTTGCCCCGGACCAGGGAGAAATACTGGTTACCGGGGCCACCGGCGGCGTCGGCAGCATGGCCCTTGCCATTCTCGCCCAAAGCGGTTACGCGGTGATCGCTGTCAGCGACAAAGTCGAAAAAAGCGAATTTCTTTCCGGTCTCGGCGCCAAGGAAATCATCTCCAGAAATGACGCCCTGGACACCGGCGGCAAACCGCTGCTGCCGGGCCGCTGGGCAGGTGTCATTGATACGGTGGGCGGTGATATGCTGGCAACGGCCATCAAATCCACCCAATCCGGCGGCGCGGTCACGTGCTGTGGAAACGTCGCCTCAGCAGATTTGCCGTTGACCGTATACCCGTTCATTTTAAGAGGCGTCGCCCTTTTCGGAATAGATTCCCAAAATTGCCCGATGAAAATCCGGCAACAAATCTGGCGGAAAATCGCAGGAGCGTGGAAGCTGGATCACCTGAGCCTTCTGGCTTCCGAAATTTCACTCGACGAACTGGATCGTACCATCGACCAAATCCTGCAAGGAAAGCTGACCGGTCGAACGGTCGTTCGTCTAGTATGACAAGGCGCGATGATGACTTCCAAAAGCGAAAAATCGGCCCTTGCCGGCCGATCCGGCCCGGGGAAACAGCCCGGTAGGGCATCCAATAAACCGGAAAGACGGAACATTCTGCGGCGGAAGCTCATCGACAGGTATATGCCCACCATCCGCCGGATCGTGTTTAAATACAACCGCAAGCTGCCGTCGAAAATTGACCTCGACGATCTGGTCAGCGCCGGGGTCGCCGGACTGCTGAGGGCCCTTGAAAGGTTCGAGCCGGAGAGAGGCGTAAAATTCAAGTGCTTCGTCAACTATCATATCAGGGGATCGATTCTCGATGAACTCCGCCAGTGGGACCATCTGCCCCGCAGCGAGCGGCAGGCAGCCAAAAGGATGGAACAGACCTATCTGCAGTTGGAACAGTCGCTGAAACGTCAGCCCACCGATGAGGAAATCGCCGGGGCGATGCAACTGCCGCTGGAAAAGTATTACCAGCACAAAGCGTTCTCCAAGGTGGACTTTCTCAGTTACGAAGATCTTTGGGACGGCGAGGAGGCCAAAGACCTTTTGGAGTTGATTTTTCGAAAAGATCTCAAGCTGAAGCTTACGCGGGTAATATCGCGCTTGCCGGAAAAGGAAAAGGCGGTGATCGATTTTTACTATTTCAAGGAAAAGACCTTGAAAGAAACCGCCAAATTGCTGAACGTGTCCGAAGGCCGGGCGTCACAACTCCACAAACAGGCGATGGCCCATCTGGCAAACGCTCGGCAGGAGCTCGAGCAGATCTCCCGGCCGGAGCTCGAGCAGATCTCCCGGCCGGACAGCGAACCATCCTCTGAGCTTTAAAGTCCCTAAAACACCGATGCCGTTATATGCGTTTTTGTTCGGCCTGACAATCCTGTGTTTTATCATAAGCGGCCTGTTTGAAAGCAGTTAAAACTCATATCGATCGGATTAAATTAAAAATGAAATGAACAAACAGATTGTAGCAGGGAGACCTTTGAAAAATGTTCAATTTTGTTCAAGTTCAAGGAAGACGAAGATTTTAACCACAGGAATACATTGAGTATTTCGAGGATTAAAAGCTGAGTCTGACACAGAAGTTGGGCAAAAGGGGACGTTTTGCAAAAGTCTCGCAGGGCCTGCTTGTCACAAGTACTATTTATTCTTCTTCTTTTCCTGCTTTTCCTTCTTCTTCTCCTTTATTGATTTGGCTGGCTTCTTCTTAACATCTTTCTTGGTGTCTCTTGATTTTCCCATTTCGATCCTCCTTTAAAGGCATTAGGTATTCGGGTTGCATTTTAACTTTGAGTTTCAACCGCACGCGCAATCTAAGGTTGCTAGGCTTTCTTTTCTTTTAGTTTTAAGGTTTCTTTCACAAGTGTTTTTTCATGTTCAAAGTCAACGGCGCGTTGGAGCATAATCTTCTGGGCCATTACGGGCCCTGCGCCATGCCAGGTACCGACTCCGTGGAGCCCCGCTGTCCAGTGTTGCAGTAGCTTGTGCACTTTCAAGATGTTTTCCGTGGGCTCTTCCGAACCAAAGCTGTAAAACTCTTCCACATAATCTTTCACGTCGGGGTTCTTCAACTCTTTTAAAGAAGGCAGCGTCACGACAAGCCCTCCGCCGATATCGCCTGCCAGGGCCATGGCCCGCCAAAAGGCATTGCAGATATTGAGCTTGGCCACATTGCCCATGACCTCATCCGGCAGATAAACCCCGGACCCGGGAGGGTCCTCGGCCCCTTTGCGGGCAGCGGCCATACCGCAGGCACGGCCCGTTTCCCTGAGTACCACCATTTCCGTGATTTGCTCGTTGATATGGGGAACCTTTTCCAGTCCCTTGTATTCCTGGATGAGCTTGCAGGCCCCGATGATCTGGTTCATGAATCCGACCTTACAGGTTCCGCCGCAGGTCATGCGGTGGGTTTTGGCAAACCGGGTTACGATTTTCCCGGAATAGTGGGCTTCACCGCAGTGAAAGACCCGCTCCCAGGGTACGAATACGTTATCGAAAACGACCATGGCGGTCTCCCGCTGGCCAAAGACGGGATTGCCTAATTCAAAGAGATCATCCGCCATTTCCCTCTCTGCAGAGTAGGGGGAAAACTGGCAGACATATGTAATTCCTTTCGCGTCGGTGGGAGTGGCAAAGGCCACTGCATAGTCCTCCTCCCCTTTCCTGTGGGACGATTGTGGCAGAACGACCAGTTCATGGCTGGCAAAAGCACCGCTGATGTTGATTTTGGCACCCCGGACAACGATACCCTTTTCGTTCTTTTCCACCACTTTCAGGGAGAGATAAGGGTCCGGCCAATCCAGGGTTTTTCTGTCCCTCCTGCCCCTGGGTTCGGTCAAGGCGCCGGCAACGGAGAGATCCTTTGCCTGAACCATCTTGAGAAATTCCATAAAGCGCGGACGATACTCGGTGCCCAGATCCTGATCCATCTCCCAGGTCGTGCTGGCCAGGGCATGGAAGGCATCGTAGCCCACACAGCGATATATGCAGGTCCCCAGCCTTTCTGCCGTGAATGTTCCGGCTTCAGCTTTTTTAACAAGATCATCTATGCTGGCGCTCACGTGGGTATAGCGATTGGTCACGCTGTCAATCAGAGGTGAGTAGCAGGACATGATATCCTTATACTTCGGATCCAAAGCCCAGCGATAACTGGCCTTGTTGGACTCGACAACGGTTCGGGTGTTGGCGTTCTCAAGAACATTCTCCACCCTCTTCCCGTTCATGTACACCCTGGGTTTCATATTTTTCAGGCTCTCTTCAAACTGCTCGGGGGTCATTAAGGCCATTGGGTCCTCCTGCCCGGTTCTGACACGGCTCCTTATGCAAACCTTCTCGTCATCAAACAGCAGCAGCGCATTCCACCATGCTCCTGTAGATGACCCTCTGGTTACCATTTGTAATTCAGCTTGTCAAAACAGTATTTAAATTAAAGCGAGTTCCCTTCGGTCTGAGCCCAGGGTCGAAGACGGTCAAGTCGTTGCGGGGAAGGCGCACGCTGTTGCAGTTCAAATATGGCACGAGTTTGGTTCGTTCATATGCGGACGGGCAAAAAAATAGCAGGCCTTTAATATTGCACGTAGTGAAAGGGCTCAACCTCGGAAAGCTCCTGGGGGCTGAGAGTTTCAAATCCCGATGATTCAATCAGATCCTTAGCCCGCTCCAGGTCTTGAATGTCTAGAACAAAAACTGCATTTTTCCGACTTTGTATTACAAAACCATAGCCATTCTCAATGTTGATATTTTCAGCGGCGAGGATCTGCAAAAGTTTATTAAGCCCGCCGGGACGGTCGTCAATCAGGACTGCAATCACTTCTTTAAGTTCGACCGGGATGCCTTCTTTGCTGAGCACTTTTTGGCCCATCTTGGGGTCGTCCACAATAAGATTGATGAGGCCCGAATCGCCGAAAGAAGATATCGTTGCAGACCGAATATTGACCGTTTTCCGGGCAAGGATGGAAGTAATTCGAGCCAAAACGCCGGGTTTATTTTCTGCCGGTATTGTAAGTTGATAGGCTTTCATCTTTTTTATTCCTCAAATCCGTTGATCGTTACGGATTGTTTTTATTTAAAATGAAGAGCTTTATCCCGAAATATAGAAAAATAATCCTAATGTGTCAATTTATTAAATATTCCACTAAAGTTTTGCCCCTATTTTTGCCGATAGATATTGTATAACGGATAACAAATAACCACCATTGAGCATTATCCCTCAATTGGAGTGAAAGGCAGGACAATATGATATGGAAAAACACAAAAGGCAATTGCGCAACTATGTTATAAATTTTGCTATACAGCGTAAGGTGGTCGTCATAAATCTCATCTTTATGCTGCTGGTCATGATTATGACCATGGCCGTCATGCGCACACACATGCTGGGAAACATTATGGAGCCGATTTTCCAGTACCGCATCGGCAGCTTGACCTTCTCTCTGCCCGGCGAAATTTTCATCATCCTTGCCGCGACATTCTTTTTCGGGATCGTTGCCCAACTGTGGATAACTCACAGAGTCTGTGGAGCACTCGTTAATTTCGTAAACACGTTTAAAGGTATTGGCGACGGTGATCTGGGTCGGAAAATAACCCTTCGGAAAGGTGACCTGCTGGAAAAAGAAGCCGAGCAGTTTAACCGGATGATGGAAAAGATCGTGCAGCGGGTGGCTGCTCTGGAAATGGACAATGAACGGCTGCGCTTGAAAATAAAGGCACTCTCGGAAGGCTGTACCGACGGTTAGACCCACTGTCCGTAAGGGATCTACCTGCCATATTATATTCCGAAAACTTTTACTCGGGTTCGGACGAATCTTTACCGCTGTCAGGATCGATTTCCATAGCCTTTTTAATTTTTTCGGCCGCTTCTTCCTTTTTCCCCTGGGCTGCCAGGGCGATGCCCCAGCCATACCAGGCCGATGCAAGGCCGGGGTTGAACACCGCCGCCTTTTCAAATTTTTCGATGGCTTCATCGAGCCGTTTCAACTCCATCAACGCCACCCCCCAGCTGCACCATATCTCAGCATTTTCAGGGGTCTGCTTTAAAACCGCTTTGAATTTCTCAATTGCCTCCTCGAACGGCAGCATATCAATACCTCAGTGTTGTCCGGGTTGTTGTCTTTGTCTTCCTCGAATAATTTTGGGAAAGGTCTATCCCTCCTTAATTTCTACCAGCTCCATTTTGTCTGCCTGCTGAATTACATCCACGACCTCCTGCCCCTTCACCACCTTCCCGAAGACGGTATGCTTACCGTTCAAGTGCGGCTGAGATAAATGGGTTTGGATCAATTTGCATCTGTGGCCGACGATCCCATTTTTTCTTGGTCATTGACGATTCCCCCTCAATATTTAAAAGTTGTTGGCAATGTTGATTTAGTTCCCATCCGTACGGATCGGCCGGTCCGATTGTCACAATTGCCAAACGGTTTCACGTCGGGGTGCCGGGGCGCAAAGTGTTTTTACCGTCTTATCCGTGCTTGACAGGCACAAAAAAGATATCCATACTCAGGCAAGTCCAAAACCTTTAAAGGAAGATGCCTTTATGCTTTTCAAACTGTTTTTGGCGTTCACGCTGATTCCGGTCGCCGAAATTTACTTAATTATCAAACTGGGCGCATTTCTGGGTGCCTTCAATACCGTGGCGATTATCATCATCACCGGCTTTGCAGGTGCCGCCCTGGCACGCATGCAGGGCTTGCAAACCATGCTGCGGGTTCGGCACAGCCTGCAGCAGGGAATTGTGCCGGCCGAAGAAATGGTAGACGCCCTGCTTATTTTCGTGGCCGGCATCGTTTTGCTGACACCTGGTTTTATTACTGACATAGCGGGGCTGCTGCTGCTCTTTCCCCCTTCCCGCTTTCACATCAAGCGGTTCCTCAGGCGCAAATTCGAGCTGTGGAGCAAGAACGGTACCATTCAATACCGCCATTTTCCTTAAACCGCCCAGGCCCGTCTTCAGCGTATGGCAGCATCCAAACTCGATCCCTAAAATATCCCGGGGCAAACGCCTATGGCTTATATTTGAACGAGAGTTTTACTCTGGCCCGGTAGGCGACGACCTTTCCTTGATCGATTTTCATATCCAGTGTCGTGATTTCCGCAATTCTCAAATCCCTGAGGGTTTTGCCGGCTGTTTCCACCGCATTTTGGGCAGCTTCCTCCCAGGACTTCTGGCTCGTTCCCACAAGTTCGATAATCTTATAGACACTTTCACTCATGCTTTACCTCCTTTGACATGCTGTTGGTTGCAGGCAAATCGGTTGATCGGCTGAATCGTTGAATGATTATTGGTTGCGCGTTACAGGTTAAGTGCAGGTTTTACCCGTAAACAGGTACATTCGTAATACTTATTATAGTTTATTTGGATTAGACTGCAATTCGTTTCTTTGCGCCCGGACCCTTGTCCCAAAATCTATGTTGAATTCAGCCGCCGAGCAGGTTAAGATCATTGCAGATGAACACACATGTTGATGATTGAGAGGAGATTGAAAACTGATGAGTCCACAATACATTCCGGATGAAACTGAACTGTTTGACAGGATTTGGAAGTATCGCAGGAGCGTTCAGCATCTCGAAAGAGAGTATCTTGACCTTCGGGTTCGCCTGCGCGATGCCGCGGCTGCACTTCGATCGGACCCGCAAAACCAGGAACTGAAGTCACAGGTAAACTATCTGGAAGGCCGGCTGCAAGATCTCGAAAGCAGGTATCCCTGGATTTCCACGGGTAACCCTTCGGAGATACCGTTCTGTATTAATTCAACGGTATGATCTTCCGAATTTAATGATATGATCAATGGGTTGATTGGTTAAATCATTATATTGTTTTTGCCAATGCCGTGGATCTAAAGAAAAACAGCACCGTAAAGCAGGCCAGCATCAGCGACAGTACGGGCAGTAGAACTCCGGTAAAAAAACCCAATTCTTTAGGTGGCTGTTTGCCGCTCGACCCTTTTGCCGGCAAAGGTTTCCATTTTCCCAAAGCAATGCTTTCCGGTGAAAGCTTGATTTCTTGAGACGCATTCATCCCTTCTTGTTTGTTTTCGTCGTTTTCAGGAAAATGAGAAATTCGGGCTGAAGCAAATGAAGCTCCCTCGAATTTCAGGAAGTCTGCAAAACAAAATTTCTCCCTGACAACGGTTACTTGAAATTATGCACAATAACAAAATCATTTTTGACCCGGGTCGCATGACAGCCGATACACCATCTGTCCCTGCCGGAATTCAGGGCCTTGCCTTCGGGAGTATATTTGGCCCAATACCAATCCCCATCCGGAGGATTGAATCCTTTGACCTTGTACATTACCACAATGGAATTGAGCGCCTCCATTTCTCCCTGGTAGTTTTCCATTTTTCAACTGTTGTCAGCCTGGCCAACGTCTTCGGTACTTTGGCAAATAACTCCCGGGTCGATTTTTGGTAGACTGCAAGATGCTCTTCCGGCATGTTTTGTGTAAACCGACAGCCGTTTTCCCAGTCGATGAAGATCGGTTTCGGGCGCAGCCGGCGAACATCAACGCTCAGATCCTGGCACAGCAGGCGAGACAGGTAAAGACTCTTGGTATATTTTTCGGTAAGCCGTCCAAAGGAAATACTCCGCTGTTTCAGAATATGATCCATCAGGCCTTCAGCCAGGGTGCCCATAACGGCCGTCGGTGTGCCGTAAAAAGAATGCTTTCCGGAAACCGGCGCTTCCAGTGACAGAATCGAATAGCCTGTCCGGTAATCGGTTAAATTGACGATACGTGCATGTCCCTTGGTCAGTTTTTGATCCGCCTGCCGCAGTTCGGCGATGGGCGGATAAAACTCGGGGGCCGACAGCAATGTCCCGGTACGAAGCGCCAGGGCCTGGTAGGTCGGCTCATACCGGCCGTTGGGATTCCACACCGCCCAGCTACCAATGGCGGCATTGGCGATACCGGAGAGCTGAGCGCCGATCTGTTCCGGTCGATACCAGAAACCCTGGATCCAGGGGCGTACGGGTTTGCTGGTGCGCTTTTGGATACGCTTGATGCTCAGTTCCATGATCTCTCGCGGGTAATCCCCTGGATGGATCATTCCCAGAAAACCCGGTGGGAAATGGGAAGGGTAGAACATGGGGCAGATCACGTCCACATGGGGGGCAATGGCCTCCAGCACCTGGCCCACACCGAAATCTTCCGTCTTCCAGGCGGCAAGACCGAAAATGTCCACCGAAACCGCCACATTCAGCGGGCTGAGGGCTGCATGAGCTGCCTCCAGGAAGCGGCCGATGCACTGGGAGCGTGCCAGGTTCGGTGGGGCCGGCCGATAATCGATGGCCCCCAGCGCCCCGTCACTGGGGAACCGGATATAGTCGAACTGGATCTCATCAAACCCCATGGCAGCCAGTTCCACGGCAAGACCGATGACATAATTCCACACCCGCCGGTCATAGGGATTGGTCCAATGCAGACCGTTTTTATCCTTCCAGGGAGAACCGCTGCGTACGTCGGTCAGACCCAGCTCGGGCCGTTGCATCACCAGGCGATGATCGGCAAAGGTATCCAGTTTGGCGATGGTCCAGATGCCATGGGCTTTCAATTTTTCAACCAAAGCCGGCAGGTCTGAAACCGGTTGACAAGACCCGCTTCCTTGGGCCAGCTCCAGTTTAGAGGTCCAGGCGATACGACCGTAAGGATCTTTAACATGCAGCACAACGGCATTGATTCCGAGTTGTCCGGCATAATTGATGACCTCGGCGATCCTGCGGGACGTGATGCTATGCGCCGGAAGGTAAACCCCTTTAACCGACGCCGGCATGGCTGCCACGACTTCTGCTGTCAGCAGCAGCATGATGAACACAAGCTCAACGGCAGTCCTGAGACCGAACCCGCTGCGAATCCGATCATCTGTTTTTTTCAACATGCTTATCTTCCCCTTTTAAGATTTGGCCGATGACTGTCCGCATGGCTGCGGCCGGCTTGCCCGCCGGCAATCCACCGGCACTACTAATAATATCGGAAGGTTCTAGGAAAAACTTAAATTGAGCATCTTAAGACATTTTCTGAAAAACGGCAGCAGGAACCGGGATGAAAATAGTAACTTTCCCCCTGTTCTTAAAAAAAAGATGCTGCAACAAAAAAAGCTTTTTTCTTCCCATCCTCCTGGTGTATATATGCAGGAAAAAGTTAAGCTAAATTGGGTTGGGGCGGGAGAGGGGTTTAAGATCAAAGCTAAGGTTCAAATAGCGGCTTTCAAGGGGCTGGGGTCCATCCTTAGGATGATTGGGTTTGGGGGGATGATCGTCTTTATGGCCCCGGCACTTTCAAGTATCTGGGACCATGAGAGTGCGGCCTTCCCGGCGTCCATGCCGATTCCTCAAAAACAGGGCCTGGATCTTCAGAATAGGCTCATCCAGACAGAGGTGCAGAAGTACCTTGGAACCCCCTACCGGCGAGGGGGGGGCACCCGAAAGGGAATGGATTGTTCCGGTTTTGTCAGGAGGATCTACCAGGAACTGTTCGGTGTGGATCTGCCCTACCAGGCCAGATACCAGTATCATCTGGGGATTTTCGAAAAGGTTTCCCCGCAAAACTTGAAGACAGGCGACCTGATCTTCTTTTCCGCCACCAAAAATAAAAAACGAATCAATCACGTAGGCATCTATCTGTACGATGGCCAGTTCGCCCATGCGATTAGAAAAAGTGGCGTGACTATCTCCAGCCTTTCAAACCCCCACTGGAAATCGCGATTCTTTGACGCCAAAAGACTGCCCATGGAGGACGGCCCAAGGCAGGAATTACTTGAAAAATACGCCGATGGCCTCGCCCAGATTGCAGATCAAAAGAGCTCTATCACGATAGGTTTTGCTGCCGGGGAATTCTACCGGTACCGTCCGGCCACGGATCTTTTAACATTTTGGGAAGCTAGGCAAGAGAGTGTTTTCGCCCCTGAGCTAACCTATACAAAGGCCCTGTTGGGCCAGTCATGGACCCTCAACCTGGCGGCCTTTCGGGAGTTTTACGTCCTTGACCGGCCCGAAGACCCCTTCAGGAAGAACCGGATGGACCAGGAAACGGAAGTCTTGTCCGAAACCTTTGACCTCATGCACCGGGACGGCTTTCGATTGTCCAGTGACCTGAGGTTGTCAGATTACCTGCAGATTACACCATCCCTGACCTATTTCTCCGCTGGCAGGTATATTGACACCATCTACCAACCGCGGCTCTCGTTTGGAATCGATCTCGGAATAGGCTCGTGGTATTATGATTGGCCCATCTCCATGGCCCTGAACTACTCTGACCTCCAGCCTTCGGCATCGCGCCTTGCCCTGCCCGGCGATGAGAGGGAGGTCTTTGATATGTCCATCACCTTTAGACACAGGATAAACCCCAATCTCCATCTCCTTTTCACAGGGGAGTATGCGGAGAGATACCAGATGGTTCAGCAAGAACCTGAAAAGCCCTTCAACGAAAAAAAAATAGAGGAGCAGGGGTTCTCTATCAAGCTGAATATCACCTTCTGATTTCGGGCCCGCCTCAAGCAGGAACAACAACAGGATCAAGCTTCACCCATGGTGTAATTTTGGATGAAATGATCCAGCTGAGATATCTGATTTTCTGTTAGATCGTCAAATCTCCCACAACATTGCCTTAATATAATTGTACTGAATGGGGATTTGCAATCTACATGGAAATCAGAAATGGTTTTGAAAGGCACATTCTTCAGGTAAAAAGCTTTGCCGCTGCAAAAGATATCTATTGTCAACGTTCCGTCTAATTTCTTTCCATTGGCAACATACTGAAAGGCAAGCCCGCATTTGTTGATGTCTTTAATCAGGCCTATGATGCTGTAATTAGAATCTATGGCAGTATATGAACCTTCTTTGGCCCGAAATCGCGGGAATCTTCTTTGCCGTGTTCCTTTTCTTCTGTCTTCGGAAATACGTTTTTCGATTCCTTTGTAGCTGGTATCAGGGGACACCCTGCGATCTTGACCTGTTCGTCTGCCCCCGAGGTTACTATTTTGATAAATGGTTTGCTTTTCCATTACCTATTTTCTCCTTAAAACCCGATTTGCCCAGGTCAAATACACACTTGGGCGGCCTAAAGAAAATCATAACTTGTTAAATATACGCAAAAATTGTGCAAAAATCCAGCAAATTAAGGATGGTCTGCAATATCAGCAGGATACAGAAATCTGGATTCAGGACAGGACGAAATAAATTATGTAATTAACCTCATAATTCCATAATAACTATTACCTTTTTTACATAGCTTCTTGTTCAAATCCAAACAGTTATATATCACATTGTAACAGTAAGGAGATAACTCCTTGCACATCGTTTGTTAACGACTTTAAAAGCAAACGACTTTTTTCCCGCCTTTTCAGATTTTGATAATGACACATTACAAGTGAACACCGATTACGATCTCACATTGTCGAATTCCCTTTTAAATGAACCGTTAGATTCTGATTATTTTGATAAGAGTTCTGCTTGCCTCGATATACTTCACCGGCCAATTGCAATATCTTGTCGCAATCGTCCGGGTAAGTAATATCAAACTTTTTTGATTAAGAGCATTTTTGAATGTTGTTATTAGAGCATCAGGCTCAAAAGGTTTTCTAATGTAATCATAGGCTCCTTTCCTTAAAGCGCCTATTGCTGAATCCATCGATGCTTGTCCAGTGATAACTATGATCAAAGTATCCTGATTTTGAATTGTTATAAAGTCCATGAGTTGGTAACCACTCATATCCGGCAAAACCATATCTAAAAGAATTAGATCAAAAGTATTTTTTTTAAGATATTCTAAGGCTTCTTTCGCACTATTGCTTGTTTCCAATCCACTATGAGGATTTTAGGTGTTTTAAGCATACTATCCTCCAAATCCTATATTTCATGGGTTTGAACTATCGGAAAAACTATTTTGAAGCTTGTTCCTTTTTTATTGTCACTCTTACAAGTTATGGTTCCCTTTATACTCTTGACTATATTATAAACAATTGAGAGCCCCAAACCAGCATGTCCTGTCCCTTTTGAAGTAATGTAAGGCTCGAAAAGCCGCGATTTAACTGCCTCAGCAATACCGGAACCATCATCTCTGATAGCTATCTCTACATTTCCCTGTGTACTGTCTGCAGCCTGGTTTATTATAGCGTCAATGCTATTTGATACATATCGGGTACTAATGTAAAGATTTCCTCCCTCCGGCATAGCCTCAGCTGCATTCTTGATGAGGTTGCTAAAAACCTGTATCATTCTGTTTTTATCTGTCATAACCGTTGGTAGTGAAGGGTCTAACTTCAAATGAGTATTGATGTTGGGCTTGAGTATAAGGGATTCCTGAAAGATTCTTATCAGGTTTGACAAAAGGGCATTTACATCCAAGGGATCGTTGGGTTGGATTTTAAG
>JACKQG010002433.1_pt1 | contig 24325 bp, 23 predicted proteins | sample 8237621 | NCBI WGS metagenome assembly JACKQG01 (sample SAMN15677084, study PRJNA649215) | marine metagenome | biome: marine; feature: Black Sea; material: saline water; isolation source: suspended particulate matter (SPM) from the Black Sea western gyre | collected 2013-06-09/2013-06-10 | depth... | reverse complement strand
GTTTTTTACGGTGGAGTCACCGTTTTTCTGTAGTTTTTGATTAAGGTTTGTCCAAGCTTTCTCCAAGGTTTGTATATGCTTTGTCCAAGGTTTGTCCAAGCTCGCTCCAAGGTCGCTGTAGTTTAGGTACGGTTTAGCTGTAGGTTTGGTTGAGGGGTTATGAGATACGGGATGCGAGATACGAGATACGGGATTAATAATAAATTTTCCCTTAATGACCCTATGACCAATGACTGTTTTTCGTGAATCGTGAGACGTAATTCGTGACTCGTGACTCGTGAATGGTGAATGGTGAATGGTGAGTCGTAAATCGAAAATCGAATTAATCGTAAATTGCAACTAGATCTCTTCCTCCTTTTCAGCCCTTTTCTCCTTCTAGATCTTGTTTTTCCATTCTATTCTGGTGTTAATTGTCGGTGTCTGAAATAGGTTGACCGTTTTTTGACAAGGAAGTCAACCATGGCAAATTTAGTAAATTACAAAGTCAGGATCAATCCGCTATCAACGATTCATAAGGTATTTTTAATTTCTTATGAAGGTTACGAATCATTTTAAGGGTTAGTTTTCGCTTTCTATTAAATATCTCTGAAACCCGGCTTTCATATCCGAGAATTTTAGCTAAATCACGCTTACTCATATCCATCTGCTCCATCCTGAATTTGATAGCCTCAACAGCGTCCGGGGCTTCAACCGGATAATGCTCATCTTCATACTTCTCAATCAAAATGGAGAGCACATCAGCTTCATCACCTTCTTCGGAATCTTCAGGTGCATGGAAGATCTTTTCAAGTCTTTTGATAGACTGATAGTAATCTTCTTCCGTTTTAATAGCTTTTATATTCATAGTCCTATATTTTATCTGCATCTATATTATCATACTCTTTATGTGTTCCAATAAACCGAATAAACACCCAGTGTCTGCTGTAGTTTATATCAACAATCAACCGGTATTTATTTCCACAAATATTGAAAACTACTCGTCCGCTTTTCAAAATACTTGATCTCGTATATTCAGCTCTGATGTCATCAGGTCTTTTCCAATCGGCATTTGATGCTTCCTTATACCATGTTTTTAAAGGCTCCTCAGAATCATGATATTTTTCCCGGAAATCCCGAAGTATTTTTTTAGCTACTACTCTCATGTTACTTCCTTAGCTATTACAAAGATAATAAAAAATTACCAATTTGGTAATTTAATGCTCGCAATTGTTTTTCTCATTAAGGATTCGCTACCCGGAGGGTTTTTAAGCCGTTTCAACACTTCCTGACAGGTTGGATCGGAAGGATAATATCACGAATTATTATTTTGCAAACAACATGGACTTTTTCAAGATTATTCTATCTTTATCGAATATTAGATCTGTCGAATTTGTAACCATATTACGGAAACTCAAAAACCTTAAACCAAAATCATGAAGAAAGCAAAACTTCTACTATTAATCCTGACATGGGTAAGTATCTCAACCTTTGCCCCAGGACAAACCCAACATCCTGGTCATCTGGGGAGATGATATTGGATGGGCGAATATCAGTAAATACAACCATGGCATCATGGGCTACCAGACGCCAAACATTGACCGGATTGCCAATGAAGGTGCCATGTTTACCGATTGGTATGCTCAACAATCATGTACGGCCGGAAGAGCTGCATTTATCACAGGCCAGCACCCATTTCGAACAGGTTTGCTCACGATCGGGATGCCTGGCTCTGAGCAGGGGATCACAGAAGAGATGGCTACGATCGCTGATTTGCTCAAACCGCTAGGTTATACAAGCGGACAGTTTGGGAAAAACCACCTTGGTGATCGCGACAATCACCTTCCTACAAATCATGGATTTGATGAATTCTTTGGGAACCTGTATCACCTGAATGCAGAGGAAGAACCTGAAACATATTACTATCCTAAAGATCCCGCTTTTCACAAAGAATTTGGTCCCCGGGGTGTTATACACTCTTATTCAGATGGTAGAATTGAAGATACCGGCCCTATGACCCAAAAAAGAATGGAGAGAGCTGATGATGAATTTACCAATGCAGCTCTTGCATTTATCGAAAAAGCACATAAAGAGGGAAAACCGTTTTTTGTTTGGCTGAGCGCTACACGCATGCATGTGTGGACCCGGTTGAAAGAGGAGAGTGATGGAATTACAGGCATTGGACTTTATGCTGATGGAATGGTTGAGCATGATAAGCCAATTGGTAGAGTGTTAGCCAAATTAGATGAACTCGGCATTGCCAATAATACCATTGTGATGTATTCAACCGATAATGGTGCTGAGAAATTTACCTGGCCCGATGGCGGAACTTCCCCATTTTATGGAGAGAAAGGAACGACATGGGAAGGTGGTTTTCGTGTACCTTGTGTGATCCGCTAGCCAAGTGTAATTGAAGCAGGTACAGTTGACAACAATATTTATTCACACGAAGATATGTTGCCTACCATACTGGCTGCTGCCGGAGTGCCCGATATAAAGGAGAAACTGTTAACAGGATATCAGGCAGGCGACAAGAATTTCAAAATCCACCTGGATGGCTATAACATGATGCCCTTCTGGAAAGGAGATGTCAAAGAAGATCCCCGCAAAGAGATTTTCTATTTCGATCAGGGAGGAAATTTGAATGCCATTCGATATGAAAACTGGAAACTCCATTTTACTCTCCTCGAAGGAGCTATCAACACGGCCTATCGCAAGCAACCGGCCTGGCCTATCCTGATCAATTTAAGAGCAGACCCATATGAAACAGCCTGGAAAGAATCCTCTATGTACATTCGCTGGTTTGCAGATAACATGTGGACCTTTGTTCCTGCACAACAAATTGCAGGGGAGTTCCTGGCAACTTTTAAGGAATTCCCGCCGGTTCGGGGTTCTTCACTTGGGATTGATAAAGTGGTCCAGACGTTGCAAACTGCTCCTTCGCCCAATCAATAACAACGTATGAGGGTATGAGAGTATGAAGAAAACCATGAAAAAGCCAACAACCTTCCTGAAAAATCTCTGGGACCCGCTATTGCTGGGACTCATTTTCTTCCTGGTATTTGTGATTGCCATTTTACCATATGAGTGGCACGATGTATTATATAGTGTAGCTTATACCCTGCTCTTCATCACCTGCACAATGACATTGGGTAAACACCGGTGGAAATTTCTATTTCTCGTATTAGCCGCTATATCCATGGAATGGATTTCAACGATCTATTCCCTGACCATCCTGGAGACCATCTCCGTTTTACTGAACTTTCTCTTTTTTGCGTTTATGACTGGATTCTTTATCCACCAGGTCGCTGTAGCCAAACAAGTTACTGTAAAGGTTATTATCTCAGCTATCATCGGATACCTGCTTCTTGGGCTGATTTTCTCTATCCTTGTTGGGGTTCTGGCTCAGATCAACTCTGGCATGTTCAATGTATCCCCTGCAGCTGGCGACAATATCGGTGGTAACTTCAGTGAATACCTCTACTATGGATTCGTAACACTCACAACCCTGGGATACGGAGATATTGTTCCATTGCAAGCATCCTCCCGATCACTCTCAATCCTGATCAGTGTTACTGGTCAGCTCTATTTAGCGATTATCATCGCGCTGCTCGTCGGAAAATACGCCAGCCAACGAACCAGTCATACCAAATAATGGCAATCATGTGCTTGCTTCGCTACGCTCGCAATGACAATTAAGCCCAATCAGGTGGTGCTGCATGTAATCTCCTCCGATGCCTAGTTCCGACGTTACGAATACCATGGGATACGGGGGCTCTGTCTCCGGGAAATTTTTTATTACTCCGTCTGATGCCTTATTGTGGCAGGGTACGTGTGGAAGAGCGATTTCACACTACATCAGTATCTTTGACGGCAAGGGACAGGATATGATCTATAATCCAGGAACCGGAAACTACCAGGCGTTGTTCTCGGTAGGAGGCTTTATATCCTATCAGAGAAAATGGTTGCCTAATCTCTCCACATTCCTGTCTGCTGGGATAGCAGCAATCGGCAACAAAGATTACCAGCCTGGTGATGCTTACAACCATAGCTACAGCGCTTCCGCTGATATTTTCTGGGAGGTGATAGACGGAGCCAGGCTGGGCTTTGAATATGTGTTTGGAAGCCGCATCGACAAAGATGGCTCAACCGGTACCGCTAACAGGATCTGGATCCTGGTTTATTATGATTTCTAACTGAAACTTCACTCTAAGTTCAGGCATTCTCAGGAGGAAAGTAGTTTTTCTTTTCAACAATTTCCTTTCCCGTCTTCTTTTCCAAAGCTTTCCGTGCATCACCAGCAATCTTCCCACCCTCATGGGCAACATCTTTGTTCTCATCAAAACCTTCCGGGTGTTGTGTTGTGACAATCTCTGTCGTTGAAGCTTCTCCCAACATCGAAAAAATCAACTCCAAATCAGTCATATGATCTCTGAGGTTTTCACGTTTCAACCCTTTGAGCTTTTTGTATTCAGCCGGAGTAAGTCCAAAAGCTGCTTTAGATATTTTCAGCTGTCAATATTGCATATTCTATTTTTTGCTTGATCCCATGGTTTTTCCACTCATCTGTAAGTTCTTCCCTAATGGCGATGCTTCTCATCCTCTTTTCGATCCAGTCATCAGGGTAACCTTTTGCTTTATATAATTCCCTTGTCCTTTTTGTGGCAATTTCCGGATTCTCTATCTCTTCCAGGCGCTCATAACCAACTTTAGCGAGCCATCGTTTGAATGGCTCGGCTTTTGGTGATGGAACGGATTGGATAATACGAAGCAAGACTTTAGAATTTGCAACATCCGTACTATATCTTTTCCCGTCCGGAGAAAGAAGTTTCAGTTGTCCGATTTTTGCGGACAACTCGGTAAAACCCTCACTATTTAATTTCTGTTTCAGGTCATTCCAATACTTCCTTGGTCTTGCACTTTCTGTTAGAACTTCAATAATATCAACAATGGAGAAATACCATTGTTCCTCTTGTTCATTCCAGACTGAACGAATCTTTTTGCTTTCAAATAATTTAATGGTGCTCATGGTTTTTTACTACTTAATCCGTCAACAAGGCAAAAGGTTATATGTTACGAAGAAAAAAAAGTTATGGCTTTATGATCTTCAGATTATTGAGCCGTTTAAGCACATCCTTATACCTTTGATCTTCAGGATAATAACCAGCCAACTCTTCAGCGATTTCACGAGCCTCCTTCAGCTGTCCCATCTCTCCATAATAGGAGACAAGTCCGTAAAGGATATCCCTGTCAAAAGGGTTGTGTTTCCGTGCCTCTTCAAGGAAGCGAATGGCCTCGCGGTACTTTCCGGTAGAATAGAGGGCTACGCCGTAAACATAGGCAAACCGACCATTCTCCGGTTCCAGCTCAGCGGCTAGTTTCAGATGTTCAACTCCTGCTGGTGTCTGGCCCTGCCGAACATCCAATAAGCCCAGTGAGTGATGAACAGGTGCCGAATTAGGTATATAAACCAAGGCTTCCGACAGGATCTCCTTGCCTTTTTCATCCTGACCAGTTCTCCGGTAGAGATCTGCCAGGTTGATATAGCTCTGCGGCAGGGCCGGTTCTATGGTGATGGCACGTCGGTAAGCTTGTTCCGCCTCTTCGATATCTCCAGCCTGAAGGAAGTAATTTCCAATGTTCAGCCAGGCAAACGGATGATCGGCATTAGTAGTTTCAACAGCCAGGTATTCAGTAAGAGCCAGGTCATACAGCTCCTTCATCTTGCGGGTCATTCCAGCCACAGATTCTACCGGGATCATCCTGGCTGCCTGGGCTCGCACAAGCCTCACATCATCTATGAGCAGAGGCTGGAAGAGTGTGAGTTTCTCCTCATCACTAAGTGTGACACTACCCTGCAAAGCGCCAAACCTGATCAGGGGATCGGGATCCTGCAATCCTTTCTTTATAGCTGGAAAGAGAGACGGGGCCTGATAATTTTCGAGATAGTAGAAAGCGGTGCTGCGTATCATGGCAGGAAGAGCTGTATCGGTAGCCAGCGCGATTAACCGTGGCAAGGCTTCAGGATACATGCGTCGGGCCTCCCAGAAGGTCTCACCGTAATGGACCCCACGATCCTTCTTACCATACCATTTATAGAAGTACTCTGCAGCCCATTCGTCCGATTGATCATCGTGGCAACGGGTACAGGCATTGGGCGTTCCCAAAAGGACGGAGAGGTCAGGCCGGGGATTCCGCATGCTGTGATCTCGCCGGGGATCTATCTGCATATAGGTTCGTTCCGGCATGTGGCACTCCACACAGAGGGCACCGGTGGAGTTATCCTTGTGGAAATGGTGGCTCTTGCTGCCATATTGATCCGGAAGGTGGCAACGGTAACAAAGAGCGTTTCCCTGCACATAGACCTTGAGGCTGTGTGGTTCGTGGCAGTCGGAGCAAATTACCCCTTTATGATACATCTTGCTCTGCAGAAAAGAGGCATAAACATAGACCTCATCCCGGATCTGTCCGTCGGAAAAATAGAGCTGATCCTCCAGCAACGAGGGGCGATGTGTATCGAGAAACGAGTGGCCAAACGTATAATCTTCGTGTATCGTCATCCGCCGGGCATGACAACGGGCACAAGTCTCCAGCGTTGTCAGGCCATCCCGCTTTACTGTTCGTTCGGATACGCTGCTCCCGGGTTTGAAGACCCAGGCTCCACCTGCAGGATCTTTGAAACGGATTGCCAGTCCCATACCGCCCGGCTCTTTTGCCGTTGGATTCTTTTCATTTTCTTCTGCCCAGGCAACATGAGCCGACCCGGGACCATGACACGATTCGCAGGAGACATCGATCTCCGACCAGATAGTATGGTAACTATCGGTTTCAGGGTCGAATTGTTTCTTCAGGTTCGTGGAGTGACATTCGGCGCACATGTAGTTCCAGTTTTGCATGACTTTGGTCCAGTAGAGGAAGTCGGTGTGCGGAATTTTCTCTTCGCCGTAAATATGGAACCATTTCTGGCCTCCCTCCTCTTTGGGGCGGGTATCCCAGCAGAGAGGCAGGCACTGGTAACGACCACCTGGAAACTCTACCAGGTATTGCTGCAACGGCCTTACACCGAACACATAATCAACTTTGTACTCAGTCATTTTTCCTTCCGGACCTTCAGTGAAGACAAAATAGTCTCCGTCACGCGTATAAAATTTTGATGTCACACCCAGGTGGGTAAAGGTTACATCATCAAAATTCCCAAGTACCGTAGAGCTGTCAGCATGATCCATTGCCATATCGTGATCGGAGCCGATATAGAGCTCATACTGTTTTTCGTGGCACCTCTTGCAGGCCTCACGACCGACATACGTCAGGGTATCTTCTGCTGTAGTGGCGTTTGATCCGGTTTGGGATGGGCCATCGCCACAACTTGTTGCCCAACCAATTATGTAAAGGAGGATAAGCAGTGTGATGAAAAGAGATGGTGTTCGTGATACTCTGGCCATAAGGGATGAATTGTTACAATGCTTCAGCGAATGTACAAAAACGAGTCAGAATTCTCACGGATTTACTGAATTCGATTACTGTGAACAATTGACAGGATTTCAAATTTGTTACCCGGAACTCATTACAAATATTCTTAAATTATGCGCGGAATATGTTACAATAATTGTTTATATTTGCACGGAACATATAACACATATCATGATTTTTGAACGCAAAGCATACAAAAAATTGCTAATATGGAAAGATAGCCAGACCCGGAAACCACTGATATTAAGAGGAGGTCGCCAGGTGGGTAAATCAACATTGATCAGACAATTTGCCTCTGAGTTTCCCAATTTTATTGAAATCAACCTGGAAAAAGAGAAGAATCGGAGACTTTTTGAAGAAATGGATGAGGTAAAGTACGTGATGGATGCAATTTACCTTTCGACCAAAACCATAAATACCGATCAGCCTACTTTGCTCTTTCTTGACGAAATACAAGAATCACCAAAAGCTATACAACTTCTCCGTTATTTCCATGAAGAGTTACCTCAAATCTATGTGATAGCAGCTGGATCATTACTTGAATTTGCTTTAAAAAAGGTTGCTTCCTTTCCTGTGGGCCGAGTAGAACAAATGGTTCTGCATCCATTTGATTTTGAGGAATTTTTAATGGCATCCAAACATCAAAAAGCAATTGAAGAGCTCAATACCATTCCTTGTCGGGATTTTGCATATGAAACACTAATGGATTTGTTTCATAATTATACAATAATAGGTGGTATGCCTGAAATAGTGAAGCAATTCATTCTTGATAAGAGTATGGCAAATCTGGGATCATTGTATGCTGCTTTATGGCAAAGTTACAAGGATGATGCAGAGAAATATGCATCCAATCCTACCGAAAGAAAAACTCTGAGGCATGTGATTAATACTGCTTCAAGTGAAATGGATCGGATTAGTTTTGAAGGGTTTGGAAACTCAGTATATAAATCCCGAGAAGTTGGAGAAGCACTGAGGTCCTTAGATTCGGCAAGAGTTATCCGATTAATATATCCTGCAACTGCAATTGCACCGCCTATAAATGAAGACAAAAAAAAAAGGCCACGTTTACAATTTCTTGATACCGGGCTTCTCAATCATTCCTTGAATATTCAGGCAGAAATGATAGGCATTAGGGATATGCATGCTATATATAAAGGAAGAATAATTCAACATATAGTCTCCCAGGAATTGCAAGCACAACATGATTCAGCATCCTTTAAGACACATTTTTGGGTTCGTGAAAAAGCAAAAAGTACAGCAGAAATAGATCTACTATATCAATACAAACAATTTTTAATCCCAATTGAAATAAAATCAGGAAAAAAAGGAAGATTACGTTCGCTTCATCAATTTATGGACAAATGTAACCATCCTTATGCTGTAAGGCTACTCGCAAACCGTTTTTCAGTGGAGAAAGTTAAAACACCTAAAGGGAACCCTTTTCTCCTTTTGAATCTACCATATTATTTGGGAACAAAAATTCCACAATACATTGAGTGGTTTATCCAACAAACTTGAATTGTTCGCTTGTCCACTTGTCCACTTGCCCACTTGTCCACTTGTCCACTATTTTCTTTAGATTTGCATAAATGGAAGAAAAGAAGCCAAAAGCTTATTCCAGAAGAGAGTTTTTCCGTCGCCTCTCCATATCGGTGATCGGATTAGCCGGCCTGGTGACAATTCCTTTTGTTATTTCTTCACTCATTCCCCGAAAAGTGGTGGATACAGGCGCATCAGGATCGGGAAACCCGACGATTTTCCGATCAATCAGATGACTTTTCTCCCTGAGCCAAGGCTCTATATCCTGCGCGACCATTCAGGCATTGCTGCCATGTCTGCCATCTGTACCCACCTGGGGTGTGTGGTCGATAAAGATACCTCCGGCTTCCTCTGTCCCTGTCATGGTTCATCTTTCTCCATTAACGGGATCGTGTTGACCGGTCCGGCTCTCCGGAACCTGCCGTGGTATCATGTCAACGGGATGCCTGACGGCACCCTGATCGCTAACCTGGATAAGAAGGTCTCTCCCGAAACCCGTTTCGTCATCTGATTATGGTTCAGCAAAGCACTACCGGCAACGAAACTCTCCGTGAGCGCATCAAAAACGTCTCTCAGAACTTCTTTCTGCATATTCATGCTCCCCGCATCCATCCGGAAGTACTATCCCCGCAAGCAACATGGGGCCTCGGTGTGATCCTGGCTTCCCTCTTCTTTACCCAGCTGGTTACCGGCATGCTGCTGATGGTTCATTACACCCCTTCGGTTGAGTCGGCCTATTTTTCGGTGAAGGAGATCATCTTTTATGTGCCAGGCGGACGGGTATTCCGGAATATCCACCGATGGTCGGCTCATGCGATGGTTTTTGTCACGTTTCTCCACCTCTTCCGGACATTCTATAAAGGAGCTTACTATGGTGCCCGGAGAACCAACTGGGTGATCGGCGTGGTGATGCTGCTGGTGGTGATGATGATGAGCTTCAGCGGCTACCTGCTCCCGTGGGACCAGCTCGCTTACTGGGCCGTTACCATCGGTGCTAACATTGCCGCCTCGTTCCGGGAGCTGACCGACCTGATCGGGATCACCGGTTTCTTTGATCCCGGAGGCTTTTTCAAGCGTTTATTGCTGGGCGGTCAGGAGGTCGGACAGGCCACCCTGACACGATTTTTCACCCTGCATGTCATCATTCTGCCGGTGACCCTTATGGGTTTGATCGGATACCATTTCTGGCGGATCCGGAAAGCGGGGGGTCTGGCCCGGAAGGAGGTCCATTCCAGGGAAGATCATGAGATTCCCGCCTGGCCGACTGCCTTATGGGCTGAACTCTCCATCTTCCTGCTGGTGGCCGCTACCCTGCTGATCCTGGGTCTGGTTCTGGATGCTCCCCTGAAGATCATTGCCAACACCAACCTGCCTGAAAACCCGGCGAAATCACCCTGGTACCTGCTTGGCATCCAGGAGGTGGTCTCCTACTCCGCGTTTATGGGCGGATTTATCCTCCCTCTCCTATTCCTTGGATTCCTCTTCTTCATTCCCTGGTTTGACAAGGAGGAAGAGTCGGGTGGGGTTTGGTTCTCAGGGAGAGCAGGGCTCAAAATTACGTGGTTGTCTCTCCTTCTGTGCGGTGCTGTTACGATTTTCTTTGTCACACTGTCGCTTGTTGTTACAATTCCGGTTAAGCCAGGCTCCGATCTATCCGTGGTGTTGACGATGTTGCTGAATCCTGGAACCCTATCTGTTGCAGCCTACTTCATCTGGGCCTGGATCGTTTCACGCTATACTTCTTCCAGACGCATCACTGTAATTGCCCTCTTTACCGGATTTATGACAGGGTGGACTATCTTCATGATCATCGGGATCTGGTTCCGGGGCGAAAACTGGCACTTTATCATATGAACAACGAGCAACGCTACCGGTACTATTTCTCCAAAACAGCCAGGGTGCTGGCAGTGGTGATCATTGTTGTGCTTGCTGTGGGCTGGATCAATGAAGGGCTGTTCCCTTCGTGGAAGCAAGTACAACGAATATACCGCAAAGTATTGAAGCGTGAATATCACGATCCGGAGATTCGAAAAGCGCTGATTCCCGAAGCAGGTGTTTACCAGGTTGAGCTGCCCGATTTGCACAGGACCGACAGGTGTATCACCTGCCACCCGGCTATTAACGGAGCGTTGATCGACTCGATGCAGGAGCCCTTCCTGCCCCATCCTGGCTCCTGGCTGAAGCATCACCCGGTAAAGGAGTTCGGTTGCACTATCTGCCATGGCGGGCAAGGACAGGCACTGAATAAACGGGATGCATTTGCACAAAATCCCCGGAACGCTTGGGACCAACCGGTATTGGACCCTCCTTTCATCGAATCTTCGTGTGGTAAGTGCCACTTATCCCTATTTTCAGCCGATTCTCTCCTGAAAAACACGCGGGTGCTGAATGAAGGCCGCAGCATCTTCCTGCGGGAAGGATGCCTGGGATGTCATAAAGCGAGGGATGTGGGAGGTATCCTGGGGCCTGATCTGACTACCCAGGGGGATAAATCCAGGCATGAATACAACTTTCGAAACATCCAGGGCAAGCAAACGATCTCTAACTGGCTTGAACAGCATTTCAAAGATCCGGAGATGGTCTCTCCCGGCTCCCGGATGCTGCAGTACGACCTTCCTGAGAGCGACCTGGTTGCTCTCGCCACCCTGATCATGGGCTTGTCCAACCCCGATATTCCGTACGGGTACATTGGCCTCAATGTGATCAGCGAGCTCAAGGGCAACCGGCCTGACCTGTCGGGAGAACCACTCTATCAGATGGTCTGCTCCGCCTGTCATGGCAAGAGTGGCGAGGGGAAACCCTACTCGACTTACAAAACCGGGGTTCCCGCTATCGGTCAGCCCGGATTTCTGGCGATTGCAAGTGAGAGTTATATTTCTACGATTTTGCATTGGGGCCGGTTGAACCAGCAGATGGCATCCTGGGCACCCAATTTCTCAGGTCTCTCCCGGGAAGAGTTGGATGGTTTGAATCACTTTGTTCGTTCACAAAGGGTCATCAATTCCACCTGGGATCAAACCGCCACCCTTCTGGCTACAGGAAAAGGATCCGGAGCAGCAGGTAAAGAGCTATTTAAAATCCACTGTGAAACCTGTCATGGGGCTAAGGCGATTGGTGGTCTGGCTATCGGGTTCAACAACCATGATTTCTTTCGGGCAACTTCAAAAGAGTACATCTACAACACCCTTCTTCGTGGCCGGATGAATACTGCTATGCCGTCGTGGTCGTTCTTTACGGATCAGGAGATGGCTGGTTTGCTGGCGTTTATCAGTGTAATTGGGCATTCAATACCCCTAAATCCCCTGAAGGGGACTTACTCCTCCCCTTCAGGGGAGGCTGGGAGGGGTGCCAAGTTATTCCACTACGCTTGTTCCCGCTGCCATGGCGAGCATGGCGAAGGCAACACGGGGCCGGCGATACTGAACATGGATTTTATCCGGACTGCAGATGACTATTTCCTCTATCAAACCATCTCCCGCGGCCGGGTTCATACCCCTATGCATGGCTGGATCCGGTCCGGATCCCAGGAGGGCGGACTTCAGCCTGGTGAAATTCGAGAGATCATCCGGTTTATCCGTTCATGTGAAGATACGGTATGGAAATACATTTACCCGGGGCCAACACTAGGGAATAAAGAGGCAGGGCAGATCCTGTTCGGAGAGTTGTGTGCAGAGTGTCACGGCACTCATGGAAGCGGGCTGAAAGCGCCATCCCTCAACGACCAGCAGTTCCTGAATGCAGCGACCAATGGGTTTATCCTGGCTACGATTACCCTGGGCAGGCCCGGGACACCGATGCCGGTGTGGGGAGCTGATTCTAAACAGCACCAAGCTCTGACAGCCGAACAACGGCTTGATATCGTAGCATTTATCCGCTCGTGGCAAACGGTCAGGTTACCCCATACCCACAAGAGCAACCATTGATCGAATAGAAATAATAAAACCCTCATGATAGCTCCCAAAGATTTTAATAAGGAAGAAGAGAGGCAAAAAGATCTGGAATCTTACTCTATTCTTGATACCCTTCCAGAGATAGACTATGATAACCTGACTGCCATTGCTGCAGAAATATGTGGCACGTCAATCTCTTATATAAGCTTAATTGACAATAAGCGTCAGTGGTTCAAATCTCATCATGGAGTTGAGATGACAGAAACACCCAGAGAACATGCTTTTTGCGCTCATGCCATTAATGATCCTACAAACACGTTAATTGTTCAAGATGCCCGGGAGGATGAACGCTTTCACGATAATCCACTGGTCATTGGAGATCCCTATATCATCTTCTATGCTGGTGTTCCATTGGTCAGTGAAAAGGGACTTCCACTGGGAACCTTATGTGTTGTTGATCACAAAACCAAACAATTAAGTAAGAAGCAGTTAAATGCCTTGACCGCCCTGTCAAATCAGGTAATGAATTTAATTGAGCTTAGAAAAACCAAGAAATTATTGGAAGAGGCTTTTGAAGGGCTTGAAGAGAAAAACCAGGAGTTGGAGCAGTTTGCCTCTATCGCTGCCCATGACCTTAAATCTCCTTTGATCGGAATCGCAGGTATGACGAAACTATTCTCAGAGGAGTACAGTTCAACAATTGATGAGGAAGGGAGATCCATGTTAGATCTCATTGAAGGTTCCTCTGATAAGTTGAGGAGGTTAATCGATGGTTTGCTTGAACACTGTAGAAGTGAAAATACACTGAAAGAGAATAAATCCAGGATAAATCTGGACCAGTTACTCAACGATATGGCCAACCTGTTCGTTTATGAGGAAGAGTTAACCCTTGGTTTGAAGTCAACATTGAGTGAAATAGTGGCGAACAGAACTGTGATTGATCAGATTCTGATAAACCTGGTTGCCAACGCTATTAAATACAATGATAAAAAACAGAGTCGTGTTGAGATTGGCGTTTCAGAGAGTGACACCCATTATAAATTCTATGTACAGGATAACGGCCCGGGAATAGTGGAAGAGCACCAGGAGAAGATATTCAAGATATTTGAGGTGCTGAAAGCAAGCGACAAATTTGGCCAATCAGGTAACGGGATCGGGTTGGCTACGGTAAAGAAGATGGTGGAAAAAAGTGGTGGTTCCATAAATGTAGAATCGGAAACAGGAACCGGTTCCAAATTTATATTTACCCTGGAAAAATAGTGATTAACGCCAATCAACCGCATATTAACAATCTGAAATCAAGTGATATATGAATATAAAGACGATCCAAACAGTTTTCTCCAATACACTTTTATTCTTCCTTCTCTTTTTGATTCCCACTTCACCTCTATTTGCTCAGAACAAAGATGGAGCGATCCATCTGCCCGATACCATCCCCTACCCATAGGTAGAAATCTCGGCAGTAGAGATCACCGGCAACAAGTTAACCCGTGATTTCATCATCGTCAGGGAGCTGGATTTCAAGGTAGGTGATAGTCTGTCAACCATGCCTCCGGGAAAAAAGATCAATTTTAAGGATAAACGGTTTTTCCCCGGAGACTCCAGCGAATTGAGGCTACGGCTGAAATACAGCCGCGAAAACATCATAAACACACGACTTTTTCTGACAGTCAACGTAACGCTTGAGCAGATCCAGGATAACGACTACAAGGTCCTCATCGGTGTGACGGAGCGGCATTATTGGTGGATCTTTCCGATCGTCAAACTGGAGGGGCCTAATTTCAACGAGTTTATTCGTGATCCCAAATGGTCTGACCTTAGCATGGGACTGTTTTTCAGCCATAACAACCTGTGGGGCAGAAGTCATCAAGCTTCTGTAGTCGCTTATGCTGGAAAGTCATACTCTTTCGGGCTGGGATACTATATCCCCTGGATCGGCAGCGGCGAGAAAGTAGGGCTCCTCACAGGAGCGCGTTACACTAACCTCTATACGGTAGAATATGGTTCATTGGAAAATAAAAAGCAAAATCTATTTGACTACAATAGCCTGCAGGAGGTGAAGTTAACAGCCGCTTTAAAACTCCGGCCCGGATTATATAACTATTCCACAATCAAACTCACCGGAGTATATACACAAATCTCCGATTCGCTTTTTCAACTCGATTCAACTTTCCTCGCCGGAAAGTCAAAAGAGAATATCTCCCTTGGTCTCTATGTTGATTTTTATTACGACTCCCGTAACAACAGGTCATACCCTCTGGAGGGGGCCCTGTTAAAAGTGTTTGTTGAAAAGAAAGGGCTTGGGATTCTTACCAGGGAACTGGACCTCTTCTACTACGGTGTTGATCTTCACTTTTATCAGAAAATCAGCGAGAGAATATACACGGCAGAGATGGTCAAAGCAGTTAACTCCACAGGAGAAAATTATCCCTATTACTACCAGCAAAACCTAACTGAGAATAAAAACTTCATCCGTGGGTATGATCTTTATACGATAAGGGGTGACCAGATGTACTATTTCAGAAGTAATATAAAATATGAAATAGTGAAACCCTCTATTCGGAAAGCAAAAAAAGGAGGCAAGAAGAACAAGTTCAAAAACCTGCAGTATGCTTTCTACCTGAATATCTTTGGGGATGCAGGGTATGTAACAAACAAATTCACAGTCGATAATCCATTAAATAACAGGATGCTGTATAGTGTTGGCGTCGGATTGGACTTTGTGACCTATTACGACATGGTGATCCGGTTTGAATATGCCTTTACCTCTGTTCCTTCCAACGGATTCTTTTTCGGTTTTGGCATGCCTATTTAGGCAACGGGTACCCCCACTCCCCGAAAGCGAATCCGAACTCTCTCTTGACCCGTTCACGCTGTTTATTAGTGAGTTTGAGCTTATTTCCGGAGAATTCTTTGGTCTCTTCCAGGTGCTGCTTCACCAGCTCCATCCCCTGCGAACGTTCGGGGAAGTTGAACTGCAGGTAAATGTTTTCGATTTCCCGCACCGGGTCAGCCATTAAATCGTCGTACCTCATCTCATATAAATTCCGGGGAGGAACCTGATCGCGATCGTTCAGGTATTTTTTCATCAACGCCCGGTAAACATAGATCATGTTCTCTTCTATCTGGTGATCGGTGATGGTGTGATATGTCAGCTTAGGCAGCAGTTGTCTCAGAAAATGAAGCGTGGATGAATAGACCTCCGCCGGGTTTCGGTGGATAAAGATAAACCTGGCATCCGGAAAGAGCTTGAGGAGTTGTGGAATGCGTCCGGTGTTGGGAGGATTCTTGGATATAAAGATCTTTCCTTTTGTGTTTCGGATCGCTTTCTTGATTAGCAGGGAGTACTCCTCCCCCCACTCCTTTACTGTCTCAGGTGATAATTCGGCAAATTCAATGTACCTCTTATAAAACTCTTTTGTCTGCTTGGGAAAGAGCCAGAAAAAGTAGTACGAGACAGGCACTTTCATGCCTAATGTAAACTCTTCCTCTTCAGGATATTCTGGGTCTAGTTCAACAGAGTCGGCCAGCCTGTTGGGGGGCAAAGCCAGTTTCAACAGAAGCATAAACAAGGTCCTGCCAACCTTGTTAACCATGTTATTGGGAAAGAGGCTTTGAAAGGTAGTTACATAGGCCATCTCCGGGTTTCGGGTCACCAGGTTGTGCAAATGCGTAGTTCCGCTGCGCCAGTGTCCGATAATGAAAACAGGCGGATTCTCAATTGTTTCCCGGCGGATCTTTGGATTGATATAGGTTCGTTCATATCCGCGGAAAGGAGCATTCAGAAAATTCAGCAGGTAGCTACCCAGCACTTTGGGATAGTATTTGGGATGGACAGGATGTTTCCAGAAGAGACGGTCAATGATTCGGAAGGAGAAGCCCGGTGTAGGGGGAACGAATATGGAGAAATACTTTCTGAGCGTTGAACCCTTGTTGTTATTCAGCATGTTTGACGGTCTCTTTCATCAATCAAACCCAAATTTATTAAATATTCTTCAAAGAACTTGAAATCTTCCTCTCTTTGTTGTAATTTAGACAGATGAAAACAATTCCAGCCTTTATCCTGTTCGTGATCACATGCTCAGGATATGCACAGCCCGGGATCAGCGTGAATCCGGCGGCTCTCGATTTCGATACCACACTGGTGAACCAGAGTTCAACTTTGCAAACGGTTGTGAAAAACACCGGAACAGGTGTATTAACCGTAACAGATATCACATCATCAAATCCTGTTTTTATTGCCACCCCTGACTCCTTCACTCTGGTATCCAATCAGGAACAGGTGGTGGATGTGACGTTTATCCCGGATGAGGCAAAATCATTTTACGGCACGCTTGACGTTCTGAACGACTCTCCTACCCCTTCGGTAGAAGTTATCTGTACCGGCGCAGGCAAATGGCCATTAGGGATCAATCCGTTAAACAGGGTACGGAAACCCTTTACTCTCTATCCAAATCCCGTTAACGATCAGTTGAATCTCATAATAAATCTGAAGAAAGCAACCCATATCTCTATCGTAATCAGTGATATGACAGGGAAAAAGAGAGCTGATCGTAAGATTGGAATCCTTGAGCCTGGCGATCAAGCCTTGAATTTGTCAGGTCTGGTCCAACATCTTCCCTCCGGGATCTATCTCCTGCATATCCGGATAGGGGAGACCTGGTACTTGGAAAAGTTGATCAAGCTTTAAAGTTATCACGTCGGCAAGGTAAAATAAAAGGTGCTTCCTTTGCCAGCTTCGCTGATGACATCGACTTCTCCTCCTAATTTCTCAACGATCCGTTTCACAATAGAGAGTCCCAGTCCATGTCCTTTGGCAGTACCTGCATCGAATCGTTCAAATGATTTAAACAGGTGCTTCTTCTCTTTCAGGTCGATACCGGAACCGAAATCCCGAACCCGGAAGCGAGCGAATCCTTCAAGGATATTTTTTGATTTTCCGGTATCTGATCCCAATTCAATTCGTGGTGACTCCCCGCCATATTTGAGAGCATTGCTCAGGTAGTTGATCCATATCTCCTCCACCCAGGCCGCATATCCAACTACCCGGGGCCATTTATCGGGGATGGTAATTGTTGCATTCTTCTCTTTTATCATCGGCTTCAGTCGCTTGATTGTTTCGCCAACGATATCGCCCATATCCAACACATTGGGTTTAATCTCTTCTTTTCTCAAACTGGCAAACAACAGCAGGTTGTCAATGATGTTCTGCATCTTTTTTCCGGCATCATTTATTTCACCAATATATGTTTTAGTCTCATTCTCAGAGAGCTCGTCGTAATCCGTTATGATCAGATCAGAATAGCCAATTACCAGTCCGAGCGGGTTTTTGAGATCATGGGCCACGGTCTGGGCATATGCATCCAGTTCTTCATTACGCCCCTTCAGTTCATCTGATTGGTCGCGCAAGGTAATCTCAAGCTGTTTTTGCAATGTAATATCTCTGACGATCCCGATCGCGTTCCATTTCCCTTCCAGTTTCACAGCAGAGAGTGACAATGCTATAGGGAACTCAGTTCCATCTTTTCTTTTGGCAGTTAATTCGAGTGTTTGATCTATTGCAGTTCCCTTGCCCGTGCTCTTGAATTTCCGGAATCCCTCCTGAAACGCCTCGTGATAAATCTCCTGGGTAAGGAGGGCATGTAAGTCTTTTCCCTGAACCTCTTTTTTCGTGTATTGAAACATCTCTTCGGCAGAGGGGTTCCAGAAAGTGATCAGGCCATCATTGTTTATCATTATGATGGCATCCTGTGCAGAGGTACTGATCGCCCGAAATTTCTCCTCACTCTGATGCAATGCCTCGATTGCTTGTTTACGCAACGTAACATCTCTCGCACTCCCCTTAAAACCAATTATCTTATCATCTTTCTTCAAGAGCGAAAGGTTTATTTCAAAATGCTTTTTCTTTTTATCCTTGATGATTACATCAAACGCGTAATCTTTTAACTGTGCTCCCGTTCGATAAACAGTTGAAAAAGCAGTTACCAGGTCAGGGTGATTTTTCCTCTCCGTATAATCCTTAAAACTCATTCCAATAATCTCATTCCTGGTATACCCTGTATTTATTTCAGCCGCTTTGTTTACATTAGTGAAATTGCCTTTCAGATCCATTGTAAAAAGGAAATCACTCGAATTATCGAACAGGTCCCGGTATTTCTCTTCTGCCTGCTTCCGTTTTCCTACTTCAGTGGTTTCCACCCTGTTTGCTTTCTTCTTCATTCGTTATATTGTTTCTTTTGGAGGTTGTGATAATGAGAGATCCTGAATCATCCCTTCAATTATGTTCAGGAGAGAATCAAATTCAGTCGATTTGTTTAGGAAATAATCAGCTCCTAATTGTTTACATTTATCTCGATATTGCTTGTAGGGATAATTGGTAAGCATAATGATCCTGGTTATTGAGTCGACACCTCTTACCATCTCCAGGAAACCAATCCCGCTCTCACTTCCCAATCGGATATCCAGGATGATTACATCAGGTGTGGATTTTGTATAGATCGCAATGGCATCTTTGATATTTTTCGCCTGACCAATAATCTCGATCCCGTTATTTTTATCAAACAAGGCGACTACTCTTTCGGTAATCAGTTTTGAATCATCTACAATCAGCATCTTCATTTTCAAGACATTAAGTTATTTTTCAGGTTGAGTGGTTAACAACACAACCACTTCCCAATCTTCTCCATTAGTAACTCTTGTTTTATCGGTTTTGCAATATAATCATCACACCCGGCAGCCAGGGATTTCTCCCGGTCACCTGCAACGGCATATGCTGTTTGAGAAATGATGGGAAGTTTGGGGCGGAACTTTTTTATCTTTTTTGTCGCGTCATAACCATTCAACACAGGCATATTGATATCCATTAATACCAAATCAATATTCGAATTTTCCCTGCACAGTTCAATCGCTTCTTTCCCGTCTTTAGCCCAAACAGGTTCAATTCCTGATTTTTTCAGCAAAACGTCTAAAAAATCAAAACTTGATTCTACATCCTCCACAATCAATACTGTTTTCCCTTTCAGGCTTGGCTTCTTTGCGGGTTGACCTGGCATGGATTTCCTGGTCTCCCCGGATTTTTCAAATGGTATGGTAAAATAAAAGATGCTGCCAGTTCCTTCATCAGATTCAAGCCAGATCGTACCCCCTAATAGCTCGGTAAGCTTCTTTGCAATTGATAACCCGATCCCGGTCCCACCGTGGCGACGCGTATGTGTATCATCAACTTGTCTGAACAGATCAAAAATGAGCGTTTGTTTCTCTTTCGGAATGCCGATGCCGGTATCGCGGATGTAAAATTGAAGGAGAGTTTGGTTGTTATGAGTTTTCGTCTCATAGCCGAATTCAATTTCTCCTTTATCGGTAAACTTCAACGCATTGTTTAACAGGTTGAGCAAGATCTGTTTTAACCGATAGTGATCTGTAATAAGGTGAAGGTCTTTGTTCTTATTAGTTGTATTTAACCGAAGTCGATTCCCGGTTTGTTCAGCTTCTCCTGCTCCGCTTTTATCATCACCAGAAGATCATCCATGAGATGGCGAATGTTTTGATTCTCTTTGATGGTTTTCATTGCTTCTGCTTCGATCAATGTGATATCAAAGATATCTTCAATAATATTCAGCAGATGATTGCCACTGGTATGAATCCGGTTTGCAAATTCTTCTACCTCTTCCCTTGAAGATTTTTTATCCAATAACTGAGAGAATCCAATTACTGCGTTTAACGGAGTGCGCAATTCGTGCGACATCGTTGCCAGAAAAGCCGACTTTAACTGGTCGGATTCGGTTGCTTTTTTCAGCGCTGTTTCTAAATCCTGTTTGGCTATTAAACGTTCAGTAATATCAGTGAAGGAGCCTACCATTGCTACCGGGTTTCCTTTCTCATCATTGACTATAACAGAATTAGATTCGACAGTGAATTCACTCCCGTCCAGTCTCTTTCCAACTAATTCTCCCGAGCTAGTGACAGAACCCTCTTCCAATAATAGCTTTATCATCTCTATGGCGTGTCTCTTGGTCGACTCAGTCCAGTATTCAAGGGCATTAGTACCCATCATTTCATCCGTGCTTTGATATCCCCACATCTTTGCCGCAGAGGCGTTTGCGTATGTGATTACACCCATTAAGTCTGCCATAAATATTGCACTCATCGATGTTTCAGTGGCTAAAGAAGATGACCATATTGCTTTGGTTTTTTCTTTAACCTCTTCATCTAAAACTTTTTTATCAGCCCTCAACCTATCTTCAGCCTCCTTTATCCTCAGCATCACATTCACTTGTGCTGACAATTCTGTTTGATCTATCGGTTTCGACAAGAAAGCATCAGCTCCTAAATTGAGGCCTTTCACACGGCTCTCAGAATCGGTTTTTATCGCTGTAATCATCACAACGGGAATATGTTTTGTTGACACATCCGCTTTAAGCCGTTTGCATACCTCATAACCATCCATTTTGGGCATGATGATATCCAGGAGGATGGTATCGGGTTGCTCTTCTTTTGCGATTTTCAACCCTTCTTCTCCTGACAAAGCCGTTAGAACAACACAGTCGGGCAAATTGCTTTTAATCACCGCCACAATAGTAGTGAGGTTGTCTTGTTGGTCATCGATTGCTAGAATCTTTTTCATTGATTCAAGTTAAGTAGTTTAGTAGTTAAGTTGTTGAGTAGGGTTGTTCACCTTAATCAACTCCTTTAACACTTTTTTTCGTTGAAAGATATTTTATATATCCATTAAGTATCCTTATAATCTCTAATATGGTTGATTTTTCATTTTGATAAATCTTGTCGTCAATATACTTTTCATCAAGTGCAACTGTAAAATGGTCTATTAATTCAAAAAGTGATCCTCTTGCTTGTCTGCAAAATTGAATGTTTTCCTGATAATGATATCTACCATGACCTTCAGCTATGTTAGCAGTTACTGATCGTGAGGCACGAATCATTTGATCTGTTAATTTGTACTTCTCTTCAGAAGGAAATTCCTTTGAGAGTTTCGATATTCTGATCCTCAATTCTCTGGATTTCCTCCAAACCTCTAAAGTCTCAAATGTCGATCTAATTTCACTCATTATACTTTAACTACTCAACCACTCAACTACTCAACTACTCAACAACTCAATCCACTCAACTTGCTGATACATAAATCGTTACAGAATTTTCCCTTTATAATTATTTTGATAACAATTTACAATGACTTTTCATTCAATGCAATAGGACAAAACCTGATTATGTTGTAGGTGTTTGTCCTACAAAATGAAAATTGGGAAGAGAGAAAAATTAGACTACAAGACCTTCGCTGATAGCGTAGCGAATGAGATCGGAAGTAGTTTTGAGGTTGAGTTTTAGCAAAATTCTCTCGCGATATGTACTGATGGTTTTTATGCTGAGTGAAAGTTCCCGGGAAATGTGGGTGACTGTTTTGCCCTCAGCGAGCAAACAGAGGACTTCCAGTTCGCGGGTGGAGAGTGTATGATGCAAAGCAGTCTCTTCATTTTCGGTGTAGCTATCCGCAATTTTTTCAGCTAACGAGCCTGTTATATATTTCCCTCCTGTGGCCACCTTTCGAATCGCAGAGATCAACTCTTCAGGAGCGCTCGATTTCGAGAGATATCCGGAAGCTCCCAGTTTTAATGCTCTGATCGCGTATTGTTCTTCTGAGTAAACACTTAATATCAATACAGCCAGATCTTTCCAGCTCCCTTTTATCTCTTTGAGCAAATCCAGGCCATGCCGGTCGGGCATTGAGATATCGAGCAGTAATACGTCGTAATTCGTTTCAGCCAGCATTCGTAACAGTTCATCCCCCGAAGATGCCTCATCAATTATATCTATATCATTGCATTCATCCAGGATCTGTTTCAGACCTGTTCGAACAATTGGATGATCATCTGTTATTATGACATTTATCATCTTTTCCCTGGGTATTAAAATGGAATCGCAACAATAATCCGGGTTCCCTTATCGCCTTCATTGGTAATTGTTACATCTCCCCCATGTGACCGGGCCCGTTCTTTCATCCCCATCAAACCAAACGATTCGGAACTTTCCAGATTTTCCACCGGGATACCTATCCCATTATCCGTAACTACCAGTTTCAACAGATTATTTGTGGTTGAGAGTCCTACAGTAACAACAGAAGCCTGAGCATGCCTGATAATATTCGTAAGCGCTTCCTGGATAATGCGAAATACCGTGATAGATACCTCTTCATCAACTTCCAGGTATTCAGGAAGATCCTTGGCAATCGTATCGATAAACGTATTTTTTGTAAACTCGTCCAATTGCCACTCAATCGCTGCCACCAGTCCAAGGTCATCCAATATACTTGGTCTGAGTTCGGAGGAGATTTTCTGCACTGTTTTGATGGTTTCGTTCAGCAACCCTGTCATCGAATTCGTTTTTTCAAGGATCTCAGGCTGGTTTTTACTCAACTGCTTCCTGATCCAGGCTACATCCATGTTTAACGCTGTTAATCTCTGGCCCAGGTCATCATGCAGGTCAAGAGATATTCTGGCCCGCTCTTTTTCTCTCACTTCTTCAATATGTTTGGTCAAATCGCGAAATTTCTTATCAGTAAGTTTACGCTCGGCGATCTCCTGTCTCAACTGCTTATTCGTGAGGGTAAGTTCTTTGGTTCTTTTCTGAACCAACCCTTCCAGCTCCTCCTTATCCGTTCGCAACTGATGCTCTTCTTCCTTGCTTGTCAGAACAAAATCCAGATGTGTCGCCAGTTGTTCAAGGTCGATGGGCTTTGAGAAGAGCGCTTCAGCACCCTTTTCGAGGGCTTTCCCGCGTACTTCCGAGTCAGTGCGTATCGCAGTGATCATGATGACAGGAATATGCCTGGTGAGTTCGTCATTTTTCAGCCTCTCACACACCTCATACCCATCCATTTCCGGCATGATAATATCCAGAAGGATAGCATCGGGTTGTTCTTTTTTTGCCAGCTCTATCCCTTCCAGTCCCCGTTTGGCAGTAAATATCCTTAAAACCAGGTGCGATACTCCTCAGCATAGCCACAATTGATTTCAGGTTGCCTGGATTATCGTCAATGACAAGGATCTTATTCATGATGATTCAAAGATAGAAACATTTTTTGATGTTGGATGTTGGATGTTTGATATTCACAATTTGGGGCTTCTCTTTTCCGGTATGCTCCCCATTGCATACTCTGCTAATGCAGTAATTGTAAAACTTGGGTTCACCCCCAGGTTTCCCTGGATCGCTGAACCATCGAGGATATACATGTTTGGATATCCAAATACCTGGAAATCTTTATCAATCACTCCTTCTTCGATCGTTACTCCCATTGGGGAGCCTCCCAGTATATGAGCTGTTGAAGGGACGTTGAAGAGGATCTCCATGGTCGAATTCTGGGCTACTCCGCCCACTTTCTCTGCATATCGGTTCATCACCTCCTGTCCGATTGGAATGTAAGCAGGCACCCTTTTTTT
>JACKQG010002432.1_pt1 | contig 24329 bp, 19 predicted proteins | sample 8237621 | NCBI WGS metagenome assembly JACKQG01 (sample SAMN15677084, study PRJNA649215) | marine metagenome | biome: marine; feature: Black Sea; material: saline water; isolation source: suspended particulate matter (SPM) from the Black Sea western gyre | collected 2013-06-09/2013-06-10 | depth... | reverse complement strand
TTTGCCGCTAGTTTCTCTTGTTTTTGCACTTAATTCAATTAATTCCAAAGTTTTTCCTCCGTAACTGCATGCATGCATGCTTAAATACTAATATATACTTAAATTTATACAAATAGAGAATTTACAGAATCACCTCTGTAACTACGCATAATCGCCTCACCAACCAGTTTGGCAATGGATAACGTCTCAATTTTGCTGCATTGTTTTGCTTCTTCAGACAAAGGGATGGTATCTGTTACAACAAGAGAACTTAAAGATGATTTGTTGATTCGATCAATGGCCGGCCCTGAAAGCACTGGATGCGTACAATAGGCATGAACCTCTTTTGCACCCTTTTCCATGATAACACTTGCAGCCTCTGTCAATGTCCCTGCCGTATCAACCATATCATCAAGGATAAGCGCTATTTTATCTTCAACATCCCCGATAATGGCCATGGCTTTTGCCTTATTTGGCGCACTTCTTCTTTTATCAATAATGGCAAGGCTTGCATTCAGTCGCTTGGCATACGCTCTTGCTCTCTCAACACCACCGGCATCGGGTGATACAACAACCATATTTTCTGGATAACGGGTTTTAATATCATCAATTATGATCGGAGCAGCATAAAGGTTATCTACTGGGCAATTAAAAAATCCTTGAATTTGTCCAGCATGCAGATCCATTGTTATCACCCTGTGAACACCTGCCTTCTCAAGAAGGTCTGCAATTAATTTGGCACTGATGGGAACCCTGGGAGATACTTTTTTGTCCTGCCGTGAATACCCGAAATAAGGGATAACCGCAGTAATTCTACTTGCAGAAGATCGTTTAAATGCATCAATCAATAGCAGCAACTCAACAAGATTGTCGTTTACAGGTTTACACGTGGATTGTATTACAAAAATTTCCTGTTTTCTGACATTCTCCTGAATTTCAACCTGTGTTTCTCCATCACTGAAACAGTCGACTTTCAATCTTCCCAATGGCTTTGCAAGGTGTTCTGAAATCCTTTCAGCAAGTACGGGATTCGAATTTCCAGCAAAAATTGACAAGTCACTCATATCAAATCTCTTCTTTAAAATTTATAAATCCGGTTATAAAAACATGGCTGGGGCGAGAGGATTCGAACCTCTGAATGCAGGGATCAAAACCCTGTGTCTTGCCACTTGACGACGCCCCAATACATTAAACTCACAAATATTAATTAAATAAACGAGGAAAGAAATACCTTTCTCCTGCTCCTGGCCCACTTTTTCAAAAGCAATTCAAATGCCTTCTTTGCATTTTCCCGGGCTGAAAAAAGAGCAAAAAGAGATGAGCCGCTTCCAGTCATATAAACTTTTCTTTGCAGCAACACCACCATCTCTTCTTTTGTTTCTTTGATCTCAGGATAGAGCCTGCACGCTGATTCTTCAAGGTCATTGTGCATCTGAGCCCTTACATCAAATTTCTGTCCCCTTAACGGTTCATTTAAACCAGTATACTTATTATATTTTTGATTTGCTGTCAATCTAAAATCAATATTTTTATATACTTCGGCTGTTGAAGCGGCAATCCCTGGATCACACAACACAAGATGACAGGGTCTTAAATTTAGTACTTTTTCAAGCCTTTCTCCAATGCCTCTGGCAATTGCCGGGCCTCCAAAAATAAAAAAGGGTACATCTGCGCCAAGACTAAACCCTATTTCCATCAGCTCTGATTTTGAAAAAGGTTTTTTGTAATAATTGTTTAAAGCGGTTAAAACAGAAGCAGCATTACTGCTTCCACCGCCCAGTCCCCCGCCGGGTGGAATTCTTTTTATAATTTCAATGGAAAGACCTTTTTTTTCTTCACAGGTCTTTGTTTTTAAAGACTGATGAAATAATACAGCTGCTTTATAGGCAAGATTAGATTCATCTTCAGGCACATCTGGATGATCACAGGAAATTGACAATTCTTTTTGGGCAAACTCAATATAAAGGTCATCACGCAGATCAATCTGAGTCATCAAAGAATAAAGGTTATGATATCCATCCTTCCGTTTGGATTCAATATATAAGGACAGATTTATCTTTGCAAAGGATGCAACCTTTTTTATCAAGCTTTTGCCTCAACATACGCCAGCCTGATTTCACTTAGCAACGCGCTAAGAAGGTTATTTTCTTCTTCAGTCAAATTACCCTTTGTTTTTTCTTCCAGCATGGCAATCATCTCAATGCTATGCCTTGCAAGTTCAAGATTTATGGATTTTTTTCCTGTTGAAGGATCTTCAACCTTGCCAAGCTGGACAAGACCTGATGAATATAATGACAGAATAAAACTTGAAAAATCAATTTTAAACGGGCCTTTAGCTCCTGTTGGGGCCTCTTTCATTATAAAACCATTTCCCTTAGCCATTTTCTTTCTCCTTGAATAAATTTCTTATCTTATTGTCCATTGAACATCTACATTATCCTTTGTCACTGATGCAAGGTAGCCGTCAAAATAAAAATTTTCAACTAAATAATTTTTGTCTAAATACTGAACCACTAAATTTTTATCATCAACAACACATTTTATCTTTGCTTTTGAAAGCCCCCTGATCCCATGACCTGTTTTTTTTAATACAGCTTCTTTTGCTGTAAATGTTCTGAAAAAAACAAGAGATTTGTCCTGATTTGGGAAATGTGATATCTCTTGCTGATCAACAATTCTTTCAAACACACCATCAGAAACATCCTTAATCTGCTCCAGATCAATACCGATCTTTCCTGTTGAGACAACTCCGGCTACAAAATCCGGTTTGTGAGTAACAGACCAATAGATAGTATTTGACGGCAGGGGAACTCCCAGGGCATCTTTCTCAAATATTCCCACAGAAAGATTTGATTTTAAGCTGGAGGCCTTCACACTTTCCCTGGCAAACCTGCTTAAAGCAACAACTTTCTTTTTCCCTTTCAACGCCTTAATTGTTTCAGGAACCCTTGTTATAACCGGATATAAAAAAATAATCAGTCCTCCTGATTTTCGAGTCGAATTATAATATCCGCAACAGTTGCACCCTCTCCCTCCTCGTGTACAAACAAGGGATTAATATCCAGTTCTTTTATCATTGGATGGTTATCTGCCATGGCTTTTAACGCAACAATATGTTTTTCTATGGTTTCAATATCTGACGGCTTCTCCCCGCGCAACCCCTTCAGAATCGGATACCCCTTAATACTCCTGACCATTCTTCTTGCAACATTTCTGCCCATGGGTGACAATCTGAAGACAACATCTTTATAGACCTCGACAAAGATACCGCCCAGTCCAAACATGACAGCATGCCCAAAAACCTGATCTTTTGATAATCCCAATATTATTTCCTTGCCTTTTGGGGCAAGCTTCTGAATCAGCACGCCCTCTATCCGGGCATCAGGATTATAGGCTTTGGCTTTTCCCATGATTGTTTCAAAAGCATCTTCCACACTTTTGCTATCTTCAAGTCCCACAACAACACCGCCGGCATCTGTTTTATGGAGAATATCAGGAGATACGATCTTCATCACAACGGGGTAACCCATCTGGTCTGCAATTTTGCAGGCTTGGCTTTTATTTTTTGACAAAACCATGGGAAGCGTTTTAAATCCATAACATTTAAGGAGTTCACTCCCGTCCAGTTCACCCAGGATCATTCTGCCTTCTTTTAAATATTTATCAATGATCTCTTTTGCTTTAATAGTATCATAGGCAAGTTCAAACTGTGGCAAAATTTTTCTAGACAGCCACTTCACTCCCTCTCTCAGCGCGCCTAAAGATCTGGCAGCACTTTCCGGAAACTGATAAACAGGAATTTTATGCTTTTGTAAAAGCTTGACACCATCTGACACATCCACGACACCCATGAACGAACAGACAATTGGTTTTATGCTGTTCCTGGCAATATTAACAATGGCTTCGGCAGTGCCAATAACATCGGTCATGGATTGAGGCGTTAATATTATCAAGGCAGCATCCACACCACGATCACTTAATACTGTGGCCAATGTATTTTCATACCGGTCTTTGGCCGCATCCCCGATTATATCTACGGGATTATGAAAATTGGCTGTGGATGGCAGGTGTTTCTTTAATTCCTTAATGGTCTCATCAGAAAATTTAGCCAGGTTCAATCCGGATTGTTCGCTCATGTCTGTAGCAATAATACCGGGTCCGCCCGCATTCGTGATAATGGCAATTTTATCTCCTGTAGGATATTTGTTGGCCGCAAATGCCTGGGCATAATCAAACAATTGATTGACCGTTGCACAGCGTAAGATTCCAGACATGGTGAAAATAGCGTCATACAAAGCATCAGAGCCTGCAAGGGCTCCGGTATGAGAAGCGGCTGCCCTTGCACCTGCATCTGAGGAGCCTGATTTTATAACAATCACATGGGTTGGATTGGTTCCCGAGGTCATCTCTCTGATTTCTGAAATAAATTCTTCAGCGCTCCTGGAAAGCTCCTCCATATATATCATCACCACATCTGTATCAGGGTCATTATGATAATACCTTAATAAATCAAGTTCATCCACATCTGCCTTGTTCCCGATTGAGATGAATTTTGAAAACCCGAACCCTTTGTCTGCCGCATAATCAAGCACTGCCGTACAAAGCGCCCCACTCTGGGAAATAAAGGAAACATTACCAGCAGTGGGCATTCGTGCCGAAAAGCTGGCATTCAGCGATACTTTTGGTGATGGATTAATCACCCCCAGACAATTAGGACCAACCAGCCTTACTTTGGCATTGGCACACAAAATTTTGATTTCTTTTTCAATCTGAGCCCCTTCACCACCCACTTCTTTAAAACCGGCAGAAACAATCACTATCCCTTTAACACCCTTTGCAATACAATCTTTTACAGCATTTAAAGCGGCTTTGGGAGGCAGAATAATCATACCCAGATCAATGGGATCAGGAATATTTGCAATACTGGTGTAACATTTTACACTTAAAACAGATTTTGCTTTTGGATTAACAGGATAGAGGGTTCCTGTGAATCCGCCAAATAAAATATTGGCAAAAATATCATGGCCTACCTTGCCTTTTTGAGTTGAAGCTCCAATAACCGCAATGGTTTCAGGTGCAAATATCGCATCAAGTCTATCCATTCTTTCTCCTTATATATATTCTACAAACAAAATTTTATATTCCCATAATTTTCATTATTAGATTTAAGATAAAATAAAGAACTTATTTATCTATAATACCACTTCATAAAACAATTATCTACAGATAGCTCTGGATACTTGCGATAAGGATCATATTTCCTAACCAACTTATGCCAACCCGTTCAGGCCAGTTTGACTTTCCATCGCTGGATGGGACATATGGACAATTATATAAAATCTTTTCCAAAAAAGAAAATTAAAGGTATATTGTATAGATGAAAATTAAATTTTTTAAAAAGCAGGTTTATAATGTTGGATATATCGAGTCAATTAAGTATTCCTGAAAATGAAATCCGATGTGAGGCAATTCGGGCACAAGGAGCCGGCGGGCAGAATGTAAACAAAGTTTCCAGTGCCATACATTTGAGATTTGATATTAAAAATTCAAGCCTACCAGATGTGTATAAAGAAAAAATACTGGCGCTCAATGATAAAAGAATTTCAAAGGATGGAATCATTGTTATTAAGGCGCAAAGATTTCGCAGCCAGGAAAAAAATAAAGAAGATGCCCTGAACCGTCTCAAGTCATTGATTTTAAAATCTTTGACCAAACAAAAAAAAAGAAAACCAACCCGGCCTTCCAAAGGTGCAAAGAAAAAACGTATGGATTATAAAACAAAACATGGCAGCCTTAAGGAATTAAGACGTAAGGTCATACCGGAAGAATAATTTTTTAGCAAAACCCGTCTGGCAAATGCCAAAAGCCATATAATTCTTATGTGTTCAGATCTCCAAATTAAAAAAAGATTCCCTTTTACTTCAAAAAATGATAAGTTATAACTAATTTTTGAACCGCATTATGAACCGCAGGATTCATTCCTGTGGTTTTTTTAATAATAAGGAAACAAAACAACAATGATTTTAACAAACAACGTATCCCTCGCATACGGCAAGAGGGTTTTGTTCAGAGACGTAAATATAAAGTTTACACCGGGTAATTGTTACGGACTCATCGGAGCAAACGGGGCAGGAAAGTCCACATTTCTAAAAATTCTTGCAGGGGATATTGAGTCAGACTCTGGAACTATCAGTGTAGGACCCATGGAACGAATCGCAGTTCTAAGACAAGATCATTTTGCCTTTGACGAGAAAACTATTTTAAACACTGTGATCATGGGCCATGAAAAACTTTACAGAATTATGACACAGCGGGATGCCCTTTATGCCAAACCAGATTTTTCCGAAGAGGATGGAATCAGGGCGGGTGAGCTTGAGATCGAATTCGCGGAAATGAACGGCTACGAAGCAGATCCTGAAGCGGCAGTTCTTTTAAATAGTCTGGGAATTGCCGAAGAGCTGCACCACAAAAGAATGAAGGAGCTTGAGGGTGGTGAAAAAGTTCGAGTGCTCCTGGCCCAGGCCCTGTTCGGGAATCCAGACGTCCTTCTTCTGGACGAGCCCACCAATAACCTGGACATCAAATCCATTGCCTGGCTTGAGGAGTTTCTCTACAGATTTCAAAACACAGTCATTGTGGTATCACACGATCGCCATTTCATGAACCAGGTTTGCACCCACATTGCAGACATTGATTTTAGCAAAATCTCTGTGTACGCTGGGAACTACGATTTCTGGTACCAGGCCAGCCAGCTGAACCTGAAACAAAAACAGAATGAAAACAGAAAGGTCACTGACCGGGCCAATGAACTAAAGGCTTTTATCCAGCGGTTCAGTTCCAACGCCTCCAAATCCAAACAGGCCACCTCCCGGAAAAAACTCTTAGAAAAACTCACTATTGAAGATATGCCTGTGTCGTCAAGAAAATATCCATTTATTTTTTTCAAGCCGGAACGGCCCTGTGGTAACGTAATACTGGAAGTAGACGGGCTCACCAAGACTATTGATGAAGAAAAAATTTTGGACAACGTGAGTTTTACGGTGAACAAAGGAGATAAAATCGCCTTTATGGGCAAAAACGGCCTGGCCAAGACCACTCTCTTCCAAATCCTGGCCGGAGAGATGGAACCGGACAGCGGTACTTTTAAGTGGGGGGTCACCATTAATCATTCCTATTTTCCAAAGGAACACAGTGATCATTTTAAAGGTGAGGCAAACCTTATTGAGTGGCTCCTGCAGTTTGCTCCTCCTAAAGAGGGAGAGAACTTTGCCCGGACCTTTTTAGGACGTATGCTTTTTTCCGGGGAGGATGCATTGAAAAAAATAAGTGTACTTTCTGGTGGAGAAAAGGTTCGCTGCATGCTGTCAAGGATGATGCTTTCGGAATCCAATGTCCTGATTATGGATGAACCCACCAACCACCTTGACCTGGAATCCATAACAGCCTTAAATCACAGCTTGATCAAATTTCAGGAAGTGGTTCTTTTCACATCCCATGACCATGAATTTGTGAGTACCGTGGTAAACCGTATTATTGAAATAACTCCCGGCGGAGTCATTGATCGACACATGACCTTTGACGAGTATCTTGAAAGCTCGGAAGTTGCCCAGACCCGGGAAGCCATGAGTCAAAAGGCTGCTTAATATTTTCTTTTGCCCGCCTCAATTGTCTGACCTCAATTGTCTGATATGATACAAAAAATTGCCGGGATCAACTATTGTTGATCCCGGCAATTGGCTTTCTTTCATTTATTTGACCTTATTGTATATATTATTTTTTAAACAATCTTAAAGGCTCAGTTGTGCTGATTTTAATGTATTTTTCATGAGCATGGCAATGGTCATAGGTCCTACGCCGCCCGGAACAGGTGTGATTTTTCCTGCAATCTCTTTGGCTGCTTCAAAATCCACATCACCTTTTAGAATTGCTTTTCCGGTCTTTTCATTCATGCCAACCCTGTTAACACCCACATCAATAACCGTTGATCCGGGTTTTATCCATTCAGGCTTTACAAGATCAGGAACACCGGCTGCAACGATGAGGATATCGGCTCGTTTGCAATGGGATGCAAGATCTTTTGTACGGGTATGAACAATGGTGACCGTTGCATTGGCACCCACACCTTTTTGAGCCATCATAATTGCTATGGGTTTACCAACAATATTGGATCTTCCCACAACCACAACTTCCGCGCCTGAGGTTTCCGTGCCGGATCGAACAATCATTTCCTGAATACCCGCCGGAGTACAGGGAAGAAATTTTGCTTCATCACCACCAATCATGAGACGACCTACATTGACGGGATGAAACGCATCAACATCCTTATCAGGATTGATGGCATTTAAAACCTTTTTATCATCAATATGTTTGGGCAATGGCAACTGCACCAGAATCCCGTGAATCGCCGGGTCATTATTGTATTTGTCAATCAAGCCTAAAAGATCTTCTTCGGAAATATCAACGGGCTGGTCATCCTGTATTTCATGAAATCCAAGACTGATTGCAGTCTTGACTTTAAGTGTAACATAGCTGATTGACGCAGGGCTTGATCCCACAAGAATTGTTACAAGACCCGGCACAATGCCATGTTTTTTCTTCATCTCATCGACTTCCTCTTTTATCTCAGCAAGGATAGCCTTTCTTATCTCTGTTCCGCTAATAAGTTCAGCAGTCATATATAAACCTCCATATAAAAAATTTAACCAAAAACAGCTTTTTTTTGAGTACTAACCGGGCTTAAACAAATTTTATTTAAGCCCGGCCTTGAAAGTCTCAAAAATTGAACGCTTTTTGAAACTTGTTAGAATACTCCCTGTACCTTGCCAGTTTCCACATCAACATCAACCCTCTTGAAAGCAGGATTTGAGCTGGTGCCCGGCATGAGAGAAATAGCACCTGCAACGGGAACGATAAAGCCTGCACCGCCATATGTGAGGACTTCTCTAATGGTCAGTCTCCAACCGGTTGGGACACCCTTAAGGGCTGGATTATCAGACAGAGAAAGATGAGTTTTCACCATGCAAAGACCCATTCCTGCCAATTTAGGATCTGCCTGGATTCTTTTAAGGGCAACTTCAGCATCAGCCGAGTAGTCAACTCCGTCTGCGCCGTAAACTTCCTTGGCAACCATTTCGATTCTTTGTTTGACTGGTATGTCAAGTTCATAAAGGAATTTGAATTCAGATTTTTCTTCACAAGCCGCAACAACAACATTGGCAAATTCAATTGCACCGTCGCCGCCATGCTCCCAGTGTCTGGAAAGAGCAACTTTTGCACCTTCAGCTTCACTGAGCTCACGTACTTTTGCAATTTCAGCATCTGTGTCAGTATAGAACGCATTAATACAGACAACAGGAGAAATCCCTGCTTTTCTGACGTTTCTGATATGATGAATAAGGTTGGCACAACCTTTTGCAACCCATTCAACGTTTTCTGATGCATACTCTTCTGGCATGGGTTTACCTGGTACGGGAACTGGTGCACCACCATGGCATTTAAGTGCCCTGATCGTTGCAACAACAACTGCGCAGTCTGGTTTGAGGCCTGAATAACGGCATTTAAGGTTCCAGAATTTTTCAAATCCAATGTCTGCACCAAAACCGGATTCAGTCACATGGTAGTCACCCAGTTTCAGGCCAATTTTATCAGCAATAACAGAACTTTGTCCGATTGCGATGTTGGCAAAAGGACCGGCATGAACGATGACAGGCTGGCCTTCAAGGGTCTGCATTAAAGATGGATTAAGCGCATCCACCATCCATGCAGTCATGGCGCCGGCCACCTGGAGATCTTCAGTGGTAACGGGTTTGCCCTTTTTAGTGTAGGCAACAACGATTTTACCCATTCTTTCACGCATGTCTTTAAGATCTGAGGCAATGGAAAGAATAGCCATAACTTCTGAAGAAACCGCAATTCCAAATTTTGATTTCATCATAAACCCGTCAGCTTTGCCGTTCACTCCGTCAATACCAATAATAATATTTCTTAATGCCTGACAGCAGAAATCCATGATCCATCCCATTTCAACCTTTGTGGGATCGATATCGATTCTTTTCATACCGGACAGTCTTTCAAGTTGCTCGTCTGTATAATTTCTTTCGTGCTGCAGACGGGAAGTCAAGGCAACCATTGCAAGGTTATGGGCATTCATGATGGCATTGATATCACCGGTAAACCCAAGTGAAAAAGGGGTTAAAGGGATGCATTGAGCCAGACCCCCGCCTGCAGCAGACCCTTTAATATTCATAGTTGGTCCGCCTGAAGGCTGACGAATAGCTGCACAAACATTTTTACCGATTTTACCAAGGCCCTGTACAAGGCCCATTGCACATGTTGATTTTCCTTCACCCAGCGGTGTGGGAGAGATTGCTGTTACGTCAATGTATTTTCCGTTTGGTTTGTCTTTAAGACGGTCCAGCACTGCTCTGAAATCTATTTTTGCAATATAGTGCCCCTGGGGAAGAAGTTCTTCTTTCGTCAATCCCAGTTTTTCACCAATTTCATAGATTGTAAGCATTGTTTTTTCTGCATCTTCTGCAATTTCCCAGTCAGCGTGTTTGGTTGGATCTAATGCCATGGTTTACTCCTTTATTGCTGTGGACTCAAAATGAGCCGTTTAAAAAAAAGAAATGATGAAACCCGTATATACATTTTGTTCATAAAATTCCAAGTGCATAGTCTACCTATTAAATAAAATGAAAAAAATCAACTTTTTTCGCCCATAGGATTCAAATTTATTAACTAAATTTCATTCAACAATATACCACATTGTAGACAACATTCGGGATAGCTTGTTGTACAGGGGATTTTGGCGATTATTTCTTACAATCATTAAATTAACTCATCTATTGACAAAAAACAGCACAGAATATAAATCATATTCTGTTATAACTAAATTTAGGATTATGATAAGGGCAGCTATATGGGAAGATATGTCAAGTTAAGGTTATATGAGTTTGATTTAGCTATTCCATTATATATTTGTCCTTTTCTGATAAGATCCTGTCAGTTTAATCTTAACCCCCCCCAACTCATAACTATCTTTAAACTTAGGAGGTAAAAGTGGGATTTGCAATAACCAAAGAAACCTATGCCGGCAGTATCAAAGGCATCACCATAGGAAAAGGTGATAATGCCCTTACCGTCGGCGGTCAAACCAGCTACCCTTTTTATCAGTTTGAAGGTAACATGCCCAATAAACCCATTATTGCAATGGAAATCTGGGATATGGAACCTGCGGACTGGCCCGAGGCTGCCCTGGCGCCTTACAGGGATGTTGTATCTGATCCTGCAGCCTGGGCAAAAAAATGTGTAGAAGAATATGGAGCTCAAGCCATTGTTCTTCAGCTCAAAAGCACAGACCCCAATGATAAGGATGCAAGCGCAGATGATGCGGCGGCAACCGTTAAAAAAGTCTTAGCTGCAATCAATGTTCCTCTGATCATATGGGGATGTGCAGTGCCTGCCAAGGACGGAGAAGTCCTAAAAAAAATCTGTGAAGTCTGTGAAGGTGAGAACCTGATTCTAGGGCCTGTTGAAGAAAAAAATTACAAAGGAATCGGAGCGGCGGCCATGGGATATGGTCACACGGTAATCTCATCCTCTCCCATTGATGTGAATCTTGCCAAACAGGTCAACATTCTTCTTGAGAACCTGGGTGTCAACCTTGGCAATGTGATTGTTGACCCCACCACGGGTGGACTTGGCTATGGCATGGAATATTCCTACTCGGTTATGGAACGTCTGACACAGGCAGCAATGACCCAGGGGGATGACAAGCTCCAGAACCCCATGATCAATAACCTGGGCAATGAAGTATGGAAATGCAAAGAAGCAAAATTGACTGTTGAAGATGCCCCTGAACTGGGTGATCCTGAAAGGCGGGCCATCCTCATGGAAGCTGTTGGAGCAGTATCATATCTGCTTGCCGGCTCCAGCATCCTGATCATGCGCCATCCTGAATCCATCAAACTTGCCAAAGCATTTATCGGTTTTATTTCTGAAGGCGGTTCAGCCATGGATGTCCCCGCCATTGAGAAACGCCTGGACGATGTTGAAATTGATTTTGCCGGCATGGCACCTGCAGTGGATCTCACCATTGTAGAAGAAAAGAAAGCCGCTCCTGTCAAAAAAGCGGCTCCGGCAGCACCGGCTGCACAAAAAGCAGCAGCTGCACCAGCACCTAAAAAAGAAGCACCCAAAGCAGACGCGGCACCTGCGCCAAAAGCCGCAGCACCTGCTGTAGATCCTGAAGCTGAAGCAAAAGCAAAGGCTGCGGCTGATGCCAAGGCAAAAGCCGATGCAGCGGCTAAGGCAAAAGCTGATGTTGAGGCGAAAGCAAAAGCTGACGCTGACACAAAAGCAAAGGCTGAAGCTGATGCAAAAGCAAAAGTTGCGGCTGAAGAGAAAGCTCAAGCTGATGCAGCCAGCAAGCGTGATGCTGAAGAACAGGCATTGAAAGAAAAACGTAATTCTGAAAAAGCAAAAGCGGCTGCGGCAAGAGCTACTGCTCCTAAGGCCGGTGCTAAAAAGACCCCTGCAAAAATCAATAAATCCAACCTTGAAAGACTTATTGATAACCTTAACAGGATTCACAAACGGGCGAGTTAATTGTAACAAATTGTGCAGGCTGTAAACATGTTGCACAATCCTAATATATAATCAAGAGGAGGAACCTCTAATGGTAGAAAAATTAGAAAAGACAGTCAAAGAAGCAAAACTGGCTGATCCTATAGAAGCATCTATTGATAAAGCATCACAGATGATGATTACCCGTTCTCATGAGCTCGGTATTGAAACGATCTTTGACAGAGCCGTTACAATGAAACAATGTAACATCGGTATTCAGGGAACTTGCTGTAAAAACTGTGCAATGGGACCTTGCAGGCTTCCACTTCCCAAAAACGGTATTGAAGGGGAAGACGAAAGAAAAGGTCTTTGCGGTGCCACCGCCAATACCATTGCGGCCAGAAACTTTGCCAGAATGATCGCAGCTGGCGCATCTGCTCACTCTGATCATGGCAGAACAGTTGCAGAAGTTTTTCTTGCTGCAGCCAGAAAAGAAACAGATGATTACAAAATTAAAGACCCCATCAAACTTCTGGCTATTGCGCCGGATTATGGTGTGGAAATAAAAGTTGAGGTTGACGGTGTGATGGTTGACAGAGACATTGATGAAATCGCACTTGAAGTTGCAGAAACTGTACTGGCTGAATGGGGCAAACCAGAAGGCCTTCTTCTTGTTCCCAAAAGATTCCCCAAAGTCAGATATGAACGCTGGGAAAAACTGGGTGTCCTTCCCAGAAATATTGACAGAGAAATTGTTGATATCATGCATAGAACCTGTATCGGTGTTGACCAGGACTACAAAAATATCATGAAACAGGGTGCCAGAGCTTCTCTTGCTGATCTGAGCGGTTCCTGGATGGCAACCGATCTTCAGGATGTTATGTTTGGCACGCCTTCCCCACTGATTTCTGAAGCCAACCTGGGAATCATGAAAAAAGACCATGTCAATATTATTGTTCACGGTCATGAACCTGTTCTTTCAGAAATGATTGTTGCAGCAGCCCAGAATGCTGAAATGATTGATCTGGCCAACAAAGTCGGCGCAAAAGGCATCCAGTTGGGAGGTATCTGCTGTACAGCAAATGAAGTGCTTCAAAGACATGGTGTGCCCAACGCAGGTAACTTTTTGCAGCAGGAACTTGCCATCATTACCGGTGCCTGTGATGCAATGGTAGTAGATGTTCAATGCGTTATGCAAAACCTTGCCAACGTAGCAAAATGTTTCCATACAAAACTGATCACAACACATCCAATGGCAAAAATGGAACAGTCCAATGTTCATCATATTGAGTTTGACGAGCACCATGCCATGGAAGATGCCATTAGAATAGTGACCATGGCCATTGAAAACTATAAAAACCGTGGTGACAATATCCAGATTCCGCCTTACAAGGAAAATCAGGTTGCGGGTTTTTCCGTTGAATCTATTAAATACCATCTGGGTGGATCTTTCAGAGGGACTTACTACACCCTCAATGATAACATTATCAATGGTCGTATCCGCGGTGTTGCAGCAGTTGTTGGTTGTAACAATGCCAGACAGAGACACAATGAGGCCCACACGACGGTTATCAAAGAACTCATCAAAAACGATGTTATTGTTCTGACCACGGGTTGCGGCGGTATTACTGCTGCCATGGAAGGATTACTCCAGCCGGATTCAGCTGCTGCCTACTGCGGACCGGGTCTTGCTGAAATTTGTGAAACAGTGGGTATCCCACCGGTTCTTCACATGGGTTCCTGCGTAGATAACTCTCGAATTATCAACGCTGCTATCCAGGTTGTTAATGCCGGTGGCATGGGTCAGGATCTTTGTGACTGGCCAGTAGCCGGTTCCGCTCCCGAATGGATGAGTGAAAAAGCCATTGCCATTGGACAATATGTTGTTACCTGTGGTATCTATACTGTATTTGGCGGTAAATTTCATTCCTCAGGAGCCCCGGTCTTCCATAACCATTTGCACAAAGACATGGAAGAAATTTACGGCGGCATGTGGGATGTTGAACCTGATCCCATCAAACATGCACATCTCATGATTGCCCATATCGATAAAAAGAGAAAAGAACTGGGTATCGATAAGGCAAGAGAGAGAGTCATGATGGATATGGCATCTCGCCAGGCACTTGAAGGCTAATGAAATTATTTAAAAAAATAAGTTATAATACAATAAATCCTCAAAGAAGGGGGAACATAATATGTCAAAATTAATCGCATTTGCTGCCATTCAAGGTGGATACAAAGTAGTTGCACAGGCAGAAGGACAGCTGAACAAAGCACTTGCTACCTATGATGCAGCAACAAAAGTCGGATTCCCGAATACAGCATATTACCTGCCGGTTATTTATTCAATTACCGGTCTTAAAGTTGAAACCCTGGAAGATCTTAAAAAACCTTTGGAATTTGCAAAAGGACTTCTTCCACCCCATATCAGGCTTAAAAACTGGCTCCCGTACCTGGGACCACTTCTTGATGCCGGCATGGCGGGTATCCTTTCCTATGAAATCATCGAGGCCTTAAGATATCTCAATGAACCCGATTTCTACATTGCCCAGGAAGACCCGGACATTGAAAACGGCAAACTCTGGGTGGGTGCAGCAGACGACACCATCCTGAGAAAAAGAGGCGTTGAATTTGTTGATGGTTCTGCCCCTGGATTTGCTGCAATGGTCGGTGCGGCTCCCAATAAAGAGATTGCCAAGATGATCGTTGAAGATTACCAGAAAAAATCTCTGTACATCTTCTGTGCCGCTAATCATAATGGTAATACAATCATCCAGCAATGCCTTGATGCAGGCATGCAGGTGGGTTGGAACACCCGTATTGTACCTTTTGGTCCGGACATTTCTTCTGCAGTATTTGCTCTTGGATTTGCCAACCGCGCTGCCATGGCATTTGGCGGTGTTCAACCAGGTGATTTCAAAACCATCCTCAAATACAACAAAGACCGTGTATTTGCATTTGTTAATGCACTCGGTGATGTTGGAACTGAATGGGGTGTTGCAGCTGCCGGTTGTGTTAACTGGGGTTTCCCGACAATCGCTGACACACCGATTCCTGAAATTCTGCCAACGGGTATTTGTACCTATGAACATGTTGTGGCCCCCGTTGCCCATGAAGACATGGTAGCAAGATCTGTTGAAGTCAGGGGCCTGAAAGTACAGGTTGCTGAAATCGATATTCCTTGTTCATTTGGTCCTGCATTTGAAGGTGAGCGTGTAAGAGGTGCTGATCTTTATGCACAATGCGGCGGCGGAAAGACTCAATGCACCGAGCATGTTAAAAAAGCTGAAATGAATGAAATCGAAGACGGCAAGGTCATCATTGAAGGGCCGGATCTTGACGCTATCAAAGAAGGTGGGACTTTCTCTCTGGGTATCAAAGTACAGATTGCCGGCCGTGAATTCCAGGAAGATTTTGAACCTATCATGGAACGACAGATTCATCATCTGATCAACTACATCCAGGGTGTCATGCATATCGGACAAAGGGATATTTCCTGGATTCGTGTTTCAAAATCCGCCATTGAAAAAGGTTTTACATTAAAAGACATTGGTGTGGTTCTCCATGCAAAATTTCATCAGGATTTCCAGAAAATTGTCGACAAGGTTCAGGTTACACTTTTGACCAGGGCTGAAGATGTCGATAAAATGACTGAGATTGCCAGAGCAGACTATCATGTACGTGATGCTCGTGTTGATAATATGACTGATGAAGATGTTGAAACTTATTACTCATGTACGCTGTGCCAGTCATTTGCACCCAGTCATGTTTGTACTGTAAGTCCTGAAAGAACAGGTCTTTGCGGTGCTTACAACTGGATGGACTGTAAAGCTTCTTTTGAGATCAACCCCACAGGACCCAACCAGCCCATCGAAAAAGGCGAAGTCCTTGATGCTAACCTGGGTCAGTTTAAAGGGGTTAATGATTTTATCTACAAAGCTTCCAGAGGTACTGTAACCCATTACAACTTCTACTCAATGGTAATTGATCCCATGACTACCTGTGGTTGCTGCGAATGTATCGCTGCCATGCTACCCGGTTGTAACGGCGTTATGACTGTTGGCCGTGATTATTCAGGCGAGACCCCTTGCGGCATGAAGTTTACAACCCTTGCCGGTGTTATGGGCGGTGGTGCATCTTCTCCCGGATTTGTGGGTCATTCCAAATTCAATATTACCCAGGGAAAATTCATCCTGGGTGATGGTGGTCTTTTAAGAATGGTCTGGATGCCCAAGCAACTCAAAGAAGAGCTTAAGGACAGAATAGTTGCCCGTGGTGAACAAATGGGTGTTCCTGGTCTTTTTGACATGATTGCTGATGAAACTGTTGGGATTACTGAAGAAGAAATTCTGCCCTTTCTCAAAGAAAAAGGTCATCCGGCACTGGCTATGGAATCCCTTGTTGGATAATAACTAAAAAAGATCCGGCAGCTTTTCACAACAGAAATAGTACTGCCGGACCTAATTTCATAGTTTTTTTTAAAACTTAAGGAGAAAAAAATGGCATTAACCGGTATACAGATATTCAAACTCCTACCCAAAACAAATTGTAAGGAGTGCGGAGTTCCGACTTGCCTTGCCTTTGCAATGAACCTTGCATCGGGAAAGGCAGAACTGGACAGTTGTCCTTATGTTTCCGACGAGGCAAAGGCACAGCTGGCAGAAGCATCAGCTCCTCCCATCCGCCCTGTCAAGCTTGGTAAAGGTGTCCGCCAGACCACAACCGGTGGAGAAACTGTTCTTTACAGACATGAAAAAACGTTTTTCAACAAAACCGTTCTTGCGGCAATTATATCTTCCGACATTGATGCAGCAGAACTGGACAAAAACCTTAAAATCTACAATGCTTTCCAGTATGAACGCGTTGGCTTTAATTTAAGACCTGAACTTCTGGTGGTCAAAGATGCTGGCAACGGTGCACAGGCCTTTGCAGCAATTGCAGGCAAAATAGCCAAAGAATCGGAATTCAACCTGGTTCTCATGACCCAGGACCTTGATGTAATGAAAGCCGGAATCGAAACAGCCGGTTTCAAACGTCCCCTGCTCTATGCTGCAACTGCTGACAACGTGGATGCAATGGGGGCTCTTGCAAAAGACAATGATCTGCCCCTGGCTGTTAAAGCTGATTCTGTTGAAGCCCTTATGCCATTGACACAAAAACTGACGGCGATGGGACTCAAAGATCTGGTCCTTGATTCTGGTTCAAGAGAAATCAAACAGGCCCTTGAAGATCAGGTTGCCATAAGACGTGCTGCCCTTAAGGCTTCCAACAAAGCACTTGGATTTCCAACCATTACCTTCCCCTGTGAGATGGCATCCAACCCGGATATGGAAACCCTTATTGCCGCCATGTTTGTGGCAAAATACGGTGGAATTGTTGTGATGTCTGATTTCAGCGCAGAGTCTCTATTCCCGCTTCTGTTAGAAAGACTCAATATTTATACTGATCCCCAGAGACCCATGACTGTAACAGAAGGTATTTTTGAGATTGGTAATCCAGATGAAAATTCTCCAGTACTTGTAACCACTAACTTTGCATTGACCTACTTTATTGTTTCCGGTGAAATCGAAGCCAGTAAAGTTCCTTCATGGTTATTGATCAAAGATTCTGAAGGTCTTTCTGTTCTGACTGCATGGGCTGCCGGTAAATTTGGCGGCGATGATGTTGGTGCCTTTGTTAAAAAGAGTGGCATAATGGATAAGGTAAAACATAAAGAACTTATTATTCCAGGCTATGCTGCAGCCATTGCAGGTGATATTGAAGAAGAGCTTCCAGGCTGGACCATCATAGTTGGCCCAAGGGAAGCTGCCCACCTGCCAGCATTCCTGAAAAACAAATAAATAATACAAAGCCAGGGCAACTTCAATGCCCTGGCTTAAAAAATTTAAATATTAACTATAAAAGGAAGAAATCATGATACTTTTTGGTGAAAGCTTGAATGTTATTTCCACCATCATTGGGAAAGAGTTCAGGGAAGCAGATCCAGCCAAACGTAATCCAGAACCCATTCAGAAAGAAGTGTTAAGACAAAAAGAACTGGGAATGGATTATATCGACATCAACCTGGGTCCGGCAAAAAAATTTGGAATAGAATTAATGCCATGGGTTGTTAATGTTGTTCAGGAAGCTGTTCCAGGAATGCCCTTACTTCTTGATTCCTCTAACATCGATGCCATTGAAGCAGGACTTAAAGTTTTGAAACCTGCTGATCACCCGCATATCATCAATTCTATTATGGCACGACCTGAAAGATATGAAAAAATGATTCCCCTTGCAGCCCAATACGATGCTGACTTTGTTGCACTGATGTGGGGGCCGGATGGTCTTCCAAGGGATGAGAATGAAAGAGCGGCTTTAGCTGTTGAACTGATTTACTTTGCCAATGAAGCCGGCATTGCCAATGAGAGAATCTGGGTGGATGGAATTGTAACCCCGGTTAATATCCAGCAACAGCAGTTGATGAGCCTTTTAAATTTCCAGATGATGCTTGAAGACATGGCGCCGGGTTCAAAATCCACCTGTGGGCTGTCCAATATTTCCAATGGACCTCCTGAACACCTTCGTGGCATCCTGAACCAGACTTATATGGTTATGCTTGAAAAATATGGTATGAAAGCAGTTATTTCAGATCCCCTGGACAAACAATTGACAGCTATTGCCAAAGGTCAGCGCCAGGATATTGTTGACATGATTTACGGCATGATGGATGGCAACGAACCTGATATTGCAGGTCTTAATAAAGAAATGCAGGATTATGCAAAAACCTATAAGGTTATTATGGGTGAAACACTCTATTCTGATTCATGGCTTGATATTTAGTCTTTCCTGAACGGTAACCATTTAAAAGCTCCAGCCCTTTTTTAAATAGGGCTTGGGGCTTTTTTATTTTTACTGCAAACTTTACCTTTATTTTATATAAAATAGTCTTATATTTGATTCAAATAAATTTTTTGGCAGGAGGAGTTTAATAAATTGAATGATCTGATAAATGATACCTGGTATTATATAATTGTTCAAAATTCGGGAGAATCCAATGAACAATTTGTGGGATATATAAACAAAACGACAAACATTACTTTTATTCCGGCCTTTAAAACAAAAGAAATCGCACAGCAATGCTTTTTGATCATGCCCAAAGATATTATGAATAATAAATATGAGGCCCAGGCCATTATAAAGGAAGACTTGATGGACAATGCTCAAAAGAACGGTTATGAAGTTTTCCTCTTGGATGATAAAGGAAGCGTTTTAGAAAAAATATTCTGATTCCAATACATAATCTTAAAATTAAAAATTGCAGGAGGCCTATTTTGAGTTTAAAACTTGCTGTCGGCGGCAAGGGGGGTGTTGGGAAAACCACCATCACCTCTTTAATTGCAAGATCCATTGCTGCCTTAAATAAAGAGACTAAAGTCATTGCCATAGATGCTGACCCTGTTGCCAATCTTGCTGCAGCCCTTGGCATTGATGAATCAAAGCCCATCACCCCTATTTCAGAGTTGTCTGACCTGATTGCAGAGCGCACTGGTGCCCAGCCCGGAACCATGGGGGGGTTTTTTACACTAAATCCAAAAGTGGATGATATTCCGGATCGCTTTTCCATTGAAAAAGACGGGGTAAAGCTGCTTGTAATGGGAACAGTTCAAAAAGGTGGGTCAGGATGTATCTGCCCGGAAGCAACCATTTTAAAAGCCTTGATGAACCACCTTGTCCTTGCCAGAAATGAAGTTGTGGTCATGGATATGGAAGCTGGCATCGAACATCTGGGCCGCGCAACTTCAGGATCTGTGGATGCCCTTATTGTAGTTGTAAACCCCGGAAAAAGAAGCAGGGTGGCAGCGGATAAAATAAGAAAACTCGGGCAGGATATCGGAATCAAAAATATTGTAGTAGTGGGAAACAGAGTCAGGTCAGATGAAGACAAACGTCTGATCCAGGACAGTATGCCGGGTTATGAAATCCTGGGATTTATTCCGGAAATGGATGAAATTGCACGTTCTGACAGGGACGGTATACGCCCCTTTGATGATATAACTAAGATCCCGGAAGAGCTAAAAGAGATCACAAAAAAACTTATTGAACTGGGTTCATAGACTACTTATAGTGCCTGCCGGACTATTTTGCTTGAAATGCAGCGATGGTGGTATTCAGCATCCGATTTGAGTATCCCCATTCATTATCAAACCAGGCCTGGATTTTGACCAGATGTTTTCTACTGACCCGGGTCTGGTGAAGATCAATGATTGACGAGCGGGAATCATGATTAAAATCACAGGACACCAAGTGTTCGTCGGTTACACCAAGGATATCTTTCAATCCCTGTTCAGATGCTTTTATTAACGCATTGTTGACAGCCTGGATATCTGTATCATTTTTTACCAGAAGAACGATATCCATGATGGATACATTTGTGGTGGGAACCCTTATGGCCAGTGTTTCAAATTTCCCTTCCATGGATGGCAATATTTTTGAAATTCCTTTTTCCAGGGCTGTATTTACGGGGATGATGGACAGCAATGCTGATCTTGTTTTTCTTAGATCAGGATTATAAGCATCAATCACGGGCTGATCATGCATGGCAGAATGAATAGTTGTAATGGTTCCACTCTCAATCCCCAGGGTTTGATCCAGCACATAAAGGACAGGGATAACACAATTGGTCGTGCAGGAAGCATTGGAGATGATGGCATGCTCTTTTTTTAATACGTGATGATTGACACCATATACAATGGTTGCATCCATTTCATCTGTTGCCGGCTGGGAAAAAATCACTTTTTTTGCCCCTGAAATAAGATGTAACTCAGCAGATTTCCTGTCCTTATAGATCCCCGTGCAATCAAGGACTATATCAATATTCAGATCTTTCCAGGGAAGGTTGACAATATTTTTTTCCTGAAATATTTTTATCCTGTCTTTACCTATTATCAGGGCTGAGTCTTCATTTTCAACCTTTAGAGGAAACCTGCCATGGGTTGAATCATATTTGGTTAAATGATAAATGGTTTTCTCATCAGCCGTCTCATTTATGGCAACAAGATTGATTTTATTATAAAATTTTTCAGATTCATATAAAGCTCTGGTAATACAACGCCCGATTCTACCATATCCATTGATTGCAATATTAATTTTCATTTTTATTCCATCTTAAATGGTACAAAAGTATTTATCCTGAATTTATTCCAATATTCAAAAAATTATTAAGCCTATATATCATAAACCAGTCTATAATTTAATGATAAAATGCCCGGAAACAATTAATCTTATTTTCAAGGCTTAAAAAATGCATTTTATGATCTGTGCCTTTCATGATTCCTCAAACCAGATAAATCTATATCAGAAAATAATTTGATATTTTTTCTTAATGCCATGCAAAATCATATGGATATAATTACATGGAACTGATTTCGCAGAGCATTGCAAATAGTCCGTCTCAAGCCTATCTGCTTTGAATTTACTGAAGCAGCATATGATAAATGAAAAAATGGGATATTATTTAAATTACATTAAAAACAGTAATTATAATATTGTAAAACAGTTATAATAGCAGAATAATTTTAGAAAAATAGTAATTATAGTATCGAAATCAACAAACTTCATAAATTATAGCTGATAAAAAAAAGATGAAAAACAGCCTTGACATTGCTAAAACATAATGTAATAGAAAATCTAATTTGATGAATGGTATTTATTAACTAATTGCTGTTGTTTTATTAACTTATTACTCAGGAGGTAAAGTCCATGGTTGACAAGTCAAGGAAAGAGTACTGGCGAAGAAATGTAAAGCTGGTAACATGGTGTATGATCGTATGGTTTGTCGTTTCTTTCGGGTTTGGTATTCTTCTAGTTCATCCTCTTAATGCAATCTCTCTAGGGGGATACAAGCTAGGGTTCTGGTTCGCACAACAGGGGTCCATGTATATCTTTGTGGCATTGATTTTTTTCTATTCCAACAGGATGGGTAAATTGGATAAAGAATTTGGCGTTGAAGAAGAATAAAAGGAGATAAGCTATGAGTTTACAATTATTAACGATTCTTGTTGTTGGTGCTACTTTTGTACTTTATATTTATATTGCGATCCGGTCAAAAGCCAAAGACACCAGCGACTTTTACGTTGCCAGCAAAGGTGTTCATCCCGTTCTAAACGGTATGGCCACAGGTGCAGACTGGATGTCTGCTGCATCTTTTATTTCCATGGCAGGTCTTATTGCATTCCTAGGATATGATGGATCGGTATATCTGATGGGATGGACCGGCGGTTATTGCCTTCTTGCCATGCTTTTAGCCCCGTATCTAAGAAAGTTTGGGAAATTTACAGTTTCAGAATTTATTGGTGAAAGATACTATTCTAATTTTGCAAGAATGGTGGCAGTGGCCTGTCTTATCACTGCATCCGTCACCTACGTTATCGGACAGATGAAAGGTATCGGTGTTGTCTTTTCCCGTTCCCTAGGCGTTTCCTTTGAAGTTGGAATTATTATCGGTATGATCATTGTTTTTATCTATGCAGTTTTCGGCGGCATGAAAGGGGTTACCAATACCCAGATTGCCCAGTATTGCGTTCTTATTTTCGCCTATTCTGTTCCCGCAATATTTATTTCTCTTCAACTCACAGGAATGCCCATTCCGCAATTAGGTCTGGGCAGTACATTGTCAGACGGCAGTGGACTTCATCTTTTAGATAAACTTGATGGCGTTTTAACAGAGTTAGGGTTTGCGCAGTACACGGCCCAGAAAATGTCAACGATTAATGTACTGTTTTTGACCATGTCGTTGATGATCGGTACGGCCGGGCTTCCCCATGTTATTATGAGGTTTTTTACAGTGCCTTCAGTAAAGGACGCACGTGCATCTGCAGGTTGGGCCCTTGTTTTTATTGCCATCCTTTACACCACAGCTCCTGCAGTTGGTGCCATGGCCCGCATGAATCTGATGCAGACCATTCAGCCCGGACCCGTTGGAAGTATTGACGGCAATATAGAATATGCAAAAGTGCCTGCCTGGTTTAAGAGCTGGGAAAAAACAGGTCTTTTAAAGTTTGAAGACAAAAATGGTGACGGCAGAATTCAATACTATGATGAAAAAGGCCTTAAAACTGCTGAATCATTTGGTTGGAAAGGTAATGAAATGATAAAAGTTGACAGGGACATCATGGTTCTTGCCAATCCTGAAATTGCCGGACTGCCCAACTGGGTTGTCGCTTTGGTTACCGCAGGTGGTATTGCCGCAGCTCTCTCAACTGCTGCAGGACTTTTACTTGCCATAGCAACTGCCATTTCCCACGATGTTTTAAAGGGCTGGCTAATGCCGGATATCAATGACCAGCAGGAACTTAAATACAGCCGTATTGCCATAGGCGGTGCCATCATCGTTGCAGGTTATCTCGGGTTGAATCCACCGGGATTTGCGGCACAGGTTGTTGCCCTGGCATTTGGCCTTGCCGCATCATCCATATTCCCGGCCATCATGATGGGTATCTTTTCAAAACGCGTCAACGATAAAGGTGCCATTGCCGGTATGCTGGCAGGTTTAGGAACAACTCTTGTTTATATCTTTATATACAAGGGATGGTTTTTCTTTAAATCCACAGCAATGTTACCGGACAACGCCGATAACTGGTTGTTTGGGCTTAATCCTCAGTCTTTTGGTACTGTGGGTGCACTGATTAACTTTGCCGTGGCATATGTGGTCTCTTTTGCAACTGAACCACCTCCACAGAGGATTCAGGATCTTATTGAAGATATTCGTGTGCCAATTGGCTCTGCCAGCGCTCAAGATCATTAAT
>JACKQG010002431.1_pt1 | contig 24332 bp, 14 predicted proteins | sample 8237621 | NCBI WGS metagenome assembly JACKQG01 (sample SAMN15677084, study PRJNA649215) | marine metagenome | biome: marine; feature: Black Sea; material: saline water; isolation source: suspended particulate matter (SPM) from the Black Sea western gyre | collected 2013-06-09/2013-06-10 | depth... | reverse complement strand
GGCACTTTGCTGATGCTTTGGCTGCCGGCTCTAGTTGCGTTGATCGCTGAGCCGTTGACAGTGGGGCGAGAAGCGTCGTTTGTAGCAAAGTTGGGCAGTGAGTCCGTAGCAACCTGCAGGTTTGGTGAGTAAGGGGGGGCTGGAAGTTATTGGGTCTTCAACTTTTTATCCATTGGCGTGCAATCTGAGGTCGCGCATCACTTCGGTAAAGGCGATACCAGCAAGGCCGCCGACCTCAACGGATTGGCGCTATTGCTCGCTTTTGGATTTGGATTACTGCTGCTTGTATTCGGTTGGCCTTTGGCCGATTGGCTAGGCGAAATAATGGGCGCCGAAGGCCAAACGCTGGCTGATTCAAGTACCTATTTGCGTATCCGCCTGCTTGCCGCCCCTGGATTTTTGCTCACCGCGACCTGCTACGGATCGCTCCGCGGCCTGCAAAAGATGCGCGCGCCGATGTCTATCGCCTTGGCCGTGAATTTATTAAATATAGGCTTGGATTCAGTGTTTGTTTTGGGCTTAGGACCCATTCCTGCCTACGGCATTGCTGGTGCCGCTTGGGCGTCGACGGTGAGTCAATGGCTGGGCGCATTTATGGCAATAATCGCGGTGCGCAACGCGTTGGGATGGCCGCAGCACTTGCAAGCTTCCGCCATTCGATTGTTGATGAAAATCGGCGGCGACATGTTTTTGCGCACCTCATTACTGACCGCTTTTTTGGTGTTGAGTACCCGCGCCGCCACTCGTATCGGACCCGAAGCTGGCGCCGCTCATCACGTCATCCGTCAGGTGTATTTGTTTTCCGCCCTGGCATTGGACGCTCTTGCCATCACCGCGATCAGCTTGATCGGTTGGTACATCGGCAATGGCATGATCGCTGGCGCACGTCGAGTAGCGGCCTATACCAATGGTTGGAGTTTGGGCTTGGGAGTGATATTGGCCGCACTCATGGTGATCGGCCAAGACTCAGTCATCGCCATGCTGGTTCCGCCGGAAGCGGCGGTGCTGTTTGCGTCGGCGTGGTTGTGGTCGGCTGCGATTCAGCCATTTAATGCCCTATGTTTTGCCGCCGACGGCATCCATTGGGGCACGCGCGACTTCGCCTACTTGCGCAATGCGATGTTGATCGCCTGCGGTATTTCCATTCCTTTGTTACAAATGATTGACGTCGCACACCCCGATGCCTTGGATCATATCTGGTGGGTAACTGGCGTTTGGATCGTTTTACGTGCCGCTGCGGGATGGTTGCGAGTGTGGCCCGGCATCGGCAATGCGCCTATAGGCAATAACAAGCTAAGCTAGGTGCATGAAGCGCCGCGTCCCGCTGTCGCGCATATGGAGCCTATCGCTTTCGGCCACCGCTTTGGTGTTGCTTGCGGCGACTTGGTATGCGGGCAGTGACCCCGGAGTGGCCGCGCAAGCTCAAGCCTTGGCCGACGGCAATAGCTTGGCCAAACAGCTCGAAGCCGTGGGTGCTACTTTGGCGCGCGATTTAGCGACCGGGCAGGCGGGGGAGACGCCGATTGCTGAATTGCGCTTTGGCGCCGACCGCACTTTGCTCGAGCCGCGGCCGCTGCCTAAAGGTGAAGAATTACAGGACCAAACTGATCCGGCTGCGGGGCAGGGGCCAACGCCAGCAGCTTCCTGGTTGACTGAAGCCAAACGACTTTGCTTCGAACAGGATTGGGAGTCGGCGGTGGAGGCGGTGGCCAACGGCGAGCGTGAAGTCAAAGAAAGCGAACGCGCAACTTGGGCCGAGTTGATGCTGACTAAGGCCGAAGTCGCGCTGCAATTGGGCCAGGCCGAGCAGGCGGCGTCGGTGCTGGAGTCGGTGCGTTCTTCGACTTTTCCGAGCAACCTATTGGATGGCCCTATCCATTTGAAATTGGGCTACCGCATCGCCGAGGCTTGGATTGCCGCTGGTAGGAAAGATCGTGCCGACAACGCTCTGCGCCAGCTTTATGACGACCTTATGGCTGGGCGGATTGCAATGTCTCCGCAACGGCTGAATTTCGAAGCCAGTGGATTGCAAAGTCGCCTTGGCATCGGAGATCAAACTTCTCGATTGGAAAAATTGGTTTTCGATATGACTTTAGCCGACGAAGTCCGCACCCAGATATTGGCCCAGCCCGACGCCGTCAGCTTGGTGATTCGAGTGCGCGTATTGTTTTTTGATCCTACTCGGACCAAAGCGCTGATGTATCCGTTGCAAACGGGTTTCCGTCTGGCGCGCGCTCGTTTGCGCGAGGTTCTGCCATTCAGCGAAGCTTTTGAATTGGTGAGTGGCGGTTCAACTGCGAGTGGAGCGGTGGTTGCAACATTGGATTTGCCGCAGGGATTTGGTAGCAACTGGCGCTTGGTGTTGGTCAAGCCGGAAGCCTATACGCGACCGGCAGCACTGCGCCAAATTTGGCTTTATTCGGGCACACTGCTGATTCTTTTAGCGTTGGCAATCGTCGGTGTTTGGGGCGCGCGCGCGTTACGTCGGCGGGCGGAATTGGAGCGCTTGCGACGGGATTTTATTGCCGGAGTGAGCCATGAACTGCGCACGCCGGCTGCTTCGATTTCTTTGTTGGCGGGTAATTTAATCGATGGCCGGGTGGCGACGGAAGAACGTCGGCATGAGTACTACAAGGCGATCAATCGCGACGCGCAGCGACTGCAACGTTTGGTGGCTGATGTGTTGGATGCGTCGCGTTTGGAGCGCGGCGTTTTCCAAGTTGAATTGCGTCCGGTTGAGCCGGAATATCTGTTGCGCGCTTTGGTGGAAGAACAAGCTCCACGTTTGGCTGACGCTGGATTGGAGCTGCGGGCCGAAATCGCGGCCGAGTTGCCGCTCACTCAAATGGACGAAGCGGCAGTGGAACGCGGAGTGGCCAACTTGTTGGAAAACGCGCGCAAGTATGCCACCGACGGCGGCTTGGTCATTTTGCGGGCATACCCGGAGGGCAAGGAACTTGTCATCGAAGTCGAGGACCGCGGACCGGGCGTGCCGAATCATTTGCGCGATAAAATCTTTGAAGCCTATGAACGAGGCTTGGCTGGTCGCAATCACATCGACGACGCCGACGCGATTGGTTTGGCTGCCGGTGCTGGTTTGGGATTAGCGTTGGTGCGCGAAACCTTGCAGGCGCATGGCGGTAGCGCGCAAGTTTTGGACCCTGTGCTTGCCGCTGGTGAACTGAGTTTGACATCAGGATCCAGATTTCAGCTGCGCTTCCCGGTATGCTTGAATGAACCTGACAGCAATCCTTATGACGAAAACGCGCATCTTAGTAATTGAAGACGAACCTGGTTTACGCATGGGTTTGGTCGACGGACTAGTCAGCGAAGGCTTCGAAGTCGCAGAAAGCGCCGACGGCAAAGCGGGCCTGGAAGCCGCAATGGCCGAGCCCTTTGATGCGTTGGTATTGGATCTCATGCTGCCCAAATTGGACGGCTTTGAGGTGCTGCGACGCCTGCGCGAACATCGCAATGGAGTGCCGGTGCTGATCATGTCGGCCCGCGGAGAGGAGTCCGACCGGATTTTGGGCTTCGAATACGGCGCCGACGATTACGTCGTCAAGCCGACGCCTTTGCGCGAGATCGTGTTGCGATTAAAAGCAATTTTGCGGCGTACGACGTCGGGCGGGGAAGGGCTGCCGGAGAAGGTGGCATTTGATGGAATTGAGGTCGATTTTCCGAGCTATTCCATGTTGAAAGGCGAAGAGCGCCATGGCCTGAACCGCAAGGAATTAGAGCTTCTAAGGTACTTTTTGAAGCACAAGGGCCAGAATTTGGAGCGTTCCAAGCTGCTGGAAGACGTTTGGGGTTTGAAGGGAGTGCGCCATACGCGGACCATCGATACCCACGTATTCCGCCTGCGCAAAAAGATCGAGGACGACCCGGAAAACCCGAAGAACATCCACACTGTTCGCGGCATCGGTTATCGCTTTGAAGCGGTGAACGTCACATATCTTTAACCAGCAATTAGCGCCCATGTGACGCTGCAGCGGCGATAACAAAGGGGATGTTTTTCTCCCTAGCCCTATGCTGTTTGCTACAAAATCCTACTTTCCACTGGGATCAGGAGGTGGATCAAAGCTATTGGCAAGCGCTGCATTTGCTGGAGGTGGACAATGATCCGGTAGCCGCAATCGAGTTGCTGGAAGGCTTAGTCGATGAGACCTCCGTCATCCAATATCGCGGCCAAGCAAGCATCATCATGGCGCAAACCTATCGCGCCCAGTTACGAGCCGGCCAAAAGCAATCGGCCGCAACGCTGCTTCCTTTCATCCGACGCGAATCCCTCGGCACCGAATTTTATTCACAAGCCGAAGCCATTATCGCTGATGCCCAGGCATATCAAAATCCTGAGGGAGATTTGGATGCTAACTTTCTAGCGCTGATTCTAGGGCAAATAGTAAGGCCACATATGGTTGGGAGGGATGTCTCTCAATTGGCGGCTTCTTATGGAACACGGTTGACGCCCTATTTGAATGAAATGATTCGAGCAGAAGGCCAGCCAAAGGAAGCTCAAGGTGCTTTCGCGATCAGCATACTTACCGCTAACAGTGGCGTGATCAACAATGTAATTTCCAACATTGATGAATTTAGCGACTCTCTTTTGGGGCAATTCTTTGAATCAAAGTTGAATATTGAAGAGCTTAGCCAAAGCTCGAGAGCCGAGTACTCTAAGTTTATTTTGGCAGTTTTGGAGTCCAGCAAAGTATCCAATGCCCAAAGCCTAATCCAATCTTTATTGGAAATTGCAGTTTACGAAGAAATAGCGCAAGAGGCGCTGATAGACGTACTTTCTGATGAAACGAATTTTCTCGGACCACTAGTCTTCTCAACCATTCAAACCACTGATTGCGATTATCCGATCGAACTCATCGTCAAGTTAATCAATGACGGAAATGAACCACTGGCCTCCCACCTCAAGAAAGCGATTTTTTCGATTGGGGACCTTGAGGCGATAGCCATGCTGGCTAGGACAGGTGACAGCGCTTCCTTGAATACAATCCCATTATATTTGCTTGGAAATGAATCCATTCGCGGAAACAGAATCCCAGAACTAGATTTTGATTATTTGATGGGCCCTAATTTAAAAAATTGGACGGGTAGGGTCTCATGGATCGATGAAGAGTGGTCTGCGGCTCTTACTTTCGGATCAGGGTGGGGGAACCGAGAGTCTTTTGAGCGATGGAAAGACTTGGTTGAGTTGTTATTAGACACAGATAACAAAGACGTTCAGGAATTGGGGCTTTTGGTTGCATTGAAATATCGAGACTGGGAGTTGGCAGAACGATTCCTTGCCAGAATGGAGACCCCTGAACGGCTCGGAGCGTTTCTTCCTGGAGATTTTCCACCTACCCTGACACCGTTTTTGGAGGCTATCGTTGATAAATCTGGGTATGGCACAGTAGCAGCAATGCGTTTGTTGGAAAGAAGTGAACAACTATCACCCGAGCTGTTGGCAAAGGTGGAGTCGCCCGCACTTATGACCCAAATTAAAGAGTGGCTGAGGGTGCTTCCCGGAAATGACAAGTCGGCAGAATTTCTGGTCCATACCTTAGGATTTGATTGCTCTAGTGAACTGTTCGACCTTCTGCTCGGCAAGTTAGTTGGGTTCGATAATTCTCATGCTGGCGTTGCTGTGGACATCCTATTAGAGAACTATGGGAAGTTAAGTAATCCAACCGCAAGTTTGACAAATACTTTTGGGCGATATTTGAAGTACATTAAGGTGATTCGGCTAGAAAATGGGAAGCTAAGGGATGAAGAGTATGCAAGGCTTTCCCGCATTCTAAGAGCAATGATGCTTGGTGATTGGATTGCGTCTGACCGAAGAGAAAAGTTGCTTTTTAACGCCAGTGTTGAGCTCGGAAGGCAGACTGAAAAAGGAGGAGAGTTTGACCAAGCGCTATTTCCTCTGTTGGATAGTGCAGATGGCGCAAGGCTGATTATTTCAAAGCTAAGTTCTCAGGTCGGAAGGTCTGTAGTGTTGACCAGGGAGTTAGTGAAGTCTTATCCACAATTAATTGATCAAGTAAGCTTGGACAAAGTATGGCGGTATGACCATCACTCTGAATTCGAACTATTGAATCATCCCAATCCCAGCTTGGTCTCTGAGGTAATATGGATGTTGTATTTGGCGCACATGTTTGAAAAGAACGAAAATCCCAATTATCAGTCGTCGCTGCTTCGAGCCTTTGAATCCCCTGAATCCGCAGCTAATGCGGCCTATCTCTCCATAAAGATACAATCAGGGGTTGACATAGTGCCCTTGATGATCAAGGCATGGAAGATGCCAGATTTGCGAAACCGGGACCGCTTGATGAGTGCAGTCGGTGGGATATTCGATGAACGCTTGGTGCCCATTATTTTGGATGGCCTTCAATACCCCGATAGCGGTGTGCTGAAGAGCGCCGAATACGCTTTTGAGAGATATCGACAATTGAGGAGCTGGGAGCAATCTGCAAAAGCTTGGCAACGTGCTGGCAAAATAGGTTCACCCGCGGATGCGTTAATTAGGAAACTGGAAAGTGAAAAGTTCGAGGTGCGGATCGCGGCGATTGAATCGTTGGGAACGATGGGGGCGGCTGAGGCGTTACCGTTTTTGGTGGAGTTGATGGAAGATAAAAATGCCAAGATCGCGGCTGCGGCGGCGGCGGCGGTTAAGAAAATTAACTCGGTTGGTGGGAAATCTGAGGAGGGATAAGGAATTATGAAATGGTTGCGCCCAGGCTGCTTTTGGAGGGGCGGCCTGGGCGCGACTTTTTTAACAGCAACTGCGTCGCCAGATGGGGCGAGCTGAGTGTCGGGTTTATTGCACGATGATGACTTTGGGGGCGGTTAGCTTGGTGAACAAGTTAACGCTAACGCCGCCTTGCAACCAGAAGTGCAACCCACGCATCGCCGGCAGATTGGGAATGTTGGCTTGTTTGGAAAATACTCCATTGCCCATTCCATGAAGGACTGCACCGGGACCAATTTCAAGGTTGATGCCTTTCAACGTGCCGGCCGAACCCTCGCGTGCCGACGCAAGTGCAACCATTCCAGGACCAGTCACGGTTGCGGTTATGGTTTCGCCGGGAAGTGGAGTCGTTTGGTCGACGACTAGCTCACCGTGATAACCCGGACCGGGCGCTGGATCGGGCAGTTGATCAAACACGACCACCTCTTCGGTTCCTTGCGAAGTTACGTACAACTTGCCGTGCGCGAAGACCGCGTCATTCGGTTGCGAATAACCTAAGCCCACACTGCCCAAATTGATCGATGAAATTTGCACATGATTCTGCAAATCCAAAAACACCACTTTATTCGACGGCAGATCGCAGCAAACAAGTACATCGCCAGCGGGGCTTAGGGCTAAGCCATGTGCGCCTGCGCCGCTGATTTGGTTAAAGGTGCGATCCAGAATTCCGTCGGCGCTGAAGACGTAGGTGTAGCCGTCAAAAAACAATCCCGACGCGGCGATTCGGCCGTCGGCGAGTAATTGCAGATCCTGCGTTCCAGGGAAGGAGCCACTGCCTTCTGCGGTGATGAGCGTTTCAGTGATTTGACCACTAGCGATATCAATCACCGCCAGACCGGCTTCCGAATCGGACCAGGTCGTGTTGTAGCGCGTGGTGCCCACAAACAATTTCCCTCCCGCCACCAACAACTTGCTGCCACTTGCAAACACAGTGGTGAAGCCAGCGGCTGGATCCAGCGCCATCGTGGTTACATCAATGGCATAGATCTCGCCACTTCCATCCACAGTGCTCACCCAAAACTTACTGCCGTCTTCGGCCGCAGCAATGCCATAGGGATAACATGATCCAAATCCAAGTGGATCGGGCAGCACCACCGTCGCAACGACTTGCAGCGACTCATCCCAAATACTCACACTGCCATCCGTCGAATTAGTCACCGCACCAAACGCCAACTGTCCAGCAGCGTTGTAACTAAAAGCCACCACTTCCGGATACAAGCCGCAATCAATCGTCTGCACAACGCTATCCGTCAGCGGATCAATCACCGCCACCACATTATTCGGCGCGCCCGGCCAGCCGCCGACGCCCGCCAGGGGCACGTAAATCAAATCCTGCGCCGGTTCATAAGCAATGCCAAACGGCTTGCCGGGGCTGCCATTGCCCAAACCGGTCAACGAAATGTCGTGGGAGTACTGCTGGCCGTGCACAACGCTAGCCAACAACAAAGGGGCTGCTGCAGCCCACAAAAGTTTTTTGTGATTCATGGTTACCTGCCGAGAGTCTCGCTCGGTTTCAGATGGAACCAGGAAAAAGGCTGTTTTCCGACTTACGCGCGCCCAAAAAAGCCGCAAATGCGACCCAAGGCTACGACGATTACGGTGGCGGACCCGTGGGAGATTCACACTCCACTTGCCAGGCACTTCAATCCTAGTTGGGGGGGTCAGAGAACCCGTGAATCATAGCTCAATGCGCCCGAATCACAACCGCATTCGTAATCGAATAGCCGGTCGGCTTGTCGTCGTCGGCGATGATTGCTTGCAGCGTATAACTGCCAGAACTCGGCGGCGTCCAAGTGAAATTCGATGGCGCGGTGAAGCCGCCCGGAATCGTCGGCGTGCCGAAATACCACAGGCCGGTTCCGTTGACTAGCGTTACCAATTGTGGATCGGTGCTCATCACCCACGGCATCGGGAATGTAGATGTTCCAAATTGAATCTCGCTGTACTCGATGTGGTAAATGTCGTCAGCGGTGGCTTCGCGCGGGATCATATACAATGCAAAAAACTCACTGTTGCCGCCGGGGCTGTCGACGGAGATGCTCAGCGGCAAGCCGGCGATTGCGTGGACTTCATGCATGTGGTTGCTGCCAGCAGTGCCATTCACTTTGAGCAAAGTTTGGCGTTGCTGAGTGACCTCATCCGGCCACAAATTGCCGGAGCGCATCAATTGATAAAAGGGCGGCAGAGTTGCGATGAAAGCGTCGGTTCCGCCCTGGAAAGTCCAACCAGGAGTGATTTGCGGGAATTCGATTCCGGACTCCGACCAACCCGTTACGTGCACCCGATTGTCAGGACCTACCGCAACATCGCGCACCACTTCCAAGCCTTCGCCAGCGAACATGGTGGTGTAATCCACCCAACGGCCTTCTGGATCAATGCGGAATAGCACACCGTCGTTTTGCGCGGAGCGGTAAGAGCGGGCTCCCGCATCCAAATGCGGCAGCGTTTTTCTATTCGAAGAAGAAATTCCAACCAGATAAATCGCCCCATCAATACTGCCACGATTCATGCGCCAAGCTCGATCCGAACCTTCACCGCCGACGTATCCGCAATAGTCCAAGCCAGTGCCGTCTGCTTTCACTCGGGCCACCCAGGCGTCGCCGTAGGGGTTGAGGTCGGGGTTGGCATTGCCGTTAAAAGTCAGGTCAGGGCCGATTGCAACCGGGAAGGTGTTTTCGTCGGAGGTGGTGTGGCCAGCGGTAATCAAACGGTTTTGCTCATCCAGCGCAAGGCCAAATGCGGCATCTGCGCGTGCACCACCGATGAAGCCGGAGTAGATGAAGGTCAAGCCGTCGCCGGTGAATTTAGCGACCCACGCATCGCCGTACTGTTCCCATCCTAAGCCGTAATCTTTGGCACCACCGTTATGGGTTAGATCGGGGCCGACTGCGGTGGGGAAGGTGGTTTCGTCGGAATTAGTCCAACCGCATGCGTATACGTTGCCATCGGAATCGGCGATGATGTCGCGACCATAATCAATCGCCTCGCCGCCGATGAAGCCGGAGAACATCAGCGTAGATCCGTCGGGTGAAATTTTGGCCACGATGGCGTCACTGATACCGCCCGAGTGCGACGTTTTCGGCCCACCGACGATGGGGAAAGAACCATCAACCGTGAAGCTGCGGCCGATGCAATAAAGATGACCATCCGCGTCGACGTTATTGCCACGCAAACTATCAAATTCAGTGCCGCCGAAGGTGCCGGAGTAAATCGGGTAGCCAGTATTATCGAGCTTGGTCACGAAGCAATCCAAGCTGCCCTTATTGCCTTTGTCCGGACCATTCAGGTAGGGGAAGTTGCCAGACGAAGTGCCACCGACTATGTAAACGCTACCGTATTGATCCACCGTGCAGTCGTAAGGCAAGTCCTTGGATCCACCGCCTAGATAAGTCAAGAATGCAATGGTGTTGGTGGGGGTAATCTTCGCCACCCAAACATCCATGCTGCCACCACCAAAAGTCGCCTGGGCGGCATTTACCACCGGCATATCAGTGGATTCCGCAAAACCGGCGACGAAAATATTGCCGGAGGAATCTACATCAATTCCGCGACATTGCTCTTCCAGCGCGCCGCCGATGAAGCCACATAGCAACATCATTTCTGGGTCTACGATGAGGGTCCGGGTCGCATCGAAATCACCAACTTTTAGACGAACGGCTTTATCAGCGGTCGCCAATTCAAATTCAACTGCTACCGCTTGTTGGGTTTCACCGTTCCCACTATTGGTCGGATCGGCTGCAATCTGCCAAGCAATAGGTGCTTGGTCTTCCATCTGTGACCCGCCACGATGAACCAGCAAACTGCCGTCGTCGACGAGCTCAAGAGAATCACTGTTCGGGTAATGCACTAATAGCTCGTCTGCGCTAACCCCTGGCGCGACGTGGAAGGCGTACTTCAAGCGTGTGCCTTGCATTTCAAAAACCAAATCAATGCCGGGGCGCAGTGGAGTCTGAATCGATTGCCACGATGGCACGTTCATAATCCAATTTTCGACCTCACCGCTGCAATAATTATGAGTGGTTGGGGAAGCCGACCGCCCCGACCAACTGAGTTGTTCGGCCGCGCTGTCAAAGCTCATCTCAAAGTGCTGGCCATCACTCCATACGATTTGCACGCCTTTACTGCCGAAATAAACACTGCGGTCACGAGCGGCCACGGCAAACTGCGCGGCGTCGCTGTATTGGCCGTGGTTTTCAATAATCGACGGGGTCGGTGCAACTCGCTGCACCTGTTCCGGCACGCTGATATTGCGCTCAGTTAAAACAGAGTTGGGCGCAACAACAGGCTGTTGAAGCGCCCAACTTAGAAGGAGGAGTGGGGCGAGCATTTGGCGGATCCCCGTATCGGGGCCTGGTTAGGGTGCAAAAAGACAGGACAGGTTAGTTAGTCCTAGTCGATCTACGTATTGTTCCAGGAAATTGGGAATCCGCCACCGCCTAAAGGCTGGATGGTTTAGGAATCCCCTTTTTCGTAATCGGCCTGGAGTCCGGCTAGCACACCCGGATCGGCCAAGGTGGTCGTATCGCCGATCGCTTTGCCTTCTGCAACGTCACGGAGTAAACGACGCATAATCTTGCCGGAGCGTGTTTTAGGGAGTTCAGGAGTGAAGTGGACCTGCTCTGGGCGGGCCAGGCCGCCGATCAAAGTGCCGACGTGCTTACGTAACTCATCGGCCAATTCTGGCCCAGCCTCAAAGCCACTTCTCAGAATCACGAAGCCCACAGGGGCTTGACCTTTGAGTTCGTGGGGCACCCCAATTACGGCCGCCTCGGCAACCGCTTCGTGCGAGACCAAAGCCGATTCGATTTCCATGGTCGAGAGGCGGTGGCCGGAGACGTTCATCACGTCGTCGACGCGGCCTAGAATCCAAAGGAATCCTTGCTCATCGCGCTTGGCGCCATCGCCTGGGAAGTAAATCCCGGGGTAGCGCGACCAGTAGGCCTCTTCAAAGCGAGCGTTGTCACCCCAAATGCCGCGCAACATGGCTGGCCACGGCCGATCCAGGACCAAGTAGCCTCCGCCGGCGCCTTTGATCTCGTTGCCCTCTTCATCCAACAACCTGGCTGATATGCCTGGGAAAGGAGTCGTTGCCGAACCTGGAACAGTGGTCGTAATACCCGGCAACGGTGTGATCATGATGCCGCCGGTTTCGGTCTGCCACCAAGTGTCAACGATTGGGCACTTGCCGCCACCGATGTGGTGCAGGTACCAAACCCATGCTTCTGGGTTGATCGGCTCGCCGACCGAACCAAGCAGACGCAATGAACTCAGATCGTGAGCAGCGGGGTGCTGGTCACCCCACTTCATGAAGGCGCGGATCGCAGTAGGAGCGGTGTAGAAAACCGACACCTGGTACTTCTCAATCAGAGCCCAGAATCGATCCTGCTGCGGGAAGTCCGGCGCGCCTTCGTAAAGAACCTGCGAGACACCGTTAGCCATCGGGCCGAACACAATGTAAGTGTGACCGGTAATCCAGCCGATGTCGGCCGTGCACCAGTACACATCCTTCTCAGGCTTGAGGTCAAACACCAGGTTGGTCGTGGCATAGGCGCCGGTCATGTAACCGCCGGTCGTATGTACGATTCCCTTTGGCTTACCAGTCGTTCCGCTTGTGTAGAGGATGAACAAGATGTCCTCGGCGTCCATCACCTCGGGTAAGCAATCCGTCGGTTGCGGCACCACGACGTCGTCCCAGTAGACATCGCGTGGGTCGCCGGTAGCAGCCGTGCCGATGCCGTCGCCGCGCTTCCATATCAGCACGTTTTCGACGCTCGGGCAGTCAGCCACGGCTTCATCTACGACCACCTTCAAGTCCAAAACCTTGCCACGGCGCCAGCAGGCGTCGGCACAAACAACGGCTTTGGCCTCTTGGTCTTGCACGCGATCCTTCAGCGACGTCGACGAGAAGCCGGCGAACACAACCGAGAAAATGGCACCGATACGCGCACAGGCCAGAACCGTCATTGCCAGTTCCGGAACCATCGGCATATAGATCGCGACGCGGTCGCCTTTTTGAATGCCCAAGCTCCTCAGGCCATTGGCGACCTTGCTGACCTCAGCTAGCATGTCTGCATAGGTAAGGGTGCGCACATCTCCAGATTCGCCCTCCCAATGGAAGGCAACTCGAGTGCCATTGCCGTCAGCGACATGCCGATCCAGGCACTGCACGCTGGCGTTCATTTTTCCGCCCTCAAACCATTTGGCATAGGGCGCGTTACTCCAATCCAAAACCTTAGTCCACGGTTGATCCCAGTTGAGCTTCTTGGCCCAACCTTCCCACCAAGATTCAAAGTCGGCATCGGCCCGGGCGTAAACTTCAGGGTCGTTTACGTTCGCCTGAGCGACAAATTCCCTCGGTGGAGTGAAACTACGAGTTTCTTCTAGAAGAGTATCGAGGGCAGTAGATTGTTGCGTTTCAGTCATGACTGGTGCTTTGCTGGCCCGGCACATAGGCCGCGCGGGGAATCCATTACGAACCTAGCGATTTCTACAACGGGCGGCACCTTGCTATAAGCCAGTTCCGGGGCGGCGGCAAGTGGGCCATCGGCATGAGAATAAAGACTAAACAATGCTTTTCGGATTGCATTTCGCTCTTCGCTACTGAACCCAGAACGCTTCAACCCGATCGCATTTGGAGCGCGCCAACGCACCGGATAAGAGCCGACAACGATAGAAAATGGCGGTGCATCTTTGGTCGCCATGCAACCTCCACCGAGCAAAGTCAGACGTCCAATGCGTCCGAATTGGTGCACTGCGCAGCCGTTGGAAAGAAAAGCTCCTTCGCCGATGTGGGCATAACCACCTACAGCCGCATTGTTTACAAGGATCACCCGATTCTCGATGGTGACATTGTGTCCGACGTGCGCCCCGGCCATCATCATCACCTCATCGCCTAAGGTGGTTGCGCCTTCTTTGGTCGCGCGGTGGATAGTCACGTGCTCATACAGTCGACATTCTTTGCCAATCATAACCCGGGTGGGTTCGCCCGCGTAAGCCTTGTCTTGCGGTTCACCGCCGATCACCGTGCCGCTGCCAATTTTGGCGTTCGCGCCGATCGTAGTGCGGCCCAATAAATGCACGTGAGGTGACAACTTGCAACCGTCCCCAAGCTCGACGCCGGGTTCGATTACACAGTAGGGGCCGATCTCAATTCCGACTCCTAATTCCGCTCCCGGCATGACCACAGCCGTCGGATGAACGGTAGTTTCTTGAGTTTCCATGCAACAAGCATAGAAAATGCTCGAACCCAATGGGTCTTTCTCCGTATCCTCGGTCTGCTAGTAACTGGGCTTCCGGCGAGATCAGTCCCTTGCTCAAAATAATCACCCCCCTTCGACATCTCGCAATGGCCGTCAGTGCATGTTCACTGGCCATTGCATTTTCAGGCACTCCTGCCGTCGCAAATCCCCTCGATGCCCCGCTCAGCCCGCAAGCTGATGGTGCCGAGGTTCAAGATTTGGGCTTCAAGAGGACTTACACCATTCATGCTGACAGCGCATGGCTTGCGGATGGCCGGGTATTAAGCCCTGCCTATATCACCCTCACCAAAGGTGTGATTACCCGCATTTCCAGTCGTGAGCCGCAGGCCCAAAAATCTCTATTAGGGAGTGGCCCCAAGCCCAAGATCATTAAGGTTGACGGAACTTTGGCTGCGGGCGTGGTCGACGCATGGTCTAGTGTGCTGCCGGCTGAAATTCGCTTGGACCGACGGCCTTTGCCGTTTTCCAAGGTGGCTGACGACTTGCCCATCCAAGTGGTAGGTGCCGACCCAGCCCTCGCCGCGGCAGTAGCTGCGCAGCGGTCGGCAGGAATCGCAGCCACATATATAGGTAGAGCAGATGGAAACTTGATGCGCGGCCTTGGAGTGCCGGTAGGGTTTTCCGCTCACGACCTTCCTTATGCGGGCGGCGCTGAATTCCTAGACCTGATGGTCGCTGGTGACGCGCTGGGGGTGCAGCGGGGCATTACCGACCTCAACAACTTGTTCTCCGAGGCAGTGGGCTATCGTGATTCTGTCGACGATTACCAGGAGGAGTTGGAAAAGTATGAAGAGAGTCTGAAAAAGTATCAGGAAGAGCTCGATAAGTTCATCAAAGAGCAGAAGAAAGAGGAGGGCAAAGAGGGTGACTCCAAGGCTGATGGCGAGGACGATAAAGAGAAAAAGGAAAAGAAACGTCCCAAGCGCCCGCAACGTCCGAGCCCGCCGGTTTCCACCACTGCTAGGGATATGATCCTAGATGCCATCGATGGAAAAATTTCGGTCCGCGTGCAGGTTGAAAGTGCGGCTGGCATACGCGCCGCCATCGCTTTGCAAGAGGAGCACAACCTCAACATGATGTTGGTGGGTTGCGACGAAGCGGTGCAATGCCGTTTCGAGTTGGCCGCAGCTGGCATCGGCGTGGTACTGGATGTGAACCGGGTACACAACAAAGCCAACGGTCAACGTTTCATCGATCAGTTTCAGCAATTGCTGGATGCCGAGGTAGACGTCGCTCTTTCTAGTGGTGGTCGCAATCTCGGTCCGATGCTGCTCGCTTACGCTGGCGAAATGATTGCCCAAGGCGCCGACGCCGACGCAGTGTGGGCTGCTTTGACCTCGACTCCGGCACGGATGTTGGGCATGGCTTCCAACTTCGGCCAAATCAACCGCGGTTGCAGCGGTTCGATGATTTTGTTCGGTGGTAATTCTCCTTTCGACGCCTCCGCTTTGTTCCAGGCCCACCAGCCCAAATAAACATCATGCTAGCCGCAACGATTCTTTCCCTGGCTTTGGCCCAAGCCACCCAGGCGCCCATTTGGGCTTTGCAGCCGGAGCGCGTGATTCTGCCCGATGGTAGTTCCGCCAAAGGTGTGACCGTGTTGGTCCAGAACGGCCAAATTTTGGACGTTGGCACCGACCTTCAGCTTGCTAACAATGTGCGCAAAATGGCTTTGCCTGGCGTGCTTGCTCCCGGATTCGTTGACGCCTTTTCTGCGTATGGCACAGATCATCCAGCGCAAGAAGATTCACGTAGCCTGACTCCTTCTCTGCGGGCCGCGGATGCAATTGATTTGCGCGATGGCGATGCTTGGAAAAACTTACGCGACGCAGGTGTGACTTCTGTGCATGTACTGCCGTCACCCGGCAATGTGCAAGCTGGTTGGGGGGCAATGGCGACCACCGGCGGGGATCAAAAGCGCATTTTGAATGGCAAAACCCGTCAGGTTCTTTCGCTTGCCGCTGAGGCTGTAAACGACCGCGACTTTGGTCCGTCGTCACAAGCGGGTGCAGTCGAGTTGCTGGAGCAAAGCAAACCGCTGGAAATCAAAGATATCCAGCAAAAGGGCGCCGTCATTCACGTTGCAAGTGCCGAGGCGGTTCGTGCCGCACGCGGCATGCTGGGCAAACAAGTGGAAAGCCGTTGGCTGTTGTGGGGCGACCCGGGGCAATATGGCGGTGAATTGCGCGGTGAAATCGTCGGCATGCAAATGCCCGCAGATAGTTCTTGGAATCCACGCCAAATGGAAACGCTGAAGCGGTTGCACAAGGCCGGCGTTCAAATTACCTTCGGAACTTGGGCCAATCGTTCCGCTCGCAAACCGGCGGACCTACGGTGGGCTGCAATTTTAATGTCCCGAATGACCGGTGATCCTGCAGCAGCGATGGCTTCGATCACCTCAGCTGCTGCCAAGTTTGTTGGCAATAACAAAGTTGGCGCCATTGCCAAAGGACGTCGTGCTGACCTGGTTCTTTGGTCCGCCCATCCGCTGGATTCCACTGCCAGCATTCGTGCCGTCATGATTGGCGGCCAAACTGTTTCGCGCGGTCCCGCGCAGGAGAACTAATCATGATTAGCTCCGTACTACTAGGTTCATTGTTCGCGTTTGCGAGTACGTCGTCGGTGCCAGTTAGCGCACCAGCGCAAGATCAAACCCAAACCATTTCAGTCGACGTTTTGCACGTCGGCAATGGCGAAACGCTTGAAAACGTTTTGATCCAAGTGAATGATGGCAAGATTTCGGCCATTATTCCTGGCGGCAAAATTCCGTCGGATGCAGTTCGCGTGGAAGGCGCCCACCTGACACCAGGATTGGTTGACGCTTTTTCCTATATGGCGGTGAATCAAACCACGGTCGAGGAATCGCGTGAAACTACGGCCAGTGCATCTTTGGCTAGGTCGATTCGCTTGGCTGACCCGGCCTTCCAAATCGCGCTTGCCGAAGGTGTTACCACGGCATTTTTGACCCCGGATTCGCTAAACGTGTTCGGCGGAATGGCAGCGGTCGTGAAAACTGCCGGTGGTCAACCTGCCGACCTCTTTGCCGACGCTGGCAGTGCCGCCCAAATCATCGGTGCCGACGTCGCGCTGAAAATTAGTTTGGGCAACGACGTTTCGATGGGGAACCATCCGCCATTCGGGCGTCCGAGCGGTTTTTACTCACGCCGCCCAACCACGCGGATGGGTGCAGTTTGGGAAGTACGACGTCAGTTTTACCGTGCCAAGCGCTACATGGAGCAGCGCAAAAACGGCAGTGCCGAAGTGGACGCCGACCTCGAAGTTTTGGCCAAAGTGCTGCGCGGGGAAATGCCTCTGCGGGTGCAGGCTCGTCGCAACAATGACATTCAAACCGTGCTGCGATTGGCAGTAGAGTTGGGGTGGAAGGACGTCACCATTGAAGAAGCAACCGAAGCTTTCCGTTGCGCCGATTTGTTGAAAGCTGCTGGCATCCAGGTGGTTGCCGGCCCTGCTTACGATCAACGTTCGCGCGCCATCGCTTCTGGGCCGAGTTTGGCTGAATTGCGCATGGCTGCTGACCCGCCGCCTATATGCTGTGAAAACCTGCACGAGGATTTGTTTCTTACCAATTGGGAGGACGGCGGTCCGGTTTATCCCAAACACGTGTGTGAGACTGACACCACCTTCCGTGCTGGTCTAGAAGTGCCTCGCAACCAATACGGTTTGCCCATCGATCCCAACTTTGATGATCATGACGATCACGATCACGAGTCCGCAATGGGAGACCTCTCTGGTTTGGCGTTGGACCTCGCCTTGCTGGTACGCACGCCGCGCACCGCTACTGGATTAAGCAGTGGCCGTTTTAGTGAAGGCGATCAAGCCACACCTGCTTTGGCCGCTCTGCTTGATCAAGCTGGCGTCACAACCGTGCTCGGCGCTGCCGAAGCGCATGATCAAAGCCTGACCGAATCCAGTCTGATTCATCAAGCTCGCCGCGCGGTGCAATACGGGTTAGCTCCCGAAAAAGCACTCGCCATGGTGACTACTCGCGCCGCGGAGTTCTGCGGCATGGCTGACCGTATCGGTTTGGCCAAGGTCGGTTACGACGCCGACCTCGTGTTGTGGTCCGGAGATCCTCTGAGTGCCACGTCTCGACCCATTCTCATCCTGGTCGACGGCCAGGTCATGCTCGACAACCGTAACTGACCCTTACCTGGTCTTCGCAACTACCGGATCCATGAGTAAAGCCGCTCTGCTTTTCCCTGCTCTGCTTCTCGCCGCGCCAGTCGCGGCAGAACCTGCTGCAGCCCAAGATGGCAATGTCGCCGTTCGTGCTGGCAAGGTCATTACCGCCCCTGGTCAAGTCATCGAAAATGGCACCGTTGTGGTGCAAAACGGCCGCATTGTGGCCGTTGGTGGCCCTGATCTTGAAGTGCCTTTTGACACCATGCTGCGTGAATATCCTGACGGAGTTCTGTTTGCAGGTTTCACCGAGGCGCACACCTCCGACGGTTTGGACCGACCCAACGAAAACGTGCCAGTCGCACCGTTTTTGAACGTGGCCGATTCCATCGACCCAGTTTCCTTCTACTTTGAAGATGAACTGCGCGGTGGCACCACGGCAATCGGGGTCATTCCAGGCAACAACTGTGTGATTGGTGGCCGCGGGGCGGTCGTCGCACCGACGGGTCGCACGGTCGAGGAAATGGCGCTGTCGTCGGCAATGGGCATGAAGATTGCCATCGGGCCCAAGTGGGGTTGGAGTCGCAGCACGCAGCTCGCCGAACTTCGCGAAGCCGAAAGCAAGCTCAATGATTCGCTGCGTCGCCTTGGCCAGAGATTGCTCGATCAAGAAGCCGATCAAGCCGACGCCGTTAAAGCAGGTGAAGATGCACCGGAGAAAAAGGAAGACGAGGACGACTTGGATAGTGCCGGCGGCTTCATTCAGTTCGGCGACGACTTCCCAGGTAAGGCTTTGATCTCGGAAGAGGATCTCAATGATCCCGATCGCGGATTGGCTGACATCTTGAATGGCAGTGATCGCATTTGGTTGGCTTGTCCAGATGCCACCGACGTGATGCACGGCATCCGCTGGGTCAAAGAGCATGGCCTACTCGATCAGACTGTTTTTGTAGTGGAAGCCGGCGCTCATAAGGCCGCGTCGATGTTGGCCGAAACGGGCCGCCCAGTTGCTTTGACCGGTGGCTTGTTCCACATCGAAATCGACCTCGTCACGCGCAAAGAAGAACGCACCTTCGCGCCAAAAGTATTCGCCGACGCGGGTGTTACTCTGACCATCGGTTCGGAAAAGGGTCGTATGGGACCTGATCGCTTGGCTTACCAGGCTGCCACTTGCGTACGCGAAGGCGTCGCCAAAGATGCCGCCCTCGCAATGGTGTCCAGCAACGCTGGCACACTGTGGGGCATGGAGGGCAAGATTGGAGTGCTCGCCGAAGGTGCCATCGGCAACATGGTGATCCTCAGTGGGGATCCACTTTCTTTGCAATCCAAAGTCATCAAAGTTTGGGTCGCAGGAAACGAAGCTTACGACCGCGCCAACGATGTCCGTCTGCAGCGTCTGCTGGAGGGAGCCGAGCAGTGAAAAGATTTCTCGTTCTTGCCGCGATAGCCGTGGCCGCCACGCCAGCGTTAATTTCGCTTGGCGGTGAGCGTAGCGAAGCAGAACCGCCTAGCTGGTTGCAAGGCGAAGGCACCCTTAAGGGTTACCAGGCCGCACGGATTTACGTCGACGGTAACCAGGTGCGCGATGACGCCGTACTGTTGGTCCGCGACGGCAAAGTTGCTGCCGTCGTCGGCATGGACGAAGTGCCGCCGTTAGTAGAAGTGGTGAACCTAGGCAACGCTCGCATCGTGCCGGGTTTGGTCGCAGCGGATAGCCCGCTGACTGGCAATGGCAACCAAGGCGATTTGTCGATGGGAGCTCACCGGCGCGCATTCGACGACTTTGATCCATTTTTAGAAATGGACAAGGTGCTTGAGCGCGGCATCACTACTTTTTACCTGTCTCCGGACCGTCGACGCCTAGTCGGTGGGCGCGGTGCGGTAGTGAAATCTGCTGGTGACCATCGCATTTTGATGGAACAAAGCGACCTGCGTGTTTCGCTGCAGTCGTCGGCGTTTTATCCACCTTCTTACTTCCGTCCGCCGGTACCTCCGACGTCGGAAAACCCAATCGTGCCAGCCCAACCGCAAGCACCTCAATCCAGAGCCGGTGCTTTGATGGCGTTACGCGAAAGCGCTGCTCAAGCCAAATGGGGAGTGACCGACGTGCATTCCAAGGCGTTGGCTAGCTTTTTGAAAAATGGTGGTTTGCTACGAGTGGCTGCTGACCAAGAAGCGGAAATCCGCAGCGCGTTGGATCTGGCCAAAGAATGGGGCACGCCGCTGTTGCTGGACGGTGCCAATGGCGCTCAAGATCTAGCCGCTGCAATGGCCAATCAGCGCTCGCTGGTCATCTTTCATCCGCCGCTGTTTTCCTCGTTGGTGGACATGGGCCCGGATTGGGAAGCCCCAGCGCCCGACGCCTTGCGCACTCTGGTTGACGCCGGAGTTGCGGTTGCGCTCAGCCCTGGCATGCATGGACGTTGGACTTGGTTGCTGGAATCGGCTTCCGCAGCTACCGGATATGGTTTGACCGAAGCTGAAGCTTTGGCCGGCGTAACTAACCAAGCTGCGACCGCTTTGGGTGTAGCCGATCGGGTCGGTAGTTTGCGCGAAGGGCGTGATGCTGACTTCTTGATTATGGCCGGCGATCCATTGGATCCTGCTGCATCTGTGAGTCAGGTCTTCATCGACGGCAACAAGGTTTGGGATCGTGCTTCATTAAATAATGAGCGCGCCGCAGCGGACGAAACTGTCGCAGCCGACGCTCCTGTTGTTTTGCGCGGTGGCACCCTTTGGACTGGACATGGTCCTCCTATTACTGGTGGGGTGGAAGTGTTGCTGAAGAACGGTCGCGTGGTTGCGGCTGGCAAGCAGGTTCCGCATCCGGCTGGAGCACGCATCATTGATGGGGGAGCAGGCGCACACCTGACTCCTGGATTTATTGATGCCCGCAGTACGCATGGCGTCGGCAGTAGTGTGGACCCGAATGCAGTGCTAGGTTTACTCGCAGGTGGTTCCCGTTATAAGGATAGTTGGCAAGAACTGGCGCGCAGTGGAATCACCACTGCGGTCATTGGCCCGAGCCGCGTGACTACGACTGGAGTTTTGGCCACAGCGATGAAAACTGCCGCAGGTGGTGCCGATGATGCCTACCTGGAAGGCCATCAAGCCGTGCTGATTGATGTCCGCACCAACAATCCATTTGACTTGCAAAGCCGTTTGCAAGGCACGTTGCGGAGTGGCAAAGGCTACTTTGATAAGTGGGAAAAATACCGTGCTGATCGTGCCCAGTGGGAAGCCGAGCAGGTGAGCAAAAAGGAGGATGAACGTTCTGCTTCTGAGGCTGATTTACGTAAGCGATTGGCCACCGGCGCGGCCGTGGTTGCGGAAAAAGTAGAGGCTGAAGCTGAGGTGGTGGAAGAAAAAGCCGTTGAGGTTGTAGTCAAAGAGGTCGACCCGATTAACGGACTTTGGGTAGGCACCGTCGAAGATGAGCGTCTGCCCGAGGCGGTGGAAGTGAATGCGCGTTTGTTCCACAAAGGCGCAAAACTAACCGGTATATTCTCGTCGCCTATGGCGCCAGGAGAAAGTCCCGAACTCGAAGGCACCTGGGATGCAGAAGCGAAGAAGGCTCGATTTGAAATTAGCGAGCAGGGCATCCAAATCGTGATCGAAGGCACTGTTGACGCCGACGACCACATGTCGGTTACGGTCGAGGTTCCCGGCATGGGTTCGACCTCTTTCGAAATGGTGCGGACTGAGGTAGACGAAGGCCCAGTCAAGGCTTCGCGCAAGCGTGCAAAGAAAGATGCCGGTCCACAGCCTCCGTCCATAAACGGAAGTATGGAAGGGCTGCGCGCACTGTATGAAGATAGGGCGACTGCTTTGGTCTACGCCAATACCGCCGAAGAAATTCGCACTGCAATCAACGTCTTTGGCGAAGCAAAATTGCCGATGCAACTCATCGGAGGCGAGGAAGCAGCCGAGGTCGCGGAGTTGCTGCGCAGTAAGAACATCGGCGTGGTGGTTTCTAGCATTTTGGTTCAGCGTCAAGACGGCGCCGACGTAGTTCCTGCAGTCGGCTTGCAGGAGTTGGGTGTGGCGGTTGCCTTCCAATCGGCGACTTCAGGCCGTCGCGCGGCGATGCTACCGCAGGCATTGAGCATGGCTGCTCGATTCGGTTTGGGCACCGAACAAATCCTGCAAGGATTGACCTCGAGTGCAGCTAAGTTGCTTGGCATTGAGGATCGTGTCGGCAGCTTGACTCCAGGTTTGGATGGCGACGTGGTGATGCACGATGGTCCCCCGTTTGATCTCAAGACTCGAATCACGCACGTGTTCGTGAATGGCGTAGAGGTGCCACAAAAATGATTGCCGGAGTAGCAACTTTACTACTTGCCGCCGCAGCAATGCTGGCGCCGCAAGCGCAGGACGAGATCGTGGTTTACCGCGCCTCCAAGGTGTTCACCGCTGAAAAGGGCGGCATGATCAACAATGGAGCTATGGCGGTTGTAGGCAGCAAAATTAAGGCTGCAGCTACCGCTTCCGAAGTCATGGCGCAGTTTCCCAATGCCAAAGTCGTTGACTTGGGTGACTATTGGCTGGTTCCGGGTTGCGTGGAAGCACACAACCACGTTGCCGGTTCATTGCGTGACCTGAACGACACAGTTTACTTGACCAACCCCGCGCTGGAAACCCATGGCGTGCTTGAGCCGCAGAATCCTTACCTCAAGGATTCGATTGCCGGTGGCATTACCTCGGCGTTGTTCATTCCAGGATCGGGTTCCAACATGGGCGGTTTCGGCATGTTGGTGAAGACTTCGGGCAAAACTGTCGAAGAGATGGTTGTACGCAGCCCTGGCTCATTGAAAATTGCGCAGGCCGGTAACCCTGAGCGTTACGGCTTTGGCGTAGGCCGCGCGATGATGAACTGGAATACGCGCGACACTTTGTCTAAGGGCATTGAGTGGGTCCGCGCCTACCGCGCTGGCGAAGTCGAGTGGGATCCTAAGTGGGCAAACTTTGAAGGCTTGGTCGATCGCACCACCCCGGTTTCGGTGCACACTCAGATTTACCAGGTTGTCATGCAGACCATCGTCATGCAAAAGAACCAACTTGGTTTGGCTCCTTTCATTGACCACGGTACTTTCGACGGATTCAAGGCTGGTTCTTTGGCTGTAGAAAGTGGCGTGCCGGTCATGAATGGTCCACGTGAATTCTGGTGGGATCGTTCCAGTGCACGCATCGTCGGCAACGGTGCCGGTTGGTTTGAATACGTGAAGGACGGCCTGCTGCTCGGTTACAACACCGACGCTCCGGTCATCCCGCAGGAAGAGCTGCCTTATCAAGCCGCGATGGGCGTGCGTTTCGGCGCAGGCACGAGCGAAGACGGCTTGCTTGGCGTGACTTCTCACCCGGCCAAAGCGTTGCTCATTGAAGACGTCGCCGGTTCGTTGAAACCTGGTCTGGACGCTGATTTTGTGGTCTGGACTGGCAATCCCATCGACCCTCGTTCGCACGTGATCAAAGCGTACGTACGCGGCGAATTGGTTTACGACTCCAACGCAGGTCGGCGCTACTAAAGCGATTCCGTCATGTTGCTTAGCCTCATTACTCTGTGTTTGGCAGCCCAAGAGGGCAAGGTCATCGACGTCGGCATTGCGATGCCAATGACGTCGCGCACGGTAATTCACAATGCGCGCATCGTGGTTGAAGGCAAACGCATCGTGGCGGTAGGCAAACAGAGCGAAGTCGCGATACCTGATGGGTACCAACACTTGGTTTATGCCGATTCGGTTGCCTTCCCAGGCGCGGTGGATTTGCATTCACACATCCAAACCGGCGGCTGGGAAGACATCAATGACATGGTGCACCCGGACAACCCGGAGCTGCGCGTGCTGGATACGGTGCGGCCGTGGAACTTGATGTACCGCGATGCGTCGGCGGGCGGCGTGACCACGGTCAACAACATTCCTGGATCGGGCACCAATATGTCTGGAGCTGGTGTGTTAGTAAAATTAAAGCCTGCAGCTCACGACGTCGACGTAGCGATTTTGCGCCACCCCGGCTCGGTCAAAATTGCACAGGGTTACAACCCCGAACGCAGCGCCGACCTCGGCGGCACCCGTATGGGCATGTGGTGGATGCTGCGATGGTGGTTGGATGAAGCGCGCACCGTCGCTAAATCCGGCAACCTAGACGACCGTCCCGATGTCAACCAAATCGCGCAAATCGAACTCGGCCACCACCCT
>JACKQG010002430.1_pt1 | contig 24334 bp, 15 predicted proteins | sample 8237621 | NCBI WGS metagenome assembly JACKQG01 (sample SAMN15677084, study PRJNA649215) | marine metagenome | biome: marine; feature: Black Sea; material: saline water; isolation source: suspended particulate matter (SPM) from the Black Sea western gyre | collected 2013-06-09/2013-06-10 | depth... | reverse complement strand
TTTATTAAGGTAATCAATTGGGTGTTGATTATTTGGGATATAGCAAACAGGTAATGAAGGGCCAGCTGATCTGGATAGTCGGTCACCCGGGCGATCTGGAGAGTGTTCAGGCACAGGTCGCCAGTATTCTCAAAGAAAGAACACTGTCTTCGGAATTGGAATTCCGCAAGGTGCGGAAAGACGGTTCTGAATTGTTCGTTCAGGAAAGGAGCCGCCTGATCGTTGACGATCAAAATAATCCGGTCGAGTTACGGCTGATCTGCCGTGATATTTCGGATCGTAAGCAAGCCGAGCAGGAATGTCAATTGGCCTTGAAAAAAGCGCAGCAATCCGACCAGGTAAAAAGCATGTTTTTAGCCAATATGAGCCATGAGATCCGCACCCCGCTGAATTCTATCCTGGGGTTTTCCGACTTGATTGAAGAACGGATGAGAAAAGGTTGCTCCGATGAGGAAAAGACTTTTTTTGAAATCATTAAACGCAGTGGCAAGCGCTTATTGCGTACAATTCATGAAATTCTGGATATCTCAGAAATTGAGGCCGGAACATACAAAATTGAACTTAAACAGGTTAATCTGAAGAAAATTGTTGAGAATGTCCGGCAGGAGATGTTGCCTGACGCAGCGGACAAACACCTGGATATAATCTTTGATCATCCTGATGTCAATATTCTGATCAGATCAAACGAATATTGCGTATCACAAGCCATGATGAACATCCTGGACAATGCCATTAAATATACTTTTGTTGGTCAAATTAAGGTTAACCTGAACCAACTGGATAAATTGACTGAACTAATCATTGAAGATAGCGGGATCGGTATTTCGCCGGAATATATGGACCGGATCTATGATAAATTCTTCCAAGAAAGCAGTGGCTATACCAAAAATTACCAAGGTGTTGGTCTAGGCCTATCGCTGACCAAGCGTTATTTGGATATGGTGGGGGCGGAAATACATATTACCAGTGGTAAAGACACTGGTACCAAAGTAGTGGTTATTTTCCCGAGTGATAAGCCCGTTGAAGAAATTCATCAGCCGGAATTAACTGATCCGATTCAGGTTGAAATCGACAGCGCCAATAGCGAAAATTTGAGTATACTGGTAATCGAAGATGATGTGAATTCCCAGCGCTTAATCAAATACCAGTTGAGCGCTATCAAGGATATCAGAGTGACGGAAACAGTTGAAGCGGCCAAAAGAATGATTGATGAGCGGGCCCCCGATATAATTCTTCTGGACCTGTCGCTGAACGATCAGGAAAGCGGTCTGGATTTAGTCCGCTATTTACGCCAATTGCCGAAGTTAAAGGATATTCCGACGATTGCCCTTACCGCGCATGCCTTTGTGTCGGACCGGTTGAAAGCAATTACAGCCGGCTGCAGTGATTATTTACCCAAACCGGTTAAAAAACATATTCTACTGGAAAAGATCAGAAAATATTGTCAATAAATCCGGCCTCTGTCAGGTAACTAACCTGGATGCCGAATCGATCTGGTGTCTTCCTAAATTATTATTTAACTGAATGTATAACAGCGCATTATAATTAAATAGACGCTAAGCGGTCAATTCTATACTCGATTGCTGGCACGGTATTTGTCCTACTAACAATGGATACCAACAGTTAATTATGTACGGAGAAAAGATAATGAATGTAATCCGGACGCGCCACGTAGAAGCTAATCGCCTTCACCATAAACAGAAACGAGGTATTGGTTGCCAGAGATGTCAGGATCGTAATGAATACCTAATGGTATTTGATTTGCCTAATGAGCGTTGTATTTGGGTATGTCCAAGTTGTCATTTTGAACTGAGTCGAGCAAATAAAGTAAAATCCTGATAGTAGTAAGTGCATTCTCTAATAAACGGCTCATTCAAAAGCACGATAAGCAATTAATAGACGATACTTTAATAACGTGTTTTAAAAAGGGCTCTGATACCATATAAAATCACCAAACTGTAATCTATGGCATTTTATTAACCGTTTATTTTAATCCGCCTTCGCTACTATGGCGCAGGGGGTTACCCTGGTGTATATTACCATTTATTATTACCTTAAAAGTTGACTGGTAAGATGATAAATATCAAGATATCCCAAATCGTATGACTGACAGCATTTAACAGCATCGACCGATAACGCAGATAGAGGTAACCCCAGAACAAGCCGCATATCCCGGCTGCCAGTATTAGCATGATATTACCGCTACCCAAATGGATAAAGGTGTAGATACCAGTCGTTAATATGAAACCGGGCCATTGACCAGTGTCATTTTGGAATCGCCGCTGAACAAAACCACGCCAGAATAACTCCTCCCCCGGGCCGATAATTAATAACATCAAAATCCCGATTCGCAAGGGACTGGCCGATGATTTATAGGCGTATACAGCCGCTATTTCTGTCCTGGCAAAGTCGAATAGTGTTTGTGAAAGATAGTTACCTATGGCAAAAATCAGGTATAATGCAACCGCTGAGAAAATCCCTAGCCCTATTTTCTTTATAAGCTGGTCCTTAATATCTGATCGGATTTCGATACGCCATTCAGGATCACTTATGTTGACCAGTAGCAATAGAATACCAATATTGATGGCCATCCACCACCAAAAATCAATATTCCATTTACCGGTGAAAATAAATAACGGGAAAAAGAGCCCGGCCGCTATTATGGACAGGACCAGAGTTTTCCGCATTGAACTTACTGGCGTCGAATTAAATCAGCTTATCAATGCCCAGAGCAAGGACGCATAATACTCCGAAAAGCAGATTTAACTGGGCGGTGGCTCCATCCAGCGCCATAAAATTCATGGGTTGATCAGAAATAAATCGGTGTTTCCCCTTTTTAGTCAATTTGAAGGCTGCCGGAATGGCCAGGAAAGTGATTAAAAATGTATACGGCATCTGCTGCATGAATCCTGTCAATCTGGTTATTAGTATCAGGGTAGAAATGACAACAAAGGGTCCCATTATGAGAAAGCTATAATAACCTTCCGACAGCCGATCACCCAGGACACTGGCAATTGTTCGAATACCGCTTGCATCATCGGTGCTAATATCGCGCCAGTTATTGGCATGCAGAATTCCAACAACCAGCAGTGACATTGGAATTGCCCAGATGACCGGAGTCCACGAAGGTGAACCGGTCTGGACTGTCCAGGCGCCTAAGGAACCTAATATTCCAAAATTTAAAAAAACCGCCAAATCACCCAGGGCATTGAACTTTAATGGTAACGGTCCCCAAGTATAAATTACACCAATAGTTACTCCGACTATCCCGATTAAAAGGATTACATAGCCAACCTGAGCGGCAATCAGCAAACCAAGCAACGATCCGCAAAACAGACATAGTATTCCGGCGAACCGAGCTTCCCGAGCTGTAATCCATCCTCGGATGACACCACCACTGACCGGATTCACATGTTGATCGATACCCTTTTTAAAATCGTAGACATCGTTCAATAAATTACTGCCGGTATGTAAAATTGCCATGGCTACCATTGCCGCAATAAATAACAACCAATTTGGTGTAGCACCGCCAATAGTTATTGCCAGAACACTGCCAAAAAATACTGGCATTACTGATGCGGGAAGAGCAAACGGACGAATAGCAACCCACCATTTTTTAATTCCGGAAGGCCTGTCTTGATTATTTGTTTTTTCTTTCATATTCATAATACCTTCATAACTATTAATTATTAATTGTTTTCCTATCAAATCTTATAAAAAACCGGAAAATACAGTGGGCGGAATTTAACAGAAATTGGTTTGCTATGAACACCGAATAATAATTGAAAATGCAACTATAAATTCTCACACTTTAAAAGATTGGGCAAGTACCAGCAACATCCTGAAAAATTCATACCTGCGACTGACAGGCACGTCTTCGCCGGGCTACGACGCACAGGCAAGGGTTTTCATAGTAAAAACCCCGATGAATCGGGGTCGTGGCTTGGGACGGAATTGAACCGCCGACACAAGGATTTTCAGTCCTCTGCTCTACCAACTGAGCTACCAAGCCAAAAGAACTTTATTTAAGCGGTGCAAAATTAACATAGAATGTACATATCCCCAATTCGATTTTCTTGAGAAAATAATATATTACGAATGTCTTCAAATCCCTCAATTAATGTTACAAGATTTCCGCATCATTATTCAAGTGCTCAATTAATCTACAAGTCACTCTCGCTGGTAGCAGTGGTAGCAGCAAGCGCTATTTTCAGGCTCGTTATTGCTTCATTTATCGTTATAAATGGCTTATGGCTTGGTTCCTCGATTGAGTAAACAACATCATCAAGTACGTTATTTAATAAATCAGAATAGACTTTTTGTTTGGTCTTGGCAAGATTAAATGTTCCTTTTATGTGACGATTTACTTGGTAGTGCTTACCTCCTGAAACCAACCTTGTTGAATGCAGATTGTTTTCGCCATTGATTTGCCCCCAACCGGATGGCCGGGAATTATCAGCTGCTTTTTCGATCGGAATGTTTTGGGTGATTTTTAATCCCGGTAATTTTTCTAATTCAGTTATAGAATCGGAATTTATTAAAATGGAAAATTCGCCTTTCAATGGTATCCAACCAAATAAATCTATTTGTGCGAGATCATATACCAGTCTGATGCTGGTAGTTTCGAAAAATCCGGGTCGTGAAAAGTCATGATAATGAGTAGCCATCAAACCGTTCCGATGTAGAATACAGGCCATAGCCTGATCTTCCTGGGACTTGTTTCGACTGTGTCCTAATCCCTTTATTTTAATTGCTGGTGAACCAGAGATGAAATTGACCAGGTCGATAAAATGCACGCCATGTTCAATTAAAATACCCCCTGATTGACTTTTATCCCAAAACCAGTGATCAATAGGTAAACAATCATCCTGGGCATAATTTTCGAGCCATAACCGGCGAAGTCGGCCAAATATTTGGGATTGGGTCCACTTTTTTAACTGCACTATGAACGGATGAAACCGCAGCATAAAATCTACCACCAAGATACTTCCACTATTCGCATGGGCGGTTTCTATATTCCTGGCATCAGTAAGATTGGTAGCTAACGGTTTTTCAAGAATGATATGTTTCCCGTATTCAATTGCTTCAAGTGCAATCTCAGGATGTGTAGCAGGCGGAGTTGCAATTGCCACGATATCGATATCAGGGTTGGCTACCAGTTGGTGCCAGTCAAGATAGAATTTCAGGTTTTTATCAATATTTGCGCTTGATGAAAGATCTGATATGGCAATAATATTTACTTTTTTATTTTCCTTCCAGGAGTTATTTAAAAACTGACCAAAACCCCCATATCCAATAATTCCAAGCTGAAATTTTTTCATTTCCTTATCCATAACAATAGTATTTAAAACCGTACAATATTTGAATTGATTGTCGCCTTATTTTGCCAACCGAATAATCCTGAAAATAACTGTTTGAAATTAATGTCTATAATAATAATATCGAAACGTTTCGATCATATTTATAGGATTAGATTTATGGGAATTACTATTAAGGATATCGCAAAAATTGCTGGTGTATCTACTTCCACAGTGTCACTTGTAATTTCTAGAAAAGGGTACGTTAGTAAGACCACTCGCAATCGAATTCAAAAAATTATTGACGAATATAATTACCGTCCGCTTCGGTCTGCAAGGCAATTAGCTTCCAATCAGACTGGAAATATCGGATTTATCATTTCAGATGTTCATTTGTCAAGATCTGAGGCTTTTTATTCAAGGATTTTACTTGGTGTTGAATTGGAAGCGCGGAATTATGATATAAACGTATTGTTATCAACCGTTGGAGGAGGTTTACAAATACCACAGCATATTCCGAGGTTTCTGAGAGGACGAGATGTTGACGGTATCATTATTGCGGGAAGTATTCCTGAAGAATTAATTCATTATATTTATGATGAGTCAATCCCACTAGTATTGATTGATTATAAACTTTCTGATCTCCAGATTGATGTTATGATGATGGATAATCGTCATGGCATCCAACAGGTTGTGGAGCATTTAGTTAAGCAGGGGATTGAACATATCGGATTCGTTGGTGGATCACACTATCACCCTTCAATTAAAGAGCGTTTTGAAGGGTACCAAATTGCGATGGACCAAAATGGATTAGGTAATTTTGCACGTGCAAAGGAGTATTATTATTTAGTCGAACATGAGACTTCAAGCGAGATTGGGATTAAGGGTACACAGACTATTTTGAAAAACCGGCCGGATATACAGGCAATTGTTTGTGCTAACGACACAACGGCAATCGGTTGTCTGCAGGAATTACAAAAAAAGAAGATCCGTATTCCTGATGATATTGCTGTTGTTGGGTTCGATGATAATTATTATGCTGCTATATCCCATCCGACCCTGTCATCAGTACATGTTCCAAAGATCGAAATGGGTTTTGAGGCTACAAAACTACTAATGAATCGTATCGCCAATCCTAACAAAATCTATCAGACAAGAACAGTGCCAGTCAAGCTTGTTGTTCGTGAATCCAGTCAGAAAAATCATGTTTAGGAATGTTTGCTCACTAGTTAGGTAATTCTCTTCTCGCGGAAATCAGAATTATTTAACGAAACCGATTTTCATTGACTTTATACCACTTGTCTAAATAATATCAAACCGCTTCGATAAAAAATATGATATTAATTCATAGGTCTTGGTAAAAGCTTAATTAGATAAATGCATACAATAGCAAGTAATATTTATGCAATCGGAAAAAATTTCTTATTCTGCGCATGAAGAATTCTATTATAAGACGATATGAGGGAAATCCGATACTAACTAAAGCAGATGTTCCTTACCCGGTGGAAACAGTCCACAACGCTGGGGTAGTAAAATGCAATGAATCCTATATTATGTTATTTAGATCGCATAAGAAGAATGGTCGTTCAATTATTGGTATTGCAGAAAGTGGCGATGGTTTTCATTTTAAGGTGCGGTCAGAACCGTTTATGATTCCGGATGAAATTGGTGATTTTTCGGAATACGAAGAATTTGGAATTGAAGATCCCCGAGTTTGCGAAATCGATGGGATATTTTATATTACCTATAGTGCTTATTCCAGATACGGAGTGAGGATTGGATTAGCAAAGACTGTCGATTTTGAACGGGTCGACCGTATGTCCATGATTACTGAGCCGGATTACCGGAATTCCGTCTTATTCCCTGAAAAGATTAATGGCCGCTATGTTCGTTTAGATCGCCCCCATTCTAATATAATTCCTTGGTCCATTTGGATTTCTTATTCGCCGGATCTCATTCACTGGGGAGATTCCAAATTAGTGTTCAAGCCTGAACCATACCATTGGGATGAAATGAAAATTGGACCTGGGGCAACCCCTTTTCGTACTGATCAAGGTTGGGTAAACATATATCATGGCGTTTTTCCAACCATGAATGGTGCCGTTTATCGATTGGGAGTGGCGCTTCATGATCTGAACGACCCTGCAAAATTAGTAGGGATTTCCGATGATTGGATTCTTCAACCAGAAGATCCCTGGGAAATCACTGGATACGTGCACAATATTGTCTTTACCTGTGGAGTGGTTTCCGAAAATGATGGCACAGTAAAAATTTATTGGGGCGGAGCCGATTCAGTTATGTGCGTGGGAACAGCAAAAATTCAAAACTTAATAGAAATGTGTATCAATAACTCACGTTCGCCTTCTTGATTAGGAATAATGAATTCAATTAATAAACATTTAAGCTTTCAAATCTTGACGAGATTTAATATCCTGTTTATTGTCAAAGGATATTTTAGATTGGATGATCCTCAAAAACAACCTCCAGGTGATTTAAGATTTGATCATCCCATGGTCCGTCCATTAGTAGACTATTGTTGGGTGGACAAGCTAGTAAACAACCAAAAACAAAATAAAAGGAGACTTCGATAATGAAGAATTTCGCTAAAAAACTTTGTATAATATCTCTTTTTGGTATGTTAATTAATGGTTTTGGTATTGCCCAAATAACCGCTATTGGTGGTTTTGAGGGTGATTTACCTTCCTATTGGACGAAGGGATCAGAGCCTGCCGGAGCGACATTAGAGTGGGCTACGGATCAGTATCATTCGTTGGGACGTTCATTAAAGATCAGTAAGAGTGCGACGAGTGAATCTGCAGCCTGGATTTCGGAGAACGTGTGTGATTTTTGGTCACCTCAGCATTATGCAGATGTGGATATCAAACTTGGTGCGTTTGTGAAGACGGAGGGCGTGAACATAAATCCGTCGACTGATGATGAGAAGTGGTCTATATCGTACACGTTTTACGACAGTGCCGGTGCTTTAATTGGTGAGACGCTGTTACCGATAGATCAGAGTGCTGCCAGTAGCAGTGGGTTTGTGGCGGATACGAATGCTGTCGGTGAGACGATCTTGCCGGTAGATTCATGGACGACAATCATCAGTTTTGTAGGTGGTAAGGATGCGACGGGTACGGTGTGGGTCGACGACTTCATATTCCTCGGTCGTGGTGGTGCCTGGGCCGGGGAGGCCTGGAACAACTCCGTGGCATATCCCACCGGTTGGAGGGACTGGTTGCCTCCCAATGGCGGAAAGGATGGACAATATAGCCACGGTTTCGAGAACACACTGGTAACCGATGCCGAAGCCCATTCGGGGTTGAGATCATTGCTGTTTGATCTGCCTGCGGACCGTGAACCCCATGATGGATGGGTAGGAACATTACGTTTTCTTTTTGGTGCAGGAGCTGCAAGGAGCGGATCTAGAGATATCTCCATGCTTACGGACGTAAGTGCTGGTGATGTATTACGCCTCAGCGTTTGGATGAAGGCCAGTAATCTGGTGCCTGATTCGGCGGCGGCTTATCCGGTGACCTGGGCGGTTGGATTCACCTATGGATTTTGGGATGGGAATGACAACAACGATGGTTGGAATTCCATTTCAGGTTATCCGGTGGATATGCAGTTTGTGTTGCCGTCGGTTACATCCTTTGACTGGACGCAGTATAATCTGGATGTGGTTGTTCCTGATGATCCGGAAGCGCGTGCCTTTTCAATTCGCTTACATCCCTACTCTCGTTTTACAGGAACGGTCTACTTCGATGACGTGACGGTTGAGATCATTGGTTCTCCAGTTAGTGTTGATGAGGGAACCTTGAGTGGTATTCCGATGACTTATGAATTATCTAATAATTATCCGAATCCATTCAATCCGACAACAACAATTGGTTACGCAATACCTGGTCAAGGAGTAGTATCCATTGATGTGTATGACATACTTGGTCAGCGTATCAAAACGCTAGTGCATAAATCAATGCCTGCCGGATATTATGAAGTGAACTGGGATGGTAGAGATCAATACGGTAGAGTGGTTTCAAGTGGTATTTATTTTTATACTCTAAATACCGGAAGCTCAATGATAGTAAAAAGAATGTTATTGATCAAGTGAGAAAAGGAGTTGGCGGTACTTTTTAAAAAAGTACCGCCAACTCTACTAACATTAAAAAGATTATAAATTTTACTAGGAATGCAAATTGCTATTAAAAAATGGCTCATATTTGCGCTATTAATTATTAGTGCTGCTTGGTCTGGTACCACAGGGAAAATTGCCGGACGATTGACGGATGCCCAAACGTTGGAACCACTCATTGCTGCGAATGTAATTTTACAAGGTACCGCTATGGGCGCAGCCACTGATATGGATGGCAGCTATTTCATTTTAAATATCCCACCAGGTTCATACACCGTACAAGCCTCTTATATTGGTCATACAGCAGTTATGCTCAATAATGTTAAAGTATCTGTAGACCAGACAACACGAGTTAATTTTGATTTACAGCCGGAGGCATTGGTTGGCGAGATGGTTGTGGCTGTGGCTAAACGCCTGATGGTTGAAAAGGATCTTACTTCAACTATGGCAAAAATCAGTGGAGATGAAATAGCTGCACTCCCGGTAGAAGATATTGAAGGACTAATAAATCTGCAAGCGGGTGTGGTTGATGGACATTTTCGGGGCGGTCGGAAGAATGAAGTAAAATATCTAATCGATGGGATCGCTGTAAATGATGTTTACTCCGGTGATTTTTCTATGAAAGCCGAAACCAATAGCATACAGGAAATTCAGGTGTTGAGTGGAACATTTAACGCTGAATATGGTGAAGCCCTCTCCGGTATCGTCAACCAGGTCACAAAGGTGCCGGGAAATAGTTACTCAGGAAACATATCAGCCTATTCGGGTGATTATATAAGTAATAGAGATGCTGTTTTTAAAAATATTGACAATATTACCCCATCAGATGTTTATAATTTACAAGGAAGTTTAAGCGGACCTGTCCCAGGTGCAGGCCAATTCCTTAAGTTTTACCTTTCAGGGAGACGCTATAATGATCAAGGCTATATTTATGGTCAAAGAATTTTTAGACCTTGGGATTATTCAAATTTTTCTGATAATGATCCGAATGAGTGGTATATCGGTGCATCGGGCGATAGCGCTTATGTGGCGATGAAATACTCAGAACGCACAAGTTTCCAGGGCAAGCTACATATTAAAATTGGTGCTAGCAAGTGGCTGGTAATACAGGGACTTTACCAGAACCGTGATTACCGCGATTACGATCATAAATTTCAATTAAACCCTGATGGCGACTATTCCCGTTTTCAAAAAAGTTATTTAGGAAGCATAAGTTATACACACGTATTCAGCCCCGCCACATTTATGGATATAAAGGGATCTTCATTTATCACAGAATCAAGGCAGTACGTTTACGAGGATCCATTAGACGTGCGTTATGTTCATCCCGAGTTTAAACGTTTCGTTAGTGGAAACGCCTTTTTATCCGCTGGTACGGAAAACTGGCATTTTTTTCATGAGACAAAAACACACACAGGAAAAATCGATTTAACTTCACAAATAAACAATGTTCATCAAATTAAGACCGGAATTGAATTACAACAGCATGAAATGGAGTATGAAGACTTTCAGACACAGGTGAATCAAACACTCACGTATCCATATTATGATAGTTTAGGAATGTTAGTCGGTTTTGAACAAACACTGCCTGAAGAAGGTGCTTTTAATTATAATACCTATAATAACAACCCCTATCAATTTGCCGGATATATACAAGACAAAATTGAATTGGATTATCTGATAGTTAATCTAGGCATCCGGTTTGATTATTTTGAACCCGATGGCACAACTTTAAATGATCCCAATAATATTGCCGCTTTGGATGATCTCCATCCACCTTTCCCCGATTCGTTATTTACCAAAGCCAGTACAAAATATCAAATAAGTCCGCGAGTTGGAATTTCGTACCCGATGTCTGACCGCGGAGCGATTCACATCTCATACGGCCATTTTTTCCAGATTCCGGCCTTCGAATATTTATATAGAAATCCGAATTTTAGAATACCATTGACTGGAGATTTCCCCGAAAATGTAGGGAATGTCATTGGTAATGCTGATTTGGAACCGCAGCGAACGACCATCTATGAAATTGGCTTACAGCAGGAGATTATAACGGGAATCGGGGTAACAGCAACCGCCTATTATAAGGATATACGCAATCTTCTTGGACAAAAATTGTACATAAAAAATGAGTTTAAGAAGTTCGGACAATATGTCAATCGCGACTATGGTTCAGTACGTGGATTTACATTATCGTTCGAAAGGCGTTTAAACGGTGGATTTGGTGCGAATGTGGACTATACTTATCAAATCGCAAAAGGTAATGCTTCTGACCCCAATGATGAGTTTGAAAATGCTCAAAAAAGTCCTCCAATTGAAAGTAATAAACAACTTGTCCCTCTTAATTGGGATCGTACACATTCTCTAAACTTTACTGTCACAATTGGCACTCCCGGAGATTTTATCGGAAGTTTTATTGGCAAACTTGGGTCAGGGCTTCCTTACACACCTTCATTAGAGGATCAACGTACAGGTTTGGAAAATAGTGATAACCGTCCAACCTTTTTTAATGTCGATTTTTTCCTTACAAAATACATTAGCTTTAATAATGCTAATATTTCAGTTTTTGTGAAAGCGTATAATCTATTCGATATTGATAGTGAAACAGAAGTTTTTGGCGATACCGGCCGGGCCGGTTATACACTTGAGCTTACGCGTGCCCAAGCGGACCCGCGCGGTGTTAATACCATTCAAGAATATTTCACCAGGCCTGACTATTACTCGGCTCCGAGGCAAGTTATTTTAGGTGTATCATATTCGTTTTGATCTCTCATGATCACACAATTAAGATTAGAGAAATTAAAAAGTAGCTCGTGATTTCAAGGAATTGACTGTGCGAAAACCAATTATCAGACAAAAAAAATGATCGAATTAAGGAAACAAATTGAATCCATCCGGTTTGGAACACGCACTGATAAACGAAAAAATTTCCCAATTAGTCTTCCTCCAATCTGTTTATCTGGAATATCAGCATTAAAGACATTTTCCAGCGCATTTATAACCTTTTTATGTTACCTGATTTGTACTTCTATTTTTGCTCAAAGAGTCGTGGACTGGAATACCGGAGATCATAATTATAATTATAAAGGATTCATGAATGGAAATTTAGTGGAGACCGTTTACTACAATATGGGAGAGATTGCAGATTGGAAGAATGAACCAAATTACAGCGGTGTATGGCCGAAGGGAACGAATCCTCCTCAGACCTATGTCGATGGTGTCGCGATTATTGTACAAGTGGAAACGGAAGATCCACAAGGAAACGTGATTCATCCTCTTGAGACCAATTATTACGAATATACGCGTCATGATCCGGCTACCGGTGTAACTTACGGTTGGTGGCCTCTTCCCGGATATGCTAATCCGTTTCAAGCGACACCGAAGAGCCCGGCAATGAGCGGCGAGGAAAACATGGACACTTGGCCTGATCATTGGCCTGACCGTCCGAGTGATTGGGATGGAATATGGAATGGTTTTTTTGGAAAGGGTGTAGAAAATGCTGACTTAGAAACGTATTTCGTATTTGACGATGATGAAGATCGACAATATATTCTAAACCACGGTTTTTATCCTGATGCTGAGGATTCTACCAGGGGAGGAATTGGTATGCAGGTCCGCGCCCGCGGTTTTCAATGGTCACAGGTGCTGGCGGAAGATGTTATTTTTTGGTTTTATGAAATTACGAATATGAGTACAACCGACTATGATAAAACACTTTTTGCACAATATATAGATTGGGGTATAGGAGGACACGATAATTCATCAAATAACGCCGGTAACTTTGATGTTATTGAGGATATGTCCTATGCTTGGTCAATAGTCTCGTTTGGGAGTCCCGGACATTGGAGCCCGGTAGGTAGAGCAGGGTATGCCTTTTTAGAAAGTCCTGGCATTTCTGATGATTATGAAGATAATGATACCGATGGTCTCTGGGACGAGAGACGAGACAATGAAGCAGTAACATTCATCGAAGATCCAAACGATGACCCGTTTCTAGTGGATATTCTTCAAGATACGGCTAATTTTCGATATTTTTACGGTTACTCCTGGAAACCCCATTGGGATGCGGATGAGAATGCCGATTGGAAATCGTTTTTTGATATGAATGATAACGGCGTTTGGGATGAAGAAGAACCGCTATATGATGATGTTGGTTTAGACGGGATCGGACCATTATCTGATGAATACACCGGTCCTGATCCTGATGGAACCGAAGCTAATGGTCGTCCGGACCAAGGAGAACCCAATTTTGGGATTTTGGATAAAAACGAATCCGACCAACTAGGCTTAACAGGATTTATTATTTTTCCGGCTCATACACCATACGATTTGGATAATGACGAAGAGAATTGGCAAGCTTTATCGCGGGCTCTCGTACCGATTAATCCCACAGAGCTTGTTGGTGTTAATCTTGTAAATTTCTTTTCCAGCTATATGTTCCATCTTAGTGGCCGCAATACATACGGTCATGAAACCGGTGAAACCGAACGTTTTTCTATGGCATTAATTTTTGGTATTGATAATGATGATCTATTTCGTAGAAAAAGAACGGTACAACAGATTTACAATGCCAATTATCGGTTTGCCAAACCACCGGAAAAACCAATTTTAACTGCTATTCCCGGTGACAGGCGCGTTACATTGTATTGGGATGATCGTGCTGAACGGACCTTTGATGCTTTTTATCAGAAGTATAATTTCGAAGGTTACCGGATCTATCGCAGTACCGAACCGAGTTTCCTGGAAAATAAACTGATTACGGATGCTTATGGAAAAGCAACTTTCCGTAAACCGCTCGCTCAATTTGATCTAATTGATGGTGTGAAAGGGACGCATCCTATTGATGTTAACGGTGCCATGTTCAATTTAGGAACGGATAGTGGTCTCAAACATTCTTATATTGATTCCACCGTCCAGAATGGACAGACCTATTATTATGCTATAGTTGCCTACGATCAGGGGTTTTCAACCACAACTGTAGAGGGTGAATTTTTAGGTATCCCACCGGCTGAAACTACCAGCATTATAAAGGTGGGTGGAAGCGGACAGGTTATTAAAACCGATATTAACACCGCCGTTGTTACACCCCGTGCCCCTGCCGCAGGATATATTGCTCCTGAAATTGATATAATCCCCGCAACTGGCCCCGGAACGGGATCCATTTCGGTAAATATTCTCAATCCTGATTCACTGCGTGATAATCAAACCTATCGATTGGAATTCGAAAATTTTTCCGCTTTTCATGATAACTCTTATCCCTCCTATAGATTAATTAATTACAATGTCAATGACACGCTGGTAGAACTAACTACTATTAGTGGTAAGGACGAACAGACACCGGTTATTGATGGTTTTGTAATTGATATTAAAAATGACGCGCCGGTTGCCATTGATTATGAGAAAACAGGGTGGAAGCAAGGGAATACAACATTCATTTCTTTGGTTGGTTTTGATGCTGACTATGCTGCTGCCTATCAAGGCCGGAGGGTTAATTATCCGGCAGACTTTGAAATTACTTTCCACCCGAAAGGCGAGGGCGATCTATCTTTTAAGGCTTGTAATTTTTGTCAACCAAAGCCATCAAATATTTCAATAAAAAATGTTACCGAGGGGATCGATCATTTTCAATTTATTTTTAGAGATGAGAATGACGATTCGACCTTCAATACCGGCGATGCAGTCTTCATTGTTTCAGGAGATTCTGCCGGCCATTCAGCTTCGACATTTCTATCCGCACGTATAAGTTGGTCACTTACTTTTGTAAAAGATACATCGATAGCTGAATCCCTGCAGATCCCGCCCCAACCGGACGATGTTTTTAAGATCGTTACGAAGAAGCCATTTCGAAGTGGTGAATATTTTGAGTTCATTACTAGTGCTCCTGATTTCGATTTGTTAAAAGCAAAATCGGATTTAGACGATATTGCGGTTGTTCCCAATCCTTACGTCGGAGCCGTTTCCTGGGAACCGCGAACTTCTAGTGTTGGCAGGGGTGAAAGGAGAATCTATTTTATCCATCTACCCCAAAAATGCACCATCAGGATTTTTACAATTAGTGGTCATTTAGTCCAAATTCTGGAACATGACAGTGTTTTATCAGATGGTCAGGAATCCTGGAATTTAGTTTCTAAAGATGGCATGAATGTTGCCTATGGCATTTATGTTTATCACGTGGAAACGCCGGGAATTGGTGAAAAAATTGGCAAATTTGCTTTAATCAAGTGAGGAACTTCAGATCATAACACATCACCGAGAATCTTAATGAGAAGTAAAATCTTAATACTATTACCATTAGTTTTTACAATTGGGATAGGATTCTCTCAGAGCGTAATAAAGAATGTTTCCAAAGTAGGAACTTCTGCGGCGACTTTTTTAGAAATTCCAGTCGGTGCTGCAGCAGTTGGGATGGGCGATGCCTTCGTAAGTATCGCTAATGATGCCACGGCCCTCTATTGGAATGTTGCCGGTATCGCGAGATTGAAGCGTAATGAAGTTGTTGTCGTACATAATGCCTGGATTGCCGGCACCAGCTTTGATTTTGCGGCTGTTGTATTGAAATTAGGAACTTCCGGAACTTTCGGACTAAATATCACCGCACTGTCAATGGATGATATGGAAGTCCGCACTATTGAAAAACCTGAGGGCACTGGTGAATATTTCAGTGCTGGTGATATTCAAGTCGGATTATCGTACGCAATGAAATTGACTGATCGATTTGCTTTCGGCTTTACTTCTAAATATATTCAGCAGAAAATCTGGCATATGAACGCTAATGCGATTGCTGTTGATTTCGGTACAACTTTTTTAACTGATCTCTTTGGAGGCATGACTATTGGTGCTTCTATTTCCAATTTTGGTACCTCAATGAAGCTCTCCGGACGGGATGCGAGACGATTTCACAGTGTGGATGAATCAAAGCTGGGAGCCAATGCTCGTATTCCCCATAATATTGAAATGGATTCGGGGGATTTACCGTTGCTTTTTCAAATCGGAGTTTCGACAGATGCCATAAAAACTGAAAATTTCCGATGGACAATTGCTATGGATGCGCTTCATCCCAGTGATGAGTATGAAAGCATAAATATCGGTACTGAATTGGCATTAGGTGATTTCATTTTTCTGCGGGGTGGATATCATTCTCTTTTCCTCGATGACTTGGAAGGAGGACTTTCTATTGGAGTCGGCCTTACTACCCCAAAACGTATTGGTGGTTCTCTGATCAAATTTGATTATGCCTTCCGCGACATGGGAAGATTAAAAAATGTTCATTTGTATTCGATCAGCGTTAGTTTTTAGCTGATTTATTGGTAATGATCGCCTGCCATTTTATTGCTCTTGTAGTCATAATCCGCCAAATATTACACTACTTCCGCTTTCACTGTACTCCTTATAATACACGTATAAATGAAGGTCGATTTTTTCATCTACTTCTGCTAGGTACCTTTTCTTTTGGTTCAATCAGTAGTCAGGACATTGGAAGATTAGATGATTTTTCTCGATTTACATCAGATGAATATTCAGCTATAGTTGCCAGCATTGATAATTTGGATATTACAGCCAGAGAATTTTTATTTAATTATGAATTTGGTCCTGCTTTTTTTAAACGCCAACAGGATTCCCGCGAACGGTACTTAAATATAATGATTTATGAAAAATTACTGGCACTTGATGGATATGCACGCGGATTGAATTCTTCACCATTGGTCCAAAGAACGCTTAAAGAAATTGAAGGAGATCTCATCACTGAGGAATTATATAAAGATGATGTAATGAGTAGGGTGAGTATCTCTGAGCAGGAAATTGAAGAAGGCATTCGGAAAAATCGAGATCATATATCGATAAAATGGCTGTTTTCTAAAACTGAAGAGGAAATAATAAATCAAAAAAGACTGTTGGATAATTCTACTCCATTTGACAGTCTTTTTGCGATACAGATTAATGATTCAGTAACCATAGATGATCGCTTTTTAGAAACAACGCGATTCAGGCTTCGATTAAATAATCCGGATTTATCCGTAATTGTTGATTCATTGACACTTGGGATGATTTCCGATCCAATCGAGGTTGATCTAGATGGGTGGTACATCTTCAAGATCGTTGATAACTGGGTAAATCCCATAACAACTGAAACCGAGTGGATGAAAGAGCGGTATGACACGGATCGTGCGATTTATAAACAGAAATTGGATTATTTATCGGATCAGTATGTGGATAACATAATGTTAGCAGAGGACCCTATAATTGTCAGAACAACATTTAATATTCTTCAAGCTTTCATTGGTAAAAGTGTTTTGAGTTCTGAAAAATATTCCACCTGGGATCTGACTAAATATCTAAATTCTATATCAATCACTTTGGACCCTTCTGAAGTTGATAATTATAAAGATACGGTTTTAATAAAATATGAGTCCGGTCAGGTTTTTTTGACCGAATTTATTGAATGGTATATGGCAAGAAAATCTTATGTGAAACTTAACATGTCATCGCCGGAAGGTTTTTTTAGTTCGTTGGAACAAAAAACCTGGCAAATGCTGCGTGATAAATTATTGATTTACCGAGCGTATCAAAGAGGTTTACATCATCGGGAGGTAGTCGAGATACAACAACAATGGTGGGAAGATAAGGTTGTATATTCAACTGTAAAAGCTGAAATAGCTAATACAATAGAAATAGATGAAAAAGAGCTCCTTGATTATTATAATAGCAATAAGCAAAGCTATCAATATGGGAGTGGCGCAATTATACCTTTTGAAAAGGCAAAAAACAATGTCCATAGTGATTATCTAAAACAAGAATATATGGCAAAAATGTATCGTCGAATTCAAGAATTAAAACAAAAATACAAAATTACTATTAATCATGACGTTTTAAATAATCTTGCCATGGAGGCAGAAAACGATCCCCAGGCAATCGATGTATACACAGTAAAAACAGGTGGTACTCTGCCTCGTCAATCATTTCCTACAATCGATTGGGATTGGCAAGCATGGTTCTAAACTTTTATCATTCAACATCTAAAATATCTATCGCAATCGTAGATTACACGGAATAAATGAATGATATTTTTGTTCTCCTATCTTTTCATTTTGAGTGTTAGATAGTATAATAATTAGATGAAGAATACAATTGCCTATATTATTTCTTTGACGCTTTTCTTCTTACTGGGCTGCGGAAAAGTAACCGATAAGGATGAAATCATACGGTTGACCTATTGGTCATCCACTAATCCCTATGAAATAGAACTTGCCAGGGAATTGGTTTCAGAGTGGAACTCAGCTCATCCTGATACGCAGGTAATTCTGCAACCGCTCCCGGAAGGACGGAGTGGTGAAGAAGTGCTGATTATTGCGGCGGCCGGTGGTACCGCTCCGGATATTTGTTCAAATGTCCCCCCTGTGATTGTTCCTCTTTTGGCCAAGGGCAACGTTCTTATTTCCGTTGATAGTTTCGACGATGGACGTGATTATCTCGCTCAACGTATTCCCGAAGATTTATTGCATACCTTTGTTGCCGCTGATGGAATGCTGTACCAGATACCCTGGAAAGGGAATCCGATTATGGTTCAGTACAATCTGGGTATACTGAAAGAAGTTGGTTACGATCATCTGCCCGCAACCTGGTCGGAATGGGCGGAACTGGCAGAACTGGTGAGCGGTGATACGGACGGTGACGGACGAGCCGACCGCTGGATGGGGGATATCAATATTATCTCGGAATGGCGCCAACGTCTCTTTGATTTCTACCCCTTTTTTATCGCTGCCAGCGGTGGTCAAACCATTCTTAAAAACAACCGTGAAATCAATTTTGACAACCAGGTAGCACGGGATATATTCGCATTTTTTGCACGTGGTTTCCGGGAAGGCTGGTACGCCAATTCCATTTGGATCGGTGATCAATTCCTGCAGGGACACATGACCGCCCATATAACCGGCCCCTGGAATATTTCGCATACTGAACGATTTAAACCCGAGGGCTTCGAGTATGCTTTCGGACCCATTCCAGTGCCGGATGATTTTACAGGCGATCATTATACTTTCGGCGATCCGAAAAGTATTGGGATATTTTCTACAACCAAACACCCGGAAGCAGCTTGGAATTTTGTGAAATTCCTGATCTCACGCCAAGCAGACCTGCGTTTACTGGAAATATGTGCGCAACTGCCGCTCCGAAAAAACCTGCTGACAGACCCACTCTATATTCCCTATTTCAAATTAAATCCAAAAATGGGACAGTTTGCCGAATTAGTGCCCTATACCCGTGGTTTTGACCAGAATCCGGCTTTACAGGAAGTATTTGATGCTATTAATGAACAGTTTGATGCGGTCTGTATTCAAGGTCGGAGAGACCCGGTCCAGGGACTTAGCCGAGCTGTAAAAAGGAGTGCTAACGTATTGAAAGCCCGGGGGCTTTGAGATGAAGTTACCAGCAGTAAAAATGGTCGGCCGTGAACAGAGGGCGGGACATATGCTGGTTGCGCCCTACTATATCTTTTTCGCATTGTTTATTGCCTATCCGTTGATCTTTTCCTTCGTGTTGGTTTTTCACCGCTGGTCGATTGTGGGACCGCTTGAGTGGGTAGGTTTAAGCAATTTCGTCGAGCTTGGCGGCGATCCGTTGTTCTGGAAATCCATTGGAAATACATTGATATTTCTAATAATTCATGTTCCGTTACAAGTGGCGTTTGCTTTAGTGCTGGCGGCTATCCTGAACAGCAAAATCCCCGCTCAAGGAGCATTCCGGGCAGCCTTTTTTCTCCCGGTTGTCGTGTCCGGCGTGGCTGTTACTATCCTGTGGAAACAAATGTTTTCCACCAATCTGGGGATATTGAACCAGGTATTATATGAATTTGGTATCGACCCGGTACCTTGGGTCACTGATCCGAGTTGGGCTATGCCTTCGATCGCGATGATGGCAACCTGGAAGAATATCGGTCTTTACGTGGTGCTCTTTCTGGCTGGATTGCAAGGTATTCCAAAACACTTATACGAGGCCGCGGATATTGATGGCGCCTCAACAGTGCAAAAGTTTTTCCACATTACCATACCGGCGATAAACCCGGTTTTTCTGATGGTGTTGATATTATCCACCCTGGGAGGATTCAGCCTGTTTATTGAGCCCTATGTCATTACTGGAGGAGGACCGATGAATTCAACCCTTTCCGGTGTCCTTTATATTTATCGCCAGGCTTTCTCGTTTTTCAGAATGGGTTATGCCGCTACGATAGGTTTTGCCCTGGCATTTATTGTTATGACAGTGGTTATCATTCAACGCCGTTTTGTAGAGCGCGAGGTTTAGATGAAGGGCAATGTTAAAAAACTGTTTCTGCTCAGCTTACTAACTGTGCTGGCGTTGATGTTTATTTATCCCTTTTTCTGGATGCTCGGTGGGACCCTGAAGCCCGAAGTTGAAGTGATGAATTTCAGTCCTTTCGGTAGTAGCTGGTCACTCGATAGTTACCAAGCCATGCTGGGTAAAATTCCGCTTTTCAGGGCTTTGTTTAACAGTATAATTGTATCGGTTATTTCGACCTTCAGCGTTTTGGTACTCAGCTCAATGACCGGCTATGCGCTGGCACGTCTGCGCTTCCGGGGTCGCAGTGCCATCTTCAATGTTATTCTATTCACGATGGTTCTGCCTTTCCAACTTACCTTGATTCCGCTGTATGTGCTGATGGTGAAGTTTGGCTGGGTGGATTCTTATGCCGCCCTCATTATTCCTTACACGATGAGTGCTTTCGCAATTTTGCTCTTCCGTCAATTTTTCATGCAGGTACCGCATGATCTCATTGATGCGGCCAGGATTGACGGGCTAAGCGAACTGGGGATTCTATTCAGGATTTTCTGGCCACTCTCGAAGCCGGCCTTGATCACGGTCGGAATTATTCATTATATGGGTATCTGGAATGAAGCGCTCTGGCCAATGATTGTGGTGCGCAAATTATCTATGATGACCATGCCGCAGATGGTTGCCCTGTATGCGGTAGGTGGCCAGGCCGAATCGCAGGTGGGGACGCAACTCGCGGCGGCAACCCTTATGTCCCTTCCGATTATCATTATCTATCTCGCCCTGCAACGACATTTTATCGCCAGCATGGCAACCTCTGGTTTGAAGGGGTAGGTAGTGAAAATCTCAAGACTGACAATTTATCTATTAAGTTTTATTGGTATCTGTTTTTCAAGTCCCGATGAACAATATACCATTGCCCGGGTCGAACTGATGCCAGCCCTACCCCAACCCCTGCACATCCGTGATTGGAAAACGGTGGCGTTAAATTATGATAATTTTGTCTTTGATTTCAATCGTCAGGGTACCTATTTACCACTGATCAAATGGGATTCGGTCTATACGATCGATGCGCAACCTACTTTCAGTCTGCCTTCGTACGTGGGTGGCAGTAATAACAGCGGTGAAGCGATCAATACCATGGCGGCCGTTGTATCAGCCTCGCTGGTCGGTTTGGATAAAAGCGATCAAAATGGTTCCAATTGGGTCCGGATGTGCCGTAAATATTTCGCGCCGAATTCGTGTGGTATCTACCTGAATAACGCCCCGGACGGTTGGGGCGCTTCATTCTGGTACGATCTGTTACCGAATATTTTATTCTACCAGCTCTATGATATGTACCCGGCGGAAAATAATTTTAATCTGGAATTTATTTCTGTAGCACAACAGTGGTATCAGGCCAGCGTTGTAATGGGTGGCAGTTCAACCGGATTACCCAATGTCAATTATACTTACTTTAATTTTCAGTCAATGTCACCGGTGTATAATGGATACTGGCGTGAGCCGGATGCAGCGGCCGGGATTGCCTGGCTGGAATACAATGCCTGGCTAAAGACCGGTGGTTCTGATTTTCTCCAAGCCGCCGAATGGGGCATGGAATATCTACAGGCGCGAAATAACAATCCTTTGTATGAAATAATGTTACCATTTGGGGCTTACGCTGCTGCGCGCATGAATGCTGAAATGAATTACGACTATGATGTCGGTAAATTGGTTAACTGGTGTTTTGGTCCCAGTTCAGCCCGTCCCGGTTGGGGTATTGTGACCGGAAACTGGAATGGTTATGATTGTGGTGGGCTGGCTGGCAGCATCACCGATTCCGAAGGCTACGCTTTTACCATGGGTACTTATGAATCAGCCGGCGCGCTGGCGCCGCTGGTACGCTATGATAATCATTTCGCCCGGGGAATCGGTAAGTGGCTTCTGAATCTCGTTAATGCCTCCCGTTATTATTATGCCAATGGCCTGCCGGTAGAAAACCAGGATGGTGAAGCTTGGGCACTTACCTATGATTCCACTTTTTGCATCAGCTTCGAAGGTCTTCGTAATCAGGGGCAGGGGGGCATCAGTCCATTGGCTACCGGTGATGCCGTCGGTGGCGGCTGGGCTCCGACCAATTTTGCTCTGTACGGGGCTTCGCATGTGGGTATTCTGGGTGCTTTGGTTGACACTACTAATGTCAGTGCCATTTTACGCATCGACCTGCTGGCGACCGATTATTTTCACAATCAGGCTTATCCGTCCTATCTATATTATAATCCGTATAATACTCAACAATCGGTTTTGGTTGCCGCCGGAACGGATTCAATGGATTTATATGACGCGGTTGCTAATTCCTTTATCGCCCATAATATAGTTGGTGACTACCTGCTACCAATCCCGGGCGATTCGGCGGTTGTACTGGTACTGGTGCCCAGTAGCAGTACCATAACATATCGCGGTTATGCGCTTCTGGCGGATAATATCATTGTCGATTATCATTATACTGATATTCCGGATACCACAAATCGGCCGCCGGTCATTACGGGGATATCGGCAGAACCGGAACAGGTATTGATGGAAGGCCAATCCGTTATTTCTTGTAGCGCCTACGACCCGGATGAAGATGCACTGCAATATACCTGGCATGCCAGCGGGGGTAATATCAGCGGGACCGATTCTTCGGCGCTGTGGATAGCACCTGATACGGTGGGCAGCTTTTTTATTACCTGTACTGTACATGACGCGGCAGGGAACAGAACGCATGCCGGGGTCAATGTAACCGTGATTGATACCACCGAGCACCAATATCCGGAATTGGTGGCCTATTATCCTTTTAATGGTAATGCCAATGATGAAAGCGGGCAGACCAACAATGGCAGTGTATATGGAGCTCAATTGGTACCGGATCGCCACGGTAATCAAGCCGCCGCCTATCGTTTTGACGGTCAGGATGACCGCATTCAAATTCCTAATTCAGCACAGTTGAATTTTCAGGAGGCTATCACGGTGACCTGCTGGTTGAAACCGGGGGAGATACCGGCCAGTGGGGAGACTTATCCGCTTTCACACGGTAGTTGGGAAGAACGTTGGAAATTTTCGCATATGACCGATCGTCGATTACGATGGACCATTAATGCCCAGAACGGTATCGGCGATCTTGATTCCGATACGCAATTGGATACTTCCCATTACTATTTTGTAGCCGGCGTTTATGACGGCACTCATATGAAATTACTTGTAAACGGGCAATCTGAAAGTACGCGAACCTTGACCGGCGGAATTAAGCAAACCAGTCTGGATATTACAATCGGTCAATCAAAACCAAGGGTTACTGCCTATAATTTTAATGGAATTATTGATGATATTCACTTATACAGTATAGCTTTGTCTGACTCGGCAATAGCGGCGCTTTACCAACAGGAATTAATTGTGGATCATGGCGATCCCGCCCTACCATCCAGTTTTGCCTTGCGGTCGAATTATCCCAATCCCTTCAATCCGGTTACTACAATCGAGTTTGAATTACCAATCCATACTCATGTGACTTTAACAATCATAAATATACTAGGGCAAAATGTCGCTGTTCTGGTGGATGATTACCGCTCTCCCGGGCTGCATAGAGTCAATTGGAATGCGCGTAGTT
>JACKQG010002429.1_pt1 | contig 24340 bp, 19 predicted proteins | sample 8237621 | NCBI WGS metagenome assembly JACKQG01 (sample SAMN15677084, study PRJNA649215) | marine metagenome | biome: marine; feature: Black Sea; material: saline water; isolation source: suspended particulate matter (SPM) from the Black Sea western gyre | collected 2013-06-09/2013-06-10 | depth... | reverse complement strand
GTGGTCTGCAAATTAAAAATGATATTTTGATTCTGACCTTATTCGCGGGGCTCCCCGGAGACGGACGAAGAGTGCTGGCTAAAGAATGCGTAAAACTATTTTCCGAAATTCTGCCTCCGGTCTGGGAGGAATGCCTGCTGGCAAAATCTCTCGACATGAGCAAAGTGCAACAAGCACTCGAAACGCTGGAAGACTATTCCACATTAAGCCAGTTGCTGACCGAAAATCATTGGGCCAGCTTCGTTTCCGATGGATCGCTTCTTCCGCGTGCATCAGGAATCAGCGATCAGCCCCTTAAAAGTGGCGGAGTGCTTTTCTACGCTCCCGAAGAACTCAGCGCCGAAGTGAACCTGCCTCATGCTGGAAAAATCCGTGGCATGCCCATTCCATTGGGAATCACCCTGATCGTGGGCGGCGGGTTCCACGGCAAAAGTACTTTATTGAAAGCCATTCAGGATGCGGTGTATCCGCATGTGAAAGAGGATGGACGCGAACGCATCGCCACCCAGCCGATGGCAGTAAAAATTCGCGCAGAAGACGGGCGCTGTGTTCAGCCCATCAACGTTTCTGGATTCATGGATAATCTACCGCTCATTCCATCGACAGAAAATTTCTCCACCGTCTCAGCCAGCGGGTCCACCTCGCAAGCGGTAAACATTCTCGAAGCCATTGAGTCCGGTTCCACACTTCTGCTTATGGATGAAGACACCTGCGCCACCAACTTCATGATCCGCGACGCCCGCATGCAGGCTTTGATCGCATCCGATCAGGAACCGATAACTCCACTGGTTGACCGAATTGAGGAGTTGTATAAGGTTTTCGGAGTCAGCACCCTTCTTGTCATGGGAGGAAGCGGAGATTATTTCGATACCGCAGATCATGTAATCGCCATGGACTCCTTTCAACCTCGGTTGGTGACAGCAAGAGCAAAACAGATTGTTCGAGAAAATCCCGGCAGTCGCAAAACCGAAACCCGTAAACCCCTGCCAAAAATACAAATGCGAAACCGAAATTTATCGGCATTGAGTTTTAGTCGGGGCAAAAAACCCTGCGTGATTCAAACTCAAGGTTTGATCACTCTTATATTGGGACGTACAGAGATCGATGTGCGTTATGTTGAGCATCTTGTCGAGTCAGGACAGTTAGAACTCTGCGGCTGGATTCTGAAACAACTTAAAGACATGCAGGAGACTGATCCCGGTGTGTCAAACAAGGATGCGATAAAAAATATTCTCGAAACAATTGCAAATGGGGAACTGGAATCGGTTGCGCCTTTCAACAATGGCCTGTTGGCCCTGCCAAGGCTCCAGGATGTGATGGCCATATTGCATCGATTGCGGTAGCTCAACACTTATTTCTGCATTTGCAAAAAGTTTTCATACCTCAAAATATTTTCTCTTACAATCTAATCCTGCTTTCCCGCTATAATCTGAAAAGAAGAAATTTTAACCAAGATATCTATCTTTATTCCTCCACACATCCATTTTGCTAATAAATCATGTCTAACTGGGATATAGCCAAACAGTACCACCAATACTCCAGACACGGTTATCATCGATCGGCTCCCAGTCCCGGCTATATGGACTGGGAAAACCAACCCGATCCCTTCCGCCATTATGACGGCGCAGAAATAATCAAATTTAAAAAGGTCTCTCTGAATGAAGGACCTTTCTTCCATGAAGCTTTGCAACCTGGAAATATTTCACCTCTTCCCTTAAACTTTGCAACCCTCTCCCAGTTGTTCTTTGATAGCCTTGCTATTTCAGCATGGAAGAGTTTCCAAGGATCAAAGTGGGCTCTTCGGGTTAACCCCTCAAGTGGAAACCTGCATCCGACAGAAGGTTATTTAATCTGCGGCCCTCTGGAAGGGATCAGTAGCTCTCCATCCGTTTCCCATTACTGCCCTAAAACTCACGGACTGGAAATGCGAACAACCTTTTCAAATCAAACCTGGGAACAAACGGGCTTTCCAGAAAACACCTTCTTCATCGGCTTGAGTTCTATTTATTGGAGAGAAGCATGGAAATACGGCCTGAGGGCTTTCAGATACTGCCATCATGATATGGGCCATGCTCTCGCAGCCATAAACGTGGCTTGCTCAGCGTTAGGATGGCGCACTCAATTGATGGACCATCTTGGCAGTGAAGAGCTAGAAGCCATCCTGGGATTACACAATAAAAATGAAGATGAAATTGAAGTTCCAAACTGTCTGGTCGCTATCACTCTTCAGGAAAATGCGAAGGATATAAGAAGCAGGGATTTTGTCGCGGGCTTTTCAGATTTGAAATGGGTGGGGGAACCCAATACTTTGAGCAACGAACACATGGACTGGAGCGGCATAACCGAAGTCTCACAAGCAACTCAAAAACCGTTTACAGAGCACCCCCCCGATGCCAATTTCAAACGTGAAACACTACCGATCCTTTTACAGAAGGATTCCTTTCCTATAAGAAAGGCCATTCATCAACGCAGAAGTGCCGTTGCCATGGATGGGAAAACGCGAATTTCAAGTGAAACATTTTTTCAGTTTATGGCGACAACAATCCCAGAGGCTTGCCCTCTTCCCTTTCAAACTTTTCCGTGGGACCCGCAAATCCATTTGGGACTGTTTATCCATAGGGTCGATGGTCTTGCCGAAGGTTTGTATTTTTTGGTGCGCAACAAAAACCATCTGAGTGATTTAAAATCCAAGCTGAAGAAAGATTTCGTCTGGGAAAAACCAAATACCTGCCCAGAAAACCTGGATTTGTTTTTATTGCAGGAAGGTGATTTTAGAGGCATGGCCACTTCCGTTTCATGTGGGCAGGATATCGCCGGAAAAGGTTGTTTCAGTCTGGGTATGATCAGTGCCTTTGAAAACACATCAACAAACTATGGCCCCTGGATGTATCCCCGTCTTTATTGGGAATGTGGTGCCATCGGGCAGATGCTATACCTGCAGGCAGAGGTCAGTGGCATCCGCAGTACGGGAATCGGTTGCTTCTTCGATGATCCTGTACGAGAAATTTTCGGCATTGAAGATCGGAGTTATCAAAGCTTATATCACTTCACGGTTGGAGGACCGGTGGAGGACACCCGCCTCACAACACTCCCTGCTTATGAAGATGATTGATTCTATTTTTTCACAAGCTCCAAAGCGATATATAACCCAGCATCGGTTGCGCCTTTCAACAATGGCCTGTTGGCCCTGCCAAGGCTCCGGGATATGATGGTCGTCTTGCATCGACTGCGTTAGAAAGGCTCTTAATGTTTGGGCTCCAAAACATAGGTTTGAACGATGCATTCATCTCCCATTATTCCAACCCGATCAGCAATAAAAGAACCCGGCAAAGTATCAAAATCAAACCAGAAATATTTTTCCATGATTTCAAGGGTCGCGGAAAAATTGCGCACCTGAAACCACCGGTCGGTAATCATATCCCAATGAAAATTTTCCAGGGAAAAATAAGCTCTCCCATTTTCTGTCAAGACACGATGTATTTCCTGGAAATGGCCTTCAGCCAGTAAAAGGAAAAGAGCATCCCGAAGTTTTTCCATGTAAGGATTTAAGTTTTTTTCCATTTCGGCCAGGGTCTCCTTGCCAAATTTTTCCATCAGCATCTGGGTCATGAACCCATAGGGCTCATGCTCGAATTGGGAAACCACCATTGAAGACGTAACCAGGTCGATTGAATGATCTTCCACCGGCAAGGCCTGCGAATGATTTTTCAACCGATTCACTTCCTTCAGGGCATTTTTAAAAACAGCTTTCGGAGATTTAGCTTCTGGAAGCATGCTCGAAATACGAGCGGCAAAAGCACTGGCCTTTCCCTGGGTAACATCCTCTTCCAGAAAAGAAGGTTCGGAGTTGAATTCAAAACTGGCACACAGTGATGGAGCCTCGGCAGAAGCTTTAAAACCGGCGCAAACATTCTGGTTTCTGAATAATTTTTGGGTTACAAAGTTCTGGCAATATTTTTGCGGGTCTTTTGCTTTAGAGATGCAACAATTGTAGCCACCCTCCTCTTTAGCAACGATATCTTTGCAGTAAGCTTCCCGGCTGATATTTTTGGCCCAGTCCACCAAGTAAATGGAAGCACCCGCCTTCAAAAAATCTTCAATAGGAATATCGTTCAGATAACCCGATCCCATGCAGAGCACACTTCGTGGGGACAAAATCTCGAACAGGTTGTGAATTTTTTTCCTTTGCGGAAAGAAACTACCCAGGCAGTTACTTCTGCAAGCCTCAAATTTCCCTATCGGCGTTAGATAATTCTCCCAGTCCATAGAAGTCTATAGTCCTCTTTAGAAAATGAGAAAAACTCAACTATATAACTATAGCTGATTATTTCCGAATAGCATATTCTAAAATCGAAGGTGTACTTACTATTTCAGGACTACCTTGAATGAAACCAGAGGCTTTTGCTCAGGCAAAAGCAGCGCTGACCCGTCCTTAAAAATTTTTCGCATGCCGACCGGGTTGGAGGGCCAGATGCCTTACCCGCTGTTGCAATTCCTACAGAAAAGAAAAAAACAAAACCACTATTAAAAAACTACACCGGGTTATTCTTGTCATTATGCTCTCCTTTTTAAGCCTACATGAACCTACTATAATGGCAAAAATCCCTCCTCCTTTCAGTAAAAATTTGCCATAATGCAGGAAATTGGCAAACCTATAAAGAAACAGCCCAAATGGCTAGTGAAAAATGTTTAGCAAAAATAAATGAGGGCGTAGACGCTTGGAACCAATGGAGAATGGATAATTGGGACCTCATTTCAGACCCTAGCGAAATAGACCTTAGCGCAACAGATATCAAGAAAATTGACCTCAGAAAAGCAATTCTCGCCCGGGCGGACCTCAAAGGATTCGACCTTAGCGGGACAAACCTTGAAGAGGCAAACCTTAGCATGGCGGACCTCAGTGAAACAGACCTTAGCGGGGCAAACCTCAGCGGGGCAGATCTCAGCAAAGCAAATCTCAACCAAGCGAACCTCAGCGAAGCCAACCTTAGCCAGGCGGACCTTGAAGGTGCAAATATCAGCGCAGCAGGCCTTGGAAGAGCCAACCTCACCGAGGCAGTTCTCAGCGGAGCAAATCTCTCCAAGGCAAACCTCAGTAGAGCAAAACTTAGCGAGGCACACTTTATTGAATCGAACCTCGAAGGGGCGAACCTTAACAGTGCAGACCTCAGCGATGCGAACCTCTGTGAAGCGAACCTCAGTGAGACAAACCTCAGTGATGCAGAACTTGAAAGAGCATATCTTAACGATGTGAATCTAAGCGGGGCAAACCTCAAAGGAGCAAAACTCAGTGAGGCAGACCTCAGTGGAGCATTTCTGAAAGGAGCGAACCTCAGCGGAGCAGATCTCAGCGGAGCAAACCTCACAAAGGCGTACCTAAAAGGGGCTCACCTCAAAGGAGCGAACCTCAGCGGAGCAGATCTCAGCGAAGCCAATCTAATGTTGGCTAACCTTATTAACGCCAGCCTCAATCAAGCAACGCTAACAGGTGCTCGGCTTTATGAAATCCAAAGTGATGGCTGGACTATAGAAGGTGTTCAATGCAGTCATATTTACGATGATAGTTCTGGGAAAACTCGCGTTCCAAAAGATTACGATTTTGAGGAAGGTGAGTTTGAGTGCCGTTTCGCCAGCCTTCCTTCCTTTGACTACATATTTGAAAATGGAATGCATCCACTCGATCCCTTTTTCATGAATCAGGTGATAGAGGAAATAAAAAATCAAAACCCGGAATACGAACTGGAAGTTGATTCCATTCAGGTAAAAGGTGCCAAGCCATCGGTCAAATTTACAGTCAAAAATGAGTATCTAGACAAAGCTGAGGTACAAGTTAAGAGCAAATACGAGAAAGAGAGCAAACGATTAAATGAACATATAGACCAATTGACTCAAATTTTAGTGAATGTCTCCGAAAACCCAGGGAGTATTACGATGACCGATAACCGGAAAATCACTACAGGCAACGTTAATAACGCAAACTTTGGCGACAACTTCGGGGCACAAACTTGGAATCAGGTTCAATCTGAAATAGAGGATTCCCAACAACTTGATGATTCTGACAAGGAATGGCTCAAATTGATTGCGGAAAACCTCAAGAATGAAAACCTGGCCGATCAGGACCAAGCATTCACTCAAGCCAAAGTGGATGAAATGAAAAACGAATTGGAAAAAGAGAAACCGGATAAAAACATTATCAAGCGTGCCTGGAAATTTCTGGAAGCGGCTGCTCCCACTCTGGATAAAATCGCCAACACCTCAAGTAAAATTGCTTCCTTATTGAGTTAGTTTGGAAACGGCTGGAATGAAACCAGAGGCTTTTGCTCAGGCAAAAGGAGCGGTGGCCCGTCCTTAAAAATTTTTCGCATGCCGACCGGGTTGGAGGGCCAGATGCCTTTATCCCGGTTTTCTGGAGCAGTTCCTTCAAATACCAGATAACCGTATTTGCCGTAATGTGGCAGTTTGCGTATTAAACCGGGAATGCTTTTCGCATTGCTGGCGACAACCCAGGTCATGGTTCCTTTTTTCTGATCGGTCCTATGTAAAGTGAATACAAAACTGTGATTCTCCCAAGGAAAAGATTTATCGTGAATCTTGATACCGTTTTCGCCCACGACAACCCCTGATTTCTTGAGTTGCGTTATGAAACTTTTTCGCAGCGGATGTTTCTGCCCAAAAACCCATATACTTCCTTCTGGTGCGTTTCCCTCACTGGTGAAAATCATTTCTGGTTTTGCCACCGATTGAGCAAATTTCTGGTAATCCAGTCTCCCTATTTCCGGCAGGAGTGCCGTTACCAATTTGGCTACGTAAGTCTGGCTCAGGCTTGCAGGGGCTTCTTCAGCCCCCAATTGGCGAAAGACATCATTATAAGGATCAAGCTGAAGCGCAACCGGCTCCGATGACAACTGAAAATCAAAGACCTTCTCTTTCCCATCCAGCTCTATGAAATGAACCTCCCCCACCGGCGAACCGGTGGTCCAGATGGCAATGGGGAGTTTCAGTTTATAAACCGGGTCAGATTGCTCAACGGTCAATTTCAGGTCATATCGGCCCCCAGAGGAAACATAAGACGCCTGCTTCAATTTGATTCTGGGTGCTCCTTTTCGATGTATCCACTGGCGAAAGAATCCGTTCAAATTCTGGCCTGACACATCTTCAAAGTTCTTCCGCATATCTTCGTAGCCGGCATATCGGTACTTATAGTTCGCATAGAACTTTTTCAATCCCTTTAAAAAGTTTTCATCGCCGATTTCTGTGCGCAGCATATGAAAAACCATCAGGAGCTTGGCATAGCCGATGGACTGAGAGCCCATACTGTCCCTATAACTAAATTCACTCAGGGGAAAATCATTCCCGGCGTTGACATAGTTTGTAAATTTCATCATCTCCTGGAACCTGTAGGGCGCACCCTTGCCTTTCAATTCAAGAAGCAGGTGATCGGCAAGGTAGGCAGTCAATCCCTCAGACCAGTTGCCTTGTTTGATATTGGGAAACACTCCGTTGCCCCACCAGTTATGCAGAATCTCGTGCGGATAAGAACTATGCAGAATAAACGGGAAGCGGATGATGCGCGACCCCATCAGCGTAAAGGAAGGCATGCCATAGCCTGTCTGCCTGGAGTTTTCAATCAGAGCAAACTTTTCATAGGGGTAAGGCCCGATCAACCTGGAATAAAAATCGATGTAAGCTTTCGCCGTTTGCAGATAACGATTAGCCAACGCCTCTTCTTCTTGCAGTAAATATGCGTACAAGGAAAGCCCGTTGTGGACGGTTTCATAAACATGAAACTTGTTACCGATCAAATAGATTTCTTCAGAAGGACGGGAAGATTTCCAGGAAACGATTCTTCTTGTTCCTGATAGTTGATCCTTGCGCCTTTGCCCCTGGCTCACTGCCTGCCACGGCTCGGGAAGGGACACCTGCATCTCAAATGTAATTAGGGAGAAAACCTCCTTCGGCTGCGGATAAAAATAACTCTCGCCGGAAAAAAAGAAGCCGTTGAAATCTGTGGGGTCAACAGGGTCAAGTGAGGGATCATAAAGAATACCGGAATAATTCAGCGTCAATGTTTCGGGACAGATTGTGGAACTGCTCTTGATGAACTCGATCTCAAGGGTTCCGGGTAAGGTTTTCACCTTCCAGCCCGTTGGAATCTTGTCCAGCTTCAAGGCAGAGTGAAGGTAAAAAACAAGGACGTCACACTTGTTTGAAGAGGTTTTGAACTGAATCGTGTCTTCGATTCTGGCAAAGCGGGTAGCAGGTTCCAGCTCTATTTGTAATTGGTGATGGATTGACTCACTGGATAAGGACCAAGCCTCATTTGAGGCCAAGATCAAAGCCAGAAGAATTATCAGAAGTCTAACGTAACGATTAAATTTCATGATCCATCTTAATCATTCCACCGAGCATCCCGCAAATCAATGGGCGGAGTTTTATGCGAATCAAAATAGAGCCTCAGTGCTTCCAATCCGCCAAAATAGTTCCCCGATGCAAAAAAGTTTTCTCCCGGCCCCTGATAACGGCGCGCAAACAGACCAAATCTCTGCGCGGTTCGAACGGCGTAATCCTTTGCAAAAACTTCCTGTTCCCGGGCTGACATCCCCTTCACCTGAGGAACCTGATCCAGCCGAGGGCGCAGGAGGTTCAAAAAACTTTCATCGGTCTCCCATTGCAATGGCGGCACCAGCGAAACAGAAGAAAACTCCAGCAAGGGCAAGTCATCGGTGATCTCGCCGGCCCCATCTAGAAAGGGGGAGAGGCGTTTCCCCTCGGTAATATAAAAGTCTGCGAAATCCAGAAATGAGTTCACTTTCATTTCCCGGGCCATCTGTTTTATTTCCGCATTGCCCATCAGAGTTTCGAAATGTTTTTTGTCCAGCGTAACCGGCTTGCGGCTCCCGACCAGCATAACAATCCGCGTGAGAAAACTGTTCCACACTGAAAACTCGGGAAAGACATTATGAAACGTATGGGTGATGGACCTTGCGTCTTCCGGCCCCACCAGATGCAAAGGCAGCCATTGCACCAGCAATCCGTCTTCTTTTAAACGGCTCAGAGCCAGCTCATAAAATTCTTTGGAATAAAGGTTCACCACCCCGGCCTGCAAGGGTGACATGGGTTCCATAATAATCACATCATAAGTGGACTGCGACCATTTCAAAAAAGCCCTGCCATCCTGAATAAACATTTTTGTATTAGGACGGTTTAAAACATCGTGATTCCACTGGGAAAACCATTTGGAAAATTCCAATACATTTTTATCAATTTCAACTCCGTGAACCTCTGCCCCCGGAAACAGGGAAGCCGTTCCGAGAGTATTGCCGGTGCCGAACCCGATCACCAGAACACGTTTGGGTGCAGGGTGCAGTGCCATAGGTACAAACCCCATGGCCTGCATATACGTACTCCCAGAAAACATACTGGACACCGTGGCGGTGCTGAACCCATCCAGATAAATCGTACGTGCACGGCTTTCTTTATCTTCTACAACACTGATCGTGGAAAATTCCCCCTCCTTGTAATCCAGAAGATGTATCCGGTCCGCTGGAACATTCACTTCCAGACGGGAAAAGTTGCCCTGCCCGGCTTTTTGGGTTTCTATGTCCGGCACCCAATAGCCCTTCCCCAACACCAAAACAAAAAATACCGCACCCAACATCGTCATCGTGGACGCTGGCTTGAACTCCCGAACTCTTGCCAGAACATAAATCCCAAATAAAATCAGCACCGCATAAATTCCATACAGTGACAAACGGATTCCCCATAGCGGTATGAACACAAAGGGGGTCAGGATGGTCCCTAATACCGCGCCCACAGTATTAATCGAATAGGTATTGCCGATAATTTTTCCGACTCCCTCGAATCGATAAGAGTAAATATGATTGGCTAAAGGAAAAAGCAAACCAAACCCAAAAGTCGGGAGAAACATCAGCGCAAAAGCAAAGAAAGACCGGATCAAAATGATTTTATCGGGAGAACTATCCAGGCTATAAAAATAGCGATCTGCCAGTGAAGTCCATTCTGTCAGGTTTGCCAGCACAGGAAGAATAGCGATGCAAAAAACACCAATGGCAATCTCTATACCGACAAACTTGAGCACTCGGTGAGATCGCCCTAAAAGTTTATTGGCAGTCAGGCTCCCCAGCGCGATCCCCAATAAAAATGTAGCGAGGATGAGCGCAAATGAATACAGGGTGCTCCCCATCGGAAAAACAAGAATCCGTGTCCATAAAATCTCACTGGATAATGAAGCCATACCAGAATAAGCAAACATGGCAAGAACCAAAATGCCAATACCGGGCGGCACCTCCGCTTCTTTTTTACCTTTACGTTTTTTGGTTTCAGTAGGAACGGGACGGGATTCCACAGCATAAAAAATTCGTGCCTTGCCAAAACACACCATAAAAACCACTACGTTGAGCGCTATCGCAAACCAGGTCGCACCCTGAACGCCCCAAAGGCGGACGGCAAAAAACTGGGTGAACAAACAACCAAAAACTGCGCCAAACGTATTGACTCCATATAACAATGAAACTTGGGTGAAAACCTTCTCGGTCTGATTGCCAGTCGCCCAGCACCCTACCAGTGGCAAGGTGGCCCCCATCAATAAAGTGGCGGGAAACATCAAGAGCGTACTCAGGAAAAACTCCAGCAGATGCACGGTCAAGCCCACCTGTCCGCTTGCAGGCAAGATCAGGGGATACAGTTTTTCCAGCAGATCCAGCCCCAGAGGAAAACACAGGGCATAAAGCCCGATCAATCCTTCCAGCAGACCATAAATACGAATCAGTTTCCCCGGTTCCATCTCTGTGGAAGTGCGAGCCAGCACCCGCCCCATAACCCAGGCTCCTCCCGCAAGCCCCATCATAAACGCGCACAACACCGCACTCAGCGCATACAAACTGGCTCCAAAAACCAGAGTCAAGTGTCGAAACCATATCAGCTCATAAACCAGGCTGGCAGCCCCTGAAGCAAAAAGACAGGCGTAGGCAACCCACGAAACTCTGAATGAAGGAAAAGTCGTCATAATGAGGAGGGATTTTCCCACAGCAACATCGATTCGTCAATTTAACGATCAAGTATTGCAACATGATTTCATGAGTGTTATCCTCCTCAAATTCCCCGGCCCACTAGCGTGGGAGGCAACTGAGCAATCGCTTTCTCTGGCAAACTAATAGTTTTGTCAGCTCAATGAGCTATTGCCCTGTCTCCACCGGGTATAACCCAGCCAGAGTGATACGGGTTTTCTTTAAACTTTTTACCCTTTGACGAAATCATGAAAAACAGATTCTGCCTCTCAGTTCTCATTGTTTTATCCATTTTCACTTTCACCCTTCCGGTCGCAGAAAAAGTGTTCGCGCAAGCTTCTCCTCAACCTTTGAAAATTCCCGAGGTCGTGGCAAAGGTTAACGGGGTGGACATTCAATCAAAATATATTGAGTTCAGGCTGAACCAGATTTTAAAGAACGTCAAACGGCCACTGACCTTGCGTGAAAGAACCAGCGTCGTGAAAGACCTGATAGAGAAGGAAATCGTACGGGAACTGGTTCACCAACAGGGTAAAAAAAAGAATTTAGAGATAGACTCTGACTTGATCGAACAGGAAATGGCCGCTCTTCGCAAACCTTATGACAGCGATGAAGAATTTGAAAAAGCCCTGAGTGCAAGAAGCATCACCATGGATGATCTTAAAAATTCCATGAAAGTGGATATCAATGCCCGGCAATTGCTGAATGAGCAAATCAAAGGCAAGATCACCATTGCAGACGCAGATGTCAAAAAATACTATGAGGACAACAAGCCGAAGTTTAATCGCCCAGAATCTTATCGAACCCGCCACATTCTCGCGGCGATCTTCCCCCCTGATATGTTGAGGTCTACCCCTGTCGCTGAATTGCAAAACAAAAAGGAATCGTTGACCCGAAAAGCCGAAGAAAAAATAGATGCAATTATTAAAGAGCTTAAAGAAGGCGCGAACTTTGAAGAACTGGCGAAGGAAAAATCGGATGACGAAGCCACTCGCGAAAATGGGGGCGATCTGGATGTTATCTATAAGGGAATTTTCGATCCTTCTTTTGACGAGGCCGTCTCAAAGTTAAACCCCGGCGAAACCAGTGGGAAAGTAGAAACCCGGTTCGGATTCCACATCATCAAGCTCATCGAAAAACGCCCCTCAGAACAGGCACCTTTTGAAGAGTTGGAAAAGGCCATCCAAAAGCATCTATTTATGGAAGAAGCCAAAAAAGTGGTGGCGTCTTATATAGATGATCTTAAAAAACAGGCTACAATCAAAACTTTTTTCGAATGATCCGGCTACACCTTGAGATAATGAGCAAGAGCTATTTACCCCTACGGGGCACGAAGGTTAAGGAAGGTCATCACGGCTACTTGTGGTACCACGCCTAGTGGCCAGGTGGTTGAGCACTTGATCGAGGAGTTCTGCGGGGAATTTTTTTCCTGCCAGGTTTTTGCGTGCGATGGCCCCCGCTTCCCGAAACCGGGCCTTTTCTTTCTCATCAGGAAGCGCCACCCACTTCACATCATTTTCCTCTAACACCTTATGCGCTTTCAGGTTGTCTTCCTGAATGAGATGAACCAGTTCCTGCAAACACTCGGCTCCAATTTTTCTCACTGCATCCTGATAGGGTTGAGGAAGCTTGTCGAATTTATTTTTAGAAATTAAAACCCCGCCTGTCGCATAGCCCATTCGCAGTCGGGTAACATGCTTCACTTTAGTGAACCATTGCAAAGCCAAAGCCCCCTGCGTAGACGCATAAACCGTATTCACCATACCTGTTTGCAAAGAGAGCAGTACATCAGTGATGGAAAGAGGAATCGGTTGAACGCCCAGTCCCTTATAAACCTGCTCCACCAACGGGTCACCCTCCCACATCCAGGGCTTGGACTGGCGCAGATCGTCCACCGAACGAATGGGTTGTTGGGAAAAAAAATGCACCCACCCTACCGGAACCCAACCCAATAAAACATAACCCTTCTCTTCATACCGGTCTTTGAAATAGCCATTCATTTTGCTGTATACGTGCTGGATCTCCTCATCACTATCAAACAGGAAAGGAAGGTCGAGAACCCTCACCTCTGGCAGAACCTGACCTAGCCCTACTCCGGTAAAACCGGCACCGTGCAACTGACCGATCCGCATCTTACGAATTACGTCTATTTCATCTCCAGACACACCTCCGGGATAGAACTGAAACGCAACATTGCCGTCAGTAGCTTTTTTGACTTTATCAGAAAGCTTGTGCATCGATTTCATCCACGAAGAACCTTCGGGAGCCAGCGTGGCAAACTTGATGATATGTTTTTTATCGGCCTCGACCGGGCTCACCCCAATGCCGGCAAATAACACAACCAGCAAAACCAGGAGTCGATTTATGAAATTAAAATAGTTCATCAATTTGCTCTAGAAGTTTAGTGGCTTTTTGGCGGGCCACTTGATTGGCCAGACGTTGTTCGGGAAAAAGATCAGGCGAAGCCTGCAAAACCGCCTGCAACTGCGACTCAAACAACTCCCTATTCTGATTCTGCACCGCATAGGTTTTGGCAAAAAGGTAACGCGCCAGCAAATATTTATTCTCGGTTAACGCCAACGCCTTTTCAAAATGGTGACGAGATTTTTCCGGGTTGCCACCGAGCATTTTACTGCGCCCACCATAAAAAGCACCCAGAAACAAATGCGGCCCAGCGTAATGAAAAGAGGGATTCAAGTCATGGACTTTATTCATCAGTTTTTCCAACCGGGGAATATCGGCAAAAGCCTCGACCGAGTCCAGGTTCTGCATCAACCAACTTCCCCAGCATTGCCCCAGCCAGAACAAAGCCGGCTGATGTGAAGCCTGAACTTCACTAAGAGCAAGGGACCACTCGTCTAAAGAGAGGTTTTGCCATTTTTCCCTGCCCGTCCTGATAATAGTCGCACGCAGGGCATAATCCTTACCCCTTTCATATAACGAAGACGCGCGATCCGGTTCTGTATCTTCCAGAAAGCTGAAAGCGTAACCGCAAAAACCTTCGGCGAGGTTTTCCAGTATCCAAGTATTGTCGGGGTCCTGCTTGAGCAGGCCTTCCAGCATTTTTAAATTAGCCGGGATGGCTTGTTCGGCAAGTTCCGGGTCCCTTTCTTCCTGCATAGCCATGATCTGGCTTCCGACAAGAGACAGGGAAGCCTGAACTGCCATGCGACTGGGGGAACACCCGGCCAATAACAAACCTAAAAATAACAAAGCATAAGGTTTCATGGATCAATCTTAGCAGAACGATCCAACAACAAGCGACTAATATTTTGACATGAAATGGGGCTTTTGCTACCATCCAAAAGGGTTATGCCCTGCCCCAGGCGGTGATCTTCAAATAATCGAACTAGCCTGTTATTCAACAAGAACAACCCCATACTCCGATGCCAGAAGAATTGAATGCCCATGAACAAAGCTCCCATTGCATGAAAAAACTTCTATTCGTGCTGGGTGGAATTTTTGTCGTGGTGGGAATCGTCCGGCAATGGCCGCTGGCGGGGAAAACTTATATGGAGTTTATTGAAGGAAAAGGTTATCTCGCCCTCATGCTGGGATTGATCATGATCGTATTGGGTTTCTCGGTTCCCCTACTGATGGGGGATGAGGAAGAGGACTCTTAACAATATAATTTAAAGGTGTGCCATGAGTGATGAAGAAATAGAAGGAGAAGGATTCGTTTTTAAGGACAGCCGTTCCTCACAACTTTCTGAGGACGAAGCTCAGAACCATGATACCCAGACAGAATCGCAAAAAACCGAACCTGCGCAGGGGCAAGCGCAACAACCGTTCCAGATCGACTTTTCCACCTTTATCATGTCGCTGACCTCATCGGCCTTTTATCATCTGGGCGACATCGCCGACCCTGAAACCGGGAAAACCGAAACCAATCTGCCCGCCGTGCAGCAGACTATTGACATGCTGATCATGTTGAGAGAAAAAACCCAGGGCAATCTCACTGAAGAAGAAGCTAAACTGCTGGAACAACTCGTCTATGAATTGCAGATGAAGTTTGTCGCTAAATCGAAAAAATAAACGCCTTCTTCTATGTCCCTCAAGACCGATCGAAATGGAATGTTCATCTACGGTATGACCAATACCGATGAACTAGGCGGATTTCTCAAGCACAAGTTTTCTGAACACCAGATCCAGCAAGCCTACGAATATCTGGTGGAGGCCTCAGAAGGGGAAGCCCGCGACGAAAAAACATCGCCTCTCAGCGTGTTCTGGCAACACCTGAAAAAAGTTTATAACGAAGGCGTGCCGCCGCTGCAATGTCATCGGGGCTGCGCCCATTGTTGCCATACAGGTGTGTCCTGCACACAACTGGAATGGGATGGCATCGTAAAAAATGCCGAGGAAAACGGTGTTGACCTCAATGCCGTGTTGGAACGTTCGCAAAGAACCATCAACAAGGTGGACGAAGTTCTTAAGGCAGGCAAAAACCTGGATCAGGTGGACTGGCATAGACTGGTCATCAACCAACCCTGCCCGTTTCTCAGTGAAGAAGGCGCCTGCGAAGTGTATGAAGACCGACCTCTGGACTGCCGCATGGTGGTGGCGTTTCGAGGTGTCTGCGAATCGAAAAAACTCGAGCACGCCCAACGCGGCGTAGTACTGGAAGAAGCAGTGGGCGCCACCGTTATCGCCAAGCTCCAGCACGACATGACCCCCAAAATCAAACGCCGAAAATTTCGCGGCACCCAACCCATCAAACTCCTGCAACACTGGCTCATATTGTGGAAACAAAAACAAAAGAAGTGAATAGCCGGAGATATTGCAAGCGCATTACGAAAAACTCAAGCAACTGATCACCTCCACCCGGTCGTTGAACGACACCCAACAGGCTTTGGAATCGGCCTCAAAAGAAAATAAAGTGGTGATTAGTATGTACGATTGAATCTATCAATTTCGTCATTGCGAGCGTAGCGAAGCAATCCAGGTTTTTCTGGACTTATTCTCGCAGAGTATTAAATCACATGAAATAATCACAAACCTGGATCGCCACGCCGCTATGCGGCTCGCGATGACGATCAAGAAATAGGATGACTCATGGCAAACCCCGAACACGTAAAAATTCTTGAGCAGGGCGTTCAAGTCTGGAACAAATGGCGGGAGGTAAACCCTGAAGTCACACCTGACTTAATAGAACTAGGGCTTCGCAACGGGAACCTTCGTGGAATAAATCTAGCCAAGGCAAAACTTTCCCTAGCAGACCTTCTTGGAACGAACCTCACCGGGGCCAACCTAAGCGGGGCAAACCTCTGCAGAGCAAACCTCACCGAGGCAAACCTAACTGGGTCCTATATATATTCCGGTCAAACCTTACTGTATCAAATCTCAGAAGGGCAAAATTAATTAGGGCGAACCTCCGTGAAACAGACCTTACTGGGGCGAACCTCTCTCGGTCAAAACTAATGGGAGCAGAACTTATCGACTCAAATCTTTGCGGAGCAAACTTTGAGGAGGCTGATCTTAGCGGTGCAAACCTTAAAAGAGCGAACCTTGTTGAATCGAAGCTCCGAAAGACTATACTTACCAAGGCTATACTTACAGATGCAAACCTCGTTCTTGCCGTTATTTCTGAAACTATTTTTGCAGACATTGACCTATCAGAAGTTAAAGGATTGCGCAGACTACGATCCAATGGACCCTCGATTGTCGATCATCAGACTTTAATGCAATCGAAAAACCTGCCGGAGAAGTTTTTGCGCGATTGCGGCTTGCCGGATCAATTTATTGAATATCTGCCCAGCCTGCTGAATTCTCTGGAACCCCTCCAGTTTTATTCCTGTTTCATCAGTCACTCTGCCAAAGATGAAGAATTCGCTCAACGGCTTTACGCCGATCTGCAAGCTAAAGGGATTCGTTGCTGGTATGCGCCGGAGAATTTAAAAATAGGTGACGAGATCAGCCCCACCCTTGACAAGGCAATCCGGGTGCATGAAAAACTGTTGCTGATATTTTCCGAGAACTCAATCTCCAGCGCGTGGGTGAGAAAGGAAGCCAATGAGGCAATGGCTACGGAAGAGGAAACGGGTAAAAAGAACGTGCTGTTCCCCATCCGCCTCGATGACTCGATCATGGACACGACAGAGCAATGGTGCAGTGATGTGAAACGGGAACGTCATATCGGTGACTTTCGCAACTGGAAAGACCACGATGTCTATCAGAAAAGTTTTGCGCCGTTATTGCGAGACCTTGGGAAGGTTTAGTCTAACAGATCTACTGACAGGCCTTCGTAGGATAGGAACATTTTCAGGTCGTGCTTGGGAGCGACGAGTTTGAGGTATTTTTCCGTCTGGCGGAAAATATCCATCAGTTTGAAATCGCTATAGGTGGGTTCATGATGAAAAAATGCGATCTGCTTCACATTGGCCTCGACAGCCAGATCGACCCCGATAAACGTGGAGCTATGCCCCCAGTCTTCTTTTTCGAGGCCTTCGCTGAAGGTATACATGGAATCGAAGATCAACAAATCTGCATCGCGGAAAAATTCAACAGCGGGTTTTAAATCTGAAGAACCCAGTTTTTTGTATTCCGCATCGGTGGCGTAGACCACAGACTTGCCTTTGTAGTCCACCCTGTATGCAAAACATTGACCGGGGTGATACATCCCCTTCCAGGTGATCGTCATATCCCCGATCTTAAGTTCCGTCTTATCTTCCAGAACAACAAAATCAATATCTGAAGCATAAATGCTGAAAGGGATAGGAAAGTACTCGGACTTTTGCTGACCTTCCAGACGTTCTTTGATATCCGGCAGGGGACTATGAACTGTAAACTGATTGCCCTTGATATAAAAGGGCACAAAAAATGGGATTCCCAGAATATGGTCCCAATGAGTGTGCGAAAAGAAAAGGTTTGCCTTGCCCTGCCCGCGACCAAACTCGGTCGCCATCAGATCCTGACCCAGCATACGGATTCCAGACCCGGCATCGAAGATCAACCATTCGTCACCCACCTGCATGGACACGCAGGAAGAGTTGCCGCCAAACGTGCCACGAACCTCATGGGGCAAGCTCTGCACGAATGATTTAATGGAGTCGTCATTGGCCAGATTTTCAGGCTGGGCACCCTGAAAAGCCCGTACCAGCTTTTCTTCAACCTCTTCATTGCCCAGAGGGCTTGGAATAGACCCCCTGACTCCATGAAATTTCACATTGAACATAGACATATGTATTAACCAACTAATTGGTTTTTCAAGCGTTTTTGGTTTAGCCGATTATTATAGCATTCCAAAAGGAAATGTAAATATTTGTTTATCTTAATGTTATCCCATTAAAATCGATTCAGCCTCGGCCACCCCCTCCTGGGTGTTTGCCACAAAAACTTCCAGCTCCCTATCAGACAAATTCAATACTTTCAGCAAGTTAGAACTCATAGAATGCGTGTAAGGAGTCACCCCATTACAAATCTCGTGATTATTGGCAATCTGGTTGGCGCAGTTTATGAACCGGGAAATTCCGGGAGAAGTTGTGCTGACTGACAATGGACCGTGGTGTCTCCTGATCGATGACACAACTTGCTTTGAAACGGGCCACCATTTTTCAACAAACCGGGCTCCCAACTCAGGATGAGAAATGCCAAAGATCTCTAACTCCATTTCATCCAAGCTTTTTTCTGCGTCACCAAGGTTTTTTAAAAATGCTTCGTACTCATCAGGGATTAAATAATCAAAAACCAGAATTCCCACATCGTGCATCAACCCGGAGAGGTAGCTGGATTCCAATTCTTCCTTGCTCCCTCCCGCATTCAAAACAAGGGCTTTGGACAAATAAGCCACGCCCAGAGAGTGTTTCCAGAACTCCATGTGATTGAAAGACTTGGGTTTTTTAAACGTTTTAGGTAATTCAAGGGTGTAGGCTAAATCGAGAACCATTTTGAGCCCCAGCCGCATGATGGCCGAGTCCAGGTCAAGAACCTCATCGCGCCCACCCCCAAAAAAAAAGCTATTGGAAAGCTTGATTAAACGCCCCGACAGAACCGGTTCCGTTTTAATCAGGTTCGATATTTCTTCAATATCTGTTTCGGGGTTATTGATCCGACTTTCCAGGTTAATGAGGACGTCGGATAAAGGAGGAAGATCCCCTTTAGTTTCCAGCAACTTCAGGAGTTTTTCTTTCACGGAGTCACATCTGAGTTAATTTTAGAGCCCTAGTAGTAATGTCCCGTTGTACGAATTGCCTAATTTGACTAATGTAAACATTATCCACTTATTCCCTTATTCGTCAAGCATTTATAGAATAGCAGGGGCGATCAACTCTGAGGTTCATAAACCATAAATTTATGTTGACCGATAATGACTCACCCCCTACAATGACGCACTAGAAAACGTGTAAGGCTTAACATTTAAACTCTTTAGGATTTCCCAACAACTGGTTTCCCCGATTAACCAATTAGCCAGCCTTAGCCATGCATGACTTCTGGGTTTAGTTCTTAAAGGTGCAGGTTGATGAGCATCATCCTTCATCCATCCAGGCAATTAACCGAATTAATCATTATTTTTAAATCAGGGAGATGAACTCGCAATGAAGCGACTTCCCATTTTGGATAAGTTGGACGCAGATTTAGCAGGCTCACAAAGAGAACTGCAGGTGGATATTCCCAAAGCTATTTTAACAGCCCGGGAACATGGAGACCTGAGTGAGAACGCAGAATTTAAAGCGGCAAAGGAACGACAAATGTTTCTTGAGTCGCGGGTTTCTCTTTTACAAAAGCGCATCAGTGACATCATGTCCATCAACGTCAACCAGATTCCGAAAGACCGTTCCGGGCTCGGGAGCACGTTGAAGCTAAAAAATTTAGATGACGGTGAAGAGAGACTGTACTATTTGGTTTTTCCTGAGGAGGTCGACCCTGATTTGGGCAAACTCTCCGCTGCCTCACCGGTAGGAAGAGCCATGGTGGGTAAACAGAAAGGCGATGAAATCATCATTTCACTTCCTGACGGTAAAATGGAGTTTGAAGTATTAGAAGTGACCACTATTCATGACAACCCTGAAGAGGGCGACTCTGCATCCGCTTAATGGCCCTTATAACTTTTGCTCAAATTGAAGAAGAAGACCCGTATTTTCTTGATGTTGACAAGTGGCCCGATTGGCAAACCCAATTCGGAAACAGTCACCCGCTGAAGCTGGAGATCGGCTTTGGAATGGGCAGTTTCCTGATTGAGATGTCGGCTCAAGAACCCAGAAGTAATTTCATCGGCATGGATTTTTACCATAAGGGCATTCGCAAATTAATGACGCGGATAAAAAAACTGCAGTTGGAAAATATCCGGATGGCCTACGGAGACGTGCGTTTTAAAGTTCCTCTTCTGTTCAAGGATGGCGAACTGGAAACCGTTTATATCAACTTCCCCGACCCTTGGCCTAAAAAAAGACATATTAAAAGAAGATTGATCAAGCCTGACTTTGTTAAACTGATAGGACAAAAATTAGCCCCTGAAGGGCAAATTCACTTGGCGACCGATAGCGAGTCTTACGCCATTGAAATGCTGGAATACTTTAATTCTGAACCTCTGTTTCAAAATCAGGATCCAGGGTCAGGTTTTCTGGAAAGTCGTGTGGATCTGCCCAAAACCAAATATGAAAAAAACTTTATCAATGCCGGCCATAAAATCTATTATCTCGAATATTCACGGCTGGCTAGTGCTACACCCACGACCTGAAGCCTCCGTCACCAGGTAACCCTTATGCCCAAAGCGCGTATTCTCATCGTTGACGATGAAAAAAACATTGTCCACTCATTGACCGAAATTCTTGCGGATGAAGGTTATGAAGTTGCCAAGACAGGGGATGGCATTGAAGCATTGGAAATCATCCAAACAGATCCTCCTGACTTGGTTTTGCTGGATATCTGGCTACCCGGAATGGATGGAATTGAAGTTTTAAAAACGGTTAAAGCTTATCATCCTGAAATTGAAGTCCTGATTATGTCCGGTCACGGCACCATTGACACGGCTGTCAAAGCAACCAAACTGGGAGCCCAGGACTTCATAGAAAAACCTTTTTCGCTGGATAGGATCACCCAGTCAATCGCAGACGTGTTGAGCAATAGACGTTCAGCATCCAGGATTGAGGAGAAACTGATGCATTCCTCCAAAGAGCTCCCTCTTTGCTTTGAGTCCATGGTGGAAGTGAAAAAGGCAGTGAAAGAATTTTCCTGTCATATGAAACCGGTTTTAGTGCATGGAGAGAGCGGCACAGGTAAAGAGTTCATCGCCCAGGCCATCCATGGACAGAGCAGTAAGAGCGACCGCCCCTTCGTCAAAATAAACTGTTCGTTTCGCCAGGCAAGGTCCATTCACGCCCAGCTTTTTAAGCGACCACGAAAAGCATTAAAAAACACCACTGCTTCCAGCCTGGATGGCGAGGAAAAAGTGATCTATCTCAGCAATATCGAATCGTTGAGCAAAGGTCTGCAGGAAAAACTCGCGGAAGTCCTGCACACCAACAGTTCTCAGTCGAATGACTCCCATTTAGAATTGATGCCTATCCGGATTTTTGCTTCATCCACCAAAGATTTGGAGTCCCTGGTCGCAAAAGGCCAGTTTCATCCGGCATTGTTGGATGCGTTCAAAAACACCACTTTATTTGTTCCAGCTTTGCGCAATTACGCCTTGAGCATCCCCACTATGGCAAAAGGTTATCTGAATGAAATTCGGCAAAAGCAGAATACTTCTGTTCCCGAAATAGGTGAGGATGCACTGGACGCTCTATGCCGTTATACCTGGCCCGGAAATGTGAAGGAGCTGAGAACCGTACTAAACAAATTAATTCTTACCAGCGCTGACCAGAAAAAGATAACAGCCCAGGATCTACCGTCGGAAATCTGGGAACCCATAATAGAAATCACAGATATTGATCAGCCCGGCTCCCTCCAGGAGGCGGAACTGATTTGGGAAAAGCATTTCATCATTCACCATCTCAAACGCAATAACTGGGATATCGAAAAAACCTGCAAAGCCCTGAGCACTGAAAAAAAACTACTTAATGAAAAGATGGCGCGCCATTCCATTGAGATACCTGATCTTGAAAAAACCAACAATGAATACCGTCACCCCCAACGCACCCTGAAACGCAGTGTGGTCTTATGCGGTAGCGGTTTGCACTCGGGCATTAAAACCGGATTGATTCTGCAACCCATGCCGCCTGGCAGCGGAATTATATTTGGGGACATTTCCACAGGCAAGACTATTCCCGCCAGGTTGGAAAATGTTCAGTCTACAGATTACGCCACTCGCTTGCAGAGAGGCCCGGCCTCGGTGGGAATCATAGAGCATATTATGGCAGTTCTTCACATGTACAGAATCACCAATCTGCTCATTAAAATCGGCGATGAGGCACCGGTGATGGATGGTTCCGCAAAAGATTTTTGTGACTTGATAGAAGATGGAGAGTTCGAAGACCAGGATGGTTTTTATGAAGAAATTGTGATCGACAAAAATTACACTTTTGGTCATAAGGAGCAAGGCGGTTCTTATATCTCCATTGAACCCAGCGAGAGTTTCAGCGTCAGCTACCACATGGACTATCCAGAACCCATTGGCATCCAGGACTACACGTTTGAGTTCAAGGGGAATGAAAGTTTTAAAAAGGAAATTGCCCCGGCAAGAACCTTTGGCTTCATGGAAGAAATGGCGCAATTGACCAAGATGGGTTATGCGTCTGGAGGCAAACTTGACAACTTCATTCTGCTTGGCGATAAAAAAGTTTTGAACACCAAACTCCGCTTTAAGGACGAGTTCCCCCGTCATAAAATTCTGGATATTCTTGGGGATTTCTATTTGCTGGGGAAACCCATACGTGGCCGTATCAAGGCCTGCAAGTCAGGACATACTCATAATATCGGCCTTCTTAAAAGCATTCAGAGCGACCTGCTGCAGAAAAACTGATCGGCCCTATTCTTTGGCTCCCGCCCGTTTAAGCTGCTGAGCGACTGCAAACCTTTCTAATTTAATTGCAACCTTGAGGGCAGTCCACCCGTTTTTGCTCATCGGTTCTGTGCTGGCCCCGTTCTCCAGAAGGAGTTGGGTGATTTGTGCATGCCCCCCTGCCGCCGCTACCATAAGGGCTGTCCATCCTCTTTTACTACGTGTCTGGATATTAGCCCCATAACGAAGTAGAACTTCAACCGCAGACAAATAACCTCGTTCAGCCGCAACCATTAAAGATGTTGAACCATTGGCAATCGTGGCATCCTGTTTCGCCCCTCGCTGGAGGAGGAGTTCCACGATCTCTTCATGCCCACCGGCAGAGGCGCTGATTAATGCAGTGGCACCATTATGGCTTTTAGCGTTTATGTCCCCCTGATGTTCGATCAAAAGCCGGACCATTTCTATTTCACCTCGTTCGGCCGCAATCATAAGAGGCGTTGCGCCATTTCTACTGGCCCCGTTCACATCAGCATCACTGGAGATCAAAACCCTGGCCGAAAGAACCCGTCCATATTTTGCGGCCCTCATCAGAGCGGTCCAACCTCTGGCACTCCGGGATTCCACATCCACTCCTAACTCCAGCAACACCTTGATAGCATCCACCAAACCTCTTTCAACGGCAAGAAACAACAGAGAATCCCCAAAGGAGTTGCGGGTTTTCAGATCCGCTCCTCCCGCAACCAAGGCGCGAATAATATCCGCCCGACCCGTCAAGACCGCCAACAATATTGCGCTGATTCCCTCCAGATTTTGCGCATTCGGGTCTGCCCCATTTTGCAACAAAAAGTGAACCGCTCCGGAATGTTGTTCTGTCGCGGCAATGATCAGTGGAGTGGAGCCATCTTTCAGGCTAATATCGACTTTAGCTCCGTGTTCGACCAGTAACCTGAGTGCCGGCAAATGACCATATCTTACGGCTCTGGAAAGAGGGCTCCAACCAAGCATATTTTTTGCGTTGACATCACCTCCCCTGGCAATGAGCAACTCCATACACCTCACATCACCCACCGTGGCACACAATAGCAAAGCCGTATCATCGTAGCGGTTCCGGGCATTAACCCTGGCACCACGCTTTAACAAAAGTTCCAGCAGGGAAGTATGCCTCTGGGCTGCGGCAACGATCAAAGCCGTGCTTCCTTTTTTAGTACGGATTTCAATATCCGCACCCCGCTCAAGCAGAGACTCTGCCTCTTTAAGATCCCCCTCAAGAACGGATTGCAAAAATGCTTCGTCCACATCCGCGAATGCAGGGTCTGCCCCTCCCGCAAAGAAAATCCAGAGAATTAAAGAAATCTGTCTGAGTAAAGAAAATCTTTTCATAAATTAAAAAATAACACAAATTTCTGCCGGACACCCATGAGAGACACAAAGT